>ENA-UESI01000120-UESI01000120.1-human-gut-metagenome-genome-assembly--contig:-NODE-120-length-66522-cov-6.467198_pt1 | contig 66522 bp, 56 predicted proteins | sample MGYA00243005_ERZ508006 | MGnify/ENA primary metagenome ERZ508006 (study PRJEB26167, sample SAMN06115436) | human gut metagenome | host: Homo sapiens | place: China:Shandong | collected 2015-06-10... | reverse complement strand
GAGACGCTCTCCCGCTCGGTCGACATCCCGCAGATGGTAAGGCTGATGAAACAGACAGTGCCTGAGTTCATTTCCAAGAACTCAAGGTTTGAGCAGTACGATCGGGAAGAGGTGCGGATCGAGGCCTAATGAAAAAACGAAAATAAATCGGAAATGATTCGAAACATTATTATGAATAAAGTATTAGTTACCGGCGGAGCTGGCTTCATCGGCTCCAACCTGTGCGAAGCATTGCTGCAAAGGGGCGACCAGGTGGTTTGCCTGGACAATTTCGCCACAGGGCACATGGAAAATCTCATTCCGCTGATCGAAAACTACCCCGACCGTTTCAAATTGATCGTTGGGGATATCCGTAATATCGAAGATTGCCGCCAAGCAGTCGACGGAGTGGATTATGTGCTTCATGAAGCGGCTCTGGGTTCGGTCCCCCGGTCAATCAAAGATCCTGCAACAACCAACGATGTCAATATCGGCGGCTTTTTGAATATGATTATTGCGGCGCGTGATGCGAAAGTCAAACGTTTTATTTTTGCCGCCTCTTCCTCGACATACGGAGATTCGCAAAGTCTACCCAAAGTGGAGGAAGTGATCGGGAAACCGCTTTCGCCCTATGCTATAACGAAATATGTGGACGAACTTTATGCTGACGTATTCGCCCGCACATATGAAGGCTTTGAATATATCGGACTTCGTTATTTTAATGTCTTTGGTCGCCGTCAGGACCCCAACGGCGCTTACGCAGCCGTCATTCCGCTGTTCGTGAAGAAATTCATGAACCATGAAGCGCCCAACATCAATGGTGACGGGGAATATTCCCGGGATTTCACTTATGTGGATAATGTGATTCAGATGAATATCCGGGCCATGGAGGCCACAAATCCCGAAGCTGTAAATCAGATTTATAATACGGCATTCGGAGAACGCACAACGTTGAATCAGTTGGTCGGCTATCTGAAAGAGTTTCTTGCGGAATATGATCCCGCGATCGGAAAGATTGAGCCTATGCATGGTCCGAATCGTACCGGAGATATTCCGCATTCACTGGCGTCTATCGATAAAGCCCGAAGTCTGCTGGGATATGATCCGCAGTTCTCGATGCGTGAGGGGCTTAAAGAAGCGGTAAAATGGTATCGCGAAAACCTGTAAAATTAAAAATCCGACATAAAATAATGAAAGATGTAAAGATTTGCGTAATCGGTCTGGGTTACGTAGGCTTGCCGTTAGCACGACTTTTTTCCACGAAGTATAAAACCGTAGGTTTCGATATGAGCCAAAAACGTGTCGAAGCGCTGATGGCTGGTCATGACGCAACGCTGGAGGTTTCGGACGAACTGTTGCAATCGGCGATTAGAAATGGATTTATCTGTACCTCGAATATTGAAGATATCCGCGATTGCAATTTTTATGTGGTTGCGGTTCCCACGCCTGTCGACGGGAATAACAATCCGGACCTGACGCCCCTTTATGGAGCGAGCACAACGGTTGGAAAGGTTATTTCAAAAGGGGATATTGTCGTTTATGAGTCGACCGTTTATCCGGGTGTTACTGAAGACGAATGTATTCCGGTTGTAGAAAAAGTTTCAGGCTTGAAGTTCAACAAAGATTTCTTTGCCGGCTACTCTCCTGAACGTATCAACCCTGGAGATAAAGAACATACAGTTGAGAGAATCAAGAAGGTAACATCGGGTTCTACTCCCGAGATCGGCCAATTCGTAAATGAGGTTTATGCCTCGGTGATTACGGCCGGAACGCACCTGGCTCCGACAATCAAGGTTGCAGAGGCGGCGAAAGTGATTGAAAATTCACAGCGCGATATCAATATCGCTTTCGTGAACGAGTTGTCGAAGATATTCACCCGTATGGGTATCGACACGCAGGATGTACTGGAGGCGGCCTCGACGAAATGGAATTTCCTGCCTTTCAAGCCGGGACTGGTAGGCGGCCACTGTATTGGCGTAGATCCTTATTATCTGGCCCAGTGTGCACAACGCTACGGCTATAATCCGGAGATCATTTTGGCCGGACGTCGCATGAACGATGGAATGGGGGCGTATGTGGCTCAACAAGTGATTAAATTGATGCTGAAAAAGGGTATTCAAGTTTTAGGCTCGGATATCTTAATTCTGGGATTTACTTTCAAAGAGAACTGTCCGGATGTAAGAAATACGAAGGTCATTGACATCTACAAAGCGCTCCAAGAGTACAACCTCAACATTACGGTCTACGATCCTTGGGCCAATCCGGATATTGCCCGGAGGGAATACGGAGTCGAGATCGTGAACGCGCTTCCCTCGGTGAAATTCGATGCCTGTATCGCAGCCGTGGCGCACAAAATATTTGAAGAGTTGGACGTTATATCGCTGCTCGCTCCCAAACACATAATTTTTGATGTCAAAGCCGTCCGCAACCGTACTGAAGTCGATGGACGTCTCTAACCATAACCGATGACAATCGCTATTGTCGCTACAAGCGGCATATCACTTATCAATTTCCGCGGTCCCCTCATCCAACGTTGGGTTCGGCTGGGACACCGAGTAGTGGCAATATCTATAGAAACGCCCGAAGAAATGTCGACCGCCATCGCCACCCTTGGCGCCGAGTACCGCCAAGTGCCAGGTTCGCGCACTGGCATCGGCATCCGTGAAGGCATGACCATGATTAAAGCCTATCGAAAAGCATTCGAGGAAATAGCCCCGGATCACGTCTTTCTATATATGAGCAAACCCGTGGCTTTCGGAGGCATAGGTGCATTACGCGCAGGCGTACCCCATATACAGATTCTGGTGAATGGCCTTGAGAATGCTTACTACCGCCATGGACTCAAAGATCGACTGGTACGCACGGTAATGTCCATACTGTACCGTTATGTAGGTCGTCGGAGCGATAATGTTTTTGTGCAGAATCAGGACATATACGACTTCTTCCGAAGCAATCGCATCAACGATGGTCACAATATGAGCGTCATCAATGGCTCTGGCGTTGACATGAGGTATTTTGCCCCAAAACCTCTGCCTGACAACGCCGTATTCCTCATGACCGCACGTCTATTATGGAGCAAAGGCATCCGGGAATACCTCTCCGCGATTCCTATCGTCAAGGCGGCATACCCACAAGCACGCTTTATGCTTGTGGGTGGTCTTGACCATAACGATGAATCCCTCTCGCAGGCAGAGTTGGATAGTGCCATTACCGACGGTTTTATAGAGTATTTGGGGTTTGCCGACGACGTTCGTCCCTATCTTGAACGTTGCTCGGTCTACGTGCTTCCCTCGTATCACGAAGGCGTACCGCGCAGCGTTCTCGAGGCTATGGCTGTAGGCCGTGCCATCATTACCACCAATGCCCCTGGCTGCCGTGATACAGTCGCCGACGGGCAGAACGGCTATCTCGTACCTATTGGCGATGCCAAAACCCTGGCCGCGCACATGATAACTCTTGCCCGCAATCCCGCACTACGACGCTCCATGGGTCAGTCTTCACGCAACCGCTGTGCACAAATTTTTGAAGTCAACAAAATCAACCATATCACCAATCATAAAATGGGATTGGAATGATTAATATCAAGTTTAATTATGTTAATCTCTAGATTTATTCGTAGTGGGAGAAAGGTATTTCTTCAGCCTGTACATTTCATATGGAATAAGTTGTCATCTGAAAGTTATGCGAGGCATATCGGAGTGAATATGGGAAAAGACGTACATATATATGGAAATGTTCGATGGAGTACTGAACCCTGGATTATCACCCTTGGTAATCATGTTCACATAACCGATGAAGTATCATTTGTCACCCATGATGGAGCTACTCTATTGTTCCGAGATCAAATGCCAGACCTTGAATATACAGCACCAATCAAGATCGGGAATCGGGTTTATATCGGAACTAGAGCCACCCTATTGCCAGGAGTGACAATCGGAGACAATTGCATAGTAGCGGCAGGCGCTGTGGTGACTAAAAATGTTCCTTCCGGCAGTGTCGTCGCAGGAGTCCCTGCAAAAATTATAAATACTACTGTAAATTATTACGAAAAGGCTAAAATTCGTTCACTTCATCTTGGCCATCTGCACTATGGGGAAAAAGACAAAGCACTAAAGAAATATTTTGGTTATTTAAAATAGATGCCCCGCACAATAGTTTACATAGGTAATGGTCTTCCTGACCGAACTGCTGGAGCTTTGCGTATTATGGCAAACGTAAAGGCCTTACAGGCGGGCGGTTATAATGTTGTATTAATAAATGAGATGGATAAGACTAACAATAGACTTAATCCAACTCATATTCAAGGATTTGAGACATACAATATATTATATCCGTCAAGTGCGTTTGAATGGTTCAAAAGGCTTATCAGTGCTTCAGACTTCATAAGAATCATCAAACAACTAACTGATATAGAAGCTGTTATTATTTATGGCCCAACTGCGGGGAGTCTCCTTTCTTTGAGAAAATATTGCAAAAAATGTGGAATTAAAACATTGATTGATTGTGTTGAATGGCATTCTACAGCGCATTTGCATGGATTAAAGAAATTCATCAAAAGTATTGATGTTTTTATCAATATGCGATATGCGCAAAAAAAGGCCGATGGCATAATTTTAATTAGCAACTATCTCAGAAATTATTACAAGCATAATAAAACATTACGAGTTCACCCTTTAATCGATCGAAGTGATAAAAAATGGCCTGCTAGAACTAAGCATACATATGGCGATGGATTACTAAGATTTGTCTATGCAGGTTCTATGGGAAATGATAAAGATGAAATTTCGAGAATAATTGAAACTTTATCTAAATATAAAGATTATCAATTTCAATTTGAGATTATAGGTATATCTAACAAAGAATTCATATCGCATCACCCACATCTAAATGAAATACTTAAACAACTATCTTCTAAGATCTTTTTTTTAGGACGTTTACCTCACGAGCTGACACTCCAGCATATTGCAAATGCAGATTTCAGTTTTCTAATTCGTCGTCCTACTTTGAAAAACAATGCAGGCTTTCCGACGAAATTAGGTGAAAGTTTAGCTTGTGCCACACCTGTCATAGCCAACCGGTTCAGTGATATTGCAGAAGTAATTGACGGAGAATACATGGGTATATTAATTGAAACAGTCGATGATTTACCTATGGCTGTGGAAAAAACTTTCAATCTTTCCCGTGCAAAAATAGAAACAATGAAAGACAACGCTTACCATTGCAATACATTCGACTATCGCTCCTATATCGTCCCACTAAAAAATTTTATTACCTCATGCTGAAATTTTTCAAAGGGATGCGACTTATCGACATTCTTTCAATCTTTTGGGTGGCGATATGGTTACTACCTCAGGCAAGAGCATGGCTTGGAGCCTACAATGCTGTGTGGGCTGCTTGTTTCGGATTATGGTTGATTTATGTCCCATTTTCTCACAGAGCAACACAAAATTCAAAAGGATTCTATTTTGCTATTGTCATATATCTTGCTTTGGTATTCTTACTCACTACCTTAAAAAATGCGGATTCCATGTTCAATCGCTACCTAGAATTAACACAAGTACCTTTTACTTTCATATTAGCACAATATTATATCAACCGCAAAAACTCTTGGGATTTAAAATTACTATTACTTATTTTACCACTTCTGCTATGGCCTTCAGTCGTAACTGCTCAAAAGTTAGTTGCTAATCCGTTCATTTCTCGTGCTATAAACATGACCGGAGAAGATTCCTTAATGCTAATGCGCGAAGGAATTGGAGGTTATGGACTTATATATGCAGCTCTAATTTTTGCAGTAGTCCTTTTTTATTTTGGATATCATGAACGGCGTATTCACCGCAAATGGTTATGCTATGGTTGTACACTAGTATTTTCAACCTTGGTAGTGTTATCCAATTTTTTTACTGCAACAATCATGCTTTTCATCGGTTTGATAGGAACTTTCGTTCTTAAAAGTAAAAAAAACATTCCATTATTGATAATTCTTGGATTATTCACAGTATTCACCTACAGGCCTTTATTGGAAATGATAATTTCAGGGGCTACACATATTGTGCAACAAGACGGAAGAACCTACGATCGTTTAATGCAGATGCGACAATCTTTGAAATTTAACAATGCCACAGATAATGTCGATACTCGGAGTGATGTAAATAAGTTAACATTAAAAATGATTGCCGAGCACCCTGTCCAGGGGAAATTTTTCTCCAACGATATGTCTCGTGAAAATTCAGATCTTGACGGAATTGGACAGCATTCTACTATTATGGATACATTCGCAATATGGGGTATACCTTTAGGTTTATTTTTCATTTTTCTGTTGATTTATCCATTTAGGGTAATGTGGAAACTGGCTAATGGGTTTAAAGCTAAAACATTTGTCGTAATCGGTGGTGGTGTGTTTTTTGGGACTATATTGACCAACAATATGACACCTTCGATGGGATTGGGTGCTTATTTTCTTTTACCCGTACTATTAAATCTTTTTGTAAAACAGAACTGTTGAAAACCATGGAGAAGCTTAGGGTCATGCTTCATTATACGGAGGCGGGTACACAGCGAAGTCCCAACGATCAGGCTGATCTTATTCGGTCTTGTAACTATCTAAAAGAGCGTTGCGAATTCATCACCCTTAATCAAGCTGAGCTTCCAAGTGAAATAGGACATATAGAATCCATTCGGCGTCTATATCACGACATTAAAACTTGTAGGCCGGATATAGTACATATAATTGGAGTCAAGGAAGGTTTTCACTGTGCCGTAGCCGCGAAAATGGCCGGAATAAAAAAGCGGATACTAATAACGCGTGGTTTTGCCGGGTATACCAGTGTAATCAGCAAACTACGCCGTCTTATTTTCAGATGGTTCATAGAACCGCTCACAATTGTTTTATGCAGCGATGTTCATTGCAATAGTCGTTTTTCCGCCTCTTTGCCAATGATTCAGCAGTATGCCCGGCACAAAAATCAAGTTATTTATAATTTCCTAAACATTACACCGACAAATCCTAATCGCCCATGGCGTAAAGAACATAATTTGACAGATAACGACTTTGTCGTCGTTACTGTTGGGAATATGCACCGAGGTAAAGGCTATGATATCTTACAAAAAGCAATAGATCATTTCAAACATCGAAAGGATGTAAAATTTGTTATAATTGGAGATGGTCCTCTAAAAGAAAATTTCGACAACGTAAATGCTCCTAATCTTGTTAGTGGCAGGGTAATGTCCCTTGGAGCATTACCCCATACACAAGCAATGCAAATTGTTAGCGAAGCCGACATTTTCTTTTTACCCTCGCGTTATGAATCCCTAGGGATGGTATTTGCAGAGGCCGCTGCCTACGGTGTGCCATGCATTGGAACAGCTGTCGGAGGAATTCCTGAAATCATAGAAAATGGGAGAACCGGGTTTATAAATCCTATAGAAGACGTTAATTCTGCGATAACCCAAATTCAACAATTGTCTCAGGATAACATCCTAAAAAAGAAAATGGGAAACTATGCACACGATAGAATCAAATCCTTATTTGATTCTGATAAAATTGGACGCCAAATCTTTGAACTTTATATGAAATAAAGGAATGTGGTTTTATATTGCCCCGCATCACATAGGCTATTGAATTCATGTAATATAACAAATGAAATTCCTATCAATTTTGCCAGGCCGTCTGGTGGTATTTTTCAAGCGATTATTCCTGTATTTTGAAGGAATATATGAAAGGTCTCTTTTTGCCCATGTCGGACAGAATTGTTACATCGGGCACGATGGCATTTTTTCATATCAAAATATAGAAATAGGCAATGATACCTATGTTGGTCCCAGATGCGTATTTCAATCATCCTATGGAAAGATAAGAATTGGTTCTCACTGCATGTTCGGCACAGGCGTTCATATACATGGTGGCAATCATAGAATTAATGAAATAGGTCGGCTTCTTAAACACACGTCGGAAAAAAGACAGGGTGATGACGGTTTAGTTCTTATAGAAGATGATTGTTGGATCGGGTCCAATGCCATAATCCTCTCCCGTGTAACAATTGGAAAGGGGACTGTAATTGGAGCCGGAGCCATTGTTACAAAAGATATTCCTCCTTATTCAATTTATACTGGGTCCCCCCCCCACAGTCAACTTCGCAATCGATTTGATGAAAATACCCTTAAACAACATATTCATTTAATGAATGAACAATAAAATCTATTATCTCTGTTACTACGATACCGACAATAATGGATGTCAGGATAGAAAAACTGTAGTTGCGGCAGTAAATAAATTGAGATATATATTCAAGGCATTAAAGGCTTCCAAGCATGATGTCGAGATCCTGTCTGTAGCTTCCACACAAAAACTTGGCATTGTATCTTCTAAACGCATTATTGAGGAAAACGGGTTTACTTTACATTTTCCGGCAGCGTTAGGCGGCAATTCTGCTATGAGATTAATCGATTTATGGTGGCGTAGATTTTGGCTTGCATACAATCTTTTTTTCAGCATCCCTAAAAAATCTACGGTTGTAGTGTATCATTCTACAACATTCATGTCTTTACTTAAATTTTTCAAAAAAATAAAAAAACTAAAACTTGTTCTTGAACTTGAAGAGATCTACGGAGATGTTATTAATTCTGAAGCACTTAGAAAAAAAGAACTAAATCTCGTTGCAAATGCAGATGCGTTTATTTTTCCAACAGAGCTTCTGAACAAGAAACTAAATCCATCCGGAAAACCCATGGTGATTATTTATGGTACTTATCAGGTGGAACCGCAGATGGTAGAAAAGTGGACTGACGGCCGCGTGCATGTAGTGTATGCCGGAACTTTCGACCCTTGTAAGGGTGGAGCAGTTGCTGCTATAGCTGCAGCTACTTTTCTTCCTGAAAATTATCATATTCACATTTGTGGGTTCGGCAATGAGGACGACACAAGGTCCATTAAGAAAGTAGTGGATGATACCGCGGTTCACTCACGGGCTAAGGTCACTTTTCACGGACTGCTTAAGGGACGTGAATATATCGAATTCATTCAGCGCTGCCATATAGGTTTGAGTACTCAGGACCCTTCCGCGGCTTTCAATGCCACGTCGTTTCCATCAAAAATTCTTTCCTACATGGCCAACGGTCTTGAGGTTGTTTCCATTGACATCCCCGCCATCCGCGAAGCTTCTATCTCGACTAATATTCATTTCTATGGCAAACAGACTCCGGAGCAGATTGCAAAGGCTATTACTGCAGTCGACCTCTCTCATCCTCACAATAACCGCGCGCTTATAGCGTCACTAAGTGAAAAATTCATCAATGATTTACCTTTTATTTTATGAACGTTTTTCACAGATTGATAAATTATATTGAATCACGCTGGGGAAAACCCAGATTGAGTTGGTGGAGAACCGTGTGGATTAACTTACGTTGTCTGCCGCTACGACAGGCAATAGGATTACCCGTTCGGATCTACGGCCGCGTGTGTCTAGCCAACCTTGATGGGTACATACAGCTACCAAATAAAGCCAGACTTCGCATTGGGCGCAACGGCGCAGGTTACGTCAGTGCAGCCCCAGGACGCATTGCTATCTGCGATGGCGGAGTGTGGAAAGTCGGCGCCAATATCGGCATCTCTCAAGGAGTTTCGATACTCATACATTGCAATGCGGTCTTTGAAATGGGCGATTACTCTACAATAGGCGATTCGGCAAAGGTAATCTGCTACCACCATATAAAAGTAGGACGTCACTGCGACTTAACTTGGGAGTCCCAAACTATGGATTTTAATTCCCATTTGACTGAAAACATTATCGGGGGGGGGATTTCTCAAATAATCAAAAACATAGAGATTGGAGACTATTGTTGGATTGGCAACCGGACAACAGTGATGCCTGGTACGCGCCTTCCTCGGAGAACAATTGTAGCCTCAAACTCTCTGCTTAACAAAGATTACACCACAAGCATCGATTCCTATTCACTTATCGGCGGGATACCTGCGCGGCTACTGCGAACCGGAATCAGAAGAATATATGATTTGAATCGTGAGCGCTTGCTGATGAATGAACAATTGACAGCAGTACATCACTTACGGCAAACCACCTGAACGATACCGGATCCGGTGGTCGTTTCATCCACCGGCAATGAAAATCATCAAAAAAATATCAGCAACTTACTTTACCCTCAGACAAACAATGAGTAGACAGTCAGCCATCAAGACTGGCGTTGCCTTGTCGTATTTCGTCATAATATTCAATATTGTGGCAGGCTTGCTCTATACTCCTTGGATGATAGCCAAGATAGGCAAGGCCGACTATGGTCTGTATATCCTGGTAACATCGTTTCTTGCCTATTTTACAGTAGACTATGGCTTATGGCAAGCAATTAACAAATTAGTGGCCGAATACCATACAAAGGGCGACCATGAGCGCGAACACCGCGTGGTAAATGTTGCCGCCAGCCTCTACCTGCTTATCGACCTTTGTATCGCGGTGGTATTGGTCGTGGTGTTTTTCTGTATCGATGGGATCTATACTAACCTCACTGATTCGGAAATGGCGCTGTTCAAGCCCCTCTTTATCATCGCCTCGGGCTTTGCACTGCTCGCTTTTCCGTTTATATTCCTGCACGGGGTGTTTATGGGAAGGGAGTTCTTTGTGTCCATCAAGATTTTCGATTTGTTACAGCGTGTCGGCGTCATTGTGATAACAGTTGTCCTGCTCTTCTTCAACTGCGGTGTGATTTCGCTCGTATTAGCCTTTGGACTGGTACCTTTAGCAGTACGACTGGCTCAGTATGGCTATCTCTGGCGAAAAGGGTTTCGCATACATCCCGTGCACATCGACCGTCCTATAGCCCGTTCCATACTCGGTCTGTCGATGTGGCTTTTCGTAATAGTACTCGCAGAACTATTCGTCACCAATATATCCCCGTCGATCCTTGCCAAGTATGCCGACACCACTCAGATAGCAATATTTGCGATCGGCCTTGCGCTTTACAATTATGTCTACGCATTTGCCGGAGCCATTAACGGTTTCTTTTTACCGCGCGTTTACAAACTACGCAATGAGAGAAAAGACGCCGCCATACTCTCTACTTCTACCATGGTATCTGGTCTGCAGATGTTTATCGTCGGATTATTTGTGATGGGTATCGTTGCCGTAGGACGCGAGTTCATAACCTTATGGGTGGGCCAATCATTCAAAACGTCCTATTCAGTATCCATTTGGGTACTTGTGCCTGTTATGATTACTTTCTGCCAACCCATAGAGACAACCGAACTCTTCGCAACCAACAAACTTTACAGCCAGGCTTCAATGATGCTATGCACTGCCATCTCCGCCGTAGTGTTGAGTGTGCTTTTATGTCCGCACTACGGAGCGGTAGGTGCAGCAATAAGTATAGGTGTGTCGAAATTCCTTTTTATGGGCATCGGGCTAAATATCTTCTTCATGCGGGTGCTTCACCGGGACCGTCGCCCTTTTCTTCGGCTTCTGTTGCGCTATGCGCTTGCCTTCAGCCTCACCTACGGTATCTATCTTTGGGTTTTTCATTACTTGGCAGTACCTTATAATTGGGGTGGGTTCCTGATTAAAGGCGTCATTTTCGTCGCCATTTACATTCCAACCGTATATGTGATCGCCTTGCCAAAAAGTGTTAAGGAATCACTCTTCATACCCAAACTTAATAAATTATATCACAAAAGATAATTATGAGCATAAAAGAAACAAAATTCTATCAATGGCTAATCTCTTATATAAACCTTTACGCTGCGCTTAAGTTGGAGTATCTCACTCCTTGGCATAAGGATAAATATGGTTATTTCGCCAAGGATGCTGCAATCAACACACCTTTTTACGTGTCTTATTACCCGGGAATGTTCCTTTATGAAAATACCAATATTTATGGTCATTCCAAATTCATTCTTGCACCCGGAGGTGGACGGTTCATAATGAAGAAGAATTCTGGATGCGCTATGGGATTGACTGTTGTCACTGGTAACCACTCGACTTATCCCACTATCGGGAAATGGCATAAAGAAGACTTTAAGGAACGTAAAGGCGATGTGGAAAAAGACATCGTGGTTGAAGAAGATGTTTGGTTGGCAGCTAATGTGACACTTCTTGCAGGCGCCACTGTTGGGCGAGGCTCTGTTGTCGGAGCAGGAGCTGTAGTACGACAGTCTCTGCCGCCTTACTCAATTTGTATAGGCAATCCTGCTAAAGTAATCGGTTTTAAATTCACTCCGGAGGAAATTATTAAGCATGAAGAAGTTCTATATTCTGTCGACGAACGGCTCCCCTTAGCACTACTCGAACACAATTACGAGAAATATTACTGCAAAAAAATCAAAGACATTGTAAAATATTTAAAACTTTAAAATTATGGACATTCAACAGTTTATCGTCAACTTTGCTGAAGCTATCGAAGTAGAAGACATCTCAACACTCACCCCTAATACCAAATTTCACGAACTTGCCGAATGGAGTTCACTTGCGGCTCTCTCTGTCGTGGCTATGTTCGACGAAGAGTTTGAAAAGATTCTTACCAATGCAGAACTGCGCGCAACAGAAACCATTCAGGACCTTTACAATCTTTCGAAGTAAGACATGGCATTCATGGAATTCAATGGCGTGGGCATCAAGGCTCTTGCCGGTTGTGTACCTCACACCATAATTGATAACTATAAGTACACACAGTATTTCCCGGAAGACCAAGTTAAGGCTGTGGTTGACAAAGTAGGTGTTTATGAACGTCGTTTTGTCGATGACAAAACGTGTTCGTCAGACCTTTGCTACACAGCGGCAGAGAAACTAATAAGCGATAACAATATCGACCGTTCTGAAATCGATCTGTTAATTTTCATATCGCAGACGCCTGACTATCGTATGCCAGCAACCTCTGTACTACTTCAGAATCGTTTAAATTTACCTAAAAGTACCATTGCATTTGATATTAATCTAGGTTGTTCTGCATTCATTTACGGGCTTAGCGTAGCATATGCAATGATGCAGAACAAGGGGCTAGGCAAAGCATTGATTCTTGACGGTGAAACCCGTTCGAAAACCTACTCTCCCAAAGACAGACGCACCGCATTTCTGTTCGGCGACGGTGGCATAGCAGCTCTTATAGAACGTGATGAAGCCATAGGCAAGAGTTGGTTCTCGTTAAACTCTGATGGTTCACGCGGAGACTTAATCAAAATCAACGGCGGCGGCTATCGAAACCCCAGTAGCATCGAAACTCTGCGAGAACGTGTAATTGATGAATACGGCAACATTCGTACAGACGAGCAAGGATATATGAACGGCACCGATGTTTTTAATTTTGTAGTAGTAGAGATTCCCAAGGATATCAAGTACTTGCTGACCCACTCCGGTGTCGACATCCAGTCGCTCGATTATTACGTATTCCATCAAGCCAATAATTTTATTAACAGTTATCTGGCCAAGAAACTCAAACTTGATACATCCAAAATGCCTGCGACAATATCAAAATTTGGGAATACCTCCTCTGTATCAGTCCCTCTGACAATTATAGATCAACTTCAAGATAAACTTAATGACAATGCAACACTTTTACTCAGCGCATTTGGTGTTGGTATGACATGGGCAACTGCCATTGTGCCTTTCCATGGCTGTCACATCAGTGATATCGTAGAACTATGAACAAATTTAACCCATTCTCACTACAAAGAAAAACTATATTAATAACCGGAGCTTCATCGGGCATAGGAAGTCAATGTGCCATTGATTGTTCACGTATGGGAGCCAAAGTCATTCTTCTGGCTCGAAATGAGCAACGTTTATTTGAAACTCTCAGCCATTGTGAAAATTCAGAATTACATTTCACTGCCTCTGTCGACCTTCGTAATACTCAAGAAATCAAGGGGACAATCGACTCAATAATTAAGACTACAGGTCCTCTGGATGGGTTTATTCACTGTGCAGGAGTAGAGAAAACAGCCCCGTTAAAGTATGTTAAATCCTCAGATTTTGAGGATATCTATCGCGTTAATGTACTTAGTGCAATAGAAATAATAAAGTCACTAAGTAATAAAAGCTGTTACAATGTAGGATGCAAAATTGTTTTGATTTCGTCTATCGCAAGTATTAAGGCAAGACAGGGAACAGCTGCATATGCGGCCTCAAAAGGTGCGTTATTATCTCTTGGTAGAGAGTTAGCTTCAGAGTTATGCTCTAAGAATATAAATGTCAATTGTATATTGCCTGGAACTATTCTTACCCCAATGATGCAAAATTATCTTGAGACTCTTGATAATGAATCTCGGGAAAAACGAATATCGGGATTTCCTCTGGGGCTTGGCAATCCGTCAGATATATCATCGGCATGCATCTATTTACTAAGCGATGCTGCGCGTTGGATAACCGGACAAAATTTAGTTATAGACGGAGGATATACTGCCATGTAAGAACCGTTTATAAAAATTTTCACATAATAATTTTTATGGAAAAATAGAGATCTATAATTGTGTGGCGAAATTTGGCTGTCAGCCACACGATATTTAACCATAATTAAGATTAGGTGAGTAAAGGGACCCATATATAACAATTGGAGGGGCTCTTACCTCAATAACCAAGAATGTATGCGGGAATATCAATCGAGTATAGAAACAATTAAAAATAATCCAATTTTAATATGTCAGTTTTCAAAAACAAAATCCTCTTGATAACCGGAGGCACGGGATCATTCGGCAATGCGGTTCTACGTCGGTTTCTCGACTCCGACATTAAAGAAATTCGCATTTTCAGTCGTGATGAGAAGAAACAAGACGACATGCGTCACCGCCTACAGTCCCCTAAAGTCAGATACTATATTGGCAATGTTCGCGATAAGCAATCAGTCGACATTGCTATGCGTGGAGTCGATTATGTATTCTCCGCTGCAGCGCTTAAGCAAGTGCCAAGTTGTGAATTCTTTCCCATGGAGGCAATGCGTACAAATGTTGAAGGCACTAACAATGTGCTTATTAGCGCTATCGAGCACGGTATAAAGAACGTGGTTGTTCTTTCCACCGACAAAGCCGCCTATCCTATCAACGCCATGGGTATCTCTAAAGCTTTGATGGAAAAGGTAGCAATCGCCAAAGGCCGGGAACTTGGCGAAGGCGCTGCAACAACTATCTGTTGCACCCGCTATGGCAATGTGATGGCTTCCCGCGGTTCGGTTATACCTTTATGGGTAGACCAAATAATGACAGGAAAACCGATCACGATCACTGATCCGGAGATGACTCGTTTCATGATGACACTCGATGATGCAGTAGACCTTGTAATCTATGCATTTACCCACGGCCACAATGGCGACCTTTTCGTACAAAAAGCACCAGCGGCGACACTCTACACGCTCGCTAGCGCACTCAAGGAAATCTACACCAAGGTTGACTCCAAGTATGGCGAAACTGAAGTCAAGGTCATCGGTACCCGTCACGGTGAGAAACTGTACGAGACGCTTGTAACCCGCGAGGAAATGGCAAAGGCTATAGACATGGGTAATTATTATCGTATTCCATGTGATACCCGCGATCTTAACTATGACAAATTCTTTACCGAGGGCAATGAAGAAATAACCAAAATCGAAGACTACCACAGCCACAACACACGTCGTCTCAATGTTGAGGGCATGAAAGAGGAACTCATGCGCCTCCGTTTCATTCAGGCAGATCTCGGTATCATCGAACTCGACACTAAACGCGAAATTCGCAGCGAATAATGAAAATATTAGTTACAGGAGCTAAGGGTTTTGTCGGTCGAAACCTCTGTACACAACTTAATAATATCAAGGATGGAAAAGCTCATAATTATTCCGTCCAGATAGATGAGGTCTTCGAATATGACCTCGATTCGACTCCCGGAGATCTCGAATACTATTGCACAGCAGCTGATTTCGTTTTTAATCTCGCCGGAGTCAATCGCCCAAAGAATACCGGCGAGTTCATGAAGGGTAACTTTGGCTTTGCATCCACGCTACTCGACACACTCAGAAAGCACGGAAATACTTGTCCGGTGATGCTATCATCATCCATTCAAGCAACACTTATTGGTAGATATGGTCAGTCGGATTATGGTAAGAGTAAACTCACAGGAGAGGAACTCTTCTTTGAGTACGGTAAGGAAACCGGAGCAAAGGTGTTAATATATCGGTTCCCGAATCTTTTCGGCAAATGGTGCCGCCCGAATTACAACTCTGCAATTGCAACATTCTGTAACAATATCGCCAACGATCTTCCCATACAAGTCAATGACCCGTCGATTGAGCTTGAATTGCTCTACATCGATGACCTTGTGGAGGAGATGATCGCAGCTCTCAGTAACAATGAACATCATTGCGAATTTAATGGAGTGGAGACAGTGCTTAAAGAAAATGGTCGCTACTGCACCGTTCCTATCAGCCACAGGGTGTCGCTCGGTTATATTGTAAAATTGCTCAACCTGTTCAAAACATATCCTCAAACACTCGACGTACCTAATCTTATTCCAGGATCGTTTGAGAAGAAACTCTATTCGACTTATTTGAGCTACCTGCCAAAGGAGAAAATGATTTACGACTTGAAGATGAATTGCGACAGTCGTGGAACTTTTACTGAAATCATCCGTACTGCATCTGCCGGACAATTCTCAGTCAATATATCCAAGCCCGGAATCACCAAAGGTCAACACTGGCATCACACCAAGAATGAGAAATTTGTCGTGGTCAGCGGTCATGCCCTCATCCAACTTCGTAAAATTGGCACAGCTAAAGTACTAAACTTCGAAGTGTCAGGCAATAAAATCCAGGTTGTAGAGATGATCCCAGGCTATACCCATAATATCACCAACCTTTCCAATACCGATGACCTTATCACCTTTATGTGGTGCAATGAACCTTTCGACTCCAACCGCCCCGACACCTATTTTGAACCCGTAGAATGAAACTTGACTATTCTGATATCAAATTTGCCAATAACGGCAAACTCAAGCTGCTTATCATTGTAGGCACTCGCCCCGAAATTATCCGTCTTGCCGCTACCATCAACAAATGCCGCAAATATTTTGATGTAATTCTCGCACATACTGGTCAAAACTATGATTACAGCCTCAACGGTGTATTCTTTAAAGATTTGAGACTCGCGGACCCCGAGGTGTACATGAACGCCGTTGGTGATGATCTTGGTGCAACCGTGGGTAACATTATCAACGGCTCCTACAAGTTGATGGCAACCATCAAACCTGATGCATTACTCATCCTCGGCGATACAAATTCATGCCTTTCGGCAATTCCGGCCAAGCGTTTACATATTCCCATCTTCCATATGGAAGCCGGTAACCGTTGCAAGGATGAGTGTCTGCCTGAAGAAACCAACCGCCGCATAGTTGACATCATCTCAGATGTTAACATCTGCTACTCGGAACATGCACGACGCTATCTCGCCGACTGCGGTCTGCCTAAAGAACGCACCTATGTCAGTGGTTCACCCATGGCTGAAGTCCTTCATCAGAATCTCACAGAAATCGAGACTAGCGACATTCATCAGCAACTTGGTTTGAAAAAGGGCAAATACATTCTATTGAGTGCTCATCGCGAAGAAAATATTGACACTGAAAAGAACTTTCTCTCGCTCTTCAACGCCATTAACGCTATCGCTGAGAAATATGGTATGCCCATTCTCTACAGTTGTCACCCACGCAGTCGCAAACGCCTTGAAACAAGTGATTTCAAGCTACATTCACTTGTAATTCAACACGAACCACTTGGCTTCCACGATTATAATTGCCTCCAGATGAACGCTGCCGCCGTTATTTCCGATTCCGGCACACTTCCCGAAGAGAGCAGTTTCTTCACCTCCGTTGGGCATCCTTTCCCGGCAATCTGCATCCGCACAAGTACCGAACGTCCCGAGAGTCTTGACAATGCAGGATTCATCCTTGCAGGCATTGACAAAAAGAGCCTCCTCCAAGCCGTATCGACTGCATTGGAAATGAATGCTAATGGCGATCACAGTACACCTGTCAATGCATATATCGGAGAAAATGTCAGCAACATCATTGTCAAACTCATCCAATCTTACTCCGGCGTCATAGACAAGATGGTATGGCGCAAATCATTATAAAATAAGCAATTAACAAATTGCGAATCTATTACAATAATCAGCAAAATAAAGAAGCTGAGTTTCTGTAACACCATTCACGGTCTTCGTGAAAATCACAGTCAGAGGTGCGTAAATAGCTCTGGAAGTTATCGTAAAAGACATTCCATACTTACCAAAATACCATAAAATCGCACATCATTACTGTCGGCTTTACTTACAGCATTGTCTGTCGCAACATCTTCTAGTACATCAACAATCTGTAAAAGAAGAGGACTGAACGATATCATGCGATTTCATCTAGGTAATTCAAAATAATATTTATAAATAGATTTCGCACAAAATGAAATTCTTAATAGTAGTAGCACATCCCGACGATGAAGTATTAGGAGCCGGTGCTTCAATCTACAAATGGATTAAAAATGGACATTCGGTCGATGTCTGCGTCATGTCGAGTGAAGCCAAGGCCCGACAATTCCGTCCGGAAGACAAAGAACTTCAGAACAATACGAATGAATCGCTACGTTATCTCGGAGTCAACAATATCTACAGAGCTGATTTCCCTAACATAGAGATGAATACGGTACCACATCTGCATTTAGTACAATTCATAGAAAAGACTCTGCAAGTTTCGGCTCCCGATATTGTCATTACACACCACTCTTCCGACACGAACAACGATCATGTTCAGACATCCAAAGCATGTCAGGCTGCAGTGCGGCTGTTTCAGCGGCGCACTGATATGAAACGTATTAAAGAAGTGTGGTATATGGAAGTTCCATCATCAACAGAATGGAATATCGACAATCCTTCAGATGCATTTCATCCTAACTGCTTTGTGGAAATCGGAGTCGACGGAGTATATGCAAAAAGCGAAGCTCTGGCAAAATACCGAGGAGTCATGAGAGCTTATCCGCATCCACGCAGCAAAGAATATCTTAAATCACTGGCCTGTATGCGTGGCAGCCAGTGGGGACTTGAATATGCTGAGGCATTTCAGATTGCTATTCGTGAATTTTAAAAACGAATTAAATATATGTATTGTCTTTTTGTTAAGCGTCTTCTTGATATTATTCTTTCTGCCTCTGCAATGCTAATATTACTACCGATATATATTGTAATTGCAATTCTTGTTGTCATAACAATGGGAAGGCCAGTTCTATTTGCACAGGACAGAATAGGCAAAGGCGGAAAGGCTTTCCGCCTGTATAAGTACAGGTCAATGACCAATGCTTGCGACAATCAGGGTAACCTTCTCCCGGAATGTGAAAGACTGACAAAATTCGGAGAATTCCTAAGGTCATCCTCCTTGGATGAACTTCCTGAACTTTGGGCAATTTTCATCGGAAAAATGTCATTCGTTGGGCCACGCCCAATGCCTACATATTACGATCCCTATTTCTTAAAAGAAGAAAGAGAACGTCATACCGTGAAGGGAGGTTTAATCCCTCCTGACAGCCTTTCGTTAAAACCGGGGATCACTTACGAAGAACAATTTAAATATGAGATCCAATATGCCCGCAACATTTCTTTTACTCTGGACATAAGGGTTATAATTACTACTTTCGTAATTCTTTACAAGAGAATAAAAGAGAACTATGGGAGCGATTTTCGTCCGCATCTTAATGTTTATCGTTCGCATATGAATCAAAATAGACCATCCAAATAAGTTTATCAAATGATTGACCATGACGCTCTCAACAATATAATTAACAAATACCCGACACCATTCTACATTTTTGATAAGATTGCCTTTATCCAAAATTATAAACAACTTGAGAAATCCTTTAAAACCGTTTATCCAAATTATCAAATCTCTTATTCGTATAAAACCAACTATACGCCAGGAATTTGCAAATTAGTCAAGATGCTTGGTGGCTTTGCAGAAGTAGTTTCCGATATGGAATATAAGCTTGCAAAAAAACTTGGATACGAGGATTCTAAAATTGTATATAACGGACCAGAGAAGGGCGAAGCTCTGTTTGAACATCTAGAAAGAAACGGAATTCTAAATGTCGATAATCTTGAGGAATTAAAAAAGGTCATTGCATATTGCGAAAGCCATCCAAAGGGCAAATATTCAATAGGACTGCGTATCAATATGGATATATGCCCGACATTTATTTCTCGCTTCGGCTTTGAGGAAGGGAGTGACGAGTATAAAGCGGCTCTTAGGGATATTGAATCTTGCAAAAATCTGCAACTTGTGGGCATCCATTGTCACATAAGCCGTGCAAGAGGTCTGGAAGCATGGCGCCAGCGCGCACTCAAGATGATTCATGTTGCCGACGAAATCTTCAAAGACGCACCCCAATATATCAGTTTGGGAAGCGGCATGTTTGGCACTATGTCAGAAGAACTTACTAAACAATTCGGAAACGATATTCCCTCATATGAAGATTATGCAAAAACGGTATTCAAGCCATTTGCAGAAAAATATAAAGGCAATAGACAACCAATAGTATTTACTGAGCCAGGCACTACTTTGATTTCCAGATTTATAAGTTTTATAACGCAAATTAAAAATATCAGGACGATAAAATACCGAAACCTCGCCACAGTTGACGGAAGTTTTCACAATTTAGGTGAAATATGCGAGTTAAAAAAACTGCCATTCAAAATTGTCAGAAAAGGCGAAGGCAGAACTTGTACAGGGCAAATCGACATTTCGGGATATACTTGTCTTGAACAAGATATTTTGTACTCAGGGTACAACGGAAGCCTGACTATTGGCGATATTCTTTCATTTGAAAACGTTGGCGGGTATTCAATAGTTGCAAAACCACAATTTATCAGACCTAATTGTCCCATGTATTCTCTGGATCAAATCGGAGAATATAAACTCCTTATGAGAGCAGAAACATTCGACGATGTATTCGATAAGTTCATATTTTAAAAAATCAATCATTACAACTAAATATTTATATTAAATCAACATGTTGACAATATTATCCACAGCTTGTGGGGCGATGTTCATGCCGGGGTTTTTTAGATGCCTCAAGGAGAATGGAGAACGCAAAATCCGTATAATAGGTGTGGATTCCGCCCCAATGCATTATATGAATCAGATCGTTGACAAATTCTATCAAGTTCCAACACTTTCTGATTCAGATTATATCAATGTTATTTTTGACATTTGTCAACGCGAGAATGTAGATATTGTATTTCCTCACATCTCAATGGAGTTAGAACGCTTTGCTGCAGAACAGGAATCTTTTATAAAACGAGGAATTAAACTGGCAATATCAAACCCGGAAACTTTAAAAATCGCGAACAACAAACTGCTACTTTATAAGAATATGAACCTCTTTGATCTAGAGGTTCCACGGTTTAAGGAAATAAACTCAGTTAAGGACTTCGACGAGTCCATTCACTTCCTCGGATATCCAGAAAAAGACGTATGCATTAAAATTGCCGACGGAAGTGGCTCTAGAGGTGTGAGAATTGTTTCGGGACATGTCTCGCCTACTTCTATTTTCCTCAATCAAAAACCGTCATCTCTGTTTATATCCGCAGAAGATATGAGAAAAATCATAGAGGGAATCAACGGGAGACGAACATTGATAGCTATGGAATGCCTCAAAATGCCGGAATATACAGTCGATCTGCTGGCAGACAACGGTAAAGTGCTTTATATTGGAGGGCGTCTCAATATCGATAGCTTGATGAGCATTGCTCAGATCAGTGAAGTTAAAATGATTCCTGAAGCTTTAAATCTTTGTAAGCAAATAGTTGATGTTCTAAAACTTGATGGTAATATCGGTTTCGATTTCATGTTTGATTCCGACGGACATCCTAAACTTACCGACCTCAATCCTCGTATCACAGCAACAATCATTCTTTTCAAGAACGCTGGTATAAATTTTCCTTATATGAGAATAAAACAGCTCCTTGGCGAACCAATGCCTTTCTGTCAGTTGAAAGATGGGATAAAACTGGTTAGAAAATATGATGACATCATAATTTAACCAGATTACAATGCTGGATGTTAAATCAGAAGCGCTGACAGTAAATTACTTGACAAAATAACGGCGAAAGCTGAGGAATCGCCCCGACAACGAATGAATTACAACATTCATGAATCTCTTGATTCACATTGTCAAAAACTTTTCAGCACTATTGACAAACGGAAGCAGTAAAATGAATGAAACCATTATGCAAAGCCCTATGCTCGCATCTCTACTAATCCTATCATGTATTACAGAGCCTCGCAAACATTCAATAGGAGCATGGTATATGTAATAACAATCTAAGAATTAGCGTACCTTTCTAGAGTAAAATTAGGTAAGCATTTGGCACACAATCATACACGGATAGAGTTGTAACCTGAAAAAGTTACAACTCTATCCGTGTATAGTAAGCGAATAGTACTTAGGGTACGCCCCGTTCGGGGGATATGCGGCAGGCGGCCGCAATCAGCGGAATCAGAAACCGCTTTCGACGTTCCAGACAAACGCCCGGGAACCCTGCATCTTGGTCGCGGCGTCCAATTCACGGAAGGCGTCCATCAGCGGAGCCACCTGCGCATCGTCGACGATAGCCAGGATCGAAGCGTTCATCGAGGGCCACGCATGCGTGCCGTAGTGGGGTTCGCCGTCGACCGAACCGCGGCCCTGGGTCAGCGCCCATTTGGTGAAGCCGCGGATGCCCTGCTCGTCGAGAATGGCGTTCACGCGGTCGGTCAGCGCCTGGTTGTATGACAAAAATACTGCTTTCATAGTCGTAATTTCAATTAATGGTTGCTTGCCTGGTGTTTGGCAGCCAGTTGCGCCAGCTTCTCCTTCTCCTTACGCTGCGAGCGGTTGACGAGGATCGAGTAGAGCACCGGAACGATAAACAGCGTCAGGATCGTCGAGAACGTGAGACCGCCGATCACGGCGATACCCATCGGCTGCCAGGTCTCCGATCCGGCTCCCGTGCCGATTGCCAGCGGCAACATACCCAGGATGGTCGTAAACGAAGTCATCAGCACCGGACGCAGACGGCTTTTACCGCCGGCGATCACCGCGTCGAAGACGCCCGAGCCGCGCTCGATCAGCAGGTTCATGTAGTCCACCATCACGATACCGTTCTTGGTCACGATACCCACGAGCATGATGGCTCCGATCAGGGCGATCAGCGACAGCGGCGTGGAGGTCATCCACAGCGCGAGGAACACACCCGTAAAGGCGAACGGAATGGTGAACATGATGATGAAGGGGAATTTCAGCGACTCGAACTGCGTGGCCATCACGATATAAACCAGGATGACGATCAGGATTAGCAGCGTTCCCAGGTCGGAGAAGGCGTCGCCCTGATCCTCGACCGTACCGCCCACTGCGAGGTCCACGCCGTCGGGCGTAGGATATTCGCCGATCAGTTGGTTCACCTCGGCCACCACGTCGCCCAGCGCAACGCCGGCTCCCAGGGTCGACTTGACGGAAATGACGCGCTGGCGGTTCTCGCGCTCGATCATCGGCGCGGCATACTCCTCCTCGACGGTTCCCACCTCTTTGAGTTTCACGGGGCGGCCCTGCGCATTGTAGAGCGTAATGTTCTCTACGTCCTCGATACGGTTGCGGAACGGCTCGGCATAGCGCACGACGATGTCGTACTCGTCGCCGTCCTCCCGGTATTTCGAAGCCACGAGACCGTCGATGCGGTTGCGCACGGCCTGCGACGCCGTAGCGCTGCTGATGCCGTAATACGACAGGCGGTCGCGGTCGAAGACGACGTTGTACTCCGGGCGAAGGTCGTCGCGCGAAAGCTTCACATCGCGTACACCGTTCAGTTCGCCCATCTTCTCCTTCAGGTCGTTGGCAATGGCATTCGTAACGTCCATGTCATGGCCGAAGACCTTGACATCCACGGTCGCCGAACCGCTCATGCTGCCCGACATACCGCCGGGGGTCACCGTATACTGGCGCACCTCGGGAATCTTGTCGAGCTCCTCGCGCAGCAGGTCGGAGATGACGTAGATCGAGCGGTCGCGCTCCTCCACGTCAGTCAGGCGCACGTTGTAGTTGATGATGTGCGAACCAGTGGTCTGCATCGCCGCAAAGGCGTCGTCGGAAGAGTTGGCGCCCGAGGAAGCCGACACAAGTACGATTTCGGGATATTTCGCATACATGATGCTGTCGATCTGACGGGCGATACGCGCTGTATACTCCACGGCGATATTCTGCTCCAGTTCGACGGTGGCCGAAATACGGTTGTTGTCCGAAGGCGGGAAGAACTCCGTCGGAACCTGCGTCAGCAGGCCCAGCGACACGATAAAGATCGACATCATCGAAAAAAAGGTGATCCGGCGGTGGCGTACGACCCAGTTGAGCGAACGGGCATAGGCGTCGTCAAGCCATGCAAGCGCGCGGTCGATGGGTTTGTAGATCACGCCGAGGCCCTTGTAGTCGTGCACGCCGCCCTCGAGTTTGAGCATATAGGCCGACATCATCGGGGTCAGCGAAATAGCCGCCAGGGTCGAAACGCAGACCACGATCGTCACGATCCAGCCCAGTTCGCGGAACAGGATACCCGCCATGCCCGGGACCATCGTCAGCGGCAGGAACACCGCAACGACCACGAGCGTCGTGGCGATAACCGACAGCCACACCTCGTTGGTGGCGTAGATGGCGGCCTCCTTGGGGTTCGAACCGCGTTCGATATGCGTCGTAATGTTTTCGAGCACCACGATCGCGTCGTCGACGACCATACCGATGGCGATCGAGAGCGACGAGAGCGAAATGATGTTCAGCGTGGAGCCCGTAGCGAACAGGTAGATGAACGAACAGATCAGCGACACGGGGATCGTCATACAGATGATCATCGTCGCACGCCACCTGCCGAGGAACACCATCACCACCAGCACCACGAAGATGAAGGCGTAGAGAATGGTCTCCGAAAGCGACCCGATGGCGTCGGTGATCTCCTTCGAGCCTTCGAAGATAAGCTCCATCTTGACATCCTTCGGGAGGGTTTTCTGAATCTCCGGCAGGCGCGACTGGATTTCGTGAACGATATCCACGGTGTTGGCGCCCGACTGCTTCTGGAACATCACGCGCACACCCAACTGGCCGTTGACGCGCTCGTCCATCGTCGCTTTTTCGAGCGTATCGCGGATTTGGGCCACGTCGGAGAGTTTCACCGTGCGGCCTCCGGCGTTCGACACCACGACCTTGCGCAGTTCGTCCGAGAGTTTGAACTCGCCGTCGGCCTTGATATTGAACGTATTGTTACCGATATCGATCGTACCGCTGGGGATGTTGACATTCTCGGCGGCGATGATCTGGCCCAACTGCTCGACGGTCAGGTTGTAGGCTTCGAGTTTGGCGGGATCGACGTTGACCTGCACCTCGCGTTCGGGCACACCGATGATCGACACGGCGCCGACGCCGTCGACGCGGTTGAGCACGTTGACCAGTTTGTCGTCGAGAATCTTGTTCAGGGCCGGATAACTCTCCTCGGCCGTGACGGCGATCATCATCACGGGAATCATCGAGGTCGAGAACTTGAAGATCGTCGGATAGTCGATGTCGTCCGGCAGCATCGACTGCACACGCGACACCACGTCGCGGATTTCGTTGGCCCCTTCACTCAGGTCGGAACCGTATTCGAACTCGACGGTGATCATCGAGACGTTATCCTGCGACTTGGAAGTCAGCTTCTTAAGGTTGCTCACCGTGTTGAGGTTGTCCTCGAGCACACGGGTGATGTTGGTTTCGATATCCGCGGCATTGGCGCCCGGATAGAAGGTGATGACCGAAATCTGGGGTATTTCGATCTCGGGATATTGGTCTACCGCCAGGTTCATCAGCGAGAAGAGGCCCATGACCATCACGCCGACGAAAAGCAGGATCGTAGAGATCGGTTTGCGGACCGCGCTTTCGTATATTTTCATTGAAAAGGGTCTTTTTTAGTCTTTCTTAACTTCCACTTTGGCCCCGTCGAAGAGTTTCGACAGCGCGGTGACAGCCACCTGCTCGCCGGGCTCGACGCCCCGCAGGATGTCCACGCTGCCGCCGATCTGACGGCCCACCTCTACCGAACGGCGGGCAGCAACCGAATCGCCCACGATGACATAGAGGTAACGCTCGGCCGAGCCGACCTGCTTCTGGATGGCTACGTCGGGAACCATCACGCCCTGCTTGCTGCCCATGTCGAAGGTCGTGCGGGCATACATGCCCGGACGCAGCGTGCGCTTGGCATTGGGAACCTTGACTTCGACCTTGAAGGTGCGCGTCGTGGGGTCCAGCGCCGGATAGATCAGCGACACGGTCCCCGTAAACTCCTCGTCGGGGAAGATGTCGACAGTCAGTTTCACCGGCATCCCGACCTTCACGTTGGGGAAATACTGCTCCGAAATATTGGCGATGACCTTCAGCGGGTCGATCTGCATGATGTGCAGGATCGGCTGCTGGGCGAACAGGTCGCCCGACTCGTAGTTGCGGGCCGTGACGACACCCGAAATGGGCGAACGCACCTCGATATTCTTCTTGAGGTTGGCGACCACCTCGCGCTGCACGTCCAACTGAGCCTTGGCCTGTTCGATCTGCTGGGCCGAGATACCTCCCGCCTCATAGACGGGCAGCAGGCGGTTGTAGTCGTCCTCGACGGTCTTCAACTGCACCAACTGCTGGGTGTACTGCGTGGGGTCGAGCGACACGATCAACTGGCCCTCGCGCACCGGATCGCCCACCTCGACCATGATTTTGTCGATGTGTACGCCCGAAGCCGCAGGAGTGATGTCGTTCTCCTTGTAGGGTTCGATCTCGGAGGTGAAAACCTCCGTCAGCCGCACCGTAGCCTCCTCGGCGACGGCACTCTTGGTCAGCACGCCTTTGTCTTCCGTAACGACGGCGTTCTTTTTACCCGTGCAACCGACAATCGTAGCGGCGGCAATTCCTAAAATCACGAATCTTTTCATACGTTCTTATCCTGTTTTTTTATTTATTTGTCATGTTCGCGTCCGATGATCCGGTCGTACTCGGCCTTGGCCGAAAGGTAGTCGTAGATCGCCTGCGAGAAATTCAGTTGCGCCTGCGTCTGCGAAAGCTGCGCGCTGTTGAGTTCGAGGATCGTTCCCGCGCCCGCACGGTAGCGGGTGTCGGAAATCTTGTAGGCCTTGCGCGCCTGCTCGACCGTGAGTTCCTGGGCGTACATCGTCTCGCGGGCGGTCATCAGGTCGTTGAGCGCCGAGCGTACCTGCACGTCGACCTGCTGGCGGGCATAACTGCGCTGGAGCGAAATCTGCGAAATCTGATTCTTCAGCTCGCGCGACTTGTTCATCTTGGTCAGGCCCGAAAAGATGGGAACCGAGACCCGGATGCCGGCAGAAAGCGGATTCTGCCAGAAATAACCGTCCTTGACGCTCGACATGCCGCCGGTCGCCATATCGAACTTCACCGAACCCATGTTGTTTCCCGTAAGCGTGAAGTTTCCGAAGGCCCCGATCGTCGGCAGGCGGCTTGCATTCTCGGCCTTGAGCTGGAGGCGAAGCATCTCTTCCTGCAATTCGAGCGTGCGCAGGTCGGAGTTGTCGGTCACGTCGGTCGTCAGCCCGTCGGTCCCCGCCAGCACGTCGTCGCGCAGGGCGTCCAGCTCGCCCACTACCTCGATCGCCACGTCCTCGGGAATCGAAAGGTACATCTTGAGCATCAGCTTGGCCAGCTTGATCGAATTCTCCGTCTGGAGGATCGTGGGCTTCAGGTTGCTCAACTGCACCTGGGCCGTCAGAAGGTCGTACTCCGAACTCAGTCCGTGTTTGTACTGCACCTCGGTGTCGTCGACCGTACGCTGCACCGTGGCCTCCGATTCGCGGAGCACCGCGAGCGACTGCTCGGCCAGCAGGATGTTGTAGAAGGCTTTCTTCACCTCGGCCGTCAGGTCGATACGCGACGCGCGCGCCGATTCGACGGCTGCGGCCATCTGTTGGTCGTTGAGTCTCATCAGGCGGTAAACCTGTGGTGCGAAGAGCGGCAGCGAAGCATCGACCGCACCGCTCAACGTCGTATAGGGATCGCTTCCGAGCGAAAAACCCTTGGACATCTGCTGTACGATGAACTGGTGATTAGCCTGCCCGGTTACCGACACCTGCGGCAGCAGGCTGCCCCACGTCTGGCGTTTCACGTAGTCGTAACGCTGCACTTCCATCTCCGCGACCTTGATGGTCGGGTTCTCGCTCAGGGCGAGTTCCAGAGCCTGGGACAGTGTCAACCGCATCTGGGCCGAAGCGCCGGCGATGCCGGCCGCACAAAGGCCTAAGATTAAAAAAAGTCGTTTCATCATTATTCAGAAAAATTATATTTCGTTATCATTTATGCAGACGAACGGTATGGACGAATATTTTAAAGGACCTCTTCCGGCCCTTTCCACACGGGTCACTGCTTTTTATTTACGGTTTTAGCCGGTTCGTAACGTTTCACATAGTCGTCGACGAGCAACAGCCCCTTGGTCGTGGAGATACCGCGAAAAAAGTTACTGATAATCTGGACGAACGCCTCTCGCTCCGGCATGCCCTCGGGCAGCATCAGGTCCTTGCGTACGGTGAGGGCCGAGGCCGTGTAGTAAAGTACCGAGATCGCCAGATCGATGTTGAACGTATCGACGAACAGTCCGTCGGCAATTCCCGTTTCGAGCATATCCTGCAAGTCGCGGCGGCTTTTGGCGGAGCCTTCACGCACCATCTTTTCGTAAACGGCCGGGTAAAACTTGCGCAGGTTGTTCAACAGGCGTTGGATAACCTCGGCATTGTCCATAACGCCGCCCAGTACCATAAACATCGCTTCGAGTACGTTGCGTGCATGAGCGCACGCCGCCGAGCGTTCCAGGCGGCTCTGCTCGAAAAAGCGGTCCATCGCCAGGTAGAGCAACCCCTCTTTGTCTCCGAACAGTTCGTAGAGCGTCCGTTTCGAGACGCCCAGCTGCTGTGCGATGTCGTCCATGCGCACCGACTTGATGCCTTGCGACACGAACATCTGCATAGCCTGTTCAATGATTCGTTCCTTCTGATCCATGATCTAATCCGATTGATACGGTCGCAAATATATACAAGAAAACTCGTGAAACAAAAAAAGTTTTTCGTTTTTCTGCGTTTTTTAACAAAAACGACAAAAAAGGAGCCTAACAGGACTCCTTCGTGTAAGATATATCTGCAAAAACAATTTATTCCGGCAGGTCGACCGGCACTTCGAGAATCATGCGGCAACCGTCGGTGTAGGCGGGATCGACCCACAAACGGCCGCCCAGTTTGACTGCGGTCAGGCGGCAGGCAGGCAGCCCGAGCCCCGTGCCCTGCGAGAAGGTGTCGAGTTTGACGAAACGTTCGAAAACCGTCTCCTGGTCGGCAAGCGGAATACCCGGCCCGGTATCGGTCACCGTGAAGCGCATCAGCCGTTGCGGAATCAGGCAGTCGTAGGTCAGGATGATCTCCCCCTCGACGGTAAACTTCGCAGCGTTGAGCAGCAGGTGCTGGATAATCTGCATCACCCGCTTGAGGTTGGTATGCACCACCGGGTCGGCCAACGACGGTTCGAAGATCATCGTCACCCCGGGCCTCACCTGCGAGAGGATTTTGGAGACGCATTCGTGGCAGTGGTTGTTCATCGCCGTATGGTCGGTGCGGGGCAGCGTATCGGCCTGGTCCAGGTAGGCGACGTTCAGCACGTCGTCGACCAGCCGCAGCAGGTTCATGCTGCTCGACACGATGATCGAGGTGTATTCGGTCGCAGAGGGATCGTCGTGGTACTTCGAGGCGAGGACCTGCGAGAAACCCACGACCGAATTGAGCGGCGTCCGCACTTCGTGCGACATGTTGCGGATGAAATCGCTCTTCATGCGGCTCGCCTGCTCGGCGCTCTCCTTGGCCCGCAGGAGTTCTTCCCCGGCAGCCACGAGGTGCTCGTTCTGCGCCTTGACCAGCGCTTCGGACGCTTTCAGCCTGCGGTTCAATTTCATCGCACGGGCAAAGAAGAGTCCGCCCAACACCAGCACGCAGCCCAGCAATGCAATGATGAAGTAGGTGCTGCGCAGCCGTTTCTGCTGCAGGACCAGTTGCAGTTCCTTGGTCTCGTTCTGCAGGCGGGCGATCTCGAGGATACCCGAAAAGTCGTCGGTCGAACTGCGCATCTCCGCGCTGCGCACCGAGTCGGAGAGATGGATGTAATCGCGGTAATTCGCTGCGGAACGGCGCATGTCGCCCTTGAGCCAGTAGATATTGCCCAGGTCCTTCAACTGCGCGTAATAGAGATGCCCCGTCTCCCGCCGGACGGTGTCGGCAAGCGATTCCTGCAAGACCGTCAGCGCCTTATCATACTGCTTCGTGGTCTTGTAATATTCGGTTTTCAGGAAACGCAGGCCCGAAATATGGAGTTGCATCGAGGGCTCGCCGCGAAACTGCATTTCGGCGGAATCGACATACTGCCGCGCCAGGTCGAAATCTTCGGTTTCGAGGTAGCAGAGCGCATAGGCTTTATAAAGCGAAAACCGCTGGAAAGGCTGTTCCGGATCGAGCGCCCGCCCCTTGCGGAGCACGACGAGCGCCGTATCGGGCATGTCGAGTTCGACGGCGCATTGGGCCAGCGAAGCGTACTGCGTAGGCAGGTTGACATCCTCGATTCCATGACGTTCCAGGACATCGAGTTCACGGCGGAAATTCTCGTACGCCTGCCGGAAGGAGTCCTGCACGAGGTAGAGGTTAGCCAGCAGGCGGTAGCAATCGGCAACGCCGCGCTGGTAGTCGTCGGCCTGCGCTTCGGCAAGCATCTGGCGCGTCTCGTACACCGCAACGTTATGCTGGCTTTGCTTGATGTAGTAGGTGATCAGGCGTCCGCCCCAGACGAAATAGTAGAAATAACGCAGCTCCTCCGACTTGCCGTGCGCCAGGCAGAAATCCCGCACGCGCTTCGTACCTTCGAGGATTCCCTCGCGGTCGTTGCGGAAATAATAATAGTCGAGTTTGAGGCACAGCGCAATGGCCTGCATCTGCACCCAGCCTGTTTCGCTTGCGCGTGTGAAGAGCGTATCGCACATCTGCAGCCCCTCGGGCGTACTCAGGCAGGCTCTGACATCTTCGTAATAAAGTTTCAGGATACTGTCGGCAGGTGATTTCCCGCGGTCCTGCGCAGCCTGTACGGGCAGACAGCCGACAAGCACGGCCAAAAGAAACATCCCTAAAAGAGAGTTGCGGATGCGCAAAGACATGATACGATTAATTGGATAAGGCACAAAGTTAATAATATCCGCCCGAATACCAAACTTATCGCCGCGGATAAACAAAAAAAGGTTGCCGCAGGATATTGCGGCAACCTTTTCCAAAACGGGGATACCCGTCTATTTCGTAACCCGTTCGAGCCACCGGACCATCGACAGCATGACGAGCATCGACAATCCGCAGGCGGCGACGAATACGGCCCACGTAGCCCACATCGGCGTGTGGAGGTAGAGCCATCCGCCCACGAACAGCAGAGCGTTGCCCACAGCCGTAGCGGCCAGCCAGAAGCCCTGCATCAGGCCCTGCATGTGGGGAGGCGCAACCTTCGATACGAACGCGAGGCCCAGCGGCGAAATGAACAGCTCGGCCACCGTAAGGATAAAGTAAAGACCCACCATCACCCACGGGGTAACCAGCAGCGACTGCATCTCGTCGGCGCGCATGCCGGCCAACTCGGTCTTCGTAGGCAGGGCCAGCGAGAAGAGCATCAGGAAAACGTAAGCCAGGGCGGCGATACCCATACCGATGGCGATCTTCATCGGGGTCGAAACCTCGATGTCGCGCTTGCGCAGCCAGCCGAAGAACCACATGATGATCGGCGTAAGGAACACGACGAAGAAGGGATTGACGCTCTGGAAGATTTCGGCGCCCTTGATGGTCGTGAAGCCCAGGTCGATGTTGATCACGTCGAGGTTCACGTAGTCGCGGGCGAAATAGGTCAGCGAATAGCCGTTCTGGTGGAACGAAACCCAGAAGAAAATCACGACGCCGAACACGGCGAAAAGCGCATAGATACGCTGGCGGATCTCCTGCGCCGACATCTTGATCTCCGCGGCCGAAGCTTTGGCGCCTTTGGCTGCGGCTTTCTGCGACGGGTCGGGGAAACTGTTCTTGTTGACCATGTAGATCGCCAGCGAGATAAGCATCATCACGATAGCGGCGATAAAGGCATAGTGGAAACCACGGTTGAAAACGTCGAGGTAGTTGTTGCAGAATGCGTGCAGGTCGCTCACGGACGTACCGTCGAGATGAACCGCACTGGCATAGGAATTCAGGTTGGCAAGGCCCTCGCCGGCCATCTGCTCGCCTTTGGCCAGGTATTCGTGGCAGAGTTCGGGCAGTTTGGCGTTGTAATCGAAGTTGTTGACCTTGAGCCACCAGTTACGCACGCCGATAGCGACGAACGGCGCGAAGAACCCGCCGACGTTGATGAACATATAGAAAATCTGGAAACCCGATTCACGCTTGGCGCTGAATTCGCTGTTGTCGTACATCTGACCGACGAGCGCCTGGAGGTTGCCCTTGAACAAACCGTTACCGAAGGCGATCACCAGCAGACCCAGGCAGGTCAGCGTCAGGTAGAGCGAAAGGTTGGGAACCGGGGTCGGGGTCGGGATGGCGATCAGGCAATAGCCGATACTCATCACGATAAGGCCCCACATAATCGTCGCCTTATAGTTCTTGGTCCGGTCGGCGATGATACCGCCCACCAGCGCCAACAGGTAGATCGACGCATAGAAACCCGAATAGATATAACCCGCCGTAGCTTCGTCCAGGCCGAACTTGGCCGAGATAAACAGGGTCAGGATAGCCATCATGATGTAGAAACCGAAGCGTTCGCCCATATTGGCCAAAGCCGCCGCGATCAATCCTTTGGGTTGATTTTTAAACATAGAAATTTGGTGTTAGTAAATGATATGATTTTATGTTTGCTGACAAAGATAGAAAAATTTTTAGTATATTTGTATAAATTCGAACATCCCCTATGGAAAAAACGACCCGAAGACTTCCAATCGTCGAACGCGACGAATGGCTGCACCCCGTCGAGGAACAGATGAACCGGCGCGTCGACCGCTATACGCAGAAACTCGCCGCTATCGAACGCTCGTCAGGGTCGCTCGTCGACTACGCCAACGGCTACCGTTATTTCGGCTGGCAGTGGGACGATGCGCTGGACGGCTGGTGGCTGCGCGAATGGCTACCGGGGGCCCACGACGTTTACGTCTTCGGCGATTTCAACAACTGGCAGCGTACCGAAATCCGCATGCACAAGGATGCAGCGGGGGTTTGGAGCGCCTTTTTCCCGACGGCGATGTACCGCGACCGGCTGCGGCACGGCTCGCTCTATAAAATCCATGTCCACGGCGACAACGGCTGGATGGACCGGATCCCGGCCTACGCCACGCGTGTCGTACAGGACGAGGCCACCAAAAACTACACGGCGCAGTTCTGGAACCCCGCACAGCCGTTCGACTGGCGCGGCGATGCCTTCGACGCCTCCGCGGTCGGCAGCCTGCTCATCTACGAGGCCCACGTAGGTATGGCGCAGGAGAAGGAGGGCGTGGGAACCTACCGCGAATTTACGGAAAAAATACTCCCCACGATCAAAAAAGAGGGCTACAACGCCGTACAGCTCATGGCCATCGCCGAGCACCCCTACTACGGATCGTTCGGCTACCATGTGTCGAGTTTCTTCGCCCCCACGTCGCGCTGCGGCACGCCGGAGGAGCTGAAGGAGCTGATCCGCCGGGCCCATGAACTGGGATTGGCGGTGATCATGGACCTCGTGCACGCCCACTACGTCAAAAACCTCAACGAGGGTATCAACCAGCTCGACGGAACCGACTGCCTCTACTCGCTGCCGGGCGACGCGGGCTACCAGCAGTACTGGGACTCGAAACTCTTCGACTACGGCAAGGAGGAGGTGCAGCATTTCCTGCTGTCGAACGTCAAATACTGGCTCGACGAATTCCATTTCGACGGCTACCGCTTCGACGGCGTAACGTCGATGATTTACCACCATCACGGCTATGTCACGTTCGACTCCCGCGACCGGTTCTTCGACGAGGGGGTCAACGAGGACGCCCTTACGTACCTCACGCTGGCCAACCGCCTCGTCCACGACTTCCTGCCCCCGGCCGTGACCATCGCCGAGGACGTAAGCGGCATGCCGGGCATGTGTATCCCGATCGCCGACGGCGGCATCGGCTTCGACTACCGCCTGGGTATGGCCATCCCCGACTTCTGGATCAAACAACTGAAGGACGTTCCCGACGAACAGTGGGACATCTGGGAGATGTGGTCGGTGATGACCAACCGCCTGCCCGAAGTCAAGACCGTGGCCTACGCCGAATCGCACGACCAGGCGCTCGTCGGCGACAAGACCATCGCTTTCAGGCTGATGGACAAGGAGATGTATTTCCACATGGACCGCTCGTCGGAAAGCGTCGTGATCGACCGCGGCATGGCCCTGCACAAGATGATCCGCCTGATGACCCTTTCGACGGGCGGCCAGGCCTACCTCAACTTCATGGGCAACGAATTCGGGCATCCCGAATGGATCGATTTCCCGCGTGAAGGCAACGGATGGAGCTACGCCCACGCCCGGCGGCAATGGTCGCTGGCAAAAAACGGATTTCTGCGTTACGCCTGGCTGGGCGACTTCGACAAGGCGATGCTCAAACTGGCGAAAAAATACAACGTGCTCTCGGACGGCTATGCCTGGAACCTGTTGATGGACGAGCAGAACAAGACGATGGTCTTCTCGCACGGCGACCTGCTGTTCGTCTTCAACTGGCATCCCGCAGCCTCGATCCCCGACTACGAACTTCCCGTGCAGGCCCCGGGCAAATACGTTCCGGTGCTCTCGACCGACGAGAAGCGTTTCGGCGGCCCCGAACGGCAGTCGATGGAGGCGGAGCACTTCTCGTTCAACGTCCCGGACAGCGACGGCACGCCATGCCCGCGCATCCGCGTCTACAACACCTCGCGGACAGCAACGGTCTACCTACGCAAAAAATAGTTACGCAACTATTCTATATTTTTTATTAATCAAAACAGATTTACTATGCCCAATGAAAACAGCAATGAAGTGTCTTTAAAGGAATTAAGAGAAGGATTCTACAAATGTCGGACGTTCGAAGTCACGAACCTGTGGCGCAGATCGTTCCTCCTGTCCATCTTTCTGGTCTTTTGTTTCATCGTTTACGGACTGCTGGCGTCCAAAATCCTGAACGCCGAACCCGGGGCAGCCAACCTCCTGGTGCTGCACGAAGCGGCCTGCGCGGCAGCGCTGCTCGGAACGTCGTTCGCCCTGATCTGGATCATGATGGCCAAGGGGTCGAAAGCCTGGTACGAGGTCTACGAAAGCTACATATTCGAGATCGAACGGGATGAAACGGAAGGTCTGGTAATTCCGGAGCGCTATCGGCTGGGAGCTTTGTGCCGCCCGTGGGAGATGGACAGCAACCTCTTTTCGAAAAAAGCAGGCCGCTATTCTCCCTCGCGGCTCAATATCACGATCGGTTCGGTGATGCTGACGGCCTGGCTGGCCATCGGCCTCATCCACTATATCGCCGGCATCGTCCTTTACGTCTAAGGACCCTCCGCCTGCTGGCAGCCGCTGATCCTCGCGCTCATCCCTGCCGCGTTCATCGCCGTCCTCGTCTCGGCGGCGTGCAACAAATGGGCACGAAGCCGGTCGCTGATAAATTCCTGACCCTGAATCCACTACATTAGAAAAAGGAGCGAATCGTGAGATTCGCTCCTTTTTTCGGGCCGCTGGGGAGGGTTACTTCGCCAGTTCGCGCGCCATGTCCAGCGCCTTTTCGTAATCGGGTTCGTGGGTGATCTCGGGTACATACTCCACATAGCGCACCACGTCGTCCTTGTCCACGACCACGACGCCGCGTGCCAGCAGGCGCAGTTCGTCGATCACGAAGCCGTATTTCATGCCGAAATCCAACTCCTTGTAGTCCGAAAAGACATGCACGCGGTCGATACCTTCGGCTGCACAGAAGCGTTTCTGGGCGAAAGGCAGGTCGACCGACAGGGCCACGACGACCACGTCGTCGCCCAGTTTCGACGCTTCGCGGTTGAAGCGGATGTTCTGCAACGAGCAGACCGAAGTGTCGACCGACGGGAAGACGCTGAAAATACGCACCTTGCCGTGGAAAATATCCGACGATACGGGTTTCAGCCCCGCGTCGATAACCGTAAATACGGGGGCCATCTCCCCCACTTTGCAGCGATTGCCGACAAGCGTCACGGGCTTGCCGCCGAAAGTTACCTTGTGTTCCATAATTCAATCAATTTAATCCGGTGGTTAAACGCAATTCCGATGCCACCCGGCAGGAGCCGGGACGCCGGAACGATACGCAATGCAGTGCCGATCCGCCCTTTTCAGCTTTCGGCTTTGATCCGCGCTACGGCTTCCGCAGCCGCAGCATACAGCTTCGGCAGGTCGACGCCCGCCACGCGGCGGTTCTCGACGACGATCCGACCGTCGACGACCACCGTGTCGACATCCGACGCCTTGCCGCAGTAAACGAGGTTGGAAACGACGTTGTGAATGGGTTGCAAGTGCGGTTTCTGAAGGTCTACGACGACGAGGTCGGCCAGCGCCCCCTCGCGGATCACGCCCAGTTCGCCTTCGGCATAGCCCATCGCACGCGCGCCGTTGACCGTCGCCAGCCGCAGCGCCTCCCAGGCCGGAAGGGCCAGGGGGTCGCCCGTCGCCGATTTTTGCAGGAAGGCCGCCGTGCGCACCTCTTCGAACATATCGAGGTCGTTGTTCGAGCAGGTTCCGTCCGTGCCGACCGTCACCAGCGCACCCGCGGCGCGCATCCGTTCGACAGGAGCCACGCCGCTCGATATTTTCATGTTGCTCTGCGGGTTATGCGACACGGAGACACCCCGCGCAGCGAGGGTCCCGATGTCGCTCTCCGTCACATGGACGCAGTGCGCGCCGATGGTTTTCGGGCCCAGCAGTCCCAGCCCGTCGAGGTGTTCGACCGAGGTTTTCCCGTACTTTTCGCGTACGATGCGGACCTCGTCCTGCGTCTCCGAAATATGGGTCATCAGGTGCAGGCCGTATTTGTCCGCCATCTGTTTTCCGCGCAGGAGGTTTTCGGGCGACACGGTGTAGGGCGAATGGGGCGCGAGGGCGATCTGCACCCGGTCACACCCGGCAGCCAGCCGTACGGCTTCCTCCGCCTGCGGCAATACCTCGTCGACGTTCGAATCGAAGTAGTTGCAGCCCAGCATGGCGCGGATGCCCAGCCGCTCGACCGTCTCCACACAGCGGTTTTCGAAATAATACATGTCGACGAACGACGTAACGCCGCCCAGCAGCATCTCGACAATGCCGAGCGTCATGCCCAGCACCACGTCGTCCGCGGTCTGCCGCGCCTCGAAAGGCCAGATATAGTCGTGGAGCCACTCCATCAGGGCGATGTCGTCGGCATAGCTGCGCTGAAGGGTCATGGCCGCGTGGCAATGGGTGTTCACCAGCCCCGGCATCACGAGCTTGCCCCGGCAGTCGATCTCCCGGAGCCCGGGATGCGCCGCGCGAAACTCCGCGGCAGCCGGCTCCGACTCCGTAACCAGTGCGATGCGGTTGCCGTCGACGCCCACCCAGCCCGTAAAGGTCGGGGGCTGCCCTCCGGCGGCCGTCATCGGCAGCACCGTCGCATTTGAAAAAAGGATTGCCATAAAAAACGGTATTTTATTTATATTTCACTTTCACACGCTCCGTCTTGACCTTCCCGCGCGGCTGCCCCTCGATCGAGTTGCCCTGCACGGTGATCACGTCGCGCCCGTCCACCGAATTGGAGTAGATCTGAATCACTTTGTTAAAGGCTCCGGGCTCGCTCTTGTGGGGCTCGTAGGTGATACGGATCACTCCCGAATCGGCCGGTTCCACGGGACGCTTCGAGAACGACGCCTTGAGGCACGAACACGAGGTGATGACGCGCACCAGCACCAGCGGCGCCGTACCGTCGTTGACAAACCGGAACTCACGGACCAGGTCGCCGCCCTTGCGGGGCACGTCGCCGAAGTCGTAGGTCGGATTTTCCATTTTCAGGTGCGCCCCCTTGGCGGGTTTACCGGCATCGGCCGCCATAAAACACAGGCAGCCGAGGATTGTCAGCAGTAGTATTTTCATCATTCAAATTCTATTCCATGCGGAAAATATAGGTTATCGTACCACCCTGCACCGCAGCGCGGCTTTCGGTGAAACGCGCCTTGCGGGCCGCGGCCTTTGCCGCCTCGATCAGCTCGGGGGCATCCGTCGTCGAGCCTTTGGGTTCGAACGAAGCCCCCGTGACCTTGCCAGAAGCGTCGACCGTCACGCGTACGACGATCTTACCGCTCTTCGTGCCGGGATACGACGGTTTGGGCAGGTTACCCACCAGTCCGCGTCCTTTCAGACCCTGGTCCAGTTGGTCCAGTCCGTCAGGATTCAGCCCGGGGCCCGTGCCGCTGGCCTTGTCCTCGCCCTCGGGGGCCCGCGGGTTGCCCGCATTGTCGGGTTCGTCCGCCCCGCCCTTGTTCATCTTGAAGAGAGCTTTGGGATTGGGCGTCTGCGTCACCTCGTCCTTGCCTGCAACCTGCGCCGTCTGCTCCACGGGAGCCGCGACATCGTGCACACGCGGTTCGTTGGCCACCTTCACAGGCGGCTTGGGCGGCTCGGGAACGGGCGGCTCCGTAAAGTCGACGAGGATCGTGTCGCCCGGTTTGTCCAGTGCAGGCGCGAAATCGAACGACACCAGCGCGAACGAGCCGGCAAGCAACAGCACATAGGCCGCCGCCGCGATCATCGCCCACCTGCGCGGGGATTTATTATCGGGATCGTAGTAGTACATTGGCTTCCCAATTAAAAATTAAGACTGAAAATTTAAAAATCGTTCATCGGACAGACTCTGCCAGGTATTCGAAACGCCTAATTTTCAATTCTCAATTTTTCATTTTTAATTCAACTTATTTCGGCGAAGTAGCCAAAATAAGCTTATAATTATTGTCCTTGGCGATGTTCATCACCTTCACCACCTCGTCCACCGCGACGGACTTGTCGCAATGCAACGACACCGTAGCGTCCTTCTGGCCGTCGAGGCGCGCCTTGAGCGCCCGCTCCACGCCCTCGATACCCTGCACCTTCTGCAACTCGACGTAGTAGTTGTACGAGGGGCCGCTCTGCTGGATCGACACCGTGGTCATTGCCTTGTCCTTCAACTGGTTCGAGCTTTTCGGGAGCATCAGTTTCAGGGCGTTGGGGTTGATCAGCGTCGTGGCGATCAGCAGGAACAGCAGCAGCAGGAACATCAGGTCGGTCATCGACGAGGCCGAGAACGATTTATCGACTTTCGATCCGTGTTTGATTGCCATAATATGCTATTTTTGAACAGGTTGATTCAGAATATCCATAAACGCGATCGAGTTGGCCTCCATCTGGAACACCAGCTTTTCGATGCGCGCCACGAGGTAGTTGTAGCCGAAATAGGCCGGGATACCGACGATAAGACCCATCACGGTGGTCACCATCGCCACATACATACCGCTCGACAGCAGGCCCAGGTCGACCGTACCGCCCGCAGCGGACATGTCCATGAAAGTCTGCACCATACCGAGCACCGTGCCGAGGAAACCGATCATCGGGGCGCCGCCGGCGATCGTCGCCAGGAACGGAAGGCCGTTTTCGAGTTTCGAAACTTCGAGGTTGGCGACATTCTCGATGGCGGTCTGCACGTCGCTCATCGGACGGCCTATGCGCTCGATACCCTTTTCGATCATGCGCGCGATCGGCGTGTCGGTCTTCTTGCAAAGGTTCACAGCCGTCGAAATCTTACCGTCGGAGATGTAGTCGCGGATACGGTTCATGAAATTCATGTCCAGGACCGAGGCTTTGCGGATGGCCATGAAACGCTCCACGAAGATAAAAATCGTCACGCCTCCCAGCGCCAGCAGCGGCCACATCAGCCAGCCGCCTTTGGTAAACAGGGTCCACAGTCCCATACGGGTTTCCTCACTAACGACCACCGCCTCGGCGGCCTGCAAAAAAGTTGTCATAGATTTTTACGTTTATTTAAAATTTGTTGTCTGTCTCGTTATTTGTGTGTCTGCGGGCAGGGCCTTACCGAACACGATCAATTCCCCGCTCATTCAGCCCCTTCATCCTTAACGTATTCGAAGGGCGAAAGCGTATCCGCCGGCTCCCGCAATCGCTTCTTTTCCGCCTCTTCGGCTGCTTTTTCGGCCGCACGGGCCGTCCGGCGGGCGATGCGCTGCGCCTTGCGTTTCTTGTTGGTAAAGCGCTCCCTGATCCGCTGCCGCAGGTCGCGCAGGTTGTTGAAGTCCTCCTTGAAGTAGACGCCGATGCCGGTCTCCTGCAAACCCTGGTTCTCGTCGAAACGGTCGATAGTCTGCGTAAAGGCTTTCAGTTTGAGTGTCCCGGCCCGGTCGATCAGGTAGGTGATGTAGGCCTCGCCCATGAAGTTGGACATCGAACTGTTCACGGCCTGTTTGTTGTCGATCAGGTAGTTGCCCTCGACCTCGACGAACAGGCGGTTGTTGATCAGGCTCTTCGACAGCCCGAAATCCACCTCGTCGCTCGTCAGCTCCGACTTGGGCCGGTAGCGGATCACGACGTTGTAGTCGGACGACGAAAGCCAGTTGCTGACCATGTTGGAGACGAACTCCAGGCCCGTGGCCGCCGAAACCGAACTGCCGATGTTCGAGGTGGCCTGCGACGAAGTCTCGGACATGAAGCTGTTGAACAGCAGCAGGTAAAGGAACTGCGTGTCGACCGTTTCGGGGGTCGAAAGGGCGTTGGCGATCAGGCTCTGCGTCTCGGGGTCGGAACCGGGAACCCGCACGTCGAAGGTGATGGTCGGATTCGAAAGGCGGTCCCCGAGGTGGATGATACACTCCACGGGAACCGAGCGGTCGCCCCCCAGGTCGGCCGTGCCCTGCAACAGCGGTTGCAGCGAAGCCTTGACCTTATAGGCGGCGTCGATATCGAGCATTGCGTTCATCGGCGCCCCGGTCCACTGGATCGACGAACCGCTCTCGATGGTGAAGCGTTTGTTGATGATCTGCTGGAGCGACAGCATGAAACTGCCCTCCGAGATGGTATAGTCGCCGTAGATTTCGAAAATATTGGCCTTGGGCCTGATCTGCAGGTTGAGCGAACCCTCGCCGCGGCCCTTCACCGTATTGCCCGCCACGTCGAGTTCTACCTCGGCATCGGGCCGCACGTCGAGCGCCATGTTGATGTTCATCTGGCTCCCGGCATCGGATTTCTGGCGCTGCTTGCGCTCGAAGGAGAGTTTTTTGCGCGCCACGTCGTCGAGCGTATCGGCCTTCTCGGGCTCTTCGAAGACCACGAAATCGGCGCTCGAAATATTCGACTTGCTCGACAGCGGCATCACGAACGAGGAGTTGCCGTCGGTCGAAGCCGTAATATCCATGTCGACCGCCCCCTTGTGGCCCGAGATGCGGGCCTGGCCCGTAGCGTAGACCTTTCCGTAGAAAACGTCGTTGTCGTCCGAATCGGTATTGAGCACGAGCATCTGCTGCGGAGCCACGCGTACGTCGTAAGAGATGTTCGAAAGGTGCTGGAGGCTCATGTCGAAATCGAAGCGTCCCCGGTGGCCCTGGGGGTCGAAGATCGGGACGTTCGACGCCCTGAAGCGGTTGTTCTTCACCGTCAGCATCGCCTCGGGCATCGAATAAGTCACCTGCGTGAAATCGACCGTCGTTTTCAACTGCGAAACGCGGATTTCGCCTTCGAGGTCGGCCTTGCGTCCCTGCCCCTGCAACACGAGGTCGGCCGAAGCCAGGCCCGTGGTCGAGGAGATAACGCCCGAGAGAATCGGGTTCAGCAGCCCCATGTCGAGGCTGTCGACATCCAGCCGGGCGTAGTAACGGTTGCGGTCGGGAGCATAGAAGCCGCGGATGAGCGTGTCGCGTTTGACCCGGTTGGTCACCGTCACCCCGGCACGGCTGCGGGCAAAGTCCCAGCGCGAATCGAGGCGCATCGGCGGCGCGGGAATGTCGTTGACCTCCACGCTGTCGAGCAGGATGTCGGCCGTGACCTCACCGCCCCGAAGCACCGATTTCATCGTCGCCGAACCGTTCGTGCGGCCTTCGATCGAGTAACCCATGTGGGCGGCAAGCTGGGCGAAGGGCGCCAGGTCGAAGTTGCGCAGCGAGAGCGTCACCGAATCCTCGCGGCTGCGCGAAGCGACGCCGTTGAGCAGCAACTCCTGCTCGCGGTTCATCACGTAGAACTTGTCGATCACGACCTGCGCGGTATCCAGCAGGATTTTGTGGGCGAAAATCTGCCACGTCTTGTTGCCGCGGGTGATGTGCGAGGGAAGTATACGCAGATCGACGACGCGGCCGTTCGGACCGTACTCCTCGGCCACCGAAGCGCGGAACCCGACGAGTCCCGAGACGCTGCGCGTCGTATCGTCGAAGCCCGCCGAAAGCTGCATGCGGCCCTGTCGTGCGCCGCCCGTCAGCGAGAGGCGCGGGAGGTGCAGCACCCCGGCATAAAGGTCCTCGGCCGAGGCGTAGACCGCCAGCGAGTCGCCGCGGTTCGAGGCGTTGACCGACAGGCGCGTGGCAAGCATGCGCCTGCGCTCGATGTATTCCGACGTGGCTTTCAGCGACAACTGGTCGCTGGCGGGATTGAACAGCAGTTGCAGCGACGAACCGTCGGCAATCTGCAGTCCTGCGGAGACGGCGTCGGCCACCGGGTTGAAATTACGGATATTGACCGACAGCAGCGAGAAGTCGTTGGCCACGGCGGCTTTGCGCTCCGAAGGGCCCTCTTCCAGCCCTTCGCGGCTTAGCATGGGCAGGTATTTCCACGCGCTCCGGCGCAGGTACTCGAAGACGGTACGGTAACTGGTTTTCGACCGGAACGTGACATCGGCGAAGTCCGAACGCAACTCCACGAGTTTGCTCCGCTCGGAGTTCTCGCCCGTAACGGTCATGTTCGAAGCCGTGATCTCCTTGTCGTTGTATTTGTAACGGGCGTCGGTCACCTGGATACGGCCGTTCAGGTCGTCCAGCGAACGCCCTCCGGCATTGGCGACGATACGGGCCGAGAGCTGCGACACCGAGTCGCGGCGGTTGACGTGCAGCCGGGCCAGGTCGGCATGCCGCAGGTCCATCGTAAAGTCGTAACGCGGCACGGAGTCGTTCAGGTCGACCATGCCGAAGAAATCGAAATCGAGGTTGGGGTCGCGGGCCGTGATGCGGCCGTCGAACTCCCGGTTGCGCAGGCGGCCGTCGAGCCGCAGCGAGTCGTAAACATAGCCGTTGAAACCCAACTGCGAGATGTTGCCTACGACCCGGGCGTCGGCTGTTCCCCGTCCGATCACGCCGTCGACATAAGCCGTGAGGGTGGCATTGCCCAGCAGGTCCCGGCGGTCGAGCAGGTCGCCCAGCCGGAGATTGCGGGTCTCGACATCGCCCCGCACGCTGCTCAGGCCTCCCCGGACAGGGGCCATTTTCAGGTTGCAGGAGATGTTGCCCACGCCCGTCGCCGCGCCCAACTGCATGTCGAACGACGAGAGCAGACCCCGGAAGCGGGCATTGAGGTCGATCTGCCCCGAGTTACCCAGCACATCGACCAGTTTATCCGAAAGTTTGCGTCCTGCGATGCCGAGGGCCAGTTTGTCGACCGCATCGGCCGTGGAGCGCAGGCGGGGAACCGACAGGTCGAAATGGGTTTTCCGGATGTCGGGAAGCCCCTTCACCGCAGCGTCGGCCACAAGCGTCGTTCCCTCGCCGATCTGCATGCTTTTGATCTTGCCCGTAAAATCGGACACCACGCCGGCAACCTCGATGTTGACGTTCGTGAAATCCACATGCCAGTCCCGCAGTTTAGGCGCAAAATAGGCGATGTCGTCGGTTGCGACCGTCGTATTGCGCATCAGAGCGTCGATGCGCACCTCGCCGATAAAATCCTTATACTGAGACCACGAGTCACCCACCAGCGAGACGTAGGGAAGGTTGATGTTCGAATACGGCGTGATGATCGAAGCGTTCTCGAAGCCCAGGCAGCCCTGCGTCATGTAGAACCGCCCGGCGAGGTGGTCCAGCACGAACCCGCTGCGTTCCCGGGCCGAGAAGGCCGCAATGGAGGTATAGATGGCCGAGCCGTCGATCGTGAAGTCGTCCACGCGGGCCGTGATGCCGTAGAGGTGCATGTGCGAAAAGTCGATGCCGTATTCCGGGTCGCGGCGTTCGAGGCGTTCGAGGCAGAGGTCCATGTTCTCGATCGAAGCCTTCCGGAGCGAGAGCTTGAAGTTGCCCTTCTTGGGCTTGTCGGGGTCGGAAATGCGGTCGACGATCTGCTTGATGTTCATCTCCCCGTCGGGCGTCTGCCGCAGGTAAAGCCTCGCGTCGGTGATCTCGCCGCGGCTGAGCTCCAGCCCGCCGCCGAAGATACCGAAACTCGTGATGTAGGCATCCAGCTTCCCGACATACAACAGCGTATCGCGCTGGTAATCCTCGACATAGAAGCCCTTTACCTTGACCTTCGAGAAGATGCCGATGTCCACGCGGTCGATCGCCACGGTGGTCTCCAGCTTGCGCGAAATGACGGCTGCGGCCTTGTGCACCACGAAGTTCTGCACGACGGGAATGTCGAGCAGCAGCGAGAGCACCACGGGAACAATTATCAGCAACAAAACCGCCGCCGAGAACACCTTTCCCAATATTTTTATACCTTTGCGCATCAGGACTCCTATATAACCTGCAAATTTAGCTAAAATAGTTAAAAAATAACGAAAAACCGGATGGATATTACAATTCTCGGCATCGAATCTTCGTGTGACGACACCTCGGCGGCCGTACTGCGCAACCACGTATTGCTGTCGAACGTCATTGCCTCGCAGGCCGTTCACGTCAAATACGGCGGCGTAATCCCCGAACTGGCGTCGCGGGCCCACCAGCAGAACATCATCCCCGTCGTAGACACGGCACTCAGGGATGCGGGCATCACCGCCGACCAGATCGACGCCATCGCCTTCACGCGCGGCCCGGGACTGGTCGGCTCGCTGCTCGTCGGCGTGTCGTTCACCAAAGGGCTTTCGATCGCCCATAACATCCCGATGGTCGAGGTCAACCACCTGCAAGGGCACATCCTCTCGCACTTCATCGACCTGCCGGACCGCGCGCTGCCCCATCCCGATTTTCCGTTCCTGTGCCTCCTGGTAAGCGGCGGCCATACGCAGATCGTGCGCGTGGATTCCCCGCTCGAAATGGAGATCATCGGCTCGACGATCGACGACGCCGCAGGCGAAGCCTTCGACAAATGCGCCAAGGTGATGGGACTCCCCTACCCGGGCGGCCCGGTGATCGACCGCCTCGCCAAGGAGGGCGACCCGAAGGCGTTCCGTTTCGCACACCCCCGCGTCGACGGTTACGACTACTCGTTCTCAGGACTGAAAACCTCGTTTCTCTACACGCTGCGCGACGCCGTGGCCCAGGACCCCGACTTCATCGAAAAACACAAGGCCGACCTCTGCGCATCGCTGCAATCGACCATCATCGAGATACTTCTGGACAAACTGATCCGCGCCTCGAAGGAGACCGGCATCCGCGACATCGCCATTGCGGGCGGCGTTTCGGCCAACTCGGGCCTTCGCAACGGCATTACCGAAACGGGCCTCCGGCGCGGCTGGCGAACCTTCATCCCGGAGTTCAAATTCACGACCGACAACGCCGCAATGATCGCCATGGCGGGGTACTACCACTACCGCGAAGGCGAATTTGCCGCATTGGACGTTTCACCCGTGGCACGCCTCGAAGAGTTGTAAGCTACTCACTCACAAAAAAATAATTTATGCAAACATCCAAATTCATGCGGGTCCTCGCGGGCCTGTTGCTGCTGGCCTCCGCCTCCGTCCTGCCCACCGCCTGCGGCAGCGACGACGACAAGGAAACGGCCACGCTGACCGTCAGCACAGACAACCTCGTACTGGGCGGCGAGGCCGGGGAGTCCGAAACCTTCACCATCACTACGACCGCCGCGTGGAAGGCCGTCCCCTCGGGCGAAGGCTTCACGCTCGACAAGACCGAGGGCACGGGTGACGCTACCATCCGCGTAACCGCCGCGGCGGGCAACTGGGACGGTTATGTGAAGCAGCTGGGCAGCATCGTGATCGCGGCCACGGGCGTCGACGGAGTGAAAACCGTCAGCGTCAGCCAGGACGAAATCACCCCGGTGCTGCCGGCCGAGGTAACCCTGATAGTCGATTTTACGCTGGGAGCTTCGGTCGCCACGCCGGCACTGCCGAACCAAAAAGCCGAAGCGGCAACCGGCCTCAAGGAGTACACGATCCAGGGCCACACCTTTACCTTTTTTGCCGACACGGAGGAAAACGGAGTCTTCTACTGGATCGACAACACCGTGTTCCAGCCCTCGCTCCCCGAACCGAACAAGGGCCTTTACATCAGCAAACTCGGTGCATACGTCAAATTCCCGGTCATCGCAGGCAAAATACTGACCAAAGTAAGTTACCTGTCCACGAGCAGCCAGAGCGGCGACACGCAGATCGACCTGCTGGGCGCTGACGGCGAGGATATTCAATATACGTTCGACGCGACCACCTCCACCTATGAACTGATCGACGCGGTTCAGACCGCGCGGCTCGAAATCACCAACTCGAAGAACGCGCAATTCGCCAAGTTGATGCTTACCTACAACGCTGAATAGGGCGCGACCGACCCGGCCAGCAACACAAACCCCTCCCGGCCAAATGGCCAGGAGGGGTTTGTCATTATAGTAGACGGCGGTTATTTCGCGCCGAAGAGCTTTTCCTTGAGCGAGAAACCCTCGCACCGGGCCGAAAAGTTGTCGTACTCGGCACGCAGCGAGGCCATCAGGTCCTTCACCGACTGGATTTTCTCGGCCCGCCAGGCATTGGCGCCGCAGAAGGCATAGCCGTTGCGGAGTTTGCCCTTGAAGGCGTTGTAGAGGGCCAGCATGATGCAATAGGGGCTGTGCGTCACGTCGCACGTCTTGATGCAGTCGAACGGGCACGCCCTGGGGACCTTCAGCCCCTCCTTCACCCGGTCGAGGAACGAGTTGTGGATAGCCCGGCCCGGCATGCCGACGGGGCTCTGGATAATCTCGATATCCTCCTGCCGCGCCTCGATGTAGCTCTGCTTGAAAGCCGGATCGGCGTCGCATTCGTCGGTGGTGACGAAACGCGTACCCATCTGCACGCCGTCGGCGCCCAGTTCCATGATGCGGTAGATGTCCTCGCCCGTGTAGATGCCGCCGCCGGCGATCACCGGAATATGGCAGTTGTGCTCGGCCTCGAAGGCGCGGACTTCGGCCACGATCTCGGGAACGATTGCTTCCAGCGAATAGTGCTCGTCGGTGAGCTGGTCGGCCTTGTAACCCAGATGGCCGCCTGCCTTGGGGCCCTCGACCACGATGGCGTCGGGAATGTATTTATACTCCGAAAACCATTTCTGACACAACACCTTCGCTGCGCGCGCCGACGAAACGATCGGGGCCAGTTTGGTCTTGGCGCCTTCGGTCAGGAACGACGGCAGGTTGAGCGGAAGCCCCGCGCCCGAGAAGATAATGTCGGCCTTCTCGGCGATGGCGGTCTTCACCATATCAGCGAAGTTCGACATGGCGACCATGACGTTGACGCCGATGATGCCGTGCGTGGCTTCGCGGGCCTTGCGAAGTTCCTCCTTCAGTCCCCAGATCGAAGCGGCGCGGTAGTCCTTCGAGTAGTTGTTATAAATTGCCCCGAGGCCGGCCGACGAGATAACGCCGACGCCGCCCTGCTCGGCCACGGCCGAAGCCAGGCCCGCGAGGGACACTCCTACGCCCATGCCACCCTGGACAATGGGCGTCGAAGCGCATAAATTTCCGATTTTCAGTGATTTCATTTTGCTTGCATTAAGATGGAAGTAACGATCTTCCGCGCCAAAGATAGGTAATATCCAACGAAAAGTTGCGCAAAACAGCACAATTTAACGAAAACATTACATTGCCGCGGACCGGAGACGCGGCCGCGGCGCACATACGGCACATCCGGAGCTTCGGCCGCCGGACGCTCCGCTCACAGAAACCGCACGCCGCGGACCCGTTTGCGGTCGCGGCCCGGGGCCTCGCGCTCGACGATGCCCGTCACCACGTCGGCCGCATCGTGCCAGCGGTTGACGCGGAACTTCCGGCGGTAGGTCGTCAGGTGGGCGTAGAGTTCGGGCCAGCGGAGGTTCCAGCCGCGGGGGAAACGCACGAGGTGGAGCGCCGTGGCCGAATTGGAAAGAATGCGCGCCTCCTTGTTGCCGCCCTGGTGGAACCACTCGACGCGCACGCCCGGCGCAAGGGCCTGCACGGCCCGGGCGAAACCGCGGCCGCCGTTGTTGCTCTCGACGGCCGCCTGCCGCGTGTCCGAACGCACGAGCATCTCCGCAACGAGCGGCTCGGTCGCCTCCATCGGTTCGCGCGAGTAGACCGCATCGGTGATGTAAACCACCCCGTCGGCATCGACCGCATACGAAAGCGAACAGAGGTAGTCGTCGCCCGTATCGGCGGTGTCGGTGTAATTGGCCCGGCGGACGATCTCGTGCGGCAGGTCGTCGTATTCGCCAAAATTCAGCCCGTAGAGCAATCCCTCGCGGGCCGAAGGACGGCCCTGGTACATCGCCTCGAATTGCAGCGGGTCCAACCGCCGTTTGGCGGCCAGCAGCGCGGCGCCGTGCTGCTCCTCCCAGAGCGCCTCGCCCGGCCGGCGGGGATCGACCTCCGTGGGCGGCGAAGTTTTGAGGGCTTCGAAATTGAGATGCAACCACACCCCGGAAGGCAGCGCGTCGACCTGCGACCACGTGCGCAGCTCCTCGACCGGCTCGCGCGCCGTGAGCGTGCCGATCAGGTCCTCTTCATGCCAGCGGGTGAAGACGATGAGCTCGCGCGAAGCGTTGTGCATGCGGGTGCGGACCACCGAAGTGTACCACTCCCAGCAGTTGGCGCGGACAAGCGGCGAATTGGCTTCAAGCGCATCTTTATATAAATCGTCCAAAATAAAGCAGTCCACGCGGTTGCCCGTCAGCGAACCCTCACGGCCGACGGAGAGCAGACTGCCCCGGCGGCCGATGATCTCGACCTCGTCGGCCGTGCGGATGTAGCTGGGCGGCTTCGCACCCTTCTTGATTGTCGTTTCGGGAAAAAAGGCCGCATATTCCTGCGATTCGAGGATGCGCTGCACGCGGCGGTTGAACTTCGAAGCCAGCGTCCCCGAATAGGAAGCGATGGCCACCCGCTGGTCGGGATCGAGACCCAGCACATAGGCGGGAAGCAGGGTCGTCGCCCCGACGCTCTTGCCGTGCTGGGGCGGCATGCTGACTATCAGCCGCCGGATACGCCCTGCGGCAAAGGCCTCCAGCACACGGTAGTAGGCCCGGTGGAAGAATTGCAGTTCGAGGAAGGGATAGACCCCGAGGGCGAAGTCGGCGAAAGGAGGAGGTGCAGCGGATTCCGCGGCATCGGGGAGTACCAGCCCCTCGGGGAACGGCGAATCGCCGGAGAAAACCGAAAAGTCCGGGAATGCGGCATCGGACTCCAAAGGTTCCGGAGAGAGGTCGAAGGAAGATACTGCCGGGGAGCGGTTTTCGGGGCAGGACACCCGCGAAAGGCTCTCGGCAGCAGCCAGAGAAGTGTTTTCGGGGCAGGACGCCGGGGATGAATTGCCGCACGAAGAGGCTGAAACGGTGTTTCCGGGACAGGCTGCGGCGTCAGGGAACACCGCCCCGCCGTTTACAAAAACCTCTGCGGAGGATAGCTCCGCAGAGGCCGATTCGGTTGGTTTGACCATTTTACTGATTTTTTTAGAAAAACCCTTGCGCGGCGCCGCGGCGGGCAGGTTTTTTGTCGGGGTGCGCTCCGGCGGCAGCGCCGTGCCGGGAAAGGAGGGCCGGAGCGCGGGCGGGCGTCAGAGATACGCCCGCAGGCTGGCGAACGAAAAGTCGTTCAGCACCTCGCCGCAGTCGCCGGCGGTGTGGAACTCCCACCAGACGGGGACCAGGTCCGCAATCGCGTCCCGGTCGCCTTCGGGGAGCCGCTCACGCCGCCGGTAGACGATCACCGAGGCCGTAAGCCGGCACTCCATGTCGCCGAAAGGGAACACGAGCGAGCCTGAAAAGTAACTTTCGCCGCCGATGGCCTCCGCAAGACGCGCGGCCACTTCAAGGTAAAGTTCCGATGAAACCGAATACATCATTGATAATTAATCGTTTTTTTGCAAAAGAGTTTGCAGAAGAGAATAAATTGTTTAACTTTGCAGAACAAAGATAAGTTCAAAATTTGAATTTCATGCAATAAAGTTCAAATATTTTATATAGAAAAATCCGATAACAAAGCGATGAACGAACGGGTAAAACTGATACGCAAACAGCTCGGCATGACGCAGGAGCAATTGGCTCAACGACTTGGGATCGGCAAGGCGGCCCTGTCGATGATCGAAACCGGCAAGGCGGGACTCTCGGCCCGCAACCGCAACATACTGGTTCAGGAATTGAACGTAAATCCCGAATGGCTCGAAGCCGGAAAGGGCAATATGTTCAACGCCGAACCCGACCTGACGGCCTACATGCACCGCACGGACAATTCGCTGCCGCTGCAAAGCGTGCCCCTCTACTCGATCGAGGGCACGGCGGGACTGGTTCCGCTGTTCGCCGACCAAGCGCAGACCAAACCGGTCAACTTCATCCACATCCCCAACCTCCCGAAATGCGACGGGGCGATCTACATCGTCGGCGACTCGATGTACCCGCTGCTCAAGAGCGGCGACATCGTACTGTACAAGCAACTGCGCGACATCGACGACATTTTCTGGGGCGACATGTACCTGCTGTCGATCGACATCGACGGCGAAGAGTACGTGACGGTGAAATACATCCAGAAATCCGACCGCGCGGGTTATGTGAAACTCGTGAGCCAGAACCAGCACCACGCCGACAAGGACGTGGAGATTTCGCGCATCCGCGCCATTGCGCTCGTGAAGGCAAGTATCAGGATGAATTCGATCCGTTAGCAAGAGCAGCAAAAAATCGCGCAATCTTTGATTGCCGGAAATACGGGGAGCGACAGCGGGCTTGCACGCAATGTCGCTCCCCGCTGTTTCCGGGTTCGCCGTGCGACGCGATTTTTCTTTGCCGCCGCCAGGACCGAATCGCCGACGCGGGGCGAGCGGGAACGCGAGCGAAGCAAGGCAATTCGGAGAAACACACCGCCGCCCGCAGGGAAAAGGCGAAGCGGTGCGAAACGAATGTGCAGCGAAGCGAGGCAAAAAATCGGGCCCAGCCCTGCATTTTCCCGCCCGAAGGCCCGCAAAACGCAATCAAACGGGACAACACAAATAAAATCCGATTTTGGGCAACCAATTTCGGATTTTTTTAATATCTTTGCAAAGATGAAATTGGTTTGCCAATTTAAACGCCGGTAAATATCCGCTATTTCAGCATATGACAATTATAATATAACGACCAATTATGAAAACCAATTACGAAATCCGCTATGCGGCGCATCCCGAGGATGCGAAAAACTACGACACGGCGCGCCTGCGCCGCGACTTCCTGATCGAAAAGGTATTCGCTGCCGATGAAGTGAACATGGTCTACTCGATGTACGACCGTATGGTCGTCGGAGGCGCCATGCCGGTTGCGGAGTGTCTCCGCCTCGAAGCCATCGATCCGCTGAAGGCCCCGTTCTTCCTGACCCGCCGCGAGATGGGTATTTACAACGTCGGAGGTCCCGGCGTGGTAAAGGCCGGTGACGCCGAATTCGAGCTCGGCTACAAGGAAGCCCTCTACCTCGGTTCGGGCGACCGCGAGGTGACCTTCGCGAGCAAAGATGCCAAGAACCCGGCGAAATTCTATTTCAACTCGCTGACGGCACACCGCAACTATCCGGACAAGAAGGTGACGAAGGCCGACGCCGTGGTGGCGCACATGGGTTCGCTCGAAGGATCGAACGACCGCAACATCAACAAGATGCTTGTAAACCAGGTGCTGCCGACCTGCCAGTTGCAGATGGGCATGACCGAACTGCTGCCCGGAAGCGTGTGGAACACGATGCCCGCGCACGTGCACTCGCGCCGCATGGAGGCTTACTTCTATTTCGAGGTTCCCGAAGACCAGGCCGTGTGCCACTTCATGGGTGAAGTCGACCAGACGCGCCACATCTGGATGAAGGGCGACCAGGCCGTGCTGTCGCCCGAATGGTCGATCCACAGCGCCGCCGCCACCCACAACTACACCTTCATCTGGGGCATGGGCGGCGAAAACCTCGACTACGGCGACCAGGATTTCTCGAAAATCACAGACCTGAAATAACGGTCAAAAGTCCATTCCGCCCCGGTTCACAGCCTTAACATAGCAGTACGTCCCGGCCGACCGGACAAAACGTACGCCATCTCCCTCCCCGAGGGAGGGTCGGGGTGGGGTCGGCATTTGCAAATGCCGCCAAAGGCGGCAAAAACGGCGGTCCGAAACAGGATTGCAAAGAGATATAGACTGACAACCGAATAACAAAACCTAACAAAATTCTGTAACAATGGTAGACTTTTCTTTGAAAGGTAAGGTAGCGCTCGTAACGGGCGCCTCCTACGGCATCGGATTCGCGCTGGCGACGGCTTTCGCCAAGCAGGGCGCAAAGATCGTTTTCAACGACATCAAACAGGAGCTCGTAGACAAAGGCCTGGCCGCTTACAAAGCCGAGGGAATCGAAGCCCACGGATACGTCTGCGACGTGACCAACGAGGAGCAGGTAAACGCCATGGTGGCGCAGATCGAAAAGGAGGTCGGCGTGGTGGACATCCTCGTGAACAACGCCGGCATCATCAAGCGCATCCCGATGATCGAGATGACCGCCGCGGAGTTCCGCCAGGTGATCGACATCGACCTCAACGGTCCGTTCATCGTTTCGAAAGCCGTCATCCCCTCGATGATCAAGAAGGGCCACGGCAAGATTATCAACATCTGCTCGATGATGTCGGAGCTGGGCCGCGAGACCGTGTCGGCGTACGCAGCGGCCAAGGGCGGCCTGAAGATGCTGACCCGCAACATCGCATCGGAATACGGCGAATACAACATCCAGTGCAACGGCATCGGCCCGGGCTACATCGCAACGCCCCAGACCGCACCGCTGCGCGAGCGTCAGGCCGACGGATCGCGCCACCCGTTCGATTCGTTCATCGTAGCCAAGACCCCCGCAGCGCGCTGGGGCACGCCCGAAGACCTGATGGGTCCCGCGGTATTCCTCGCATCGGACGCTTCGGACTTCGTCAACGGCCACATTCTCTACGTCGACGGCGGTATCCTGGCTTACATCGGCAAGCAGCCGCAGTAAACCGGCCCTTCCTCAGGGAGAAAGACGGCACACTCCCCGGACAGTAATACATGCCGTAAAGAAACCCCTGCCTTTTCGAGGCAGGGGTTTTTACATATCATGCGCCGCGGCTTCAGGACCACAACGCTTCGAGACGCTGGGCGACGATCTCGTCGGTGATGTAGTCGTCGTACTCCATATAGCGGTCGACCATGCCGTTGGGTGTGAGTTCGATGATGCGGTTGGCAACCGTATTCACAAATTCGTGGTCGTGGGAACTCATCAGCACATTGCCCTTGAAGTTGATCAGCGAGTTGTTGAACGCCTGGATGGATTCGAGGTCGAGGTGGTTGGTCGGAGAGTCCAGCACGAGCGTGTTGGGCTGCTGGATCATCATCTTCGAGATCATGCAGCGGACCTTTTCACCGCCGGAGAGCACGCTGACCTTCTTGTAGATCTCTTCGCCGCTGAACAGCATCTTGCCCAGATAACCCCGCAGGTACAACTCCGTGGTGTCGGACGAGAACTGGGCCAGCCAGTCGACGATCGAAAGCTGGCTTTCGAAATAGGGGGCATTGTTGAGCGGCAGGTAAGCGTAATTGATCGTCGTTCCCCATTCGACGACACCCTCGTCGGCCTTATCGTCGCCGACAAGTATATCGAACAGGGCCGAAACTGCACGCTGGTCGCGCGCAAGGAACGCTATTTTATCGCCCTTCTCGACCGTAAAACTGATATCGCTGAAAAGCCGTTCGCCATTGACCGTCTTGCTGAGAGAGTCGACCCCGAGAATTTTCGTGCCGGCTTCGCGTTCGGGCTGGAAAATAATGCCTGGATATTTACGCATCGAGGGCTTGATCTCCTCGATATTGAGCCGCTCGATCATCTTCTTGCGCGATGTCGTCTGCTTGGATTTGGCCACGTTGGCACTGAACCGCTGGATAAATTCCAACAGCTCCTTTTTCTTCTCCTCGGCTTTCTTGTTCTGCTGCTGCTGCTGGCGCAGAGCGAGCTGGCTCGACTCGTACCAGAAACTGTAATTACCCGAGAAAAGGTTTATGTCGCTGTAATCGATATCGACCGTATGCGTACACACCGAGTCGAGGAAGTGGCGGTCGTGCGAGACGACGAGCACCGTGTTTTCGTAATTCGACAGGTAGTTTTCCAGCCACGCAATCGTCGTCCGGTCGAGGTCATTGGTCGGCTCGTCGAGCAGCAGGTTGTCGGGTTTGCCGAACAGGGCCTGCGCCAGCAACACGCGCACCTTCTCCTTGGCGCTCAGATCGGCCATCAACTGATAGTGCAGCGCCTCTTTGATGCCCAGGCTGCTCAACAGATTGGCGGCGTCGCTCTCGGCGTTCCAGCCCTGCATCTCCGCAAACTTTTCCTCCAGTTCGCCGGCCCGGAGCCCGTCCTCCTCCGAAAAATCGGGTTTGGCATACAACTCCTCTTTTTCCTTCATCGTATTCCACAACGGCTGATGCCCCATCAGCACCGTGTCGAGAACCGTATATTCGTCATACTCGAAGTGATCCTGTTTGAGCACCGACAACCGTTCGCCGGCGCCGAAAGCCACGCTGCCCCGCGACGGGGTCACCTCGCCGCTGAGCACTTTCAGAAACGTCGACTTCCCCGCACCGTTGGCGCCGATCACACCGTAGCAGTTGCCCGGCGTGAATTTGAGATTGATATCTTTGAAAAGAACCCGTTTTCCGTACTGTACCTCTAAATTTGAAACTGTAATCATCCTGAAATTCTAAATTTGAAGCTACAAAAGTAACCCAAAAGAATGAGTAAACCGAGCCGAAGCGGAAAAATCGGCAAAATTAAATCCCCGCTGTATGCCGGAATACACCCGAAGACCCCGAATCTCCGACGGAATCGGGGCCGGCGTTTGCAAAAAATTTTAATAAAGTTTCCGGTTTCAGTTGTGACGCCGGGAACGGCTTTTAATTAACGGCCGGCCGGAAAAGGTTTTATTTGAATTACAAACTGTTAGCATTCCGGAACAAAAAGAATTTGCAAACAGCCGGCAAAAACCTAAAAAATCGACTGAAAAAGACTAATTTAACAATTTATTTAATATATTTGCATAATATAGGATGCGGTTCGGCATAGAGTGCGAACGAGTTCGCCGCTTTGCCCTTACCTTTCGCTATATGTGTGAAATCGTTGTTATAAACATCTAATCTGAAACCAAAAATCATGGAACAATCAAAAGTGCGGGAGTTGCAGGATGTCGTTATACGCTTTTCGGGCGATTCGGGCGACGGCATGCAGCTTACGGGCACGCTCTTTTCCGACACTTCGGCACTGCTGGGAAACGGTATCTCGACCTTCCCCGACTACCCCGCCGAGATTCGCGCCCCGCAGGGAACCGTTGCAGGCGTTTCGGGCTTTCAGGTACATTTCGGCGACCACCGCGAGCTGAATCCCGGCGATTACTGCGACGTACTGGTGGCGATGAACCCCGCGGCGCTCAAGGCCAACCGCAAATGGCTCAAACCGGGTGCGACGGTCATCCTCGACGGCGATTCGATCACCGAAGAACATCTCAAAAAAGCGGGATTCGCAACCCTCGACCCGCTGGCGGAGCTCAAGTTAGACGAATATAACGTCGTGATCCCCGACATCACTTCCATGACGCGCGAGGCGCTCAAAGAGACCGGGCTCGACAACAAGGCGATCGTCAAGTGCAAAAACATGTTCGCACTGGGCATCTGCTTCTGGCTGTTCGACCGTCCGGAGGAGTACGCCCTCAAATACCTCGACGGCAAATTCGCCAAGAAAAACCCCGCCGTGGCCCAGGCCAACAAGCTGGCCATCGCGGCAGGTTACAACTATGCGGCCAACACCCACCAGTTCGCCAATAACTACACCGTAGCCCCAGCTCCCCGGGAGAAGGGAACCTATCGCTCGATCAACGGCAACGTAGCCACGGCATGGGGCCTGTGCGCCGCCGCCGAAAAGGCGGGGCTGCCGCTCTTCTGCGGTTCGTATCCCATCACCCCGGCCACGGTGATCCTCGAAGAGCTGGCCAAGCGCAAGGATCTCGGGGTCAAGACCGTGCAGGCCGAGGACGAGATCGCCGGCATCTGCACCGCCATCGGTGCGGCGTTCGCGGGCAATTTCGCCGTGACGACCACTTCGGGCCCCGGCCTGTCGCTCAAGAGCGAGGCGCTGGGCCTGGCGGTGATGACCGAACTGCCGCTGGTCGTCGTGGACGTACAGCGCGGAGGTCCCTCGACGGGTCTTCCGACGAAAACCGAGCAGAGCGACCTTTCGCAGGCCCTGTACGGCCGTAACGGCGAATGCCCGGTAATCGTCGTAGCGGCATCGTCGCCCAGCGACTGTTTCCACTACGCATTCGAAGCCGGACGCCTCGCCATGGAGCACATGACGCCCGTTATCCTTTTGACCGACGGATTCATCGCCAACGGTTCGGAGCCGTGGCGCATCCCCGAGATGAAGGACTACCCCGCTATCTGCCCGCCGATCGTCGACGAAGCCCCTGAAGGCGGATTCATGCCCTACGTGCGCAACGAAAAACTGGCCCGCGGCTGGGCATTCCCCGGCAAAAAGGGACTGGAGCACCGCGTGGGCGGCCTAGAGAAAGACTGTGTGAAGGGCTGTATCTCGCACGATCCGTCCAACCACCAGAAGATGACCGACACCCGTTCGGCGAAGGTGGCGAAAGTGGCCGAGGACATCCCCGCACAGGGAGTCTGGGGCGACGCAGAGGGCGACCTGCTGGTCGTAGGCTGGGGTGGTACGCGCGGCCACCTGCAGAACGCCGTGGACGAGATGCGCAAGGAAGGCAGGAAAGTTTCGCTGTGCCACTTCAACTACATCAACCCGCTGCCGAAAGGCGTGCGCGAGATTTTCGCCCGGTTCGGGAAGATCGTGGTCTGCGAACTCAACGAAGGCCAGTTCGCCAACTACCTGCGCCAGAACTTCCAGGAGTTCAGCTACGAACAGTACAACAAGTGCGAGGGACTCCCCTTCACGGTTGTAGAACTTAAAAAGAAATTCGAATCCTTACTGAAGTAACCATGGCAGACTACAAATACACCCCTGCGGATTTCAAAAGCGACCAGGAGGTACGCTGGTGTCCCGGATGCGGCGACCACGCCATCCTGAGTGCCGTGCAGCGCGCACTGCCCGAAATAGCCGACGCGCTCGACACGCCCCACAACCTGTTTACGTTCGTCTCGGGCATCGGATGCTCGTCGCGTTTCATCTACTACATGAAGACCTTCGGGTTCCACTCCGTGCACGGACGCGCCAATGCCATAGCGACGGGCGTGAAGACGGCGAACCCGCGCCTGAGCGTCTGGGTGACGACAGGCGACGGCGACTCGCTGGCCATCGGCGGCAACCACTTTATCCACGCCATCCGCCGCAACGTGGACCTCAACGTCATCCTGTTCAACAACGAGATTTACGGTCTTACCAAAGGCCAGTACTCGCCCACGTCGAAACTGGGCAAGATCACGAAGACCTCGCCTTACGGAACGGTCGAGAAGCCGTTCAACCCCGGCGAACTGGTGATCGGCTCGAAAGGCACGTTCTTCGCCCGTTCGATCGACATGGAAGTCGGGCTTTCGAAGGAATGTATGATCGCCGCAGCCAAGCACAAAGGCATGTCGGTGATCGAGGTCTTGCAAAACTGCGTGATCTTCAACGACAAGACACACTATGCGTTTGCGGCCGACAAGGCTACGCGCGCCGAGCACACCGTGACGCTGCGCCACGGCGAGAAGATGCTGTTCGGGGCCAACAACGAAAAGGGAATCGTCTTCGAGAACATGAAACTCAAAGTCGTGACCGTAGGCCAGGACGGCTATACGCTGGACAATGTGCTGACGCACGACGCCCACGAACGCGACACGACGCTGCACTCGATGCTCGCAGGCATGAAATACCCCGAATACCCGGTTGCCCTGGGTGTAATCCGTGCAGTCGAGGACGACACGGTTTACGACCGCGCCGTAGAAAAGCAGGTCGAGGAGGTCAAAGCGGCCAGCAAGATTCACTGCGTGGACGACCTGCTCCGCTCGGGAGCGACATGGGAGGTGGAATAAACACCCGATATATCGATGAAAAAAGCGTCGGAACTTCTCGGAGTTCCGGCGCTTTTTTCAAATTTCGGATTGTCCGGATTGCCGGTTACCGTTTGCCGGCGGTTGCACGGAACCCTTTACCCGGTAACCGCGTTACTGCTTTTTGCCGAGCAGCGTACCGTCGATAATCTTGCGCATCTCCTCGATGCCCATGGCCCCGTTGGCATGCTGCGGCTCGCCGTTCATCGGGATAAAGATAAAGGTCGGGATGCTGCGGATCTTAAACAGTGCGGCGAGACGTTTTTCCTTGTCGACATCCACCTTATAAACCCGCACGCGGCCCTCATACTCCCCGGCCAGAGTCTCCATAACCGGAGACATCATCTTGCAGGGACCGCACCAAGTGGCATAAAAATCAATGACGGCAGGCAGGTCGCCGTTGTACTTCCAGGCTTCGTTTGCGGAGAAATCGAAGATTTGCGTCTTGAACTCCGCGGTCGTCAGTTCGATTGCTTTCATATTTTTCGTTTTTTGAGTGTCGTCGGATCGTTGTGCGGCAACAGGCAGGCCAAGCAGCACAGCCGCCGCAAGAAAGGTTGTTTTCAGGGTCGCGGTTATCCGCCGCCGTAAGGTCGCGGCTCCGGGATTCAGCTCTTTTTGCATTTTCATAATCGTATCGTTTTTTGATAATGCAAAGATCGTGACCGAATGCCCTGCGGGAAATAGCCAAACCACCGGAAAGATTGGCAAAATTTCCTTTGCGGCCATTTCAAGGCATTCCGACAACCCTTCCGGAGTATTGCGGAAAGTGGTTCGGAGCGCTTTTTCGAAAAAAAATTCGTCAATAAAACGGATTTTCCGGGCCGAAAATTGTGGAAATAAAAAAATCCGATTATCTTTGCACCCACAACAAGGGGGATTAGCTCAGTTGGCTAGAGCGCTTGCATGGCATGCAAGAGGTCACCAGTTCGACCCTGGTATTCTCCACCACTCAAAAAGCCTCGAAATATAGCCTTCAAAGGCATATTGAGGAGATTTCAGGAGAGATCATCGGAAGATGGTCTCTCTTTCTTTTTCCAAAATGGAGTAAAAATTTCGCCATTTTTCATATATTTGTTTTACGAAAACGGGGGAAATCTATGCCAACTTTCAAAATTTCTGTACTAAAACATCAGTTGCGACGTGATGGGAAACTACCAGTGTCAATCAGGGTAACACATAATCGTGAATCTGCATATTTAAAAACTGATTTCTACGTTTTACCCAAACAAGTATCTCCGGACTATAAAAGTATACATGATGCTAACGTAGTGCGCCAGATTGATCGTGATATTATTGAATATGAGAGAATTTATTACTTAGTGGAAAAAACGGCTAAAGTGACCCCTTAAAAACGGGGAAAGATGACCTCCTAAAGTTGCTGAGCAAAAATAGTAAAAAGTTGTTGTCCGGATTGGGGTCTAAAAGGATGTGATTTTGCCCGGGTTAAACAACATTTTTCTGTAGGTCTTTTATCCCGGTTTATTGCGAGAACCCTACTTAGTTCTCGCCCATAAAACGGTCGGGATTGTGTCGACCAACACTACAAAGATAATAATGGGCTATAAAAGAACAAGAGTAGATCTTTTACACGTCGCAGGCGTCTATCCATAGGCATTTTCTGATTTAGATTTTCTTTTCCTTATCAACTCGCCGAAGAGTTCGACGCAAAGCGAGTGGTGTACGATGCGGTCGAGTACGGCGTCGGCGATAGTCTTCTCGCCGATCACGTCGTACCAGTCCTTGACTGGGATCTGCCATGTGATCATTGTCGACCGACGCTGATGCCGGTCTTCGATGATGTCCATCAGTATGCCGCGCGACTGAGCGTCGAGCGGTTGCATACAGAAGTCGTCGAGGATCAGCATGTCGACCCGCTCGATGCGTTTGAGGTCGGCCAGTATAGTGCCCTTAGCCTTGGATATCTTGAGTTGGCTCATCAGTTTGGCCGTACTTGCATACATTACCCGGAAGCCGTCCTGGCAGGCCTTATAGCCGAGCGCGGTGGCCAGATAACTCTTACCTGTCCCGGTTGGACCGGTAATGATTAGGTCCTTGTGGTCGCGCACGAACTCCATAGCGGCAAGCCGCTCGACCTGATTACGGTCGAGGCCCCGTTCGAAGGTATAGTCGACATCATCCAGTGCAGCGTTGTAACGGAACTGGGCGGCTCTGACCGCACGCTCCACAGCCCGGTTTTTACGATTATCGAACTCGCTTTGAACCAGGTGCGATACGAACTGGTCCTGGGTCATCTTTTCTTTGATGGTGTTCTCCAGCGAGGTCTTAAAAGCGTCATGCATGCCGAACAGGCGCATCTGGCGCAGTTTCTCTAAGGTCTGATTGTTCATAGTTTTATGGATTAAGTATTTATTTATAGTACTCTTTGCCTCTGATGTTCTCGTGTTCAGGCATATCGGCAGGCTCCTCCGGAAGGTCTATCGCTTCGGATTTATTCTGAAGTATATCCTGTATCTCCCGGAAACTGTACTTGCCGTAACTGTCGGCCAGTCGGCAAGCCGCTGCCAGACGGTCGGGCCCCACTTTACGGGCGAAGTTCAGGATGCCCGAACATATCTTGTTGGCCTGATCCTGGTAGCGGGTTTTCTCCAGTATCCTGCGGATATAATGTTCCACATCTTCGTGTATGGCAGCAGCCTGCTGAACGAACCGCTCCGGCGACCACTCCATCACTGCACGGTGCTTCGGACAAAGATGTTCGGTGACCGTGGTGTAACGGTAGTTGTGCCGGTCACGGGTATGATGGGCGATAATATCGTAGTTATAGCGGATCTCCACGTCGGTTGCAGTATAGGACAACTGCACTTTCTTGCCGATGTAGATGTGCGGGACGCTGTAGTAGTGGATGTCTTCGTGTAGACGCGCATAACCGTATTTGTCGACCGTCGTGACGATATGCTTCTTCATCTGGTAACGGATAGGGTTCAGAGGGCCGAGGGCTTCCTGTTCCACATCTTCGAAGTAACTGCGGCGGGAGTAGTTGCGGCGATCAAGGTTCTTGTTGTTGTGCTTCTCAAGAGCAGAACGGATAGCTACGTTAAGCGAACGAAGATCGGGACAGTTTGCTCCGTTTTTGGTGGGTCATTTTCGACCGTTTTATAGTGGTCACTTTTATCCGTTTTCGGCGGGTCATTTTAAACCGTCGCTACTGGGTCAATTTTACCGTGTTTTCCACTTACGGACTTGCAGGCCAAGTTCTTTAGCCTGCTTGAAGGTTACGAATACAGGACTCTGGTAGCCCTTAACCTCCGTAAGCATGAGCAACGTCAGAATGTTCGCGCCAGTATAATTCCTTCCGGAAACAATGTTGTAGGGAAGAATACCCTGCCCGAAGATCCACGGTTTCTGCCAGGATTCGGTCATGGACTCGATCTTTGCGATCATCAGCTCCGCGAAATGAGAAGAGATCTTCTCGATAACTTCAGAATGTGACATAACGTAAATGCAGACTTTATCCTCCTGCGCTGGAGTTCTACACTGCCTGAAACGCTCAGAACAGCGATGCGGCTCCAGCCGATCCAGGCGACTGCTCTGAAGGCAAGGACCCGGAAGGAAATATTTGCCGTCGAGGCATCGACGGGCGTAGCGGACCAATATTTCCGCATTGGGCCAGGCAACCAGCCTTACCAGGCTGGTCGATCCTTGCCGCTGTCACCGGGATTTCGGCTACCTTCGCATCTATGTTGTGAGTGAGTAATACCGCTCTCCCCCGGACGACGAGTTCGCTTGCCGATCGCTGTCGGCCGCGAGCTGGGCCCGGCAGCATGGTCGCCGGGCTGCGCGAGTTCAGGGGGCTCGGAGGCCGTGCATCAAGATCGCAGATCCGAACGGCAAAATAACCGGCAGTTGCCGGCAGCCGGTCATGGCCAGAACCGTTGACTAACACAAACAAGCATAATATACCCCACACAAATCTTAATAAATGAACCCATGAAATTTGGCTATACCAGTTCTTAGCAAATAAAACTGTAAAAAATACGACTCATTTGTATGTCTATTATTAGAGTTAAAGGTCTTTTATAAAACAGATAAAGTATTTTTAGGTAAAATACTATTTCAAAAACCACAAATAACCTAAAAACATTTGCCTATGAAAAACATTTTACTACGCATGTCATTGATAATTTGGACTGCGTTGCTGATTTCATGTTCTGAAGACAGAACAGAAATACCCGACAAGAAAAAAAAGAAAGATCGGGATAATATATCCCTAACCATTGAGGATGCACATGCTTGTTTCTCACAAACTCTTTTAGGTTTAAAGGCTCAAACACGAATTTCAACTCATTCAATAGAGAGTTCCGCTCAAAGCTTTGAGCCTGGAAATTATACTCCAGACTGGTCTAAAGCTATTATTTCCGCTAATGATAGTATAGAAAGTGTTGATGTGCCTATCCTTGCAGAATATTTATATACTGTTACCATTTATGACAAATTAAGAGATTCGGTGAAACACACAAAATTATACAATACAGCTATCGCTCAAAAGCTTGTTACCGTTCGGAATAAAAAAGATAGTATTACAGGTTGTTATATTATGACAATAATTCCGGCTAAAATATCTGCTAGTTCTGATTACAATAAAGTAAATGATTCTTTTTTTAACGGCGGGGTTAACTCAAGTTTTTCCGGGTTAATTCATTACGCATCAATAAAAGACAATTCAACAGTAAGGGTGGATTATTACGAACAAGGCGATAAAAGGCTTGCGGCATCCTGCTACGATACAGAAACAACTGAAACAGATAAAATAACTTTTATATCATCAATACTTTCAGGAGCTGAGTTTTATCAATTAAATTCCACTCCTATCGAAGAAGTTGTTATCCCCGGGTGGCGGCCCCATAAACCAGATATCGTATTACCATGGCACCCAACCTACCCTGATCCAAACCCAGGCGGTGGCGGCGGAACGACTGGCGGGAGTCTGGTCGGAGGTGGTGGTACTGGCTCTGGTAGTGAAAATGAAGACGACTATAATGACGATATTAAACATCATACTGACTACAAAATTCAGTTCTCCGTTTCTGCTACTACAATTGAAGTTCTTGACAAAATGTATTTATCTGCAACTGTAGAACCCATTAAAACAATAGAACAGTCAGTACCCTCGAATATTTACTACGATTGGCAGATTGCGTATAATAATGATTGGAAATCGATACTTGGTGATGGTTCGAATTGGGTAAGGTTTGCCCCTCCTTTGCCTGGCAAATTTCGTTTCCGGGTTATCGTTACTATCGATTACACTGATAAATACGTCAGTGATCCTATTGAGGTAGATGTAATTTTCCCATCATTCGATGACATCATAGGAGCAAATGCTCAACTTATTGATGAATTGTGGACTAAATCAAAAAACGCATGCAATCCAAGAACATTCCGTGAATATGGAACTGTCATATACTTAGATACTCGCACCGAAGAAAAAGGATTATATGATTACGAGCTATTCACAGGTCCAGAGGCTCCATCCGATGGTACACAAGGAGCCCATGTTCAAGTGAAGTATTCAATATATACAAATCCTGATCCTCGGAATGGGATGCGGATACCAGTCGTGGCAATCCATACTCATCCGCCTTTAGTTTATGTCAATTCTGCAATATATAGAACCCCTGGTCCCTCACCAGCCGATATTCAAGAAGGAGATGTCTCTGAAATATCACAGATGGTATATGATTATACAAGTGGACAAGGAGGTACACCAATAGACGCTCCTGCAAAGTTGTATGCTTACGGCAAACATTATAATGGAAGACCGGTTATGCCTAAATATTAATATATTATAATTTATAATCCTCAAGAATATGAAACGTCATTACTTCCTTTTACTATTGTATAGTATCACAATTTTTAGCACAAAATACATCATCGCGCAGACGATGAACACACCTTCTGAAAGAACGGCTCTTACAGATAGCATCCTAATTGTCAAAGCACAGACAGCTTTACTAAAACATGGCCCCGACTATTATCAAAAAGGACAAAAACCATCAATTGCGCAAGAACCGATATCAAATGATATAACTCAATCATTATTGTATTGTGTTACTTTTCCAAATGATAAATTTGTTACGAAATACGGTGCAAAAGTTTATATTCGGGCAAACGGGAATGTAACAAATATCCTTTTCGGAAATGGCTTAGGATTCGATTTCACACGAGCGACTCCCCAAGAAATCGATAAACTTTACATGCCATTTCATCTTGGAGAGCGAGCCGCTATAGAAAGAATTGATAAAGGTCAAGCACCCGTTTCCGAGAAATCAATAAAATGGGACTCTATGGCGAAAGAACGAGAAAATCAACGACTTCAAAAGTTGAACGAGATTAAGAATTGATATAATGCTATGGGATAACTATATTAATCGAAGTATTACATGCTTTTTTTGCATTGTATTAATGGCATTTCCCTTAGCAGAAAAAATTAATCAGAGTATTATTTTCGGGAATTATCAATTTGTACTTATATTTTGGTGTTTCTGTGGATTATTATGTGCGGGATTACTCATCCCGCACTTTTTTCAAAACATAAGACCCAAGGTTATACATATTACACTCACTGATCTTTGGATTATTTGTTTTTTCACTATTGGAGTTATAAATGCATTTTACTCTTGCACTTCAGAAAATGATCCAGTTTTATATTGGACATGGGGAACTGTGCTCATGGGATATATTTTCATCCGCAATAATAATATTAACTCTCATCTTATTTTACATGTAATCGTCTGGGCTGGTATTCTGCAGGCCATTACTGTCATAAGTCAACAAATTGGAATAATATCCAGTAATCAAAAAATTTTTAAAATAACGGGCACTTTCTATAACCCAGGACCATTAGGAGGATTTCTTGCAATTTGCACTGTCATATCAAGTGGGATGGTTTTGGAATACCGGAAAAAGAATAAGATATTGGCAGCAATCTATATCATTGCATTTTTTTTTAATGGTTATGCATTGGTCCTTGCTGATTCTCGCGCTGCATATTTGGGGCTCATTACAGGTTTTTTGATTTTATTTTGGAATTTTTTGCCCAAGAAGATAAAGTATATGCATACTATTACAGGATTCTGCTTATCTGCATTATTCTTTATGCTGACTATATTTCTATCATATTATCGGCCTGATTCTGCAAAAGCTCGGTTACTAATTTGGAAAGTCTCGGTCAACATGATTGAAGATAAGCCAATTACAGGACATGGCATCGGCTCATTTAAGCAAAAATATATGCTTTATCAAGCAGACTATTTTGCGAAACAGCCAACCTCAGAATATGTTCAAGTCGCGGATAATGTGGCATATCCATATAATGAATTCATTCATATTTTTGTCGAGTTAGGAATCATCGGGGCTATACTTCTAATCATATTGTACGTATTTCTTTATTTGACTCCTGCTCTAAATCTGTCACAACGAATCATTCGCGGGGCATTTGCCTCTTTATCTGTATTTGGATTGTTTTCTTATCCAAGCGAGGTATATACACTATTATTTCTATATTTCGCATTAATAGGACTCATGCATAACAAAGTTTTGTTTTCGGTTTCTATATCATCTCGGTTACAAATAGTATTGCTTACAATGCCACTTTTACTATCTACCGTTGCTCTGGCAGATCTCAAATTCTATCATTCTGTATCCAAAATAATGAATCTATTTTTCTCGGGGTCAACGAAATCGGCAAATATTTTTTTTAAAACATATTACGAAAAACTAAGCCAAAACAAGACATTCAATTATTATTGGGCGACATATCTACAAGACAATCCTTCTTTAGAGGATCTACAGAAACTTCCATCCATCTGCAATCCACATCGTATAATAATCCTCCTAAAATAAACGCATAATAAGTTACGATTGTACTACATATCCAATCATTAGTAAAGCCATATTTCTCACATAAATTCCATTGTGTAAAGTATAAAATAAAACTCTCCCCGTGGCAAGCAAACCATCATAATTCATCAGTTCCGTCTTCTCTCCCTCGTATGCGGCAAGCGCCTGAGGAGAGAGTGCCTCCTCC
>ENA-UESI01000116-UESI01000116.1-human-gut-metagenome-genome-assembly--contig:-NODE-116-length-67232-cov-8.116298_pt1 | contig 67232 bp, 60 predicted proteins | sample MGYA00243005_ERZ508006 | MGnify/ENA primary metagenome ERZ508006 (study PRJEB26167, sample SAMN06115436) | human gut metagenome | host: Homo sapiens | place: China:Shandong | collected 2015-06-10... | reverse complement strand
CAGGGAACGCCGAAAGAGGTGTTCAGCCATGTGCGTGAATTATATACTTTAGGACTGGAAGCCCCCCTGGCGGCGAAAGTTGCCGATGATTTGCGGCAAAGCGGACTGGGTTTACAGCAGGGGATTATTACAAATGAGGAGTTGGCTGAAAGCATATGCCGATAACATTAGAAAACGTTGAATTTACATATATGGCTAAAACACCTTATGAACGCAAGGCCTTGCAGGGTGTTTCGCTGACAGTGGACAAAGGTGAGTTCGTTGCTGTGATCGGGCATACCGGCAGTGGAAAATCGACTTTAGTTCAGCACCTGAACGGTCTTTTAAAGCCGTCAGCAGGTAAAGTAACTATTGACGGACTGGATATCAGCGGCAAAGGAGAAGCTGTAAAAAAAGCCAGGCATCAGGTAGGCATGGTTTTTCAATATCCTGAGCATCAGATTTTTGCGGAAACTGTTTTTGAAGATATTGCTTTCGGCCCGCGCAATAAGGGCATGCAGGAGGACGAGGTCGAGCGGCAGGTCCAAGATGCGATGAAATTTGTCGGACTGGATTTTGAAACCTTTGCCAGCCGTTCACCGTTTCAGCTTTCCGGCGGGCAGATGCGCCGTGTGGCGATTGCCGGTGTCATAGCAATGGATCCAGATTATCTGATTTTGGACGAACCGTCTGCCGGCCTTGATCCGCGTTCGCGTGATGCAGTTTTTGCAGAGATCATGGCTTTATATAAAAAACGCCGGATGGCGGTGATTTTAGTTACACACAGCATGGAAGAAGCAGCCCGTTACAGTAACCGGCTGCTGGTAATTTCCGGCGGGAAGGTCATTTTGGACGGAACGCCAGCGGATATATATCAGAACCATAAGAAAGAACTTTTGGCGGTAAGTATGGATGTGCCGCAGCTTTTTAAACTCAGTGATGAACTGCGCGCACGCGGTATGGAAATCCAGGCGGATACCATGACTGCGGAAGCACTGGAAGCGCAGATCAAAACAGCAAAGGGGGTGGAATAAATGCTGACTGACATTGCGCTTGGACAATATTACCCGGGAAATTCCCTGATTCATAGATTAGACCCAAGAACAAAGATCCTGGTAACATTATTTTTTATCATAGCGATCTTTTTGGCAGCGGGAGCTGTATCCTATGGGATTCTGTGGGGCTTTGTATTCCTGATTATTCTGTTATCGCGTTTACCGCTGCTGCTGGTTTTAAAATCAATAAAGCCGCTGTGGATCATCATTGTTCTGACAATGGCGATCCATATGTTTACAGGGCAGGGTGAAAATATTATTTTTTCCTGGAAGTTTTTTAAGGTGACGCAGGAAGGCTTGGAAATGGGACTGAAAATGTCGATGCGTCTGATCCTGCTGCTGCTGATCTCGTCGATCCTGACCTTTACCACGTCGCCGATAGTGCTGACTGACGGGATAGAGGCTTTGCTGCGGCCTTTTAAACGTTTGGGCGTACCGGCGCACGAGCTGGCTATGATGATGACGATCGCCTTACGTTTTATTCCTACGCTGCTTGAGGAAACAGACCGGATCATGAAGGCTCAGACTGCACGTGGAGCTGATTTTTCCAGCGGCAACCTGATGCAGCGCGCTAAAAATATGCTGCCGCTTTTGATCCCGCTTTTTATCAGTGCGTTCAGGCGTGCCGATGACCTGGCGGTGGCAATGGAGGCACGTTGTTACCGGGGCGGGGAAGGCCGTACCCGCATGCATGAGCTGATGTATTATGGCCGGGACTATGCGGCGCTGACAACGGTGTTTATTTTGATTGGCCTGATGGCGTTTATTCGTTGGGGGAACGCGTTATGCGTACTCTGAAACTGACTTTTGCTTACGACGGTACCAATTATCATGGCTTTCAGAAGCAGGCTAATGCCCTTACAGTGCAGCAGGTGATCGAGGAGAAGCTTTCCTTCCTCTGCGGTGAAAAAATCGTTACAGCCGGTTCTGGACGTACTGATACCGGTGTGCATGCACGAGGCCAGGTCGTGTCGCTGACAACAAGCGGGACAATTCCTCTGGATAATCTGCTGAAAGCCTGCGCCAGCATCCTGCCGAAGGATATCGTACTTTGGCAGGCTGAGGAAGCAAAGGCGGACTTTCATGCCAGATACAGTGCCTGCTGGAAACGGTACAGCTACAGGATCGTGCAGAACGGATACGATGACCCTTTTCTGCGCAATTATGCATGGCAGATGCGTGAACGGCTGCAGCTTGAGCAGATGCAGGCCGCGGCACAGCAGCTGCTGGGAACGCATGATTTTTCTTTTTTCCGTTCGGCTGGCAGTGTGCCCGGCTCGCCCGTAAAAACTGTTTACCGTGCCGAATGGCTGCCGCAAGGTCAGAGCGGGTTGGAATTCTGCATTGAAGGCGACGGCTTTTTATATCATATGGTGCGCAACATCGTCTGGAGTCTGGTAGAAGTCGGCAGAGGATTCAAAAGCATCGAAATGTTTAAAAGCGAGTTTGCGGACGGAAAGCGGCATTTTAAGGCTGCGCCGGCACCGCCGCAGGGTCTTTATTTAGATTATGTTGGTTATACGCCGCATACTCGGGCAGATATTGAAAAAATCAGAAAATAATCCTGATTTTACTTGACAAAAAATGTCAAGATGGTTACAATATACATACGTGATTTTACGCCTATCTCCACTAGCCCCGGAGAGAAACGATAAAATTACATCGAACAGGAAATACTTTAGGGAGGGACATAAGGATGAAATCTTTTATGGCTAATCCGTCCAATATCGAACGTAAATGGTTCGTTGTTGACGCAGCTGATAAAACTCTTGGCCGCATGGCAGCCGAAGTTGCAAAAATCCTTCGTGGCAAACACAAACCGACTTTTACTCCGCATATGGATACCGGAGATCATGTAATCATCATCAATGCTGACAAAGTAGTTTTGACCGGTAAAAAACTGGTGCAAAAAGTTTACTTCCGTCATTCCGGTTACCTCGGCGGCGACAGCTACACTAAAGCTGGCGATATGCTCGCTAAGAACCCGGTAAGAATGGTAGAGCTCGCAGTTAAAGGCATGATTCCTAAAAATCGCCTGGGCAGCCAGATCTACACCAAACTGCACGTATATGCTGGTCCTGAACACCCGCATGCAGCTCAAAAACCTGAAGCTTTAGAAATCAACGTAAGATAATCCGGAGGAGGAAACGTAAATGGCAGTAGTTACTTATAGTGCGACTGGTCGTCGCAAATCTTCAGTTGCTCGCGTTCGCCTGGTTCCGGGTGAAGGTAAAATCGTTATTAACGGCCGTGAGCTGACCAACTATTTTGGTCTGAAAACTTTGGAACTCATCGTTAACCAACCGCTTGAAATCACCGAAACCAAAGGCAAATACGACGTTCTCGTAAATGTTATTGGCGGCGGCATTTCCGGTCAGGCAGGCGCGATCCGTCATGGTATCGCCCGTGCTTTGCTCGACGTTGACGCTGAATATCGTCCGGCTTTGAAAAAAGCTGGCTTCCTGACTCGCGATCCGCGCGAAAAAGAACGTCGTAAATACGGTCTTAAAAAAGCGCGTAAAGCAAGCCAGTTCTCCAAGCGTTAATCATTTGGAACAAACGTTCAAAACCCGCACAATTTGTGCGGGTTTTCTTTTTGTCGTAAAATATTGAAAAGCTTACTTAAAATTGGTAAAAATAGGCTTTAAAAATGAATGCTAGTGTTAGAAATCACAGTAAAATTATGCTTTTTACTTGTTTTATGTAATTATTTTCACCTGGGAGCCGCTACAGGTCCATATATTTTCTCTTGACAAGTATCCGACAAGTAAGTATAATAACTCTTAACAATTCAAAATTTTTCACCTCAAAGACTGTGAAGGGAATAAGATAAAACTGGCAGGCCTCAGAGAGTCGACGGTTGGTGCAAGTCGATGGCAAAAGTTTTATGGATAGCTCATCCCGGAGTTGTCTGCTTGATATGTAGAGCAGGACGTGTGGCGGCGTTAAGAGCCTGGGCCTTGTTGGAGGCTGATCGAGGGCTGCTGGGCAGCTGAATTAGGGTGGTACCGCGTGGAATAGTTCCTCGCCCCTATGCATTATCGTAGGGAGCGGGGATTTTTTATTACCGCTTCCGAAGTTAGGCCAGTGGGCCTTGATAAACAGAATGGAGGCAAATATTCATGAAACAGGCAAGCAAACAGTATATTCCTTTTCAACCGATCCAGTGGCCAAACCGCCAATGGCCTAATAAAACCATCACCAAAGCGCCGATCTGGTGCAGTGTTGACTTGCGCGATGGTAATCAGGCTTTGGTGACGCCGATGCAGTTGGAAGAAAAGCTGCTGATGTTCAAGACTCTGGTCGATATTGGCTTTAAGGAAATCGAAGTTGGGTTTCCGTCAGCGTCTGAAACCGAATATGAGATTTTGCGTACTTTGATAGAAGGTAATCATATTCCCGATGACGTAACGATCCAGGTACTGGTGCAGGCCCGCCCCGAGCTGATTAAAAAAACTTTTGAAGCAGTCAAAGGCGCGAAGAATGTGATCGTACATTTTTATAACTCTACGTCTACTTTACAGCGCAAAGTAGTATTTAAAGAAGATATGCCAGGCATTATCAAGATCGCTGTGGAAGGCGCCAAGCTTATCCGCCAGCTGACTGAGGAAGAGATCGCCAGCAGCGGCATGAATATCCGCTATGAATATTCTCCCGAAAGCTTTACCGGTACGGAGATCGATTTTGCTATTGAAATCTGCGAGGCGGTAATGGAGACTCTGGGGGCAACAAAAGCTAACCCGATCATTCTGAATCTGCCTTCAACTGTCGAGATGTCGACGCCAAATACATATGCCGACCAGATCGAATATTTCTGCACGAAGATGCGCAACAGGGAAGCTGCTATTATCAGTATCCATCCGCATAATGACCGCGGTACAGGCGTTGCAGCGGCTGAACTGGCCTTGCTGGGCGGTGCAGACCGCATTGAAGGCACCTTGTTCGGCAATGGTGAGCGTACAGGTAACCTGGATATCGTGACGGTGGCTTTGAATATGTATACTCAGGGCGTTGATCCGGAACTTGATTTCTCCAATATTTTAACGATTAAAAAGATTTATGAAGCCTGCACCAAGATGAAGGTGCCTGAGCGGCAGCCGTATGCAGGTGAGCTGGCCTTTACCGCTTTTTCCGGTTCACATCAGGACGCTATCCGCAAGGGTTACGAGTATATGGCTGACAGCGATACGCCGTATTGGGAGGTTCCGTATCTGCCGATCAATCCTGCCGATCTGAGCCGCGAGTACGAACCCGTTATCCGTATCAACAGCCAGTCTGGCAAGGGCGGCGCTGCTTTTGTGCTGCAGCATGCCGTTGGTTACAGGCTGCCGAAAGAAATGCATCCCGAGTTCGGCAATATCGTGAAGGCAGCTTCCGATGCTTTTGGCGACGAGTTGAAGGAAGAACAGATCGTTGATTTGTTCAATCGTGAATATGTTGCATTTGACGGCAGGTATAAACTGGCCTGGCATCGTTTTATCGAGCAGCGTGAATTGGATGGTACTACGCATACCCGTTTTGAGGGCGGAATCGATGTCTGCGGCGAACTGAAGAATGTTGTCGGCGTCGGTAACGGTCCGATCGACTCCTTCTTCCAGGCGTTGTCGGTTATCGGCGTAGTGGGGTATGAATTCGTCAATTATCATGAACACGCTATTTCCCGTGGCTCTGACGCTAAAGGTATCTGTTATATCGAATTGAAGGTGCCGGGCAACGGACACATTTTCGGTGTTGGTATCGACAGCAATATCAACGTAGCGGCACTTTTAGGCATTCTCTGCGCTATCAACAGGGCTGAAAAATAAAAAAAGATGAACGGTTATAAAAACTAAAGGCCTCTGCTTTTTAAAAGCAGAGGCCTTTAGTTTTTAGGGGTATTGTGAATAGTAGAGTCAAACAAGCTTATAGTTTTTTAAAACACTGTGCTGAACTGCTTTGTACAGGAACACAGCTAAAATAACTGAGGGAACAGCGCTGACTGCCATGGAAACGGCACAGTTGATTGCTGATAGCCAGGCGATCTGATGCGGAAACCCCAGAATAAAAAACTTGAAGCCGTAGCGGATCAATGGTTCAGTGATAACGTTGACCAGGCAGCCGCCGATAGCGGCGATAGTTACGATTTTAGTTGCTTTTTTGTCATCTGCTGCCGTTAAGTCAAAAACTTTATAGGCAATAAAAGCTACGGCAAAGCCCAGCAGAAATTTAGCTAAAAAAGTCGGCGGCGCCGAGGTGGTATAGCCGGCTAAAATATCTGCCAGCGAAAGACCTACCGCTCCTGTAAGCGCTCCGTATCTGGCGCCAAGCACTAAGGCGGCAAGGATGATAAAGGCGTGGCCGATGTAAATCTTGCCGGTCATACCACCACCCATGGGGATCTCGATCCGTAAATAAGTAAAACAAACAAAAGCTAAAGCTGCAAACATACCTGCTAGCGTCAGCCTGGTAATATTGTCGTTACGCATAAAAACACCTTCTTCAATTAAATCTACAAGACATAGTATAAAACAAAACTGGTTTGCGTAAAATAGACAGAATTGTAAAAAGAAAGCAGGACAGTTTTTAAAAACCGCTAAATACAGCGGTATTGCGTCCGGCTGGAAAATAATTCACAAAGGTTTTGCAGAAAAAGTTATATGAATAATGACTCATATGTTATAATAAACTCAGGGAAGGAAATCCAGAGTCTGCCGCAAAAATAACTTAAGATATTCCCTTAGGTAGTGTCATTAGTTGACAAAGCCCAGGCTGGTTGTTAAGATTGAGTTAGAAAACAGGCAGGGTCAGCTTTCGCTAACCTTATCATTATCGCATAATTACCGCGGCCTGCCCTGGCTGGCGGTACTGAAGTGAAACCCGAATGGAGGCATAAATTATGGAAAAAGTAAGTATGTATATTATTGGTATGTCGTGTGCAGGTTGTGTTGCTGGTGTAAAAATGGCATTGGAGGATGTACCGGGCGTAAAACACGCAGCAGTAGACCTGGAGCAGTGCATGGCAGTTGTAGAATATGAAGCCCCGGCTACGGTGGAGCAGTTGGAAAATGCAGTTAAAGAAGCTGGTTTCACTGTTGAAAAATAAAGCTTATGAAAACAGTAACTATTAAAATTTCGGGCATGCATTGCGCGGCCTGTTCTAATGGTGTGGAGCGGTCGCTGAAAAAAGTGGCCGGCGTCGACAGGGCGGAGGTCAATCTGGCGACGCAATCGGCTTTGGTGCGTTATGACGAGAATCAGGCTACGATGGAGCAGCTGGAAGAGGCTGTGACCAGAATGAGTTTTGGTGTGGTCCATGACGCGCCCGGTGAAGAATCTACAGCTGAACAGAGGGCGGAGCAGGATGCTCTGGATCTAAAGAAGCGTTTAAAAGTTGCGGCGTTCTTTTTTGTGCCGCTGTTATATTTGGCGATGGCGCCCATGGTTCCCGGCAGATTTTTACCGGTGCCGATCGATCCTGATCAGATGGGCGATGTTTATGCTTTTGTGCAGCTGCTGTTGACGCTGCCGATCTTGTATGCCGGCGGACCGTTTTTTAAAAACGGGATCATCAGCTTAAAAAATGGCGTACCGTCGATGGATACGCTGGTCGCGCTGGGTACGGGGGCTGCTTTTATTTACAGCAGCTATTCGACCTATGAAGTGTTGGCGAAAATCAATCCGCATGCTGTACACAATCTTTATTTTGAGTCGGCAGGCGCTATTTTGACCTTTATTCTGTGCGGCAAGTTTTTGGAGCTGCGTGCAAAAGGCGAGGCAGGTCATGCTATCAGCAGTCTGCTGAACCTGGCGCCGAAGACGGGCTTTATCTGGAAGGACGGCGAAGAGGTAGAGATACCGCGCGAATCCATCCTGACAGGCGATATTGTTATCGTCCACCCCGGCAATCAGGTGCCTGTAGACGGTGTGATCACAGAGGGACATGCCAGTATTGACGAGTCGATGCTGACCGGTGAAAGTATGCCGGTAGGAAAAACTGTCGGTGAAAATGTTTTTGCGGCGACAGTGGTTACCGACGGCTATCTGCGTTTTAAAGCGGAGAAGGTCGGCAAGGAAACGATGCTGTCGCAGATCATGCAGATGGTGGAAGCAGCGCAGGGTTCAAAAGCACCGATCGCTAAAACTGCTGATCAGATCGCGGCTGTTTTTGTGCCGGTAGTATTGGTGATAGCGTTAGTTGCCGGTTTGAGCTGGTGGTTTGCCGGCGCAGGCAGCAAGTTTGCTTTGCAGGTTTTTGTAGCCGTGCTTGTTATTGCCTGTCCCTGTGCTTTGGGACTGGCAACACCGGCGGCGATCATGGTAGCTGTGGGCAAGGGCGCTGAAAAAGGTGTGTTGTTCAAAAATGCCGAAGCCCTGGAAACAGCGCATAACGTCACAATGGCTGTTTTTGACAAAACCGGTACGATCACTAAGGGTAAACCGATCGTAACCGATGTTATTGGCTGGAACGGTGCCAAAGAGGAAGCCATAACGAGGTTGGCGGCGGCGATCGAGCAAGGGTCGGCCCATCCGCTGGCAGTAGCGATCAAAGAACGGGCAGCAGGTATGGAACTGCCGACCTGCAGCGATTTCAGGACTACGGTAGGCGGCGGTATTGCCGCCCGTTGTGAAAATACCAATGTACGTCTGGGCAATTTATCCTTTGTGCAGCCGGTGGCGATAATTCCTCCGAAGGCCATAGAACTGGGCGAGCAGCTGTCGGCAGTGGGCAAAACGATCGTTTATTTGACGATCGGCCGCAATTTATGCGGGATCTTTGCTATTGCTGATACCTTGAAGGAAGAAACTCAGGAAGCGATGCAGAAGCTGCATGAGCTGAATATCCGCACCGTGATCCTGACCGGTGATAATAAACGGGCTGCCGCTTATATTGCTCAGCAGGCCGGTGTTGATGAGGTGGTAGCCGAGCTGCTGCCGGGGCATAAGGCCGAGCTGATCAAAAGCTTCCAGCAGGGCGGCGAGATCGTCGCCATGGTCGGCGACGGTATCAACGATGCACCTGCTCTGGCGCAGGCTGACCTGGGAATCGCTGTTGGCGGCGGTACTGACGTAGCTATCGAGTCGGCGCAGGTCGTGCTGGTCAACGGCGATATTCGCAATATCAGTACTACGCTGCGGTTGAGTAAGGCGACGATCCGCAATGTCAAAGAAAACCTGTTCTGGGCCTTTGGCTACAACATTATTGGTATTCCTGTCGCGGCAGGTGTGCTGCATATTTTCGGCGGGCCGCTGCTTGATCCGATGATCGCCGCGGCAGCCATGTCGTTGAGCTCGGTTTCGGTTGTCAGCAATGCTTTGCGATTGAAGCGTTTTAAGTAAGCTAAATAAATTTGTAGCAATCAAGTGAATATTGATACATATTTTGCGGATATCTTTCTGTAAAATATGCGAAAATGGACCTGAGTCCCACTTACATTTTTTGTAAGTGGGACTTTTTTTGTTATGCCTGTCAGAGTAAGGAAAATATCAGAAAAAGTAGTTTTAAAAATTATATATACCAAAGATAGAATTTTTTTGTAACTAAAAATTCGTAAAACATTAAAATAATGAACTATTTTTAATAAAAATCCGCCATAGTGGATAAAAATGATAGTAATGTAAAGGTAAGGAGGTGAAGAAAATGGAGCTGGATGATGAAAAAATAAGCTTCTCCAAGAAGGTCGTTGGTGCGGTGACCTGGCTGTATGCCGGCATCATAGTATTTTCGGCCGGTACTTGGTTACTATACAGGGAAATTCCTGACGCTTTGATCGATTATGTTGATGGTCCGTTTTCGATCATTATCAGCGGGTATTTTGCCAAAGCCGGTATGGAAAATTTTTTGAAGCTGCGCGGAGGAGCTAAAGAAAAGGGCACCTAGAAAGGGGGAACTGGTTTATGATCTGTTATTATCTGTTTCCAGGTTCGCACTGAGAAACGTATGACGCAAAAGCACTTATCTAAATTATCCGGGGTCAGTACCAGTATGATCAGTGCGATCGAGTTAGGCGAGCGGCATCCGACAGTACCGGTCCTTGACGCGTTGGCCAGAGCGCTGCAGGTCAAGGTCACCGATCTTTACAGCCGCAAATTTTGATTATGAGGAGGAGCCGTGATGGCGAAGAAGCAATACTTTGAGAATTTGTTGGGAGCGATGCAGGAGTCGATTTTAAAAGCGCACAGTATGATCGAAAATCAGCATTTGAATGTGATGAAGCGTTATTTTGACGAATCGCAGAAACCGCTGACTTTTGATATCCAATATCCGCGGATCAATCCCGACACAGGCGAACTGGAATATGTGCTGGTGCAGGTGCCTAAAATTGCGCTGGTACCGATGAATTCGCTGAAGCTGAAGGAAATGAAGCTGAAATTTAAGGTGAAGCTGAGCAGTTGGGATGATGGTAAGAATAATGACAGCGGTTTGCTGGCGAACATTTTGTCCTCCAATAAGACAGATACCGACAATTTTGTCGATGTAGAATTGCTGTTTGAGTCTAACGATCCTCCCGAAGCAGTAATGAAGATCAATGATCAGATGGTGAAGATACTTCCCTGATAAATTACAAACAGAAAGGATGTAATAATTATGGCATTAGTAAAAATGGCAGAAGAATTTGGCGGTTTGCCGATGGAGTCTTTGATCGGCGGTCCGCTGCAGGCAGCCTGTGATGCACAGACCATGCTGGCTGGCGCGACGGCACGTTTTATTGAAGATGTTGGCCTTGTCAAGGAGGGCGACAAACAGGTCGTGCGTACTGTTGGTTTCAGTTTTACCCGCAGCGCCAATGGCGATGACGGCAGTGGGCCGGCTTCTGAAAAAGTGGAGATGAATATTCCGCTTTTGGCGATGGTCAAGGTGCCGGCACTTTCAATCGAACTGGTGGATATTACCTTCGATATGGAAGTAAAATCCTCAGAAACTCAATCGGAGATCGACGACAAAAAAGGCGAACTGGAAGCAGAAATGGGCTTGAAGGTAGGTCCATTCAGCATGACGGCCAAAGTCAAGGGTTCTATTTCCAGTCATAAGGAAAATACCCGTAAGAGCGATAATTCTGCTAAATATCATGTGCAGGTACGCGCTACTCAGGGCGAGATGCCTGAAGGCCTGTCCCGTGTTCTGGACATCCTCAATACGGCGATCAATCCTACCAGTATTGAAAAAGTACCGGCAGCCAAAGGCGAAGGCCAGGGCAATACAACTACAGGCGATGCGGCTTAAAAACAGGTAAAGGCGGGGAACTATGATGACGAAACCATTTGATGTAAGTGCGGTAGGCTATGTAAAACGTGTTGTTATCGGTAATACCGATCCTGAAAAAACTGTCAGCGAAGCAGAGCTGGAAAAGCAGAGGCAGTTTTTGAACCGCTGCCTGAGCGATTCTCCGCGCGGCCGGATCATTGGGCAGGAAAAGAACTTCTATTTACTGAATATCGGCGAGCATCAAGTGGTGCTGCAATACATAGTTTACCATGTAGGCTTTGCCAGAAAGCCGGTATGGCTTGAAGAACAGTAAACTAAAAAGCCGCCTGTTACGGGCGGCTTTTTGCAAAGGAGGGAAAGATAACGTGGAAATAAACAATAAGATCAATCTTGGCTTCAGCGGCGGCGGGTTCAGAGCTACCTTTTACTGTCTGGGCGCTTACCGCAGGTTAGTCGAACTGGGACTGGCAAGGCATGTCAACGAAATAACGTCCGTGTCAGGCGGCAGTATCGCGGCAGGGGCAATCATCAGTGCTTTGGCAGAGGGAGAATTCAGCAGCCTGTTTGATTTTGACCGGCGGGTAACAGCGAAGCTGATCCATTTGGGGCAGTGCAATTTCCGCAGGCGGATCATGACTAAAGCATCCTGGTTCTCTTATCTGCTGCCGTATCTGCCCAAGCTGCAGCAGCTGGCTGCCGCGGCGGCTTTAAGGCCGCAAATGAGCAAAGCCTTTCCACAGGTGCTGGACGAGGAGCTGTTTGACGGCAGAAAAATGTCTCAGGCAGCGGCGCCGACAGAGTGGAGCTGCAATGCGACCTGCATCAATACCCTGAAAAGATTCAGATTTAAAAGCGGCGATATTTATGGGCATTTGCTGGGGCGCAGCAGCGATATAGGTGATATTCCCATCGCTTTTGCCGTAGCGGCTTCGGCTGCTTATCCGGTAGGCTTTGCACCTTTGGAGCTGGATGTTGAGGAAAGAGAATTTAAAGACCTTTACGGTACGGGGACGCAGAAACCGGAAAATCCAGCCCGGCTCTATCTGACTGATGGCGGTGTTTATGATAACCTGGGCAGCGAAAGTATGCTGAAATCGCCGATCCCTTTGCTGATGCTGGATGCTTCCGGTGAGAGCAAGCCTTTGTGGGATAATTCACAGATGAGCAAGCTGGAGCTGGCCAACCGGACCTTGGCGGTGGGGCTGGATCAGGTCGTATATCTGCGCCGGCGCTTGCTTTTTGAAGTAAAGCAGCATCAGCAGCTTATTTTGGGGCGTGGAATAGGACGGATCATAGAATATTGGCGCGAGCATGGAGCCAGAGGCCTGGAAATGGAAACGCTGCTGCGGGTAGAGGCGCTTTGCGCTGCACTGAGAACCGATATGGACGGCTTTCATGATGTCGAGATAGAGTATCTGATGTGGCTGGGAGCGGTGAAGCTTGATTATGCTTTGAGACGGCTGCTGCCGGATAATGAGCTGCTGCAGCAAAGCAAAATGCCGGAGCTGCCTGATTATGATGCCGGTTTTGCAACAGTGATATTGGAACGCGGCAGTAAAATGAATATTTTTAAACCACTGCATCGCGATCTGCATTTAAATTAAGGAGAAAAACTGATGAAGAAAAGTTCATTTTTAGTGATATTTTTAGTCGCACTGCTTCTGGGAGCAGGCTTTGCTACTAAAGACAGCGAACTGGTGAAAGCTTATGTGCCGGTTTTGCTGGAACAGCTGCAGGCAGGTGAGGCTGCGACGGAGCCTGTACTTGTGACTGAGACGCCAAAGGCGGAAGCTAAAGCTCAGGCAGCGGCGAAAGCTGATGCTGATATTCTTGCCATTACAGCATTGGATGTCGGGCAGGGTGACAGTATCCTGCTGCAAATGCAGGGCAAGAATATATTGATCGACAGCGGTGACCGCGGTGAGGCGGCCAGACTGTTGACCAAGCTGGAAGAAAACCATGTCGAGCAGATCGATATGCTGGTAGCTACGCATCCGCATGCCGACCATATCGGGGGAATGAAAGCTGTCCTGAACCGGTTCCCGGTCAAGCAGGTTTATGACAGCGGGCAAAACTATAAAACTAAAATGTATAACGACTTTCGCCTGCAGATAGAAAAGGAAAAAATTCCGTTCGAAGTGCTGCGGAGAGGACAGGAAGTGCCGATCAATGAAATGGTGAAACTGAAGGTGCTGAGTCCGCAGACCTTGTATAAAGGCACGGCTTCGGATGCTAATAACAACAGTCTGGTGCTGCGGTTGGAGTACAGGGATTTTTCGATGCTGCTGACAGGGGATATCCAGGCCGAGGTGGAACGCGAGCTGCTGCAAACTGACCCTGCAGCTCTGCCGGCACAGGTTTTAAAGGTAGCACATCATGGCAGTAAAACATCGTCGATCAATGAATTTTTAGCAGCTGTCAAGCCGAAAATCGCTGTCATCAGCAGCGGTGAAGGTAATAAATATAAGCACCCCAGTCCTGAGGTCGTACAAAGGCTGCATGATCTGCAGGCCGATGTCTTCAATACAGCTCTGTGTGGTGACATCATTATTAAAAGCAACGGCAAAACCTGCGATATAACTGTTGAAAAATTTTATGATGAAAAGCAGGCGCAGGCAGCCTGAACGGGAGGGATAAAAAATGCGTGAAATAACATTGCAGGAGCTGGCGCTGCTGGCCGAGCAGGCTAAAGGCAAAATCGTAAGGATCTATTTACACTGGACGGCGGGGCACTATGACAATACTTATGACGACTATCATCTGAACATTACCGGCGACGGAAGGCTGTGGAGCAGCTGCAGAGAGCTGACGGAGTATAAGGAACATACCTGGCACCGTAACAGCGGCGCTGTAGCTGTAAGTATCTGCTGCTGTGCCGACGCTGTGGCTTACGCTGACGGCAGTGTGGACTTTGGCAGTGTGCCGCCTACGCAGCAGCAGTTAGAAACGTTGGCTCGGGTAGTAGCTGTTTTGTGCCAGGGACTTGGTATGCTGATCGATGACAATTATGTTATGACCCATGCTGAGGCTGCTGATCTTGACGATTACGGTCCGGCAACGACCTTTGAAAGATGGGATCTGTGGAAGCTGGCAGACAGCGACGGTGTGTTATGCGATGGCGGCGAACTGATCCGCAGTAGAGCAAAAGCCTATTGCCAGTGGTAATAAAAAAGCAGTAACGCTGTTAAACTGGCGTTACTGCTTTAAGTTTTTTTATTTAGTTTTTGTTTTAACAGGCAGCTGCGTCAAAAGTTCAATGGTAGAACCGTCGGCAAAGGTCAGACTGCTTAAAGAAGCCTTCCAGGTCACTTTGCTGAAATCGCTGTTCATGACTTTGGCGTCGTCAGTCAGGAAGGGATTCAGTTCCCAGTTGAATTGATAAGCTTGCGTCTGTGCAGCGGCCAGTTTTTTGCTGCTGGCAAAATTACCGCTGTAAAATAATTCGTTATCGGCATTGTAAAGCTCCAGGACGCCGGAGAAATACTGCAACTCTTTGGCAGCGTTATTTGTCAGCTGAAGGTCAGCCTGCAGCAGGCGGATCACGCCGGAATACGGTGCCGAGGTGATAAAAATTTTCTGCGGCGTAACAGTAATAGCGTCGTCGATCTGCTTTTGCACAGGTTTGTTAAGCTCGGCCAGCTTGTTTTGGAAGGCCTGGTCGCGTTCGCTGATCAAGGTTTGCAGATTGTTGATCTTGGTGATCTGCCAAGTGCCGTCAGCAAGCTGCCGCATATCAAGCCCGACTAAAAAATGCTTGTCTAATTCGCTGTCAAAAACTTTAATAGTTACAACAGCGGTGCTGCCGTTTTTCTGTACCTGCTCTACGCCCTGATACTGCATGGAATTGACGCCGGTCTTGTTTTTCAGGCTGTTGACGATGTCAGTGCCGTTATTTTGCAGCATCGGCGAGTCGGCATCGTTGGGATCGGCCTCAGCCATAGTACCGCTGTTGACGTATTGTCTGGTCTGATCGACCAGGATCGGTACGGCAATACCTTTGATATTCTGCACCAGCGCCGATAGAAGCGGGCTGGACAGGCGCTCGCTGCCAAAAGAGGCGGCCACGACGTCGTCGTAAGCGCTGCTGTAAAGTGTTTCCATATCGACATGCTTTTCAAAGGCTGTAAAATCATGCTTCTGTACCGCCGTGCCAATAAGGCCCAGCGAATACTGCGGCGTTTTGACCCAATAGGCAAAGTACCAGATCAATGTTGCTGCAGCCGCCAAAACAACGGCGAGCAGTAAATATTTAAATTTTTTCGTCTGCATAAATCTATCCCCTCAAGTGGTATTTAAATAGCTGTAATGCTTATTATACTACGACTTCGGCAGGATGCAACTTTTTTAGACAACAATATAAATAAATTTTATTTCAAAACTAAAACAGCAATAAAAAAGCTCAGGCGTAGGAAAATCAGCTTTTCAGGCCTGAGTTTTTTTGCGGTTATTTACCTGTAAATATGGTATAATTTTATCAAATACTGGTAGAAAATAAATATGTACTATGATTTAAATGCTATGAGGAGTTTGATTATTATGGAGAATAAAGATATACGCTGGCTGCAAAGGTTTGAAAATTTTTCCAAAGCCTGTGCCCTGTTGTCCGAAATAAATGACTGTGATCCTGCAACGACACCGGCAATCGTGCGTGAAGGTTTTATACAGCGGTTTGAGATAACCTTTGATTTGGCGTGGAAAACAGCCAAAGACTTTATGGAATTTGAGGGGCTGCACATTCAGCCGACACCGCGGACGGTTATAAAAGAAGCCTTTGCTGCTGGTATCATTACGGATGGACAGGCCTTTATTGATATGCTGGAAGCCCGTAACCTGATGTCACACAGATATGACGAAGAAACATTTAACACTATATTCTTAAAAATAAAGCAGGATTTTTATCCGGCTTTAGAAAAATTTCGTGTAAATCTTGGGGCGAAAAGCAAATGAAGCTGGGACTTTCGGAAAAGCATTTACAACTGATCGTAGAAGCGTTGAAACAGTCTAATATAGACAGGGCAGTGGTGTTCGGTTCGCGGGCCAAAGGCAACTGGCGTGAGAATTCGGATATTGATATTGCTGTGTTTGGGGCAGGGGTTAATGTCGGTTCGTTGGCTGCACAGCTTGATGAACTGCCTATGCCATATAAGTTTGACATCGTTGATTATAATAGTATTAACAGCTGCGCTCTGCGGCAGCATATCGACAGGGTCGGCATAGAAATTTATAAAAAATAAAAAGCTCAGGTGTTGGAAAATCATCTTTCCAGGCCCGAGCTTTTTTGCGGTTATATGCTTTGGAATTTGTGGGACGTTTGGTTACAGGGTCAATGTTGCCCCAGTTTTTGCGCCTGGTTTTGTTGATCGCCTGCTGCGCCTTTTTCGACAGCTTGGCGAAAGGGATAAATTTTGGCATATTAGTCACCTCGTTTGTGGTTAGTAGTTTGTTAAAGATATTATAGCATGGATTACTAATTGAAAACCAGACTCCAAAAGTACCAGGCAAGTGCAGCGGAGAAAATTATAAACAATATGACAAAAAAGCAAGCTGTTATAAGTTTGAATAAGGTATCTAACATATCCAGGATTATTTCATCATAATCAAATAGTTTTGATATTCCTTTTTTTATAACTAAATATAAAAAAGATGGAACGACTATTATCAAAGCAGCAGGATATAATGATCCTAAAAATTTATCTGATAATACTAAAACAGGAACATAAAATAAGACAATCAAAGTAATCATAAATCTTCTCCTGTTGATGTTATTCTTAATGATATTATAATATATAAGCAAAAAGATAATCAAATTAATAATATTTATTAATATAAATGGTTTGAGGAATAATTGGTTTCATTCCCCCACCATCGCCGCTAAAATCACCGCTGTTTCGCCTGTTCATAAAAGAATAAAGAAATAAACAAGAAAAGATACAGGAGAAAAAATAAACGTTTTGTATTTACAGTACAGCATCGTGGTGTATTTTGCTAACGTACTGCCTACAAAGTAAAATCAGTTTAGAGTTTTAATATAGTATTTATCTCAATACTAACGTACTAAGCAGAGTATAAAACCAGGTATTACCTGCTAACGTACGTAAGCAGTAGTACGCGAAGCAAAATTTAAAATTACTTTTACACTGCCCTTGAGATAACAGGGGCAGTTTTCTTTTGTCCTGAAACAGGGAAGTGATTACAAGACCATTGTTTGAGAAATTATTTGTGTCAGCAGCCTGATTTTGGGGATTTGGACTGTGTATTTAGTCTGTGAGGGAGAAGCTATTGGCGAGTAAGCAGTTACAGGCAGGTGATTTAAAAGAAAATTTGTGTAAGGCTGTATGTTTTTTGGGTGGTTGCCTGCCCTATATATAGTGAGGGGGTAAAGCGATAGGCTTGGTCTTTTAGTCTATAGTCGGAGTTTTTGTCATGAGTGTGCAAAAAAGAACTGTAAATACTCGTTTAGAGGTGGGAGGAGATCAGAATGGAAAATTTATTCAGCGAGGGTTTTATTCAGGTGGGACGCAGGTTGTTTAAAGAGTATTACTGGGAGGAGGCGACGCCGGAACAGAAGGTGATTTTGCTGACGCTGCTGAGCCTGGCGGTATATGAGTCGAAGGTTTGGGACGCTTATGGCCGAAAGATCACTTTGCAGCCGGGGCAGTTTGTCAAAACACTGCCGAAGCTGCAGCAGGAGTGTGGGCGGGGCATAACGCTGAGCCAGATCAAGACGGCGCTGCACCTGTTTGCAGTGGCCGGTTGGGTGACGAGCGAGCCTGTCAGCAGGTCACCGAAAAGCGGCAAGCTGTTTACGGTGGATGCAGCTTTGCGAACAGGACTTTCTCCAAGTGAGCTTGAACTGCAGCGGCTGCGCCGGGGCTGTGGTGCTGACGGTATGCCGTTTAAAATAAATTGATACGCTGGCTAAAATAAAAACTCACTGCCGCAGCAGTGAGTAAGGTGGTAGAGAAAATTTGTATTTCAGGTAATTTGTGCAGGGCAAGGTGCGTTATACCCTTAGCGCTGACATTACCGCCCTTAATGTCAGTGACCGCTATGACTGCCGCAGCCGTGCTCACCGCAGGTATGTCCTGCGCCGCCGTGTTCATGTTCGTGGTGGTCGCATTTTACTGCGGGGTCATAGCTCAGCTTATTGTTGAGTAGAGCCGTTACTGCCGCGTCAGCCTCGCCAGTAACGCCGCCGTAAAGCCGGATACCTGCCTGGGCCAGCGCCATTTGCGCACCGCCGCCGATTCCGCCGCAGATCAACGTATCAACGCCGCTGTCCTGTAAAAACTGTGCCAGCGCGCCGTGACCGCTGCCGTTAGTACTGACAACTTCTGTTTTGACGATAGCCTTATTTTCGATGTCGTAAATTTTAAAAAATTCGCTGTGGCCGAAATGCTGAAAGATTTGGCCTGCCTGATAAGTAACTGCAATTTTCATTGTTAGACTGCTCCCTTGTTGTGATGTACATGATTTTACGGCATATGCCCTAAACATTGTTTAGCATAGCACTGTTAATGGCCGGTGTCAATAAAAGGGCTGCATCTAAGTGCTGGCACTGCTGGCTGGCAAAATAAAAAAGCCCGTCGTCAGGGCAGACGCGAGCGGGCAAACAGTTTATTACGGCAGAGGTTCTGATGTTTTGGCGCTGGATATGTCGATTAGTATATCAGCGCTGCGCTTGCTGCCTGCGTTGACGCCGCATAAAGTACTTGGTCAGACGGTAAGCTACGGTGCGGTATTGGGTAGTCAGATAGACGCCGCCGAGGATGAGGATGCCACCGACAGCCTGCGCTGCGAGGAATTTTTCATCTAAGAACAGTACGCCGCAGACGATGCCGACCAGAGGCATGATATTCATAAACACAGCGGCCTGGCTGGGACCGACGATGCCGGTGCCCCGGTTCCAGAAGATCATGGCGAGCAGCCCACCGGCAAAAATGACGAACAGATAGGAGCCGAACGCCAGCGGCGAAAGCGTGGCCGGCAGCTCAAAGTACCCCAGATAAGCGGCTCCGGCAGCCGTCGTTAGCGAGCCGAGCAAGCCCGACCAGGCGACGATGGCAAAGGGGGAGACAACGTCAATAATGCGCACGACGATAATAGAATACAGGGCCCAGGCTACCTGGCTGGTAAAGAACAGCACGTCGCCGATATTGAAAGCAAGGTTTAAAATAACCTCCAGCGACCCGTTGCTGAGCAGGTACAGCGCGCCGCACAGGCTGCTGCAGATCCCCAGCCACTGCAGGCGGTGCAGCCGTTCGTGGATCAGCACAAAGCTGAGCAAGGCCGTGACGATCGGTGTCAGCGTGGCGATAATGGTAAAGTTGGTGACAGTTGAATATTGCAGGCCGGTAAACTGGGTGACGTTGTTAATGCAGACACCGAGGATGCCCATGGTAAATAACGCCGGCCAGGTCCTGCGGGGCGGCAGCAGCTTTTCGCCGCGCCAGGCGAGCATAGCAAACAGCGTCAGGGTTACGATAGTGTAGCGAATGCTGACCATGGGGATGGGCTGCATTTCCCTGACGACGAATTTGGCGAACATGGGTTGGATGCCCCAGATAACGCAGGTACAGATCAAAAGCGCTGAGGCGGTAAGCTTGTTTGTTTGCATAAGTTGCTTGATGACCTTTCAATGTTGCTTACTGAAAGTAGCGACTGGTAAAACCCGGCTTAACTGTTAGTCAGTGATTTTTGCCGGCGGCGTTTGACCAGATATTTGGCCAGCTTATAGGCGACATGATTGTAGTGGGTCGTCAGATAAACGCCGGCAATGATCAGTATGCCGCCGACAGCTTCGGACGGATAGAATTTTTCGTGCAGAAAGAGGATGCCGCATATAATACCGACCAGCGGCATCAGATTCATAAAAACTGCGCCCTGGCTGGGACCGACGATGCGGATACCCTTGTTCCAGCAAATCATGCCGACGATACTGCCAATAAAGATAACGTAAAAATAAGAGCCCAAGGCGAGCAGCGACAGATCATAGGGCAACGCAAACTGGCCCGTAGCCACGCTGTAAGCGGCCGTAGTGAGCGAGCCCAAAAGACCGGCCCAGGCTACAGCGCTGTAAGCGGAAACATATTTGCTGACATAGGCTACAAGGATCGTGTAAAGCGCCCAGGCGACCATGCTGACGACAAAAAGGATATCGCCGAAATTAAAGCTGAGGTTGACGATCGTGGCCAGCGAGCCTTTGCTGATCAGGTAAACGGCGCCGATGATGCTGGTAACGATACCGAACCACTGCACCTTATGCAAGCGTTCCTGCAGCAGCACCAAACTGAGCAGTGCGGTGACGGCAGGAGTCAGCGAAGCGATGATCGTCAGATTGGCGACGGTAGAATAACGCAGCCCCGTGAACTGGGAAACATTATTGCCGCCGACGCTGAAGACACCCATCAAAAACAGCGGCAGCCAGGCCTTACGGGGCGGCAGCAATTTTTCGCCGCTGTAAGCCAGAAAAGCCAGCATCAACACGCCCACGGTAAAGTAACGGATACTGACCAGCGGGATCGGATCGAATTCGCGGACGACAAAAGTGACAAACATCGGCTGTGCGCCCCAGATAACGCAGGCTGCCAAAACCATCAGTGTTGCTGCAGAAAATTTTTTTGGCATGGGAAACCCTTCTTCGCTGTTTATTTTACCAGCTGCGGGCTAAAAGCTTGCGTATCACAGCTGACAAGTTTATAGGTGATGCCGTTGCGTACGCCTTCAAAAACCATGCCGGCGTCGCTGCCGTGGATATGCCCGAAAACGCAGTGGCTGACGCCGTAGCGCTCCAGCAGGTCGGCGAAAACAGATTCATTGGCTGCGTCATACAGCGGCGGATAGTGCAGTGCGGCGATGATCTCGCTGTAACCTGCCTGTCTGGCAGCTGCCAGCGAAGCTTCCAGGCGCAGTCCTTCACGGCGGTAGATAGCGGCGTCGTCCGCGCTGAAATTATCGGACGAGGGCAGGAGCCAGCCGCGGCTGCCGCAGATAGCTGTACTGCCGCAGGTATAAAAGTTGTTTTGCAGAAAGCTGAATTTATTTTCCGTTGCAGTCTGCATCTTTTTTAAGGAAGACCACCAGTAATCGTGGTTGCCGCGCAGCAGGATCTTGTGACCGGGCAGGGCGGCGATCCAGTTCAGGTCTGGCAGCGCACCGGTCAGGTCCATAGCCCAGGAGGTATCACCGCAGATGATGATGGTGTCGTCAGGGCTGACGAGCTGACGCCAATTAGCGGCGACTTTAGCGGCGTGGTCCTGCCAGTGAGGGCCGAAAATCTCCATCGGCTTGGCCGGCGGATCACCTGAAAGATGCAGGTCGCCGATAGCGTAAATATTCATAGGATGGTACTCCATTTTCGTAACATATTGTTAACTTTATGTTAGCCTATTTGGCGCCGGATTGCAAGAAATTGCTTTTTTCAAGTTTGGTAAGTGGCGGCATAAAAGCTGTTGCCGGTTCTGAGCCGGTTTTCCATAAAAGTATTCAGGTATTACCTGTTCTGGCTGCTAAGACTCAAGGAGGAGTATGATTATTGAATAGTCGTAGAGATGTATGAGTGCCGCCAAGAATCTTTTTTCTTTCTATCCCCGGTTGCTGTTGCCGCCTTCGGCATTTTTATACAATAAAGATACCAAAATATAAGGGAGGGGTAACAATGACCAAACAGCAGGATTTCAGTATGTGGTCGGCAAACTTTATTTTATTTTGCCTGGCTAATTTTTTGTATTACGGGGCTTTTTATTTATATATCCCGGTTTTGCCGCAGTATGTAGAAATGCTGGGCGGTACGCCTGCCGACATCGGGCTGGTTGGTGGTGCTTTCGGCCTGTCATCGTTTATTATCAGGCCGTATCTGGGTAAGCTGGCCAATGAATGGGGCCGCAAACGCATGATGCTGCTGGGTACGATCTCTTTTGCGCTGCTGTTTCTGCTGTTTGGCAGAGTCACTGGCGTAGTGGCGCTGGTGGTGCTGCGTCTGGCGCATGGCGTTTGTCTGGCTATGTATCTGGCGGCTTCGGCGGCCTATATCGCTGATTATGCTCCGGTTGACAGGCGCGGCGAGGTACTGGGGATTTACCAGACCTGCAGCGTTGTTTCCATGGCGATTTTCCCGGCGGTAGGTATCTGGATCCTGCAGCACACGCAAAGCTATCCCTTTTTGTTCAATGTGACTTTTGTGACGGCCTTGGTCTGCTTTTTCGTGCTGCTGCCGCTTAGGGAAACAAATCCGGTTTATGACCAGGAACAGAAGCTGGATCTGCTGCCGATTTTTAAGCGCCGGGTGATTTTTATGTGCTCGCTGTGTCTTTTGGGAGCGTCGCTGGTCTATGGCGCGATCCTGACTTTTTTACCGATCTATGCACCGCTGCGCCATGTAAGTGATTATGGTATTTTTTTTGTAGTCTATGCTCTGGCAACGATGGGCAGCAGGGTCTTTGCCGGTAAGCTGTCCGATCATATCGACCGCCGGCTGGTCATACTGCCATTTTCGCTGCTGGTAGCGCTGTCAGCCTTGTGTTTCTTCGTTTTGGATAATGTCTGGACGCTGGGACTGATCGCAGTTCTGTTCGGTTTGGGCTATGGCGCTTTGGTGCCGGCGCTTACAGCGTTGGTCGTTGATGTGACGCGGCCGGAAGAACGCGGTCCGGCTCTGGGATTTTTTACGGCGTTTATCGAAGTGGGTATCGTTGTCGGCGCCATGGGACTGGGATTTATTACCGAGGCTTTGGGCTATGCCAATATGTTTGCGCTGTCTGGCATCATCGTGCTGGTGATCACGCTGGCCTTCTGGCTGCTGGTGCAGCAGCGGCATACTGTTAAGCTGGAAGTAGAAGAAACAGGCTCCAGGTGAGTACAGGCCGTTGCAAGCCGGCTGTTGCCCCACAGGCAGCAGCACAGTAAGAAAAGACTTGAAACTCCACGGATTTGTGATATAATGGTTAAAGTATTTGCAGAATGAACAAATTCGTGGAAGCGGAGTAGTAATCTCAGGTCCCTGTTGCAGAAAGTTGACGGCAGCTGCGAGTCAATACAGGAGCAAGGTGAACTCGCCGCGGAGGAGCCGCGTCAAAAGCGCGGACGCATAACCGGCGTTACAGGTTTCGAGTGGCCGAGTTTTTTCGGCAAGCAGGGTGGTACCGCGAAAGCCATTTCGTCCCTGGCCTAACAGCCGGGGACTTTTTTATTTGCCGCGCTGCGGCGGTAAGCAAATTTTAGGAGGTTATGAGAAGAATGATCGAAGAAAAGTATGCTCCCCATGCCATAGAAAGCAAATGGCAGAAATACTGGGAAGATAACAAAGCTTTTAAAACTGACATTGACAACAGCAAACCCAAATCCTATGTGCTGGAAATGTTCCCGTATCCTTCGGGAAACCTGCATATGGGCCATGTGCGCAACTATTCTATTGGCGACGTAGTGGCCCGCTTCCGCAGCATGAACGGTTTCAACGTGCTGCACCCGATGGGCTGGGACTCCTTTGGTATGCCGGCCGAGAATGCCGCTATCAAGCACGGTATCCATCCGGCTAAATGGACGATGGAAAATATCGCCAATATGACCCGTCAGCAGAAGGAACTGGGCCTGTCCTATGACTGGGACCGCGAAGTTGCTACCTGCAAGGAAGATTACTATAAGTGGACTCAATGGTTCTTTGAGCTGTTCTATAAACGCGGTTTGGCCGTGAAGAAAAAATCCGCCGTCAACTGGTGCGATGAATGTAACACGGTTCTTGCCAACGAGCAGGTTATCGACGGCCGCTGCTGGCGCTGTGATCATGAGGTCGTTAAAAAAGACCTGTCGCAGTGGTTCTTTAAGATCACCGATTATGCGGAAGAGCTGCTGGACGATCTGAAGCTTTTGAACGGCTGGCCGGAACGCGTCAAGACCATGCAGAAAAACTGGATCGGCCGCAGTGAAGGCTTGGAATTCAGCTTTGACGTGCCCTGCATCAATGCTAAACTGCCTGTGTATACTACCCGCCCGGATACGGCTTTCGGCGTCACCTTCGTGGTTCTGGCTGCCGAACATCCCATGGTAGAGCAGCTGTGCGAGGGCAATCCCAAGGCTGACGAGATCAGGGCTTTCTGCGCCCGTGTACGCAACCAGTCCGATATCGAGCGTACCTCCAGCGAGTCGGAAAAAGAAGGTATCTTTACCGGTAAATATGCGGTCAACCCCTTCAACGGCCGTCAGGTCGAGATCTGGGTCACCAACTATGTTCTGTACGATTACGGTACCGGTGCGGTCATGGGCGTACCTACCCATGATGGCCGCGACTGGATGTTCGCCGATAAATACGGTCTGGATAAGATCGTCGTTATCAATCCGAAGGATAAAGAACTGAAGCTGGAGGATATGGACGACGCCTACGAAGAAAAAGACGGCGTTCTGGTCAACTCCGGCCAGTTTAACGGTATGGAAATGCACGCCGCTGTCAAAGCGATTATGGATTATGCAGAAGCACAGGGCTTCGGTTCCCGCCACGTCAACTACCGTCTGCGCGACTGGCTCATCAGCCGTCAGCGTTATTGGGGCGCGCCGATCCCGATCATTTACTGCCCTGACTGCGGCGAAGTGCTGGTACCGGAAGCAGAGCTGCCGGTGCGTCTGCCTGAAGACGTCAAGTTTGACGCCGGCAGTGTTTCGCCCCTGGCGACCAGCGACAGCTTTGTCAACTGCACCTGCCCGAAATGCGGCAAGCCTGCCCGCCGCGAAACCGATACTATGGATACCTTCCTGTGTTCCTCCTGGTATTATCTGCGGTATACAGACCCGAAAAACTCCGCTGCCCCATTCAGCAAAGAAGCTGTTGATTACTGGGCTCCGGTCGATCAGTATATCGGCGGTATCGAGCATGCGATCCTGCATCTGCTGTATTCCCGTTTCTTCATGAAGGTACTGCGTGACGCAGGCCTTGTTAAATACGACGAACCGTTTACCAACCTGCTGACCCAGGGCATGGTCATCAAAGACGGCGCTAAAATGAGTAAATCTCTGGGCAACGTCGTTTCGCCGGAAGAGATCATCAGCAAATATGGCGCCGATACGGCCCGCCTGTTCATTATGTTTGCCGCACCGCCGGAAAGAGAGCTGGAATGGAGCGATCAGGGCGTGGAGGGTTCCTTCCGCTTTATCAACCGCGTCTGGCGCATCGTCAGCCATTTCCAGGGCGAGCTGGCACAAAAAGTTACCAGCTATGATACGTCCAAACTGGATGAGGCGGATAAAGAGCTGCGCCGCGTGCTGCATACTACGATCAAAAAGGTGACCGACGATATTGAGCAGCGTTTTAATTTCAACACGGCTATCAGTGCCATGATGGAACTGGTCAATGCTTTGTATGTGTATAAGGAAGCGCAGAAAAATTACAATGCCGGTCTGGTTTACGAAACTATTTCCGCACTGCTGCGGTTGCTGGCTCCTTTTGTACCGCACGTAACGGAAGAACTGTGGCACGGCGTGATCGATGCTGGTAGCAGCGTCCATGCGCAATGCTGGCCCAAAGCCGAAGCAGAGGCTATGAAGGTAGATAATGTAGAGATCGTGCTGCAGATTAACGGTAAAGTCAAAGGCCGTCTGGTAGTGCCGGCGGAAGCCAGCAAGGAAGAACTGGAAAAACTGGCTCTGGCAGATGAGCATATCGCCGCTATGGTCGATGTCAGCAAGATCGTGAAAGTCGTTTGCGTACCGGGCCGTCTGGTCAATATTGTAGCCAGACCCTGAGCTGCAGAAGAAAATTAAATAGCAGGATCAGTAAGATCACATCATAAAGACGCTATGGCAGAGTTCCTAAGGTATAACGAATTTATTGTTGACCTAAGGAGCTCTGCTTTTTTGCGTTTTAAAGGGGCTGGATAGCAATGCTGGAACGGGGATTAAGAAAAAAAGTAGCGGCACTGGGGGCAGCGGTGGTTTTATGTGCCGGCGGTAGCCTGTGGGGATCGTCGCCGCAGGAAACCGGGGAAATGGTCATGCCTGCTCCGGCTGCTGGCGTCAGTGCGGTACCGGCTCAGGGTGTACAGGTCTATGTGAGCGGTGCGGTAGAGAAGCCGGGTCTGTATGAAGTGCCGGCAGGCAGCAGAGCTGCGGCAGCGATCGCCGCTGCAGGAGGGCTGACGCTGGAAGCCAATGCGGATAAAGTCAATCTGGCGAAGCTGCTGAAGGATGGTATGCAGGTCAATGTACCGCGTTTAAACGCCAAACAGCTGCGAGAGCAGCGGTCAGTTGCTGTCGCTGACAGAAGTGTTGCTACAGCAGGCGGTAACGATGGCGCTGTGGGCAAGAGTAGTGCTGCCCGTGGTGCGTCAACAGCCAAAACTATGGGGAAGGTAAGCCTGAATACGGCGTCGGCAGCCGAACTGACCTCTTTGCCGGGAGTGGGCGACGTAACGGCGCAGCGGATCGTGGAATATCGGGCTTCACACAGATTTGCCAGCATCGAGGAGATCATGCAGGTCAAAGGTATCGGCAAAGCTAAATTTGCCAAAATGCAGCCTTATCTGGAGCTGTGATGCGGCAGCAATTGGAACAAATACTTGTCTATGGCACGCTGGCCTTTCTGCTGGGGTGTCATCTGGGGCTCAGCAAAATTATACCCTTGTGGGCAGCCGTCAGCCTGGGTGCAGTGTTTAGCCTTTTGCTTATCGGCGCCTGCTGCAAAGACTGGGAAAGTAAAATTTTGGCAGTGCTGGCTGTGGGTGTTTTTTTCTGCTGCGGCGCTGCTATTGGCAGCGGTGCTATACGTCAGGCGCAGCTGGAAATCGGTTCGTTTACAAGTCAGCAGGTGCTGGTGTATGGTACGGCGGAACCGGGCAGTGTTAAAAACAGGCCCGAAGGCACCAGCCTGGTACTGGTGTGCAGTGCGGTACAGGCCGAATCTGTCGCAGCAGATACTAAAGACAGCTTCAACACAACTGCTGCTCCAACCAACAGGACAGCGACTGCTGTAGCCGGTAAAGTACGCGTTTTTATCAAAAATGAGCAGCTTGCTGATAAGCTTGCAGGTAAACTGGCTGTCAGGGGCACCTTAAAGCCGCTGACGAATTTTGCCAATCCGGGTGGCTGGAACGGCGAGCTGTGGAACGAGCTGCAGGGTCTGCAGGGAAGGATGTCTGTCAGCGGCAGCGAAGTATATTTGTCTGGCGGCAGTCCTGGTATCAGCGACTGCATCGCCGGGCTGGCGAATACTTTGCGGCAGCAGCTGCAAAGCACTGTTCCCGGTCAGGCCGGCGCAGTGCTGGCCGGTATGACTCTGGGCGGTTATGACGGTATCAGCGCAGAGACGCGGGATGTTTTTGCCAGGGTAGGGCTGGCACATCTGCTGGCGGTATCGGGCACGCATATAGCGTTACTGACCGGCTTTTTACTGTTGGTGCTGCGCCGCCGCAACCATTATACATTGCTGGTAGTGGCAGCTATCCTGCTTTTCTATGCGGCCTTGTGTGGTTTCAAGCCGCCGGTGCTGCGGGCCCTTTGCATGTCGCTGGCTCTGTTTGCTGCTTGCGGTTCCGACAGACTGCCGCAGCGCAGTAATATTTTCTGCGGCGTAGTTTTGCTGCTGCTCTGTTATCAGCCGCGCTGGCTTTGGGATGTGGGCTTTCAACTCTCCTTTGTCACCACGGCGGGGCTGTTGTATTTTTATCCGGTGCTGAGCGGAGTCTGTGCCCGTTACATGCCTGTAGCTGCTGCCGAGGTTTTGGCGGTTTCCTTAACGGCGCAGCTGGCAGCTTTGCCATTTTTAGTGCATTATTTTCATCAGCTTTCTCTGGCCGGTTTGGCTGCCAATCTGTTTTTGGTGCCGCTGCTGGAAATAGCTGTGCTGCTGACACTGGCAGGTTTTGCACTGCTGCCTCTGCTTGGTTTGGGCAAGCTGCTGTTAGTGCTGGCCGGCACGTTACTGTTACCGCTTTTAAAGCTCATCGGCTGGCTGGCAGCTTGGAACTGGTCATCCGTTACCGTCGGCAGCTGGCCTTACCTGTGCAGTGCTATCTATTATTTGCTGCTGCTGTTAGTGCTGGGCAACAGCGACTGGGATGATTTTTCAAATAAAGAGCGGCGTCTGCTGATCGCTTGCTGCTGCTTTACCTTAGTTGGTATCGGCGTTTACGATAAAGTCAGGCCGCAGCCGCTGACTGTACATTTTATCGATGTAGGGCAGGGGGACGCGGCACTGGTCATTACGCCACAACGGCAGACGCTGCTGATCGACAGCGGCGGTCTGCGCGGTGATTATGATACAGGCCGCCGCATCATCCTTCCCTATCTGCGTTACTTGGGTATCCGCAGTCTGGATGTAATGCTTTTAAGCCACGGCCATCACGACCACGCCGGCGGTGCGGCCGCTGTAGCCCAAAATCTGCCAATCGGGAAAATCATTCTGCCGCAGGAGCCGCCTGCGGCAGATGTACAGGCCTTGCTGAGAAACACCAAAGCGCAGGTCGAGCATGCGCAGACGGGCAGTAATTATTCCCTGGGCAATACTGAGCTGCAGATCGTCAGCGCACCTGTCAGCAGCAGTACTGCCGGTGACGCTAATGAAAGCTCGCTGATCGTACGGGTGGCCTCTGCGGGCGGCAGCATCGTCTTTACAGGTGATGCCACCGAAGACGAAGAACTGCTGGCAGCGGGGCAGATCCAGCCCAGTCAAGTACTCAAGGTAAGCCATCACGGCAGCGATCATTCTTCCTGTATGCCTTTTTTAACAGCGGTTCGTCCGCAAATAGCGGTCATCTCCGTCGGCGCCGGCAACAGCTACGGGCACCCCGGCAGCGCTGTGCTGCAAAGGCTGGCAGCAGTGGGGTCACAGGTCTGGCGAACAGACTTAGGCGGGGCCATCAAAATCACTTTTGACGGCGGCACGGTAAAATGTTATAGTTATCGGTATCAGAAGGAATATTTTTAGTGCTGCAGGCTGGCCTGAAGGAGTGTGATTTTATGAAACTGGGCATCATCAGGTGTATGCAAACGGAAGACTATTGCCCCGGCACTGCTGATTTTAAAGCGGTACGTGAGAAAACAGGCGCTTTTGCAGAGGTCAGGGAAGAAATAGAGATCATCGGCTTTATAAACTGCGGCGGCTGCCCCGGTAAAAAAGCAGTCCTGCGGGCACGTGAACTGGTTAAACGCGGCGCTGATACGATCGCTTTTGCTTCCTGTATCCACAAGGGCACGCCGATCGGTTATCCCTGTCCCTTTGCGAAAAAGATGCAGCAGCTTGTTGCCGCTGATCTGGGAGCGGACATCACTTATCTTGAATATACGCATTAAAAATAGTTTCAGTATTTTGTAAGGAGCAGACGTATGGAAATCACGGCAGAAAAAATCATGCAGCAGCTGCATAAAGGCGAACTGGCCGCAAGTGTGATCGCTGTTTTTGGTGAAGAAGGTTATTACAAAGATAAGATCGCCGCTGCATTGCCAAAGGCTGTTTTTGGTGAAGCAGCGCCGGAAGACAGAGAAATCACCGTCTTTGAACGTGATACAGATATGAAGGAGCTGTCTGCCGCCATCAATACCTATCCGTTTTTCTCCGGGCGCAGTCTGGTAGTCATTAAAGATGAAAAGCTGTGGGGCGGGAAGGATGCCGGTGAGAAACGCAAACAGCAGCAGGAAGAACTGGCTGAACTGCTGGCCGATGTGCCGGAGCACTGTCAGGTATTGCTGTTGGGCGAAAAGATCGACAAGCGCAGCAAGCTGTATAAAGGCCTGATCAAAACGGCGGCTATGGTAGAATGTAAGTCTGTCAAAGCCTACCAGCTGAAACCCTGGCTGGACGATCAGGCCGCTTTGCGCGGCTGCCGGTTTGATTATGAAGCCTCGCAGACGATCATGGAATATTTATCGGTGACGGATAACGCGCCGCTGCTGCTTTTGGAGCAGGAAATAGAAAAACTGTCAGTTTACGCCGGTGAACGCAAGATCTGGACGAAAGACGATGTTGAGCAGACCTTTGCCGCCTTGCCTGAGGTTTCGCGTTTTGCGTTGCTGAACGCTATCGCTGAAAAGCGGCTGGGACAGGCGCTGGAACTTCTGGGTGAAGAACGCAAGCATGGCAATACGGTGCTGGCGCTGTGCGGGCTGATCTCGTTTCAGGTGCGCCGTTTAGGCCGGGTCAAAGAGCTGCTGGAAGGCAGGGCTTCGCAGGCCGAGATCGCCTCGGAATTGAAAGCGGCCCCCTTTGCCGTCAAAAAAATGGTCGAGCAGAGTCGTCGTTTTGGTTTGGGCGAATTGGAACGGGCGCTGCTGGAGCTGTCGCAGCTCAATATTGAAGTGCGTTATGGCGGCAGACAGTTTGAAAAACTGGAAGAGATACTGATCCGCCTGTTGAGTGACTGATCTGCGGTGCTGGTTGAGAAAAGCGTTTAAAGTTTCTTGTAAACACTGGACAAGCCAGACTGATGTTTGTTATAATGATGGCGATAGATCAATGGGGATCTTTCTGTTTTGCTGCCCAAAACAGGAAGGTCCTTTTTATATTTGTAGTTGTATTTCGGTTTCAGCATTGGGAAAGGAGCGCGGCACAGTGCCGCAAGTGATTACTATGATGAACAAGGAAATGTTGTATTACATCAACCCCGAACAGCAGACCCCGGAGGAATTGAAGGCTTTGCTGGAGATACATCCGGAAATCAAATTCGTTTCTTTTATGGGTGTGGATTTTGCCGGCAACGACACTGATGAAAAAGTGCCCATCAATTTGTTTCTTGAAGATATTAATGGTTTTCTGGAGGGCATGGCTGCCCAAACCGACGGTTCTTCCGTTGTTTTGCCCGGTATCGCTACGCTGAACAACGCCCGCGTCGATATGAAGATCGATAAAAGCGTCAACTGGTATATAGATTATAATTACGAGCATTTTGATGCCAATACCGGCAAAATGGTCGGTACTCTGCGTATTCCCTGTTTCCTGATCCATAACGAGGTCTTTGTCGATTCCCGTTCGATCCTGCAAAACAGCCTGGATTATGTGGAAGCGCAAATGCTGGAAATGTTCAAAAAACATCCGCAGATCGCAGGTCTGGAGCATGTCGACCTGTCTCAGATCGAAAAACTGATTTTTACCTGTGCTACCGAACTGGAATTCTGGGTCAAATCCCCGCGTGAAGATGCGCCGATCGATGCATTGTCATCTTCACAGATGATGCAGGAACAATATTGGCAGCGTACCCGCGGTAATGTGCGTACTGCTTTGGAGCAGACTATTGAAATGATGGAGGCCTACGGTCTGGAGCCGGAAATGGGCCATAAAGAATGCGGAGGTATCCGCGGCCAGATCGACGGCGCCGGCCATATGACCCATGTCATGGAACAGCTGGAAGTAGACTGGAAATTCAATGTTGGCCTGCAGACTGCCGATAATGAGCTGCTGGCCCGCATCATCGTCAAAGAAGTTTTCCGGATGAACGGTCTGGAGGTTTCCTTCCAGGCAAAACCGATCCCCGGCGTTGCCGGCAGCGGTGAACATACCCATGTTGGTATCGCCGCCAGACTTAAAAACGGTAAAACAGTCAATCTGTTCGCACCCGGCGATATGAAAGCTGATTTCCTTTCCGCTATCGGCTACGGTTCGATGATGGGCCTTCTGAAAAACTATGAAGTCATCAATCCCTTCATTTCGGCGACGATCGATTCGCTGAACCGCTTGAAACCCGGATTTGAGGCTCCTGTCTGTATCGTTACCTCTCTGGGTATCAGCCCGCAGATCCCTTCCCGCAACCGTACGATCCTGGCCGGACTGATCCGCGATATCGACAGCCCGCTGGCGACCCGTATCGAGATGCGTTCGCCGAACCCCTATACTAATACCTATATCGCCATTGCCGCTTTCTATCTGGCTATGTGGGACGGTATCAAGGCTTGCGTGGAATCCGGCAAAAACCTGAAAGAGCTGGAAGCCGAGCTGTCCAAAAAAGCCGGCGTTGAAGGCTTCTATCTGGAAAAAGACCGTGAATACCGCAGTGAAGACGATGTTTTTGAAGATTTTACCGAAGCAGAGCGCAGCCGCCTGTTTGGTAAACCGCCTGCAACCGTGTGGGAAAATATGTGCGGCTTCAGCAAATATCCTGAAAAGAAAGCAGCTCTTACCAGCGGCAATATCCTGCGCCCGGAATTTATCGATTCCTTTGCTAAAGGGGCCTTGATCCGCTGGCAGACCGAGCTTTTAAACAGAATGATCCCCGAATTCCATGCCGAGATCGTAGCCATGAAATGCCTGCATGATACCGGCTTCTACAATAAATGCGACGACGAAAAATGGGCCAAGATCGCCGCTCTGCGCGTGATGCTGGCTAAAGATTCTGTCGAAGCTCCCTGTATTTTCACCATGATCCGCGAGGCTTTTGCCCGTGGTGATTTTGACAGCGCTTCTAAATTGAAGCTGGAAATGGTGAAGACCATGGAAACACTGCGCAGCAGCTATCACGATTATAAACAAAATATCATCGACTGATAAAACTATTATCATTGGACCCGCCGGTAGCTGTTATCGGCGGGTCACGTTATTTTTCACAAAATGTTTGCTTGACTGGAGCGGAGTCAAGGCCTGTATAATTTAGGCAGGGAAAAAAGCGGACGGTATCAGTGCCGTGACAAAAGATAAATATTATTGGGGGAGCGCAAAATGAGGTGGAATAAGGTTTTTTCAAAAACAGGTCTGCTGGCAGTGATGCTGGTAGTGATCGGAATAGGAATATTTTTTTATGAACGGCAATACTGCGGGGCCGAACAGCCGGCGCGATATGAAACGCAGCAGCTGCGGCAGGTGATCACAGCTGACAGTAAGACTTCGCGGACGATCATGTGGCAGACGGTGGCGCCTGAAAGTGACGCCTGGGTGGAATACCGGCTGCAGGGCGGTCTGGATATTCAAAAAACAGCGGCGCAGGGCAAAGAATTTGCAACCGACGCAGGTACTGTCTATCAGCAAAGCGTGACTTTGACAGGGCTGGAACCTGCGTCAGTATACGAATACAGGGCCGGCAGCGGCAAAGAATTTTCAGACTGGCATACATTGCAGACAGACGGCGGCGGTGCTTTTTCCGCTTTGATCTTCGGCGATTCGCAAAGCCTTGATTATAATGTCTGGCGGCAGACAGCGTCAGCTGCCTATGCTAACGACAAAGCGGCCGCCTTTTTCATCAACATGGGCGATCTGGTCGATAACGGCGAACAATACAGCCAGTGGCGCAGTTGGTTTCGCGGTGCGGCAGGACTGCTGCCGCAGATACCTGTAGCCCCCATCAGCGGCAACCACGAAAACTATTCGCTGCAATGGAAGCCCTACAAGGGTGGCTTGTATCTAACTTTGTTCGACCTGCCGCTGAACGGGCCGGAAGGTCTGCAAAAACAGGCTTACAGCTATGATTACGGCGAGGTGCATTTTGTTGTTATCGATACGCAGCTGGAAGAATTAAAAGACTGGCAGCCTGATTTGGTTGCACGGCAGGTCAAATGGCTGGAAAACGATCTGGCAGACAGCAACAAAAAATGGAAAGTAGTTTTAGTGCACCGCAGTCTGTTCCGTTATCAGGACGGTAAACCGAACGAACTGGGTGCGGCCCTGTTGCCGGTTCTGGACCGCAGTAATGTAGACGTAGTTTTTTCGGCACATATCCATACCTATGGACGTACGGCGCCCTTTAAAAACGGCAATGTAGCAGGACAGGGAACGGTCTATATTTCTTCCGGGCGGAGCGGTGACAAGACTTGGGCCGGTTCGCGGGCCAAACCGCAGGAAGTGGTTTTTGACAATGTGCTCGATCAGCCTAATTATATGAAACTGACCGCCGACAGTCACAAACTTACTGTTACCAGCCTGAAGCAGGATGGCAAGCTCATTGACACAATGACGCTGACAAAATGACAAGCTTCTGATTTTTTGATATAATAATACTATTAATAAATCAATGAATGGAGTGACATCATGGCTAAAGACAGTTCTTTTGACGTTGTTTCGCAGGTCGATATGCAGGAAATGGACAATGCGGTCAATCAAACGAAAAAGGAGATCGCCCAGCGTTATGATTTCCGCGGCAGTGATGCCAGTATCGAATTAGAAGAAAAATGCATCAAATTGGCAGCCGAAGACGAATACAAGCTCAACGCAATTATCGATATGCTGCGTGCCCGCATGGCCAAGCGCGATATCCCGCTGCGCTGCCTGGAGCTGGGCAAGGTAGAACCGGCTTCCAAAGGGACGGTACGCCAGACGCTGAATATCCTGCAGGGCATACCCAAAGAAAAAGCCAAAGCGATCGTGGCCGCTATCAAAGCTATGAAGCTGAAAGTAACTGCCCAGATGCAGGACGATCAGGTGCGCGTGAGCGGCGCCAAAAAAGACGAATTACAGGCAGTAATCCAAATGCTCAAAGCAGGCGACTTCGGTGTCGATCTGCAATTCATCAATATGCGTTAAGCAAGAGTTTCATACTTCCTACTGAATGTAGGAAGTATTTTTTTATTTTATTGTTTTTGCCAGAGTTTGCCTATATAATAAATATAATCCATATTGCAAACTTGCAATAAATCTGGTAACAAGGAGCTGATTTGTTGAATTGGAGAAAGAGGTAAAGAGATTAAAGCTGCATGGTTTCAATAATCTGACGAAAAGCCTGAGCTTTAATATGTACGACATTTGCTACACCAAGACGGTAGCGGACAGGGAGGCCTACCTGCAGTATATCGACGAGCAGTATAACGCCGACCGCCTGACAGAAATCTTAACAAATGTTTCCAACATCATCGGAGCTAATATTTTGAATATCGCCAAGCAGGACTACGAGCCGCAGGGCGCCAGCGTCACTATTCTCATCGCCGAAGGCTGTATGCAGAGCGGTGCGGAGGACAACAGTTCCGCTCCGGGACCTTTACCGGAAACAGTTTTAGCCCATCTCGATAAAAGCCATATCACGGTACACACCTACCCCGAATACAATCCCATCGGCGGTATCAGTACCTTTCGGGCCGATATCGACGTCGCCACCTGCGGCGAGATCTCGCCGCTGAAAGCGCTCAACTATCTGATCCATAGTTTCGATACCGATATTATGACGATCGATTACCGTGTGCGCGGTTTTACACGAGACATCACAGGACACAAACTGTTTATCGACCACAACATCACTTCAATTCAAGACTACATTCCCGAACTGGTCAAGGAACACTACCAGATGATCGACGTCAACGTCTATCAGGAAAACATTTTTCATACCAAATGTAAGATCAAAGAGTTTGATCTTGATAACTATCTGTTCGGACTGAATAAAGACCAGCTGCATCCCGGCGAAGTCAAACGTATCGAAGCCAAGCTGCGTCACGAAATGGACGAGATCTTTTACGGTAAAAATATGGACCGTATCAATCTTTAAGGAGGATTAGCAATGCTGGATCTATGGTTTTCTGAATACCACGCGCCTGACGCCAAGCTGTCGATTTTGGTCAAAGAGCAGCTATACAGCGAGCAGACACCCTTTCAAAAAATAGATTTTTTTGATTCTGAAACCTTCGGTAAATTTTTTACCTTAGACGGGTTGATCATGATCACCGAAAAGGACGAATTTATTTACCATGAAATGATCACTAACGTGCCGATGGCAGTGAACCCGGACATCAAAAAGGTACTGATCATCGGCGGCGGCGACGGCGGCACGGCTCGCGAGATATGCCGCTTTACGACAGTCGAGCAGGTAGACATGGTCGAGATTGACGAACGCGTCGTGCGGCTCTGCCAGCAGTATTTCCCGCAGACGGCCTGTGCTTTGGACAATGACCCGCGGATCAATCTGATTTTTGGTGACGGGCTGAAATTTGTGCAGAAAGCACCTGAGGGAGCGTATGATCTGATCCTGGTCGATTCCACCGATCCGATCGGACCGGGTGAAGGACTGTTCACTACAGACTTTTACCGTAACTGTTACCGGGCGCTGAACGATAAAGGTATTTTGATCAATCAGCACGAATCGCCCTATTACAAGGAATATGCCCGTGAAATGCGCCGGGCGCATCAAAAACTGGCGGCAGTATTCCCCGTGGCGACAGTCTATCAGTTCTATATGCCAACTTATTCCTCGGGCCACTGGCTGTTTGGCTTTGCTTCCAAAGGTCTTGACCCTGTTCAAGATGCCGATTTTGAACGCTGGGCCGCTTTTGGCTTGGAAAACCGCTATTATAATCCCGGCGTGCATCTGGGAGCGTTTGCCCTGCCAAATTATGTGCGGGCTGAGTTAGAAAAATAAACGTACATTACAAGCGCTGCATTTTTGCGGCGCTTGTTTTTTTGTTTAGTTGGCAGCTTTTTAAATTGGGTCAGTAGTATTGCTTGAAGAATTGATGTGTGCTATGATTTATCTGATGGTATAATAGTTTATAGATAATGAATACAGGTATAAAAGTTGTCTGTGTTGGCAGGGCTTTTGGATATAAATAGAAAAAGGGGTGATATTAAAACATTTAAAACTGGCAGTATAGGCAGGTCAAAAAATTTGAGAATGGTGGGATCATGGTGAAAAAAGTAATTTTGTATTTGATGACGATGATGTTGGTTTTGGGGATGGCAACAGCTTTTGCCGCTGAAAATGCCGATGCTCCTATGACGATGAAGGAGAAAATGGAAAAGATCAGATTAGAAAGCGATCCGATCTATGTAGCAGAGAAAGCAAAAAGAATGGAAAATATGCCTAAGGTTGCCGTTCTTTATGTAAATAATGCAGAAACTACCTATAATGATGAAGTTGACGCTATGGTTTTAGGTAATTTGGAAAAATGTATCAGCGATGATAAATATATTTATATTAACGGCGATCCCTATATCGAAAGATTGAATAAAGTCGGTATCGTGGATATTACTACTGCTGAAAGGGCCGATATCATTGATGCCTTTGAAGGTGAAGATGTTGACTATGTAGTTTTTGTGGAAGTGCAGCCTTTTATAGCCCGTGATAAGATCACTTTCTTTACTGTAGGCAAGGATATAACTACGACAGTGCCGCTCAAGATCATTGATTTGGTCAACGGCAAATATTTATATAACGGCAAGTTTACCGAAAAAGCCTCCGACAGCACTATGATCGGTGGTATTGGTAATAAGTCTGTGGCCATGAAAGCTTTGAAGAAAATCGACGAACAGATCGCATCCGTGTTAGCAGCAAGATTGCCGGAGGAGAAGCCTGTATTGGCTGCTGCTGCTAAATAGGATTTTAGGATGAGAAAATATTTTAGCAGTAAAAGGATTTTTGTTTGTCTGCTGTTGATGCTGCTGGTCTTTACCGTCAGCAGTGCCGATGCTGCAAGGGCCTTGCGCCAGAAAAGCAGTGTTGTGTTAGTCTTTAATAATATTGCCGCTACGCGTTATGATGACAAATTAACAGTGCTGGCAGTTGAAAAGCTGCGGAAAAAGCTGGACGGCATTTATATCGAGATCGAGGCTGAACCGTATTTAAAAAATTTTCAGGGAAAATCTTTTGAAAATAAGGACTTTGCTGAAATAACGGAACAGGTACAGGGCTGCGGTGCTGATTATTTTGTTTATGCGGAGTTGCAGCCATTCAGGAAAGAGACGCATTTTGACCTTGTCTATTATGACAAGAATATGGAAGCCGCATTGGTTTTACGGATTTTAGACCTTAAGAATATGCGTGAGCTTTATAACAAAAAATATGTGATGAAGGCGGAAGATTCCACCGATTATTTTTTCATCGGCAGCGGTTCAGTTGCCAAAAAGGCACTGGAGGCAGTATTGTTCAGGGCCGGTGAAGCTATTTCGGTAAAGCTGCCCCTTTAGAAGGCAATGTTTGACAGCCGTCAACAAGTTTTGATACTTGTTGGCGGCTTTTTTTTGATGTCGTAATTAAGATTTTAGTAAAGTTAGGTTGATTAAAAATTTCATAAAATGCCAAAGGAAGCGCAAGACCTGTAAAAGTTTGAATTAAATATATCGTAATAGTCTTGCGGGGGGGTACATGTGTGCTAAAATAATAAATATAACTAATTTAAATAAAATTGAAATAAATAGTAAAAATACAAAGCTATAATTGCAGAAAAAGAATAATTAAAATTTTAAAGGCTAAGGGGATGGGTCAATAATTATGAGAAAGAAAAATTTACAAATAGCTGCGTTGTATGCAGTTTTTTTGATTTTGCAAACTACAGTTGTTTATGCGGCCAATGTTTTACCAAGCAGTTCCGGGAGCGTACGAGAATTGGAGCAGAACCGGTCTGTAGACAGCGAACAGGCCAGGTTGGAACAGCAGCAGGTACAAACGCAGGAAATACAGGGAACGCGTAAGTTTTACTTGGAAAAGTTCAATTTTACCAGTTCTGACCTTATTGACAAAACCGCACTGCAGGGGTTGCTGCATGGTTATATCAGGCGTGAAATAAATTTTAACGAAGTACGGGAAGCAGTAAATAAGGTAACGCAATATTATCGCAACCAGGGCTATACAGTGGCGACGGCTTTTTTACCACAGCAGGAAATTCACAATAATGAAATTGAGATTCATATTTTGTTGGGTAAGATGGGACAACTGTATATCAATAATCATTCGCGCTTAAATATGTCACAGGCCGAAAAATTTTTATCTGTTATTCAAAGTGGCAAAATGATAAAAAACAATGAAATGGAAACGGCACTGAACAATTTAAATGATTTGCCGGGGGTCAGTGCTGTAGGTTTATTGAGTGCAGGACAGGAGGTTGGCAGTAGCGATTTTACTGTGACTCTGGCAGATGAAAAAATGCTGGATACTGTAGGCTATACTGATAATTATGGCGGTAAATACAGCGGGCGTTACCGTTATGGTCTGCAGACCACGGTAAATAATATCAGTGGCAGCGGCGATAAACTTTTTGCAGGCGGGATGCTTAGCAACGAAAATCTGCACAATTATAACTTTGGCTATGAGATGGCTTTAGGTTCTCATGGTTCACGCTTAGGTATAAGTTATAGTCAGATGGACTATACTTTAGGCGACTATTTTGCCGCTTTGAACGCTGTTGGACAAGCAAAAACTTTGAGTATCTATGGCAGTACGCCGCTGCAAAATACTGCGGTGCGGCACCTGTCCATAATTTATGGCTTTGATAATCGCCGGTTGAAAGATGAAATACGTGCTTTCAGCACTTTTTTTGATACGACTACTGAAAAAAGTAGCAACAGTCTGCATATGGGTCTGGTTGGTAATATCAGAGAACAAGGAGCTTACACTGGATATAGTGCGTTATATTATGCAGGTAACCTTCGTTATGATGATAAAACCAATCCATTGACAGAAGGCGGTTTTCAAAAATTTACTGCCGATTTAAATCATTTACGCAGGCTTGGTAATGTAACCAGTCTGCAGCTTAATTTCCACAGTCAGCTGGCCAGCCGTGATCTTGACAGCAGCGAACAATTTTCGCTGGGTGGAGCTAATGCCGTACGCGCTTATCCACAGGGCGAGGCCAGTGGTGACAGTGGTTATCAGGCTACGGCAGAATTACGTTATACAACGCCTGTACCCAATTTGACTTTGGCAACTTTTATAGACTGGGGTGAAGTTACCTTGTCTAAAAGCTATGGACAGCATCGCAATTTAGCGGGCTGGGGCCTTGGCGTGCAATATGCCAAAACCAATGATTATTTGCTGCGTCTGGATTATGCCCGCAAAATAAATGGCGAAGTTTTTCAAAGTGAAGATACGGATAAAAACGGACGCTTGTGGTTTTTAGCATATAAGCTGTTCTGACCAGGGAAAGAGGTATGGAAAATGAAGAAGGTAAATTGTTTGTTAGCTAAACAGATTATGGCAGCTGTTTTGAGCGGTGGGATGCTGCTGCTGCCAAACTGGGGCTATGCCTTACCGCAGGGTGGACAGATCGTAGGCGGTAACGGTAATATCAGTACTCCTGACAGCGGCAAGCTCAATATCAGCGGCAGCGGTAATTTGGCTATTGACTGGAACAGCTTTAATATTGCACAGGGAGAAGCTGTCAATTTTCAAAAATTGAGCGAAGTTTTGAATGTTTTGAATTATGTTACCGGCAGCAGCCGCAGTGAGATCTTTGGCAAGATCACCGGCAATGGCGTCAATGTGTTTCTGATCAATCCAAATGGGATCTTGTTTGGGGCTACAGCCGAGGTAAACGTAGGCAGTTTATATGCTTCTACCCGCAGCCTGGATGCTGCAGCTCGCAGCGGTTTTGACGGCAGCATGACTGTATTGGGTACTGACAGTATTGCCAAAGTTGAAAAAGATATCATTAACCTGGGTACTGTGGTTGCTGACAGTATTACTTTTGAAGGCAATAATATTTCCATCGTTTCGGCAGATAAACTGCAAATAAAGGATCGTGATTATGGTAAAATTGCGCTGAAAGCCAAAAACGATATCAATATAGGTTATGAAGTTACGAAAATAACAGTTAATGATCTTGGTGATAATACGAGCCATGAAGTTGGTGATTACGATAGTGGTAACGGTACTAAAGCCGGCACTATGGGTATGCAGACAACTGATCTGGCTGGTAGTACTAAAAGTGTGCAGGATTATATGCTGGTGCATGATGTTTATGAACTGCAGGCTATGAAGAATAATCTTAAAGGTAAATATATGCTGGCCAAGGAGATAGATGCTTCGGCCACTAAAGACTGGAATAGCAAACAGGGGTTTAAGCAGCTTCATGGGTTTAAAGGAACTTTGGATGGGCTGGAAAATTCTATCAAAAATCTTTATATTAACCGCCCGACTTCAGATGACGTTGCTTTATTTGATTGGGTACAAGATGCAACATTAAAAAATTTTGGCCTGTTTAATGCTGACGTTAGTGGAGGTAAATGGACTGCGGGTATTGCCGGAGAATTATATGGCAATACGGTCATTGAGAATGTCTGGAATAAAAATGGCAAAGTGACGGGTGATGGAGATTATGTTGGTGGTATAGTTGGTGAGTGTAAACAGACTTCGTCTGTAAAAAATGCTTTAAATTCCAGCACAGTAACTAATAAAGGTACAGCTAGTGGAAAAGGTAGTTATACGGGTGGTATTGCCGGATATAATAGTGGTGTTCTTGATGATGTAAGCAATACGGGCAATGTTACTGGAAATTATTATTATACAGGCGGCGTAGTGGGACGGAATGAAGGAACAGTCAAAAATTCTTTAAATAAAGGATTTGTAAATTCAAATAGCTATTACACTGGCGGTATCGCTGGTATGAATAGAAATGTTATCAGTAATGTTGTAAATAGTGGTAATGTTAAGTCTTTAAAAGGCTACATTGGTGGTATCATCGGATATAATTGGGCATCTGATGCTGATGCAAGTGTTACTGTAAGCAATGCCAGCAATAAAGGAACGGTTGAAGGCAGTGGAAATTATGTTGGAGGTATTATTGGCTATAATCACGCTCAGGGCAACAACAGTATAATTACGTTAGAAAATTTAGTGAATACTGGTAATATTACAAATATCAGTACATCTGGAGGATATGTGGGCGGCATTGTTGGTTATAATTATGCTCAGGGTAGTGGTAGCATAATGAGTATAACCAACAGTTCTAACAGCGGTGCTGTTACCGGTAATGGGGAATACACAGGTGGGATTATCGGACAGATCAATGCAAAACAAAGTGGGACTTTGGTTAATGTATCGAACTGTGAAAATACTGGCAATGTATATGGAAAAGATGGATATGTAGGTGGTATCGCCGGGGCAGCTGAAGGCTATTCGCTTACAGATACGTCAAATATAACTATTACCAATATTAAAAATAAAGGTGAGATAACAAGTAGCAATGACGATGTAGGGGGATGTTTGGGATTTTTTAATGAGGTGTGTATAGAAAATAGTGAGAATGTTGGCGATGTAAAAGGTTCGAATAGTGTGGGCGGTATTGCCGGCAGTATGAGTACCGGGACGATAACTAAGAGTGTGAATTCTGGTACAGTCACTTCTACTTATACAGGCGCCAGCAGTGATTATGGAAGTGGCGGTATAGTTGGCAGTATTCTGTTATCAGGTAGTGGTTTGATAAAGGCTATACATAAAGCCAATATAAGTGAAACTTATAATAAAGGTGCGGTAAATGGGAAAAAAAATACAAGTGGGATAGTTGGTTATACAAATATATTGGAGGATCCTTTTTCTGGTAATAAGGGACAGGTTTTCTTAAAGAAAGTTTTTAATACCGGCAATATTAATTATGGTATAAGTATTGACAGCAGTTATAAAAATATTGGCGGAATAATTGGCAAGATCGCGGGTGAGTGTTCTGTTAATGATGCTTACAATCTGGGAAATGTCAGTGGCGGTGAAAGTGTTGGTGGTATTTGTGGGTATTATAATGCATTTACAGAAATAAAAAATATTTACAATATGGGAACAGTAAGTGGAACAGATAGTGTTGGCGGTATTATCGGTGCTTATCATGGTGGTTCTACAAATACCGCAAGAAAAGTTGCAATAGATGGCGCTTATAATGGCGGACAGGTCAGCGGTACTACTAAGATCGGCGGTATTATTGGCTATATGGAAATTGACGGCGTTCAAAGCATTGTCAATAATACTTTTAATGACGGGGTGATTGTTGCAGCTGGTGACAATGCAGGCGGTATCATTGGTTACGCTTATATGTTTGGAACTCCTGTAAATCAGATAAAAAATAGTCATAACGCTGGTAATGTTTCTGCAGCTGGTGATAATGTTGGCGGTATCATTGGTTATAATCATATGTATTCTAAATATTCTCCTACATATAGTGGAATAAAAGTAGAATTAGATACAGTTAGTAACGTAGGTATTGTTTCTGGTAATGGTAATATAGGTGGACTTGTAGGAAAAAGTGATTTTGAATTGGAATATACATCAATGACTGGAAGAAATGGAACTCTGGATATCAAGAATGCAGAATATGCAACTGATATTACAGGTGGGGCACAGGCTTTTGGTTCGGTTGACAGCCATGTTAGCGGTTTGGATACTCAGGTGACTGGTAAAGTAATTGCAAATATTGTTGCGAAAGATAAATTTTCCGGTTGGGATATAGGAGCTGCAGGAAGCGGCAGTACATGGAGAAACTATGACGGCACTACACCGATTTTGAATGTGTTTATTTCTGACCTGTTTGGCAAAGAGAATGCTATTACCAGTGGTAATTATAATGACATTCAATGGGGGACGGCCGAGAATCCATTTGGGGTGCAGGCTGCACAGGATATAGTTTTGGATTGGCAGCAATTAGGCTTTACAGATCAGAATTATCTGGATGTCGGGGTTAATTTAACTATCAATAATTTCCATGGGCTAAATACTGACAGCAATAATTGGTTGGGATCGATCGATACCAATAATAAAAAGCTGACATTGAATAATAACGGTGCAGTGAATTTATATGCTGATGTTGCGGCTTCTGATCTTGCTGTCAATGCTGGCACAAATAAAATCACACTTGCAGAAAAGGTGCTGCAAAGCCTGCTGGGTGATAAAATTTCAGTCGGTACTACTTTAGATGTCAGCAGTAAAACGGACATTAAAGCTGGCAGTGTGCATATCGACGGAACTCCTGAAGAAAAGAACGCTTTAAAGATAGTTGTTAACGGCGGTGATGAAATTTTTCAGACTACTGATTACAGCATGGGTACAGGGAACAGTTATCAAATAAGTTTGAATGATGATACGGTTACTGAAAAAGCATGGATGCATATTAATGATGTTTATGAGCTGCAGGCTGCAGGCGACGTCAGTATGGGTAAACTTGACGGATATTATTGGCTGACCGGAGATATTGACGCCGACGCTACCAAAAGCTGGGACAGTTGTTTTAATGTTTTAGGTGATAACACTACGGCTTTTACTGGTATTTTTGCAGGCAATAATCATGTCATCAGCGGTTTGCAGGTCAGCAGTGGTGCTGACGCAGGTTTGTTTGGCGTGATTGGGACAGGCGGCAGTGTCAATGATCTTGGTTTGAGTGGCAGTAGTATTATGGGTGTAAATGCAGGCGGCGTAGCGGGAACTAATAATGGTACGATCGAAAATGTGTACAGCATCGGCGGCAGTGTTAATGGTAATTCAGCAGCAGGCGGTCTTGCCGGTAGCAATACAGGAACGATTAAAAATGCTTATAGTACGGACTGTGTTACTGGCAGTAATACTGGCAGCGCGATCGGTACTAATACTGGCAGTGTAACGAATGTTTATGGAATTGGTGCTTCCGTTGTAATCGGTACTAATAACGGCGGTGTTGTACAAAATACTTATGGCGCTGTCTGGAATGGCACTACGCTTGCCGGTTATCAGGCATTTGGCCAGACTGGCGAGCTATTGGATCTGGCCGGTTTCGGTGCGGCTTTCAATGCTGCTGATGATAAACAGGTATGGCGTGTTTATGAAGGACAGAATACTCCGTTGCTGCGCAGTTTTTTGAAACAGCTGACGATAGACGGGAATACTGTTACTGCCAGCAGTGAAGTGATTTATAACGGCACAGAGCAAACCTTAGAATTAGGTATGCTGCAGAATGGCGTTTTAGCGGGCGGAAAAACAGAGGTCGGAGAATATAAGTTGAGCGATCTGCTTTACTCGGGACAAAATGGTTATGATATTACTGTATCTAATGATAAAATTGTTTTGACTATCAAAAAGGATACACCAGTAGATCCGCCTGTTGATCCTCCAGTACTACCAATAGATCCACCGGCGCCGCCGATTGATATGGAAGCAGCTGATATTTATCATACTGCGTTGGTACATGTTAAGGGAACGGATAAAAAGATACACGAAGAACAACGTAACATTCAAAAAACTACTGCTCCTGAAAAAGAACAAATAAAAGTTCAGATTAAAGGACGCGGCATTAAAATTGAAGAGTCGGATATGGAAGAATTTGAATAATTATTTTGCATGGGAACAGCGGTTGCTTAGGCAGCTGCTGTTTTTTGTAAAACAACCCACTTTACAAACTTTACATTGATTTTACAAAACTATGCTAACGGATTTTACTTTACTGGGCTATGCTATAGACATAGTCAGAAAACTACAAACAAATCATAAAATTTTGGAGGCTATAGTGATGAAAATGAACAAAAAAGTAGCAGGTATTTTATTAGCAGCAATGAGCACGATGATTTTTACAGGCTGCGGCAGCAGTGAACCTGAGAAAAAGGCTGATACTGCGGCAGCAGGCAGCAAGATCGTCGTTATCTCCCGCGAGGATGGCAGCGGTACCCGTGGCGCCTTCATAGAACTGTTCGGCATCGAAAAGAAAGATGCTAACGGCAAAAAAGTCGATCATACTACTGACAATGCTGCAATCACTAATAATACTTCTGTTATGATGACCACTGTTGCCGGTAATAAAGACGCTATCGGCTACATTTCTCTGGGTTCTTTGAACGACACCGTCAAAGCATTGAAAATAGACGGTGCTGAGGCCAGTGCTGCCAACGTCAAGAGCGGTGCTTATAAAATCGCCCGTCCCTTCAACATCTGCACTAAAGACGGCTTAAGCGAAGTTGCTCAGGATTTTGTAACCTTCATCATGTCGAAAGAAGGCCAGGAAGTAGTTGCCAAAGCCGGCTGCATTGGTGACGAGAAAGCCGCTCCTTATAAAGGGACCAAACCGGCAGGTAAGGTTGTCGTTGCGGGTTCTTCTTCCGTAACTCCGGCAATGGAAAAACTGAAAGAAGCTTACTTGAAAATCAATCCTGTGGCTAACATCGAAATTCAGACCAGTGATTCCACTACAGGCGTCAAATCTGCGATCAGCGGTATCTGCGACATCGGCATGGCGTCCCGCGAGCTGAAAAAGAGCGAACTGGACCAGGGCCTGAAAGCTACAGTCATTGCTACTGATGGTATTGCGGTTATCGTCAATAAAGACAACAAGGTCAGCGATTTGAAGAAAGAACAGGTCGAAGCGATCTTTACTGGCAAGACTACCGAATGGAACAAACTGTAAGCTGATAAAAAATCATATCTGAAACATCAACGGCTGCCTTTCGGGGCAGCCGCCTGTATAATGCGAGGGCATATGGAGAAACGCAAAGAAGAGATAATGAAATTTGTTTTTCTGCTGGCGGCGTGCGTATCTATCGCCATGGTGGCGATGATTTGTCTGTTTTTATTCGCCAACGGCCTGCCGACTATCGGCAAGATCGGGATAGCAGACTTTTTCCTGGGTGAAAGATGGCGCCCGGCTAATGATATTTACGGCATCCTGCCGATGATCCTGGGCAGTTTGTACGTTACCTTGGGGGCTATCGTTGTTGGTGTTCCGGTGGGTATCCTGACGGCGATCTTTATGGCGCGTTTCTGCCCCGGGAAAATATATAACGTGCTGAAGCCAGCTGTAGAGCTGCTGGCGGGTATTCCTTCCGTAGTTTACGGCTTTTTTGGTTTGGTAGTAATGGTACCGCTGATCCGCGAACATGTAGGCGGCACCGGCAGCAGTATGCTGACTGCTTCACTGCTTTTGGGTATGATGATCCTGCCGACACTGATCAGTGTGGCCGAGGCTGCCTTGCGGGCGGTGCCCAATAGTTATTACGAAGGGGCTCTGGCTTTGGGGGCAGGTCATGTCCGCAGCGTATTTTTTACGATCGTGCCGGCTGCCAAGTCGGGCATCATGGCTGCGATAATTTTGGGGATGGGCCGTGCTGTCGGCGAGACGATGGCGGTAATCATGGTTGCCGGTAACCAGGCCCGGATGCCGATAGGCCTTTTGGAAGGCGTGCGCACGATGACGACGAATATCGTTATTGAAATGGGTTATGCTGCTGATCTGCACCGTGATGCCCTGATCGCTACGGCAGTAGTACTGTTTATTTTCATCATGATCATTAATCTGACGTTTTCGTACTTGAAAGGTAAGGTGGTGCAGCAATGACAGGGGTGAAAGCACAGCTTAACCGCAGGTTGTACGAGTGTGGTCGTGATCCGCTGTCGCTGTTTTTGCTGGGCTGCGTGGTCGCTGCGGCGCTGACGACTTTTCTGGTACTGAGTTTTTTACTGGGCTATATTTTGTGGCAGGGGCTGCCTAATATCGAAGCCAGTCTCTTTGCCTTGCATTATAATTCCGAGAACGTTTCGCTGTTTCCTGCTTTAGTAGATACGGTCCTGATGGTGTTGCTGGCTTTGGCTATCGCAACACCGCTGGGTATTTTTGCAGCCGTGTATCTGGTAGAATATGCCAGCCGCGGTAACAAACTGGTGGGAGTAGTGCGGGTGACTGCCGATACTTTGGCGGGTATCCCTTCCATCGTCTACGGCTTGTTCGGTATGCTGTTTTTCGTCACTTATTTAAAATGGGGGTATTCGCTGCTGGCCGGTGCCTGCACTGTTGCGATCATGATCCTTCCCCTCATCATGCGCACAACGGAAGAAGCTTTGAAGGCTATCCCGGACAGTTACCGTGAGGGCAGCTATGGTTTGGGCGCAGGTAAGCTGCGTACTGTTTTCGCCGTAGTCCTGCCTTCTGCTGTCCCCGGGATTTTAGCAGGCGTTATCCTTGCTATCGGCAGGATCGTGGGCGAAACGGCAGCGCTTATCTATACATCCGGCACGGTGGCGGCGCTGCCAGATGGAGTGCTGTCATCGGGCCGAACTCTGGCGGTGCATATGTATGTGCTGGCCAGCGAGGGCCTGTATATGAAGCAGGCTTATGCGACAGCCGTCATTCTGGTTGTGATCGTTATTGCGATCAATGCTTTATCGAGCCGCCTGGCCAAACAATTGATGAAGGGAAAATAATATGGACGCAAAAATAGCTATTGAAAATTTAGACCTGTATTACAGCGAGTTCCAGGCGCTGAAAAATATCAATATGCGGATCCCGGAAAAGGAGATCACTGCTTTTATCGGGCCATCCGGCTGCGGCAAGTCGACGCTGCTGAAATCTTTGAACAGGATGAACGATCTGATCGAAGGCTGCCGTATTACCGGTAAGGTATTGCTGGACAATGACGATATTTACGCTAACGACGATGTGAACCTGCTGCGTAAACGTGTCGGGATGGTTTTTCAAAAGCCGAATCCGTTTCCCATGAGTGTTTATGACAATATTGCTTTCGGACCGCGTACACATGGCGTAAAAGGCAAAGCCAAGCTGGATGATATGGTAGAGGAAGCTTTGCTTAAGGCGGCGATCTGGGATGAGGTCAAGGACAGGCTTGATAAAAGCGCTTTGGGTTTTTCCGGTGGTCAGCAGCAGCGGCTCTGTATTGCCCGTGCTTTGGCGGTGCAGCCTGAAGTACTGCTGATGGACGAACCGACTTCGGCGCTGGACCCGATCTCGACCCTCAAGATCGAAGATCTGGCTCTGGAGTTGAAACAAAATTATACTATCGTTATCGTTACTCACAATATGCAGCAGGCGGTGCGTATTTCTGATAAAACAGCCTTCTTCCTTTTGGGCGAGGTGATCGAGTTCAACGATACTGATACTTTGTTTGCCAATCCGCAGGAGAAAAAGACTGAAGATTATATTACGGGGAGGTTTGGCTGATGGTAAGAAGCAGATTTGCGGCGCAGATGGAGCTTTTGAACACGGAACTGATCGTCATGGGCACTTTATGCGAGAATGCTTTGGAGCATGTAATGCAGGCTTTGCAGGAGGATAATGATGCTCTGAACAGAGAAATTGTTATTTTAGGCAAACGCACAGAGGAAAAAGAGCGTGAAGTAGAGAATATTTGTATAAATCTGCTTTTAAAACAGCAGCCTGTTGCTTCTGATCTGCGTCAGATCTCAGCGGCGCTGAAAATGATCACCGACCTGAGCCGTATTGGCGAGCAGGCAGGCAATATTGCTGAAATTTTAGGTAAGGCCGAGTTTGGCCGTGACTATGACACAACGCTGCTGCAGCAAATGGCGACGGCGGCGAAAAAAATGGTCACTACCAGCCTGGACGCTTTCGTAAAAGGCGACCTGCGGCTGGCACAGCAGGTAGAACGTGACGACGACGTCGTTGATGAATTGTTCAGCAAAGCAAAAAAAGAATTGATCCAGGTCATACGCAGCACGCAGGATAGCGGGGAGCAGGCTATCGATTATCTGATGATCGCCAAGTATTTTGAAAAAATCGGCGACCATGCGGTCAATATTTCCCAGTGGGTGTTGTTTATGATCACAGGAGCACATGAGGAGGATACTGTGCATGATCTTTTGCGTGGAGGACGATCCTAATATTCGTGAACTGGAAGTTTATACATTGCAGTCCGTCGGGTTTAAAGCATTGGGCGTCGGCAGCGGTGAAGAGCTGTTTAAAGCACTGGAATGTGCTAAGCCGACTTTGATCCTGCTGGACATCATGCTGCCAGGAGATGATGGCATAACGCTGCTGAAGCAGCTGCGCAGTGATAAACGTACAGCCCAGGTGCCGGTCATCATGGCTACAGCCAAGGGCTCCGAGTTCGACAAGGTGCACGGACTGGATAACGGTGCTGATGATTATATCGCCAAACCCTTTGGCATGATGGAAATGGTATCGCGGGTGAAGGCCGTACTGCGCCGCTATAAGCAGGATGACAAGCAGGGCAGGCTTACTGCCGGCGAACTGGTGATGGAAATCGATAAACACCGCGTGTTAGTTGGCGGGCAGGAAGTTATACTGACTTTTAAAGAATTCGAGCTTTTGCATAAACTGCTGGAACGTCCGGGGCAGGTGTTTACGCGCGAACAGCTTTTAACTGACATCTGGGGTTATGATTTTGCCGGTGAGACTCGTACTGTCGATGTGCATGTACGCACGCTGCGTCTGAAGCTGGGCAAGGCGGGCTCGTTGATCGAGACGGTACGCGGCGTCGGTTATCGTATAGGAGCAGGCTATGAGAAATAAAATTTTCAGCGGACTGCTGTGGTTATCGACAGCGGCTGTGATCATTGCTTCCGTGTTGATTGCCGTGATCATGTATCAGGGGTCGATGACAACGATGCAGCATGATTTGAGGCAGGAAGCTGCTTTCATCAAAATAGGTATGGAGCAGGGCGAAAAAAGTTATTTACAGGCTTTACAGGCTGAAGGGAATAAGGTGACACGGGTTACTTTGGTCGCGCCTGACGGAAAAGTCCTGTATGATAATTATGTGCCTGCCGAAAAAATGCTCAATCACAAAGACCGGGAAGAAGTGCAGTCAGCACTGACTGACGGCGTTGGTTGGGCAGAACGTATGAGCGACACCCTGTCGGAAAAAACTTTTTATTATGCGCTGCGATTGGAAAACGGTGATGTGCTGCGTGTTGCCCGAACTACTGATTCTGTTTTTGCGACAGTGGCAGGCAGTATTCCTTATATGATAGCAGTAGTGCTGCTTGTGGCTTTTGTTGCCATGCTTTTAGCCCGCCGGATAACTGATAAAATGGTTTTGCCGCTGGAACAGGTCGATTTGGAGCATCCTCTGGAAAATGATACTTACGATGAATTGGCGCCTTTTTTAACACGGATCTCCCAACAGCAAAAACAGGTTTCGGAAGGATTGCAGCAACTGCGTCAAAAGCAAAACGAACTGACAGCAATTACTCAGAGCATGAATGAAGGGCTGATCCTTTTGAATGACAGGCAGAATATTTTGTCTATCAACGACAGCGCGGCCAGATTATTTGGTTTGCAGGGCAACGAAGTGGCTGGTAAAAATATTCTGACCTTGGAACGGGGACAGGAAGTGCAGGAACTGCTGCAGAAGGTTGCCGCTGCCGGCAGCGGTGAAAGTCTTTATCAGAAGGATGGACGTTATTATCAGCTTTGCGGCAGCAGTGTTGGCGGCAAGGGCAGTGTACTGCTGATTTTCGATGTTACGGAAAAACGTGCGGCAGAAACATTGCGGCGGGAATTTTCAGCGAATGTTTCCCACGAATTGAAAACGCCGCTGCAGTCGATTCTGGGGTACGCCGAGATCATGAAAAACGGTTTGGTTCAGGAAGGTGACAAGCAGCGTTTTCTGGAAAAAATCTACAGCGAAGCTGGGCACCTGATTGGATTGATCGATAATATTATGAAATTGTCGCGCCTGGATGAAGCTGCCGGAGATATGAAAAATCTGGAAATGGTCGAGTTGAAAAAACTGGCTGAAATTACGGCTCAGCGTCTGCAGGCTCAGGCAGCCGGAAAAAACATCACTGTCAGTGTCAGCGGCTGTGAAGCTGAGGTCGAGGGTGTACCGGCGATTTTGGGCGAGGTCATCTACAATCTGATCGATAACGGTATCAAGTATAATCGTGATGGCGGCCGCGTCGATGTAACGGTGGCAGTTGCTCCGGGAGAGGCTGTGCTGACCTTTAAGGATACCGGCTGTGGTATCGGCAGCGCGGATAAGGAACGTGTTTTTGAACGTTTCTATCGGGTCGATAAGAGCCATTTTAAAGAAACTGGCGGCACTGGTCTTGGCCTTTCGATCGTCAAGCATGGTATTTTATTCCATCAGGGACGTATCGAATTGGAGAGTGAGCTGGAACAGGGGACGACTATAAAAATCTTTTTACCAAGGAAATAAGCAAAATACCATTCACTGTACTGCGCAGATGAATGGTATTTTTTTGTATTAATAAAAGTAATTATAATATAAAATTACATTTTATTGCTTAAATGACATAATTTTGATAAAATTAATATAAGTGTAGACATAGTAAATAATAGATGAATTTATTCTGTGATGATAAGGTAGGAGGCTGTAATTTTTATATGAAATGGATTAAAAATGCTTTTGTTTTGTTAGTAATAATAACGGCTATTTGCTCCTATGTTACTGCAAATGCTGCGGAGACACAGACTAAAAAAGTTGTGAAGGTCGCATTCCCTGAAACCAGAGGTATGTGTGAAACTTATGCTGATGGTACTCGTGGCGGCATTATATATGAGTGGCTTGTAGAAATCGCTAAATATACAGGCTGGGAATACGATTTTATTGAAGATCCGTTAGATCAGTCAATAAAATATATGGATCAAGGCAAATACGATCTTATGGGCGCTGTTTTAAAAACACCTGGATTTGGCGAGAAACTGTATTACCCTGAACATCTGATGGGGTATAGCTACAGTTTACTGATTTATAATAAGAATGACCAGAATATTAAAGGTTTTGATATTAAAAGTCTTGAAGGGAAAACGATAGGCGTTTTTGAGAAGGCTTTTGATAAAATAAAGAGGTTGAATAATGTTTTAGAATTTAATGGTATAAAATGCAACCTTAAATATTACAGTACTTCCAATGACTTCGAAAGTTCTTTGGATAATGATGAAGTGGATTTACTTCTGGTCAGCGATCTTTTTAACAGGTGTGATGATTATAATATCGCATTACGTTTTAATTCTGAACCGTGTTATATAGTTTCAAGAAAGGATGATTTAGAAACAAGTGTCAGGTTGAATGACGCAATAAAATGGATCTATGACGTTAATCCGAATTTTGGAGAGTCATTGTTTCAAAAATATTTCCCCGTTAATTACAGAAATACAGCAACGTTTTCTGAACAGGAACATGCTTTTGTGCAAAAAAATGGACCATTTAGGGTTGCTGTAACTAAAAAAAATTATCCGTTCTATTATGTGAAAAATGGAGAGGCTAAGGGTATCGTTCCTGAAATGTTTGACTTAATTTCTGCTCAGTCTGGAGCGAAGTTCGAGTATGTTATAGCAGATTCTTATGGTCAAACGTTAGAAATGGTGCGTAACGGCAACGCAGATATTATTGGTTATTATATCAATGAAGATGAGGCTGTAAACATTGATGGATTAAATATTACTAAAAATTATATGATGTTGAATTCTATCATCATGCGTAATAAGTATGTGTCTTTTCCAAATAATGATAATATTGCTGCAGTTCTGGATGGAAGCTGTGCTTCGCGTAATATAAGGCATAAGTCTGTTGTAAATTTTGATACTTATGAAGATTGTCTGAATGCGGTGGAGGAAGGGGTAGCAGATTATACCAGAGTGCCTGTTACAGTTTTGGAAGAGATTTATATGAGAGGTTATTTTACAAATGTAATACCAGTAGTAGATAGCCCTAAAATATATCTGGCGTTAGGGGTTAATGCTGCTGATGATATACAATTGTATTCTATTTTGAATAAAAGTCTTGTAAATTTAACTCAAGAGCAGACAACACAGATTTTAGCGAATAATACTTTTATGACTGGAAATAAAGAAATGTCTTTTAAGGCATTGGTTTATTCCAATCCAGTCATATTTTCTTTAATTATAACTGTTTTTATTTTACTTGTTGTTACTATTATTTATGTATTTTTCTGGTTCAAAATGAAGAATCAGATTATTTATTTAAAAATGAAAAAAGTGGAAAACATCAGTAAGGTGCGGTCGGAATTTCTTTCCAGGATGTCTCATGAGATCAGGACGCCGCTTAATGCTATTATTGGACTGGCCAATCTGATGCGGCTTTCCGGAGACGGGGATCCCGTTACGCAGAAAAATATTTCGAAAATAGATTCATCTGCTAAATTTTTGCTGTCGATAGTTAATGATATTCTGGATATGTCAAAAATTGAAAGCGGTAAGATCCAGCTTGAAAGCAGGCCGTTTTCTGTGGAAAACCTGCTTGAACAGCTGCGCAATATTTTCCAGGTTATGGCCGAGGAAAGGAATATCAACTTACAGTTTAAAGGCTATTTTACACATAAAAATTTTGTCGGCGATGAATTGCGTTTGAAACAGATCTTGATCAATTTGCTGTCTAATGCTCATAAATTTACAGAAACAAAAGGTGAAATTACTGTTACTGTTTTGGAAAGTTCTGTTTCGGAAAACAGCTCAGCGTTGCGGTTCAGTGTTTGTGATACTGGCATTGGAATACCGGAAGCAGATCTGGAACGAATTTTTGGGTCCTTTGAACAGGTTTTCAGAAAAAGCCGCAGTAATCAGCAGGGGACAGGTCTGGGGTTGGCGATCAGCCGCAACCTGGTAGAATTGATGGGTGGTATTTTAAGTGTGCGCAGCGAAGTTGCCAAAGGCTCGGAATTCTTTTTTACTATTGAACTGCCTGTTTATCAAGGGCAGCTTGAGGAGTGTTTAAAAAATAATGAAGTGGCTGGCAAGTATCATGTATTACAGGGGAAAAATGTTTTGCTGGCAGAGGATAATGACCTGAATGCCGAGATTGCTGTAACAATGCTGGAAATGCAGGGCGTAAAGGTAGAGCGTGTCGTTAACGGTCAGCAGGCTGTCGACAGGTTCAAGGAAACATTACCAGGTACCTATGATCTGATTCTGATGGATCTGCAGATGCCGATCAAGGACGGTTTAGAGGCAGCTGTAGAGATAAGAGCGCTGGAGAGAGCGGATGCACGGGGAATACCGATTATTGCTATGACTGCCAATACGATGCAGGAAGATCGGGAGAAAGCATTGTCGGCAGGCATGAATTGTTTTATTCCCAAGCCTTTTGATGTAGAACAGCTATATCAAAGTATAGAAAAATTTTTAAACTAGCTGAGTACTGTTTTTTTGCGTAATAAAAGAAGCGTGTATTGGGGAGAGGTTGCTGTGAAGCAAAAATATCTGAATGTCTTTGCTTTAACTGGTTTATGTTTGCTGACTTGGACAATAGAGACTGCGGCTGCTGAGGAAGCCGCAGAATTTTATTTGGAGCCGATGATAGTTACAGCGACACGTTATGAAACAAACGAAATCAAGCCTGGTTATTATAAAATTGGTGAGCAGCAGCTAAAAGCAGGTAATTATGATAATGCTTTGGACGTTGTGCAGGAATTGCCTGGTATCACTATTATGGGACAGGGTGTCAGCGGCGGCAGGAATGCTTACAGTAATATTCTGCTGAATGGTTCTGACCGTTATATTGTGGTGGTAGATGGTATCCGCGCCAACTGGAACGGCAGCAGCTACAATGATTTTGATTTTAGTGTGCTGCCAGCTGAAATGCTGGCGAGTGTGGAAGTACTGCCGGCGTCTGCCGGTGCTATATACGGTAATGCGGCGAAGGGCGGTGTGATCAGGATCACTACCAAAAAAGCTGCTGAGGGCGTTAAGACCAGTATCAATCTGGAAACCGGCAGCTATGGACGTGAAAGCGAAAATATTCTGCAGCTTGGCAAAAGTGGCGACTGGAGCTGGTTAGTGGCTGCACAGAAAAGTATTACAGGTGACTACAGCAGCGCCAGACACAGCATACCTTCATATGATAATACCGAAAATGCCGACATTAAGGTAACGAAATCCTGGGGTGATGCTGCCGAGCTTACTTTGAGCTACAGCGCTTTCAGCGGCAGATATATGTCGAAGATCTTTAACTATAAAAATATTGAAACAGATACAACTAAACCGGCAAATTTAGTTAAGAATATTTTTATGGTCAATGCTCGTAAAACTGAAAATAATATCAGCCTGGAATTTAATCGGAAAATTTCTGACAGAGAAAATAATCTTTTGGGCATTTATCGACGTGGCAGTAATGCTGTCTATGATGAAGGGTCTAACGTTCCTAACCCCTGGCTGATTGAATTGCGCACGCAGGGATTTTTTGACCGGTATACTAAGCAGTGGCATCCTAAAAATACTTTGACCGGAGGTATTGAATATTATCAGGATCTGGTGCTGGATTATAAGGACCTTACTTCAAATTATAATGACAGGACTATGATCAGCAAGGCTGTTTATCTGCAGAATGAGTGGCGGCTGGACGACAGGCTCAAAGCAACAGGCAGCCTGCGGCAGGACTGGAATTCTTCTGCCGGTAAGAAATTGTCACCTGCGGTTGCTGTAGAATATAACCCTTCTGATAAACTGTTGTATACATTAGCGTATACTGAATATTTTGCACCGCCGAAACAGTTGCAGGTATTTTCGCCTAAAAATGGTAACGAGGGACTGAAACCGGAAGAAGGTAAAGTCTACGAATTTGGGGCTTCTTACAAGCCGGAGTCTTCACTGACTCTGAAAGCCAGTATTTTTCACCGTGATGCTGCTAATGTTATCGCAGTAGATCGTACTGTAGATCCACGACGCTACGCTAATGTTGCTCGTGAGAAAGCCACTGGCTTTACGCTTTCTGCCGATAAACGTTTTTCAGAGCAGTGGCGGGCTTCAGTAGCCTATACGCAGACGAAGGTAGAGACAGAACGCAGCAAAAATATGCCTCAGGTCAGTACGATGATCCCGCATGGTGAATTACAGTTTAACCTGCTTTATGACAGAGAGCCTTACAGCGTTTTACTGCAGGGACGAGGTGTGTTTGATCAGGCCAACGGCCGCGGCGAGAACCTTTTTGCCAATAATACTTACTGGGTCTGGAATGCTTCTTTAAACTATAAGCTGGACAAACGGGCGAAACTGTATGTGAAGGTCAATAATATTTTCAACCAGTTTTATTCCAGCTGGGATAATGATACAGGTGGTTTTTTGGATTTTGATGAATGGTATGCCGAACCGGGGCGCAATTATCAGATTGGCATCAATTATACCTTTTGAGTGCAGTTATTGAGCTAAACATAAACGAAACACCATACGTTTTTAGAGATGGTGTTTCGTTTTTATAATCAGTATAGCTAAAATGGCAGATGCTAGGATCGTTTAATGAAAAATCAGTGGCTAAAGAGCGTTTTGTAAGCCATCAGCATCAAGAAACCGCTGATAAATGTTTTAAGAAGCTGCTGCAGTAGAGGGGTCAGCAAAAGTGTAGCCTTGCTGCATAAAAAGGCAGTGCCGCTTAGGACTATAAAAGTCGCACTTATACAACCGCAGCAAAAAATAAAGAGTCGTAGATTTGTAAACTGCTCTTTAACAAGTTGGGCGGATAAAATACCAAGCCAGAAAATAATTGTCAGCGGGTTACTTAAAGTTAGTACAGCCGCTGCCGCAAAGCTGTTGGTTAATGCAGCGTTGCCATGGAAGAATTGGGGCAGACTCACGGCAGGAAAAAATGTTTGTAAGGCAAAAAACAGTAAAATCAAAGCGCTCAAATAACGTAATCTCTTTTGCAGCAAAGGGTTGTTCTGAAGCCAGGTTCCGATACCTAATAATGCCAGCAGGATATAACAGGCGTCAATTAAAGTTACTGCTGTTACGGCGAGTAAAGCAGAGGTTATTCCCCGGGTAATAGCTGTTTGAAGAACAAAAAGAAAAACAGGCCCAACCGACAATTGTAAAATTATACCCAGGCGCAGCCCACCTAGAAAAGTATTTAGCAATTTAATTCTTCCTTTAGCGTTGTCAGAGTAATAAAGGTGTTAGAACTGCTAACGCCGTCGATTTTTTTGAGCATGTTGGTAAGAAAGCTTTCCAGAGCGGCTGTATCGCTGACACTTACTTTAAGCAAATAGTCATAAGTTCCGGCAAGATGATGACATTCAAGTACACAGGGAAGAGCTGTTATTTGCTTGCGGAAAGCATCTATATGCTCTGTTTTATCAATATTTACAAAAACAAAAGCCAAAAGATTTTGACCTGTCTGCTTACGGCCAAGCTTGACTGTATACTTTTGGATAATTGAATTTTGTTCGAGTTTACGTATTCTTTCGGCAACAGCAGGAATTGACAGTCTGACTTTTTTGCTTATTTCAGAAGCAGTAGCGCGTCCGTTTTCTTTTAAACAGTTAAGAATTGCAGTATCAATAGTGTCCATAAAAACCTCCTTAAGGAAATAATATAGCAATACTTTGTTGAAAGTAAATGATTTATTAAAAAACGATAAATATTTAAGTGAATAAGCGAAAAATATAAAAAAATACCGTTGGTGTGTTTTGTCCAACGGTATTTTAACGTCAGTTATTTCTTTTTGTCTTTTTTCAGTTCTACATCGATCTCAAACAGTCTGTCCCAGGGGAACGAAATGTCAAAATTACTTTTCTGCGTAAATGTATAACGCTCTGACAGATCGCGGCAAATTCCTAAGGCCAGTTCATGGATCGGTTTTTGATAGGGGCCGAGCAGGTAAACGGCAGCCTTCTGATTCTTGCTTTCTAAAAAGGCTGTGGCACTGCGGCGGGCGTTTGCCTGGTAATACCAGTCGTCAATGACCCTGATCCGCATCAGCTTTTCCGCCTCCTGTTTCGGCATTTGCGGCATCAGGATACCCTGGCAGATAGCAAAACCAACGGTATTGTCTGCCGTATTCCAGCCGTTATAAGCTGTCAGGCGTTCCAGCTGCTCCTGCCTGGCCAGTTCATTCATAAAGCCGTTATCGGCTCCGTTGGAATAGGCTACGTCAGCCAAAGATACCTGGTAACCTTTGTCCAGAAGCTGTTTGAGCTGTCCGATATAGGTACGGTTTTGCGGTGAAGAGAAAAACTGGTTCGAAGGAGCTGTAGAATCCATCATCACACCGTCGAAGGGCGTATTGAGTGCCAGGACTATATCGGCATTAGCGGCACTTGTAGCAGTGCGGCCGTCTACTGCTAAGATCTGCTGCGGTACTGACTGTCCTAAGGTCATATCAGAATATTGTGGCAGTGTACGCGGTCCCCAGCCGTCAGCATAAAATGCATAAACTCTGGGCTGGTAACGGTTCAGTTCATTGCCTGCTCTTGTCAGCAACAGCAGTCCCAACTGGTCGACACCGGGAACGATCTGAAATGTACGCTGCGTCAGGTCATAGGTTTCCTGGGTCAGCTTGCGGGCTTCCATATGCGTATGGGACAGCGGCGCATTATCATCTTTGCCGATTGCCAGAAAGTGGAACCGGTTACTGCGGGTCATTTCAGTCAGCTTGCTGTTGATATGAAGATTTTTCTGCCGCCGTTCCAGCCAGTCCTGTAGATCTGCTTTGGGCAGATTGGTGGCCAGAGTTTTTTTCGTTAAGGCGTCTTTTAAGCTGAGGCCTATCAGATCCTCGGAATCACAAAGTTCGGAATAACGGAAAATAGCCGGGCCGATTTTGGAATAATAAGGCGGTTCAACGGCGCCAAAACTGGCACGTGGTGTACGCATCAAGGTTGAAAAGGCATAAAGGCGTACAGGAAATTGATCGCGCAAGGTTTCAAGCCTCTGCAGTCGCTGTTCTAAAACTGCCTGTGGTTCGTGATGAGTGCGTGAAGCGACCAGACCGCCATAGATCAGGCTGTCTGTGGAAATAACGGCGGCTTCTGCCTGCGGGGCACGGCTGACGAGCCATTTCCATAATTCATCAGGACTGCCGTTGCGATTATACGAAGCAAGATATTTATCAGGTGGAATCAGCACTTTATAACCTGCTGCTTCCATTGTGCTGACAACATAAGAGGAACAGACAGGACGATTATCAAGAGGTAAAAAAAGCAGGGGCTCTTTTGTTTTTTCTGCTGCCTGAGCCGAAGTAAAAAACAGCAGTAACAGGCATAGCAGCAGTATTTGTCTGAGTTGATTCTTCCAAAGTTTCATTTAGGGCATCTCCTAAAACTATCACTAAATCTAATATAATTATAAGATAACGATACAAATTTGGCTACAAGAATTTTACAAATCAAAATTATTGACAATAATTATTGTTAAGTTTATAATTAGAGTCAATCACATAATCAATCGGTTATGCGAAGGACGAGGCTAACGTATCTTTCCTGTAGAGAGAAGCGCCCAGGCTGCAAGCGCTTTGGAAAAACGATAGACCTTACCACCTTCAAACCACATTGCGGAACCTGCCAGGTGGCAGTAAGTATGCAGTGTCGTATGCCGGCGTTAACGGTACCGAGTGGGCTTGCCAGTGGCAGGTCAATTAGGGTGGAACCGCGGTCAACTCCGTCCCTTTCCAGGGAACGGAGTTTATTTATTTTTAGGAGGCTAAGGAAATGGCAAATGTTAAAGTAACCTTAAAAGATGGCAGTGTTAAAGAAGTTGCTGCCGGAATGACTTTGCTGGAAGTAGCGAAGGGCTTGTCGCAGAAGCTTGGCAAACAGGCGCTTTTGGCAGTAGTAGATGGTGTGAATAAAGATTTGACAGATAAATTGGAACAGGATGCGGCAGTAGAATTTGTCGTGCCAGAAAGCGCTGAAGGCCTGCATGCGATCCGTCATACGGCGGCACATGTCATGGCTCAGGCGATCCAGCATTTGTTCCCTGATACTAAATTTGCGATCGGGCCGGCTATTGCCAATGGATTTTATTATGATTTAGACAGCGAGCATGTTTTTGTCCCGGAAGATCTGGTGGCTATTGAAAAAGAAATGGCTAAGATCGTTAAAGCTAATCTTCCGCTTGTGCGCGATGAATTGCCCCGCAATGAAGCTTTGCAAATGTTTGCGGATAAAAATGAAAAATATAAGGTCGAATTAATCAATGATCTGCCTGAAGATGCTGTTATCAGTACCTATACTCAGGGCGACTTTACCGATTTGTGCGCAGGTCCGCATTGTCCGTCGACCGGCAGGGTAAAGGCGTTTAAATTGCAAAGTATTGCCGGAGCTTACTGGCGCGGCGATGAAAAGAATAAAATGCTGCAGCGTATTTATGGCACAGCTTTCCCCAGCAAGGAAGAACTGGACGCTTATCTGCATATGCTGGAAGAAGCTGCCAAACGTGATCACCGTAAACTTGGCAAGGAACTGGATCTGTTCAGCATTATGGAGGAGGGACCGGGCTTCCCGTTCTTCCATCCCAATGGCATGGTTATCCGTAATGAGCTGATCAATTACTGGCGTGAAGTGCACAGACGCTATGGTTATCAGGAGATCAAAACGCCGATGATCCTGTCACGGAAATTGTGGGAAACTTCCGGGCATTGGGATCATTACCGTGATAATATGTATTTTACTCAGATCGATGGCGAGGATTACGCAATCAAACCGATGAACTGTCCCGGAGGAATGCTGGTTTATAAAACCCATCCGCACAGCTATCGCGAGCTGCCGATCCGTGCCGGTGAGCTTGGCTTGGTACATCGTCATGAATTGTCCGGTGCTTTGCATGGCTTGTTCCGTGTACGCTGCTTCACACAGGATGATGCGCATATCTTTATGATGCCCAGCCAGATCAAAGACGAGATCCAAAACGTCATTCGTTTGTTTGATGAGGTTTATGCAACCTTTGGGCTGAAATATCATGCCGAGCTGTCGACCCGTCCTGAAGATTCGATGGGCGATGCCGAAATCTGGGAAACTACTACCAATGCGTTGAAGAGCGCGATGGAGGATTTTGGTCTTGAATATGTGATCAATGAAGGCGATGGCGCTTTCTATGGTCCGAAGATCGATTTTCATCTGACTGACTCTATCGGACGTACCTGGCAGTGCGGCACGATCCAGCTGGATATGCTGCTGCCGGAAAAATTTGATTTGACTTATACCGGCGAAGATGGATTGAAGCATCGTCCGGTTATGATCCACCGCGTAGTTTACGGTTCGATCGAGCGTTTTATCGGCATCCTGATCGAGAACTATGCCGGTGCTTTCCCGGCCTGGCTAGCTCCCTGCCAGGTGCGCGTAATGCCGATCACCGACAAGCATTATGAGTATGCTAAGAAATTGAGCGATGAAATGTTCAAGCTGGGATTGCGGGTTTATCTTGATGACCGTAACGAAAAAATCGGTTACAAGATTCGCGAAGCACAGCTGCAGAAAGTTCCGTATATGCTGGTTATCGGCGATAAGGAAGTCGAAGACGGTACTGTTGCCGTACGTCGTCGCGGTGAAGGCGATATTGGTGCTATGAAGCAGGAAGAGTTTATTGCGATGCTGCAAAAAGAGATTGCTGAAAAGAAATAATAAGCAAAATGCCTGTTCCGCTTTGTGGCTGGAGCAGGCATTTTTATGAGGTCTATGATACAAAAATCAAGTGATCGAACTACTAAATCTTAATGGCTCAGGAAAGAAATAAATAATTGTTATTGAAAACGATGGTAAAAAATGTTATAATGTATTTAGTAAAAACGGCTGTCTAAGCCGCTAAGGAGGATGTTAGTATGAATAAAAAAGTTTATAAATCTTTTAACGAGCAGGTTCAGGCTGAATTATATTCCGCTTATATGTATCTGGCGATGAGCCTGGATATGGAAGCGAAAAATTATAAAGGTATGGCTAAATGGCTGTATCTGCAGTATGAAGAAGAACGTGAGCATGCACTGCGTTTTGTAAAATTTATGCAGGACTGCGGCGTACAGCCACAGCTTTTACAGATCGATATGCCGGCTGCTGATTACGGTACACCGCTGGCTTTATTCAAAAAAGTTCTGGAGCACGAAAAGTATGTTACTTCCCGTATTTATGATATGTATGAAGTAGCATTGAAAGAAAAAGATTATGCGGCCCAAAGCTGCCTGAAATGGTTTATCGATGAACAGGTAGAAGAGGAAGCCAACGCTTCTGAGATCGTTGAGAAACTGGAAATGATCGGCGATAATATTTCCGGACTGTTCTATCTTGATGGTAAGCTGGGAGCAAGAAAAGATTAAGAAAGCTGTTGACACAAAGCTTACAGTATGATATTATATCCAAGTAACAAAGCAGAAGCCGCTCGCTTCTCACCTTGCAGCACAGGCTCGACAGGGTTGGATATGATTTTCAGCGCGGGCAGTATTATCTGCTCGCGTTTTTTATTTAATTTTGGAGGTGAACGGTTATTAGCAAAGAAAGCTTGCGTATCAATGAAGAAATTCGGGCACGGGAAGTGCGCGTTATTGCCGGTGAAGGCGAACAGCTGGGTATTATGTCCGGCCGGGATGCTTTACAGCTGGCCCAGGAAAGACATCTTGATTTAGTGGAGATCGCGCCGACAGCGAAACCTCCGGTGTGCCGGATTATGGATTACGGCAAGTATCGTTACGAGCAGCAAAAACGAGAAAAGGAAGCTCGTAAAAAGCAGAAAACCTTTGATATCAAAGAAGTCAAACTGCGCCCTGGTATCGAGGATCACGACTATGAAGTAAAATTTAAAAATGCGCTGCGCTTCCTGGAAGACGGCGATAAAGTAAAAGTTACGATCATGTTCCGTGGCCGCGAATTATCGCATCCAGAGCTTGGCGAAGTATTGCTTAAAAGAATGGCGGAACAGCTTAAAGACACAGTTGTCATTGAGCGCGCGCCTAAACTGGAAGGCAGAAACATGATTATGATTGTTGCGCCTAAAGCTACTAAATAAGGAGGACTTAACAATGCCTAAAATGAAAACCCGCAGAGCTGCTGCTAAACGTTTTAAAAAGACTGGTACCGGTGAATTCAAACGTGCCAAAGCTTTTAAAAGCCACATTCTGGAACATAAATCTCCTTCCCGCAAGAGAAACTTGCGTAAGGCTGCACTTGTTCACAAAACTGATCATGAACGCGTAGCAAAAATGCTGCCGTACGCATAATAGATAAGGGAGGCTGACTATAATGGCAAGAATTAAAGTGGGCGTTACTGCTCATCGTCGTCATAAAAAAATCTTAAAACTGGCTAAAGGTTATCGCGGTTCCAAACATTTGCTGTTCAAAAAAGCTAATGAAACCGTTATGAAAGCTTTAAGCTATGCTCGTCGTGACCGTCGTGCTAAAAAACGCGAATTCCGTCGTTTGTGGATCGCTCGTATCAACGCTGCTACTCGTGCTAACGGCATTAGCTACAGCCGTTTTATGAATGGTCTGGCTAAAGCAGGTATCGAAATGAACCGTAAAGTTTTAGCTGATATGGCTATTTATGACGCAGCTGCTTTCACAAAACTGGTAGAAGCTGCTAAAGCTGCTCTGTAAGATTTATTCTTACGGTAAAATGAAGTGGATTGCCGCGTGAGCGGCAATAAAAAACAGTGTAAGTCTTATGACTTACACTGTTTTTGTTTTTCAGCGGTTATTTAATACCGTTAAGAATAGTCACTAATTCTCCTGCGCTGGTATCACCGGCAACGGGAGTCACGATACCCTTGCCTGCAATTTTTACAGTGCCGCCTTCAGCATAGGCGCCTTGGGTATTTTGACCTGCGTGGTAAATGGCTGCCAGATTACCTGCTACGAAATAAGAACGCTGCATGCCGCTCATATTGCCCGAAGCTGCAGGTTTCATAAAGGTTTTACCATTGACTTTAACTTCACCGCTGTTGGCATCGACAGTAACTTTGCCGTTACTGTATTCAGTGAGTTTTTTAGCGTAATTGTTGCGGCGGTCAGTATCTTTTGGATGGGTAGAAGGATTGAGAATGTCGCTGAGAATATCGCTTTTCGAGCCGTCGCTGGAACTTTCGATAACAGTTTGCCAGACGGCAGCCGGAGCGCCTACGTTATAACCGGCATCGGCCATATAAGTAAAGGCAATGTTATCAGCTTCCCATTCGTTGGGTTTGGTAACGCCGGTATTCTTAGCATGTACAGCTACTACCTGAGCTGCCAGGCCGTTGGCGCCGCCGATCTCGGAACCGACGGTTTTCATGATGAAGTCAACTGACATTTTTTTCTTAGCGCCCTTGATGGGATGCTCTTTCTGGCCATGTACCAGTTCGTGCGCGATAACAGCGGCCATTTTGTCTTCGTTGTAATCAAGGAACCAGAAGGCGCCGATATTGACGGATACATTATGCCCTAAAGTACAGTAAGCATTGAAGAATTCCTGATTGTTGACAAAATAATTATAGGGTTTGCTGCTGATCGTCGGATCGCTTTTGGCGATAGCCGGGGTCATACGCTGCATAATGCGGCCCAGCATGGCGTTAGCATTATAATCGCCGTTGACACCGTCGTCTTGTTTGATTGCTTCAAACAGTTCGTAACGTCCGTCATTATCATAATAATTCAGAGCTTTGTTGATCTCCTGCTGCTCTTTGGCGGCACCGACTGCTTTTCCGGCAATACTGCCCAGATTGATCGCTTCTGCCGACTGCGGCAGACTGAAGCTGAGTACAGATACGGCTAAAAGTGCTGCACCTACTAAAATTTTAGATTGTTTAAACATTGATATCCCCCTTTGTATATATTCTGTAAGTTATTATAGCAAACGAAATGCTAAAAGCAAAGTTTTGTTTAAAGAATATTATTAAAGAAAAAAGAGTTTTGCTTAATTTGTCTGACCGCTGTATAATTTAAGTTGAGTTTTTAAATGGCTGTGAAGAAGAATTTTAGATGAAGATGAGGAAAATATGGAACAGGTGTTGACGAAAGCGCTGGCTTTTGTGATTATTATTGCTTTTGGCTATTTGTTGAAGCAACGCGGTTTTTTCAAGCCGGATGACTATAAATTGATTGCGAAAATTGTTTTGAATATTACGCTGCCCTGTGCCGTTATCACCAGCTTTGCGGCCTTTAAAATGGAGTATACGCTGTTTGTACTGACATTGATCGGTTTTCTGGGGAATCTGTTGATGATTGTCTGGGGCTTTATGCTGACACGTTATCAGACAAATGCGGCGAAGATTTTTTATGTTTTTAATCTGGCCGGTTATAATATCGGCTGTTTCACATTGCCGTTTGCGCAAAGTTTTCTGGGGCCTTTTGCTGTGGTAGCCACCTGTATGTTCGATGTGGGAAACTCGATTATGTGTACCGGCGGTACATATGCTTTAGCCAGCGGGCTGGTGCATACAGGTGAAAAATATGAGCCGGTCACTCTGCGCAGTGTAGCCGTAAAGCTGCTTAGTTCAGTACCTTTTGTTGTTTATGTGCTGATGCTGGTCTGTGCATTGTTTGAAGTGCATCTGCCGCAGCCTGTTTATACTCTGACCGGACTTATCGGCAGTGCTAACACTTTTTTGTCGATGTTGATGATCGGAATGATGTTCGAAATGACTCTGGATTTGGAGAAGCTGAAGCAGGTCCGCGAAGTGGTGCTGTACCGCTATGTTTTCGGGGTAGCTTTGGCATGGGTGTGCTTTTATCATGCGCCGCTCAATGCAGAAGTCAAGGAAGTGCTGGCGCTGGTTTTTTTGGCGCCCTCTACGGCGATCGCACCTATCTTTATTGCCAGGATGGGCGGCAATGTTGAGCTGGCTGGATTTGCCAATTCCATAACTATTGTGATCAGTATTATTTTGATGACATTGTTTTTTACATTTCTGCACGTTTGATTTGTAATTAAATAAAGCTGCATTTTAGTAAGCAAGTAAAATTGACAAGCATAAAGTAATGAGAGTAAACTTGAACTATACTCAATAAGTAATATTTGGCGGCTTTTGTCGGGATGGTGAAGAATTTGTTATTTTTGATCAATTTATTGCATAGATGGTTAAAGCTGCTTAATCATAGCTTGACGGGCAGCCAGATGGTGGCGTTTACTTTTGCCATGCTTATCTTGTGCGGTTCGATGCTGCTGATGCTGCCAATTGCCAGTGCTGATGGCAGCAGTATGCGTTTTATCGACGCTTTATTCACAGCGACTTCGACTTCATGTGTAACGGGACTGGTCGTGGTTGATACCGGTCATTATTTTTCCTGGTTCGGCAAGCTGGTGATGATTGTCCTTATTCAGATCGGCGGCTTGGGGATTATGACGCTGACGACGCTGCTGAGCGTGGCGATCGGCAAACGTATCAATCTGAGGGAGCGGCTGTTTATTCAGGAATCGCTTAATCTGAACGAGCCTTCCGGAGTAGTACGGCTGTCGTTGAATGTTGTAAAATATGCTTTGACGATCGAATTTGTTTTTGGTACTATTTTGGCCTGGCATTTTTATTCTGCTTTGGATATGGGGCTTACGGGTATTGCCTGGGGATATTGGCATGCGATCTCTGCCTTTTGTAATGCCGGCTTTGATCTGTTTGGCGATTATACCAGCCTGACAGGGCATTATAATGATGTAACGCTGAATTTGTGCATTATGGCTCTGATCACTATCGGCGGTATTGGTTTTACCGTTTTGGATGATCTGCGCCGTAACCGAAAATGGAGCAAGTTGCGGCTGCACAGTAAAATAGTGTTGACAGCCAGCGCGATCCTGACTTTTGGCGGCACACTGGTGATTTTGGCTTTGGAATATACGAATCCGGCTACCTTAGGCGGTATGCCCAATGAACTGGACAAATGGATGGCTGCTGCGTTTCAATCCGTTACCTGCCGGACGGCTGGGTTCAATACGATCGAACTGACTGATATGCGGGCCAGTTCACTGTTTTTTATGGTACTTTTAATGGGCATCGGTGCTTCGCCCACATCTACCGGCGGCGGTATGAAAACTACGACAGTGATGGTACTGCTGGTATCTACCTGGGGATT
>ENA-UESI01000112-UESI01000112.1-human-gut-metagenome-genome-assembly--contig:-NODE-112-length-68108-cov-7.225691_pt1 | contig 68108 bp, 53 predicted proteins | sample MGYA00243005_ERZ508006 | MGnify/ENA primary metagenome ERZ508006 (study PRJEB26167, sample SAMN06115436) | human gut metagenome | host: Homo sapiens | place: China:Shandong | collected 2015-06-10... | reverse complement strand
CTTGCATAGGAGTATCTTTATAAAGACGAATTTACAAAATTCCGCTTTCTGACGCAACCGACGACCGCAGAAAAAAGAAAAGGGACTACCCGATGCAAGCGGATAATCCCTCAAAGAGTAGGACCAACTTTGACCGAGGGGTTATTTTAAGACCCCTCGGAAAAGTCGGTCCGAGTTTTTGTCATAGCAAGTTTTGCATTGCCGCGTCAATTTGGCTGTTCTCGAAACTGTCCAAGTAAATCTGTGTAGTGGACAAATCGGAATGGCCGAGCGATTCGGAAATGATGGCAATATTCACTCCCGACCTTTTCAACACGGTGGCGAACGTATGCCGAGCGACATAGGTAGTCAATGGCATTTCCAATCCTATTTGCTCTCCCAGCGTCTTTAATTCCCGATTAACTTTCCGCAGAACCTTGTGCGTTCGGTTGAAAATCTGTTGAGCAGTCTTGTGTTCCGAGCGGTCGAGAATGGGGAAGATATAATCTTCTTGTGCATGGCTGGTTTTGCTGTATTTCTCAATAATCTGCATGGCGTTCGGGACGAGTTGAAAGGACAGCAATTTCTGTGTCTTGTGGCGGGAGTAGTAAATCCTGCCGTCCACAATATCGCAGTAACGCAGGGTAGCTATATCCGTAAAATTAATGCCTGCCGTGTAGTAGGAGAACAGAAAGATGTCCCGTGCAAACTCGGCATAGTCCGTCCTATAATTAGGGATTATCTCCAACGCAACGAGTTTCTGTATATCCTCTTTCGTGATGGCTCGCTTCCGTGTTCGTGTCCATAGGCTCCCGACCTTGTATTTTGCAAACGGATTTATCTTTTGGAGAAATAAACCCTCTGCAAGAGCCTTGTTATAGGCGGCCTTAAAGATGGCAAATTTCGTGGCTATGCTGTTGTTTACATTGCCCTCTTTACGCAGGAACAATTCAAAATCACGCAGGAACGCTAAATCTATTTCATCGAACCGAGTGTTCAGCGACCTAAATTCAGACAGGCGGGAGAGTAGGGAACGGTGTTTGGATGCCGAGCCGTATTTGCCGAGCGTTTCAAGTCTTTCTATTGTTTGTTTTAGATATTCGCCTATGGAACAATTCAGTCGTTTGCTGTTCTGTTCAAAGAGATTTTCAAAGGTTACGGGAATATCCATAATCTCTAAACGTCGGATTTTCTTCTCGTACTCTTTTACTTTGGCTGTTATCTGAAACTGAATATTGTCCCTGTCGGGGCAGTCGTCTGTTACCTTTTGTGCTTCTGCGTCCCAATGTTTAAGCGCAACGGAAACGCCTAAGCCAATGGTTTTCTTACGGCCGTCGTGGAGAAACTGAATGCAGAGAGGGGAAGTATTGTTTTTATAAATTACATCTTTTCGAATTATTGCTTTGAATGTCATTGTGTTGCATCAAGTTGATGCAGAGGGTGGGTAAACTTTCTATGGGGAGTTTAATGGGAAGTTTATGGGAAGTCAGCCCCGTGAAAAGGCTGTTTTGAGTGCTGTTTTCCCCCTTAAAATCCCCGACGACAGGGCAGACGCACAAAAAACAAAAAGACCGATAATCATTGATTATCAGTCTTTTGCTTTGTACCCCCTCAGGGGCTCGAACCCTGGACCCCAACATTAAGAGTGTCGTGCTCTACCAACTGAGCTAAAGAGGCATCAATCTTTGTGATTGCGGTTGCAAAGGTAGCTATAATTTTTATATCTCCAAAAAAATGCTGCAAAATTTTTGAAAAAATTATCTCTTTTCGGCCTTGGGGGTTATTCCAGCGCCAGTTTGTCGCTGTTCCACTCGCCGCCGGAATCCGGATATATGAAGGGCCGGGAATCGCCGAAACGCTTCATATTCAAATAACTTTCATAGAGGTTAATGCCGTTCGCCGACTGTGTAGCGAGCGAGAAGGCTACTACCGACGGATGGCGTTTGGTCGTATGGTAGCTGTTTTCCGCGCGTTCGAGGTAAGCCGGCTTCCAGATGGGATCGTTGGACGGGTTGCCGCCCTTGCGGCGCGACTCCCCGCTGCGGCGGGTGTCGACAGGCGCTTGCGCGATTACGTAGAGCCCCTGTATGTCGCAGAAATTCAGCAACGATTCGGGCACGGGACCCGGCAGTAACTTGAGCGCGTTGAAGCCCTGTTCGCGCAATGCTGCAATTTCATTTTCGGTGATCGAGGGAGGAACTTCGCGTGCGCGCAGCGTTACGGGACGCGCATTCAGGGACATCTGTCCCTCCTGCATCTCCACCGAACGGAACCCGAGCCGGAGTTCCAGGTATTCGGCGTAGCGGCCTTCATGCTGGGTTCTGAGCCGCAGCGTGTACTGGGTCGGCAGTTCGGCGCTCCACAACAGGTTCGATGGGATGCGGGCCAGGAACCGCAGCGTGTCCTCGCGGCGCATGTCGAGGGTAACGTCTTTATGGCCGGCTGCGGCGTTTTCACCCGTGGGGGTGAGCAACTGGTAATGAATGCGGGAACTGCGCGCATTGAGGGCGTCGCTTTTCACGACGACCGCAATCTCGGCCGTGGCGTTGCCGTCTTCGGCGATCTTGGTCTTGGTCAGTACGTCTCGTATGCGCAGGGTCGGCTGGCTCATCAGCCAGGCTCCGCCGATGGCGGGCGAAGGAGTTTCTTTCCAGCTTTCGAGCGGCGCTACGGCCGACGGTTGTGTGAGAATGACTTCGAGCGTATTGCGGCCCTCTTTAGCCTGTTTGGTGATGTTGAACTCCGACGGATCGTTCCCGTCGGCATTGTAAGCTACCGGGCGTCCGTTTATACGCACCTCGTAGTCGCCCGATGCCCAGCCCAGGTGGAACAGTACCTGCCGGTTGGCCCATGCGAACGGTACGGTGAACTGCGTCGAGAAAACGTTGTCCTTCAGGTTCCACTCCGTCAGCCGCGTGAAGTAGCGGGTGTCGCCTCCGTCGGCTGCCGTGGCCGCTTCGGCCGAAGGATAGACGAGGATTTCGCCGCGAGGCAGTTCGCGCCCGTAGGACGGGGTGTACTCCTGTGCGCAAAGCCCGCAAAGGGAAAAAAGCGCTATGGTCGAAAGGATAGTCCGCATAAGTTCGTATATTTGTCCTCCGTAAAGATACAGAAATTTTTCGATACTACGATGTCCGGGCTTCCCAAACTCAATTTTCCTGCCATCCGGCTGCGTGCTCGCCGCCGAGGCGAGAGCGTGGAAGTCTGGGATTCGCTGCGGGGAATTTACCTCGTGCTGACTCCCGAGGAGTGGGTCCGGCAGCACTTGATCGCTTACCTGGCGGAGCATTGCGGCGTGCTGCCCAAACGTATTGTCCAGGAGTATGCCGTGGCGCTCAACGGCCAGCCCCAGCGGGCCGATGTCGTGGTGGTGGGCGACCGGGCCGAACCGGTGCTCCTGGCCGAGTGCAAGGCTCCGGGTATCCCGATCAACAGCCAGACACTTGCGCAGGCCGTACGTTATAACTCGGTGCTCGGTGCGCGTTACATCATCCTGACCAACGGCCTGAGGCATTATTGCTGCGAATACCGTGACGGGGAATATGCCCAGTTGACCGGTTTTCCCGACTTCTCCGGCGAATAGCTCCCGGATGCGGTCCCGGGCGGTCCTTTACAGGTTTTTGAAGTTCTTGTCGATATATCCCTGAAAGGTTTCTTTGTAATTCTCTCCGATCGGCACGTACTCCATGTCGTTCAGGAAGATGCGCCCTTTGACGTAGGCCCTGATCATGCGCAGGTTGACGATGTACGAACGGTGTACGCGCATGAACAACTCCGACGGGAGCGCCGTTTCCATGTTCTTGAGCCGAAACAGCGTCGTGATGGTCGTTCCGTCGGCGAGGTGCATGCGTACGTATTCGCCTTCGCTTTCGAGATAGACGATGTCGCTGATTTTCACCAGCGAGACCTTGTAATCGGCTTTTACCGAGATATATTCCTTGTCCTTGGGCAGCGCTTCGGATTCTCCTTCCTGCGGCGGACGCTGGTTGTGGCGGAGTTCGTAGAGCGAGTTGGCCTTGGCTGCCGAACGATTGAAGTCGGCGAAGCTGAACGGCTTGAGCAGGTAGTCCACCGCATCGAGCTTGAACCCTTCGACGGCGTATTCCGAGTAGGCCGTGGTGAAAATGATCATCGGCCGGTCGATCAGCGTGCGGACGAAATCCACGCCGTTCAGGTCGGGCATGTTGATGTCTACGAAAATCAGGTCCACCTTCTCTGTTGCAAGCATCTGCTGCGCTTCCAGGGCGTTGTTGTATTTCGCGACGAGTTCCAGGTAGGGAATCTTCGAGATGTAGTTTGCAAGTTGACGCAGAGCCAGCGGCTCATCATCGATAGCGATACATTTAAGCATGGAGCGTCGGGATTACGAGTTTTACGGTATAGGTTTTTTCTTCCTCACGGATTTCGAGCGAATAGTTTTTCTCGCCGTAGATCAGTTCGAGGCGTTTGCGGACGTTTTCCAGCCCGATACCTGCGGGGTGTTTGACGCTCTGTGCAGCGTGGCGGCTGTTGGTGAGCGTGCTGGTTACCCGCCCGTCGGCGTATTCGATCGTGAGGCGGATGAACGACGGATGGTTGTAGCTGACGCCGTGTTTGAAGGCGTTTTCGACGAAGACGATCAGCAGCAGCGGCGGGATCGACAACTGCTCGGGCAGGTCGTGGGGATACTCCACGCGAATGTCCATGTCCTCGGTGTAGCGGATGCGCATCAGTTCGATGTAGTTTTTCACAAACTGTATGTCGCGGTTCAACGAGATGATTTCGCGGCCCGATTCGTAGAGTACGTAGCGCATCATCTTCGAAAGCTCGATCACGGCGCTTTTGGCCGACTCGGAGTCGATGTCGATCAGTGCGTGGATGTTGTTGAGCGTGTTCATGAAGAAGTGCGGGTTGATCTGGTATTTCAGGTAATCCATTTCGGCCTGCAGGTTCTGCCGCTTGAGCGTCTCCATCTGCTGCTCGTCGCGCATCGACTGGTATATCAGTTTGATTCCCGTATTGGCTCCGGTCATGAAGAACCCCAGCACCACGCTCCAGTACATCTCCAGGTTGGAGAACGACGCCTTGCGGTAAGCGTCGAGGGCTTCAGGGTCGGCCTGCGTGAGCAGATGGTCCGAAAGGTGGTCTTCGTAGATCTGTACCAGCCAGAATACGCTGATGATCAGCGCCAGGTTGCTCAGCAGGTATTTCCCGTATTTGCGCCTGAGCATGTAGCGCGGGGCGATGATCGCATTGTGGATGATGAAAATGATCAGGTAGGGGGCTATTTGCCGCCAGGCGATCAGCACGTTCTCCAGGTTGACATGCATCTCGGACATCATCTGCGAGTTGAGGACCGGGACCAGGATGATGGCCGCCCAGACCATCAGGTAGAGCAGGTTTTCGCCTATGGCTTGTTTTTTCTGGATTTTCATGCCCCAAATATAGTGAAAGTTGCGGGCAAAGCCAAACTTGTTTGGGCTTTGCCGTGACGCCTCCTATGTTCTGTAAATATAGTGAAAGTTGCGGGCAAAGCCAAACTTGTTCGGGCTTTGCCGTGACGCATTCTATCGAACGCAACACCCCGGCTCTCCGAGAGCCGGGGTGTGAAGAAAGCAGGTAACCGTACTAATTAGTGACGCCTCATTGTGTTAGAATGGATTCAGTGACTATGAAGAATTTTGGGATAGAGAATCCAATTGGTTACCTGCCTGTGCCTTATTTGTTTAAGAGCGATGGTTCGTATAAATAACGCTTGATGCTTCGTTTCGGGGTCTTTTCGAATTCGGTGGGGTAGATCGTGATGTCCGAGACCCGTTCGTAGGAGGCCAACTGCGCATTCAGTTCCTGCAGGTTGTTCTGCATGATCTGCGGCAGTTCGGCTTTGTCGAGGCCTTCGGCCTCGGCCTGTTCGTAGTCGGGAACCACCAGCGCCTTGATCTTGCCGTTCCCGGCGTCGAGCACCAGCGATTCGAGTACCATGTACATGTTGTTGAGTTTGTCCTCGATCTCTTCCGGGTAGATATTCTGTCCGTTGCCCGAAAGGATCATGGTCTTCGAACGTCCGCGGATGTAGAGCGTACCGTCGGGGTCCATCGTGGCCATGTCGCCCGTGTGGAGCCACCCGTCCTCGTCGAGAACCCTTTTGGTGTCTTTGTCGTTCTTGTAATAGCCCCGCATGACATGCTCGCCGCGGACGAAAATTTCGCCGGCCACCTGTTGCGGGTCAGACGAATCGATCTTCACTTCGAGCAGCCCCTTCAGGTAACGGCCGCACGAGCCGGCTTTGAACTCGTTGTCGGGCGTAAAGCTGATCAGCGGAGCGCATTCGGTCATGCCGTAGCCGATCGTGATCGGGAAGCGAATCTTCATCAGGAACGATTCGGTCTCCTGGTTCATCGGTGCGCCGCCGACGATGAAAATGCCGACGTTGCCGCCGAAGGCGTCCATCAGTTTTTTGCGGATCACCGAGTAGATGGCCGAGTTGAGCAGCGGAATCTTCATGGCGATCGACATCGGGCCCTTCTCCAGCATCGGGAGCACCTGCTTGCGGTAGACTTTTTCGAGAATCATCGGTACGCAGCAGATGATCGTGGGCTTCACGACAGCCATCGCTTCGAGCAGGATCTTCGCCGCCGGAATCTTACCCAGCAGGGTGATGTGCCCTCCGACGGCCAGCGGCGCCAGGAAGTCGAAAGCGCAGCCGTAGGCGTGCGCCAGCGGCAGGAACGACAGCGTGCGTCCGCCTTTCTGGAAATAGTGCTGCCCGGTCTGTGTGTTGACCATCGTCATCGCGAACACCACGTTGCCCGTGAGGTTGTTCACCGTGAGCATCACGCCCTTCGAATAGCCGGTCGTCCCCGAAGTGTAGTTCAGCAGGATGACTTTGTCGTTGGGGATTTCGGGGTACTTGATGTCGTTTATGCTGAAGCCGCGCGGATATTTTGCACGGTAGTTCTTGACGATGTCGCGCTGAAACTTGGTGAGCGACTTGCCGTCGCGCTCGTATATCACGTGGAAATCCGTCAGCGAGAATACCGCCTCGATCTGCTTGATCTGGTCCTCCTCGATCACGTCCCAGAAGTTGTCGCCCAGAAACAGCAGGCGGCTCTCCGAATGGTTGACGATGTGGATGATGTCCGTCGGGGTGAAATCCTGGAGGATCGGTACGATCACTGCGCCGTACGTGATGGTTCCTATATAGGTAATGCACCAGCGGGGATTGTTGCGACCGATCAGCGCGATCTTGTCGCCTTGCTTGATACCGGCTTTCTTGTAGAGCAGGTGGAGTTTTGCAATCTCCTTGGCCATTTCATAATACGAAAACGTCTCGTCCTTGAAATAGTCGGTCAACGCCGACATTTCACGGTTTTCGCGAAAACTTTTTTCGTATATTTTCAGCAGGTTTTCCTGTAACATAAGACTTGCTTTAGGTCCTTATTGCGGCGCAAAGATAACGCAAAAATTTAGTTTGCCGTATGTCGGCCGCGAAATTTATCCTTTTTTGCGGATTATTTCTACCAAAAGGGTGGTGGAATACTACTTGGGACGGTTCTCGTTTTCTGTTTTTTTCGGCTTTTCGTCGTCTATCTTTATGCGCCGCGGCTTCCAGATGAAGGTTTTGGATTCGGTCCCCGTTCGCAGGCGTTCGATATTCTTGCGATGGGTGTAAATCAGCAGGATGGCGATCACGAACGAGAAGACGACGAAGGGAACCGACCCGTTGACTTTCGGGGAGATAAGCGTAAAGACCGGGAAACAGCAGCCGGCGATTATCGAGGCGAGCGATACGTAGTGTGAAACCATCAGCATCACCAGCCATACGCCGAAGCACAGCAACGCCACGGGTGGATAGATACCCGTCACTGCGCCGACAAGCGTTGCGACGCCCTTGCCGCCGCGGAATCCGGCGAAGATCGGGAAGATATGTCCCAGCACGGCGGCGAATACGGCGCCGATCTTGAGGTTTATGAGGTCGTTCATGCCGATCAGGTCGTCGTACTGCATCAGTTCGATGATCGTTACCGCCACGAAACCCTTCAGGAAATCGAGCGCGAAGACCGGCAGGGCGGCCCGGCGGCCCAGCACGCGGAGCATGTTGGTCGTGCCGGCGTTTTTCGAGCCGTGTTCGCGGATGTCGATGCCGTAATATTTCTTGCCGATCCACACGGCGCTCGGAATCGAGCCCAGCAGATAGGCGATGATAATCATGGTGGTAGCCGTATAAATCGTCAGAATCATCACTTTTGCACGTTAACTTGTTAATGCAAATATAATCAAAAAATCCGGATGTGAAAACCGCTCCCGAAAAAACAGCCCGCGTGTCCTGCATTTCCGGAGAATTTAGTATCTTTGCGAGGAATTAACCCCGGCTCGGATAAGCGACGCCTCGGCACGGCCCTGAAATGCCGCTGTGCATGGCCTGCGTTATCCCTGCACCCTAATAGATTTTAACGTATGAACACAAAGGCTTTGCTCGAACCGATGGGCTCGTGGGCGTGGTGGCGCTCGTGGTTCCTGATTTTCCTCGGCTGCTCGATCATGGGCGCGGGATTCGTGCTTTTCGTCAATCCTTACAAGTTCGTGCCGGGCGGGGTTTATGGCATGGGTATCGTGCTGCACAACATCTTTCCTTCGATACAGGTCGGAACGTTCGGCTACATGTTCGACATCCCGCTGATGCTGACTGCCATGCTGGTCTTCGGCGGCGGATTCGGCACGCGCACGGTGCTGGCGGCGCTCTTTACGCCGGGTTTCATGAACATACTCACGCGGCTGGTTTACCCCGATGCCGAGGCGGTTCAGTCGCTGGACCCTTCGCTGTTGCTGGGCGGGCGGCTGGACCTCTCGAACGACCTGTTGCTGACGTGTGTCATCGGCGCCGTGGTGATCGGCGTCGGGCAGGGCATCGTCGTGCGGCAGCAGGCGACCACGGGAGGGACCGACATCGTGGGCATGCTGTTGCAGAAATTCGCCGGGATCAAATTTTCGACGGGCATCCTGCTGGCCGACGGTTTCGTCGTGATGTCGGGGCTCGCGGTGATAGGCTTCGGAATCGGCACGGGCGAAGCGGCCGCCAACGGCTGGATGCTGACGCTTTATTCGCTCATCACGATCTACATCTCCTCGCGGGTGATCGCTTACCTGCTCGACGGTGCGTCGTATGACAAGCTGCTGTTCATCATCAGCGACCACCACGAGGAGCTCAAACGGTTCATCATCGACGACCTGGACCGCAGCGCCACTTATATCAAATCGAAGGGCATGTACACCGATTCGCTGCGCGACATGATTTTTTTGGTGGTAAGCCGCAAGGAGGTGCGCCTCGTGCAGCACAAGATCAAGGAGATCGACCCCAAGGCCTTCGTCGTGGTGACCGACGCCTACGAAACATTCGGGGAAGGGTTCAAGCAGTTCCCCGAGAAAAACGAGATACACGCGGAATAAATGGGTTTTAACAGCAATACATTAAGGCCGCTCCAAGGTGCGGGGCGCAAACTTTTTATCGAGACCTACGGCTGCCAGATGAACGTCAGCGACACCGAGACGGTCGTCGCCATCATGCAGCGGGAGGGTTACGTCTATACGGAGCAGATCGGCGAGGCCGATGTCATCCTGATCAACACCTGCTCGATCCGCGACAATGCCGAGCAGCGTATCTGGGGACGCCTGGCAGACATGAAGCGCTACCGGCGTGCAAATCCGGGCCTCGTCGTGGGCATCATCGGCTGCATGGCCGAGCGTCTGCGCGAAAAACTGGTCGAGGGACCCCACGGCGTCGATGTCGTGGCCGGGCCGGATGCCTACCGCGACCTGCCGCGCCTGGTGCGCGACGCCGAAGCGGGCGGCAAGGGGATCAACGTCCTGCTTTCGACCGAGGAGACCTATGCCGAAATCGCCCCTGTGCGCCTCGACCGCAACGGCGTGAGCGCTTTCGTGGCGATCATGCGCGGATGCAACAATTTCTGCTCCTACTGCGTGGTTCCTTATACCCGGGGCCGTGAGCGGAGCCGCGACGCTGCGACTATCGTTGCCGAAGCCCGGAATCTGTTCGAGAACGGTTACCGCGAGGTGACGCTGTTGGGTCAGAACGTCAATTCCTACCGTACGGGCGATGTCGATTTTCCGGAACTGATGCGCCGCGTGGCGTCGATTTCGCCGCTGTTGCGCGTGCGTTTCGCCACTTCGCATCCCAAGGACATGAGCGACCGCCTGCTGGAGGTCATGGCTTCGATGCCCAATATCTGCCGTTCGATCCACCTGCCGGCCCAGTCGGGCGCCACGTCGATGCTCGACCGTATGAACCGCAAGTATTCGCGCGAGTGGTATCTCGACCGCATCGCCGCCATCCGCCGCTACCTGCCCGACTGTACGATTACGACCGACCTGATCGCCGGATTCTCGGGTGAAACGGAGGAAGAGCACGAGCAGACCCTTTCGCTGATGCGCGAGGTCGGGTACGAATTTGCATACATGTTCAAGTACTCCGAGCGTCCCGGGACGTTTGCCGAGAAACACCTGGGGGACGATGTTCCCGAGGAAGTGAAGTCGCGCCGCCTGTCGGAGATCATCGCCCTGCAAAACGAACTGGGACATGCGAGCAACCTGCGCGACGTGGGCCGGGAGTTCGAGGTGCTGGTCGAGGGCGAATCGAAGCGCGACAAGAACCAGTTGTCGGGCCGCACTTCGCAGAACAAGGTCGTCGTGTTCGACCGCGGCGAACACCGCGTCGGCGACTACGTGAAGGTCCGCATTACGGGCTGTACGCCTGCAACGCTTTTCGGAGAAGAGATTTATTGATAATACTTAAAGTATAAAGTTATGCGTTTTGACGAACTCGACCTGGAGGATGAAATCCTCGACGGCCTTGAGGATATGAATTTCCACGAGATGACTCCCGTGCAGGAGCACACGATTCCGGTGATCCTGGAGGGCCGCGACATTATCGGCTGCGCCCAGACCGGCACGGGAAAGACGGCGGCCTATACGCTGCCGCTGCTCAATAAACTTTTACTCGACGGCAACCCCGACAATGTTGTCAAGTCGCTGATCATCGTGCCGACGCGCGAGCTGGCGCAGCAGATCGATCAGCAGTTCCAGGGTTTTTCCTATTATGCGCCCCTTTCGACGACCGTGGTTTACGGCGGCGGCGACGGCAAAGGATGGGATGTCCAGAAAAACGGCATGTTGCAGGGTTCCGACGTGGTGATCGCCACCCCGGGCCGCATGATCGCCCACCTGCAGAACAGCGGCGTCGACCTTTCGCACGTCGAGTACCTGATTCTCGACGAGGCCGACCGTATGCTCGACATGGGTTTCAGCGACGACATCATGAAGATCATTTCGTACATGCCCTCCGATCGGCAGACGATCATGTTCTCGGCGACGCTGCCCCCGAAAATCCGCGAACTGGCCAAAACCATCCTGCGCAACCCTGCGGAGGTCAACATCGCCATCTCTAAGCCGAACGAGGCCATCGACCAGTCGGCTTACATCTGCTATGAGAGCCAGAAACTGGGTATTATCCGCGAGCTGTTCGCCGAACCGACCGATTCGAAGACGATCATTTTCTCGTCGTCGAAACTCAAGGTCAAGGAGCTGGCCCATACGCTCAAGCGCATGCAGCTCGACGTTGCGGCCATGCACTCCGACCTGGAGCAGGCCCAGCGCGAGGAGGTGATGCTCAATTTCAAGAATAACAAGGTCAAGATTCTCGTGGCTACGGACATCGTCGCCCGAGGCATCGATATCGAGGACATCGGCCTGGTGCTCAACTACGACGTGCCGCACGATCCCGAAGACTATATCCACCGCATCGGCCGTACGGCCCGCGCGGCGGCTACGGGCAGCGCTGTGACCTTCGTCAACGAAGAGGAACAGGGCAAGTTCCACCAGATCGAAAAATTCATCGAACGGGATATCCGCAAGGCCGACCTGCCCGAAAGCGTGGGTGCAGGGCCGAAATATGCTCCCGACGAGAACCGTGCCCGCTTCGGACGTGGCCGCGGGGGCCGTCCCGGTTCGGGAGGCGGTTCCGGCCGGGGCCGCGGCGGACGGAACGACCGTTCGGGGCGCAATGACCGCGACCGCCGTAGTGAGCGTCCGGCTGGTGCACAACCTGCCGCCGCACAACCCGCTTCGCCGGACAACGACCATGCTTCGGGCCGCGGCGAAGGCAACCGCGGTACGCGTGACCGCCGTCGCCACCGCGGGGGCCGTAACCGGGGCCGCGGCAATAAGCCGCAGGGCGGAGAGCCGCAGAACGGCGGAGGGGCTCCGCAGGCGTAGCCGGAATGTCAGAGGTCGTATTTCGCGGGGTAAAAGTAGTGCCGGGCGCCGGAATCGGGCGGGGTGTTTGTAAACTGGGCAGCGATGGATTTCGTAATTGATTTTATCCTGCATATCGACCAGTATATGATCGGTATCGTACAGGAATATCATATGTGGACGTATGCCATCCTGTTCCTGATTATTTTCTGTGAAACGGGACTGGTGGTCACGCCTTTCCTGCCGGGTGATTCGCTGTTGTTCGTCGCGGGGGCCATTGCGGCGCTGCCCGGCATACCGATCACCCTGCCGATGCTGATTCTCATCGTTTTCGTCGCCGCCGTGTTGGGGGATTCGTGCAACTATATGATCGGCCATTTCTTCGGAACGCGGCTTTTCAGCAATCCCGATTCCCGGATATTCAGGCAGGGCTACCTCGACAAAACGCATGAGTTTTATAAGAAGTACGGCGGCAAAACCATTATTCTCGCCCGCTTCGTGCCCATCGTCCGCACGTTTGCGCCGTTCGTGGCCGGAATGGGAAAAATGCACTACACCTATTTCATGGCCTACAATGTTGCCGGCGGAGCGGTCTGGGTGCTGCTTTTCTGTTGTGCGGGTTATTTCTTCGGCGACCTGCCGTTCGTACAGCGCAATCTCGAACTGCTCATCGTGGCGATTGTTTTCGTCTCGGTCCTGCCGGCTGTTTTCGAGGTGATCCGGGCGCGTTGGACCTTTCGGAAAACGGCGAAACGATAATTCCGGCCCGATAAAAAATCCCCGAAACTGCACAGTTTCGGGGATTTTTGTTTGCCGGCCCCGGCCCGAAGGGCTGGCCTCCCGGCAGGGTGGGTCTTTTTAATGCCGGCGCGGGTCCCACGAGGGATGCGCAGGGTCCTCGGCCTCGAGGGCCTCTTCGAGCGAAATCCCGAGGGCTTCGGCCACGCCTTTGCCGTAGGCCGGATCGGCGTAGTAGCAGTGGCGCACGTGGCGCTGCTTGATGAACAACTCGGCGTCGCCCATGGCGCGGCCCGTATTCTCGCAGGTCGCCTTCTGGTCTTCGGGCGACATTACGCGCCACAGCAAACCGGGCTGGGTGAAATAGTCGCTGTCGAGTTCGCGCTCGTCGTAGTTGTACACGTCGCCGTTCACGGCCAGGGGCGGCTCCTTGAGGGCGGGATTGTCCTGCCATTCGCCGTAACTGTTGGGCTCGTAACCCTTGGCCGAACCGTAGTTGCCGTCGGTGCGCATCTGCCCGTCGCGGTGGAAGGCGTGGAACGGACAGCGGGGTTTGTTCACGGGAATTTCCGTGTGGTTTACGCCCAGCCGGTAACGCTGTGCGTCGCCGTAGGAGAACAGACGCCCCTGCAACATCTTGTCGGGCGAGAATCCGATGCCCTCGACGATGTTCATCGGGTTGAATGCCGACTGTTCGACATCCGCATAGTAGTTCTCCGGATTGCGGTTGAGCTCCAGGACGCCGACCTCGTGCAGCGGGAAATCCTTGTGATACCACACCTTCGTCAGGTCGAACGGATTGAGCTTGTAGTTGCGGGCCTCCTCCTCGGTCATCAGTTGCACGTACATCGTCCAGCGCGGGAAATCGCCGCGCTCGATGGCGTCGTAAAGGTCGCGCTGGTGCGATTCGCGGTCCTTGCCCACGAGGGCTTCGGCCTCCGCGTCCGTCAGGTTTTTGATGCCCTGCTGGGTCGTGAGGTGGAACTTCACCCACGTGCGCCGGTTGTCCTTGTCGTAGAAGCTGTACGTGTGGCTTCCGAATCCGTGCATGTGGCGGTAAGAGGCCGGGATTCCGCGCGGCGACATGGTGATCGTCACCTGGTGGAGTGCTTCGGGCAGCAGTGTCCAGAAGTCCCAGTTGTTGTTGGCCGAGCGCAGGTTGGTGCGCGGATCGCGTTTCACGGCATGGTTCAGGTCGGGGAATTTCAGCGGGTCGCGCAGGAAGAACACGGGGGTGTTGTTGCCCACGAGGTCCCAGTTGCCCGCGTCGGTGTAGAACTTCATCGCGAAGCCGCGGATGTCACGCTCGGCGTCTGCCGCGCCGCGCTCTCCGGCCACGGTCGAGAACCGCACGAAGCACTCGGTCTTCTTGCCTACTTGGGCGAAGATCGACGCACGGGTGTATCGGGTGATGTCCTGTGTGACCGTGAAGGTCCCGAATGCGCCGGAGCCTTTGGCGTGCATGCGGCGTTCGGGAATGACCTCGCGGTCGAAATGGGCGAGTTTTTCGAGGAACCACGGATCCTGCAGTGTCACGGGGCCGCGGACGCCTGCTGTCTGAATGTTCTGGTTGTCGGCGATCGGCCGGCCGTTTTCGGCTGTCAGTTTCTTTTTGTCCATAATTTTTTTATTTGGTTAGAGCAGAATTTCTTCTTGTAAATGTATAATATAATTTACTGATAAACAAATTAATAATATTGATGGCAGCATAACAAAAACTGATAATAGCCAAAATCATGCCCGGGCAGATCGAAATCCGGAACCCGGTTTTTTCGGCTTTTGTGCAGGGGATTCGGTTTCAGATGTTATCTTTGGAATATGAATATAGCATTCAGCACTCCTTTGAAGGGCAATCTCGTTTTGTGCCGGGACCTTCGCGATGCGGAACCGATCCACCGCTCCGACCTTTACAAATTCCTCTGGGTGCGGCAGGGCAGCCTGTCGTTGGAGGTCGACCATGTCCCGATGCGGCTCGCTGCGGGGGAGATCATATCGCTGACGCCCCTCCACCGCCTGGGCAACGTTCGTTCCGACGGCGAATGCCTTTCGCTGCTTTTCGACAGCAATTTCTACTGCATCTTCGGCCACGACGGTGAAGTTTCGTGCAACGGCCTGCTGTTCAACGGCTCTTCCGAACCGCTGCGGCTGGTGCTTTCCGCCGAACGGCAGGAGGCCCTCGGACGCATCGTCGATGAATTGTGCGCCGAGTACGAAGTGGACGACGGACTGCGCGAAGAGATGCTTCGCATGCAGTTGAAACGTTTTATTATCGTATGTACGCGCGCCGCGCGCGAGCATCTTGGGGTCGACGGTCCGCAGGAGCAGTTGTTCGACATCGTGCGTCGTTTCTATGTGCTTGTCGACGAACATTTCCGCACCCGCCGCCGCGTACAGGATTACGCCGAACTCCTGCACCGCTCGCCCAAGACCCTTTCCAACCTCTTCGCCGCCTGCGGCCGCCCGTCGCCGCTGAGTGTCATCCACGACCGTGTGAATGCCGAGGCGCGGCGTCTGCTGCTTTATACCGACAAAAGCGCCAAGGAGGTCGCCTACCTGCTCGGTTACGAGGATACGGCGGCGTTCAGCCGTTTTTTCGCCAAAATGAACGGCGAAAGCATCACCGATTTCCGTCGTCGGGCGCAACGGGAATAATCGCCAATATTTCCGGCGGTCCTGCTATCGTACCGCGGGCCTGAAATGCCGAACTTTGCACCATCGAAACACTAAAAACCCAATAACGATGATGCAAAAACTCTCCGGCCTGTTTTACGGCTTTCTGAAAATCGCTGCTGCTTCGCAGCGGCTCGGACTCGGTATGATCCGGGTTGCTGTCCTGGTGATCTTCGTCTGGATCGGCGGACTCAAATTCTGGAACTACGAAGCCGAAGGCATCGTGCCCTTTGTGGCCAACAGCCCCTTTATGAGTTTCTTCTACGACAGTAAAGCTCCCGAGTACAAGCAGTACAAGCTGCCCGAAGGCAGTTTCGATCCCGCCAAACACGAATGGCACGAGCGGAACAATACCTACGGATTCTCGCACGGGCTGGGCATCCTGATCATGTCGATCGGCATCTTGACCTTTTTGGGCTTCTTCTCTGCGCGCGTGGGACTGGTCGGCGAACTGCTGGCTGTCGTGATGACGCTCGGAACCCTCTCGTTCCTGGCGACGACCCCCGAAGTCTGGGTTCCCGACCTGGGCAGCGGCGAGTTCGGGTTTCCGCTCCTTTCGGGCGCGGGCAGGCTCGTAATCAAGGATACGGCCATCCTGGCAGGCGTCGTGGTCCTGCTCTCCGATACGGCCCGGCGGCTGCTCGAACGACGCAGGACGGCATAGAAAAAGCCCCTCAATCCGAGGGGCTTTTTCTATGGGCTATACTTGACTATCGGTTGAAACCTTATTTCTGCCGGAAATAGATTTGCATCGGAACGCCCGAAAAATCCCAGTGGTCGCGCATGTTGTTTTCGAGGAAGCGGCGGTAAGGCTCCTTGATGTATTGCGGCAGGTTGACGAAGAACGCAAACTGCGGCGTCGGCGTCGGTAACTGGGTCACATACTTGATCTTGATATATTTGCCCTTGGTTGCGGGGGGCGGGTAATTCTCGATCAGCGGCAGCATGTAGTCGTTGAGTTCCGAGGTCGAAATGCGGCGCTTGCGCGACTGGTAGACACGTATGGCGGTTTGCAGTACGTCGAAGATGCGCTGTTTGTTCATCACCGAGGTGAAGATGATCGGAATGTCGTTGAACGGTGCGAGCTTTCTTTTGAGGAACTCGGTCCACTCCTTCATCGTATTGGTCTCCTTTTCGATCAGGTCCCATTTGTTGACCACGATCACGCATCCTTTGCGGTTGCGGACGATCAGGTTGTGGATGTTCAGGTCCTGCGATTCGAGGCCTTGCTGCGCGTCAATCATCAGGATGCATACGTCCGAATTTTCGATGGCGCGGATTGAGCGCATCACCGAGTAGAATTCGAGGTCTTCCATCGTTTTGCCCTTCTTGCGCATGCCGGCGGTGTCCACGAGGTAGAAATCCATGCCGAATTTGTTGTAGCGCGTGTGGATCGAGTCGCGGGTGGTCCCGGCGATCGAGGTCACGATGTTGCGCTCTTCGCCCAGCAGGGCGTTCGTGAGCGACGACTTGCCGACGTTCGGGCGGCCTACGATGGTGATGTGGGGCAGGTCTTCGTCCTCTTCGGCGAGCGTCTCCACGGGAAGCGCGGCCAGGATGGCGTCCATCAGGTCGCCCGTGCCGCTTCCCGACATCGAACTGATGCAGTAAGGATCGCCCAGTCCCAGTGCGTAGAACTCGTGCGAGGAGTAAATCTGGTCGTTGTTGTCGACCTTGTTGCAGACGAGAATTACCTTCTTCGAGGTGCGGCGCAGGATGTCGGCCATCAGCATGTCGAGGTCGGTGATACCGGTCCTTACCTCCACGAGGAAGAGGATTACGTCCGCTTCGTCGATGGCCAGCAGCACCTGGCGGCGGATTTCGTCTTCGAAAATATCCTCCGAGTTAACAGTGTAACCGCCCGTGTCGATGATCGAAAACTCCTTGCCGTTCCAGTCGGTCTTGCCGTAATGGCGGTCGCGGGTGGTTCCGGCCGTCGCATCGACGATGGCCTTCCGCTCGCCCACGAGGCGGTTGAAAAGGGTGCTTTTGCCGACGTTCGGACGGCCTACGATTGCTACAAGGCTCATATCTTATCTTTTTCTTATTTTTCTGTTGTTCGCTCTGTTTGGCCGCTTCGCCCGCCGCAGTTGCGGTTTCTGGGGCATTTGCCTGCCTGGCCCTCCTCCGGGGACGGGGCTTGTCGTATCGCAGCCGGGTTTTCGGCCTCAATGCCGACCGGGCGAATTATTTGCAAAGATAGCGCAAATCCGCGAGCAGAAAAATTTTTTCGCGTTTTTTACATCCGTCCGTCAGATATATCGGCTCTCGGTGTCGCCCGCCTGCACGGGGTAGAGCAGCACGGAACTGTACCCGGCGAAAAAGTGTTCGAGATAGGCTGGGATGCGGCTCATCACGGGGTTGTACGAAACCCGGTCGCGGCGGCTCATCACGAACCACAGGCAGTCGTCGGCACGCATGTCGTGTTCGAGCGACGGCAGGTCGTCCCACTGCGCGAAGGGTACGAAGTCGATGTTCGCCGGGCGTTTGCGCCCTTTGGGACGCAGGTATTCCAGCGTCGCTTCCGGGGCGAAGACGACGATTTTGGCCCCCGAGTTTTCGGCCAGGAGGCGGATGCGGCGCTGCCACATCTGGAATCCCGCCTCCTGCTCGGCCTTCTCGGGCACGACGATCAGGTGGCGTTTGATGGTGTTCAGCGGCTGCATGGGGTTGTACATGAAGGTTGTGACGTTGCTCTGCGCCAGTACGTCGGCGGCCATCTTGCCGATGCCGGGGCCCGATGTCCCGGGGATGCCCGTCAGGGTCGGCCCGGCCTGTGATGCATGGTGCATACCCATCACGATGTCGGTAATGTTGCGTTCGCGGACGACGCTGACGATGGCGTTGGAGATGTTCACGTCGTAGCGCATCAGCTCCTGCAGGTAGATGTCGCCCGAGGCCGCCGCCGTAGCTGCTACGTCGAGGACTTTCTGGGCGCGTTTTTCGAGGTTCGGGTCTTCGGCCTTGTTGTCGATGGCGTGCAGGGCGTAAAGCCCGTTGGGCTCCTTGGCGCGCTTGAGCATCGAACTCAGCCACACCAGTTCGTTGGCCGTACGTTCGTCGGCCACGGGGATCAGGATATGGTCCTCCTGCCTGGGGACTTTGTCTTCGTGGTCCTGCGTGTTGCGGATGGCGATGTTGTGGGCGCCGCGCTGCGTGGCGAAGGTCGACACGGTGCAGGTCGCCAGGATCATCAGGATCGTGCCGTTGAGCACGCTTTCGTTCAGCAGGCGGATCGGCTCCCCGTCGGGCGTATGGCCCAGGATGATGTTGTAGCCGACCATCACGGCGGCGAGCGTCGCGGCCACGTGGGCCGAACTCAGGCCGAAGATGACGGTCCGCTGGTCGGGCGAGAGGCGGAAGGTCTTCTGCGTGAGCCATGCGGCGATGAATTTCGCTGCTGTGATCAGCACGATCATGATCGCCGCCACTTCGAGGCTCTCCCAGTCGCGGAAGAACGCCCGGTAGTCGATCAGCATGCCCACGCCGATCAGGAAAAAGGGAATGAAGATGGCGTTGCCGACGAACTCGATGCGGTTCATCAGCGGCGATGTGCGGGGGATCAGCCGGTTGAGGGCCAGTCCCGAGAGGAATGCGCCGATGATCGGCTCCAGCCCTGCGAGGTGGGCGAGGTAAGCGCCCAGGAAGACCATCACCAGCACGAAAATGTACTGCGATACGTTGTCGCTGACCTGCTTGAAGAACCAGTGGGCCAGCAGCGGAAACAGGAAGATAATGATGGCGATGCAGAGCGTCACGGAACCCGCGAGCCGCCACCAGAACATGTTGTCGACGTTGCCCGTGGCCATGCCGACGATCACGGTGAGCAGCAGCAGGGCCAGCGTGTCGGTGATGACCGTGCCGCCGACGGCGATCGTGACGGCCTTGTCGCGGGCGATGCCCAGTTTGCTGACGATGGGGTAGGCGATGAGTGTCTGCGAAGCGAACAGCCCTGCGAGCAGGATCGACGAATAGATCGAGAACCCGAGGATGTAGTAGCCGGCCAGGATGCCGAAGGTGAGCGGTACGCCGAAGGTGTAGAGTCCGAAGATGAGGCTTCGCCAACTGTTGTGGCGGAAATCGGACATGTCCATGTCCAGTCCCGAGAGGAACATGATGTACAGGAGGCCGGCCGTACCCGATAGGATGATGCTGCTGTCGCGCAGCACGAGGTTGAGGCCGTGGGGACCGATCACCGCTCCGGCGATGATGAGCCCCAGCAAATAGGGGATTTTGAGTTTGTTCAGCAGGAGCGGAGCCGCGAGGATGATGACCAGGATCAGCAGGAACTTCAGGATCGGGTCCTCGAGCGGCAGCGTCAGGTTTATGTGCGAGAATAGAAGCATCGAATTATTCGGTTGTATTTAGACAAATATAATGAAATCTGCGTTTATATCCAAACGGTGCGTCGGGTTTTGTTGCCGTCGCGGCCTGCCTGCCGGTGCGAAGGTCGCTTTTTCAGGGCTGCGCCATATTTCGGCGGCCTGCGTATCTCGCACGCTTTTTGTTCATTGAGTCGCATTTGTTGTGTTCGGCGGAGCAGGAGATGTGAAATAATAGCCGCCCGAAACTCGGTTTTTGCGGAAAAAAATGTAACTTTGAAAAATTTGGAACAGGAAATTTCGCCTCGGATGAGCGTAGACAAAGTAGATAAACGATTGCTCGGGCCCGTGCTTGCGGGCTTTTTCATCATGGGATTCTGCGACATGGTGGCCCCGATCACGGGCCGCATCGCCGCCGAGTTCCCGCCCGGACAGCAGGCTGCCGTGAGCTTCCTGCCGACGATGGTTTTCCTCTGGTTTCTGGTGCTTTCGACTCCGGTCGCTGCGCTGATGAACCGTTGGGGGCGCAAGACTACGGCGCTCCTGGGCTACGGCTTCACGATCGCGGGCCTCATGGTTCCCTATGCCGCAGGCGCGGACTGCGCCCTGGGCTGGTATTTCGCCGGCTTCGGGCTGCTGGGTATCGGCAATACGGCGATCCAGGTGGCCGTCAACCCGCTGCTGGCGACCATCGTTCCCGGCGAGCGGATGACCAGCTACCTCACCGTGGGGCAGATTTTCCGCAACACTTCGCTGCTCCTGCTGGCGCCCATCGTCACGGGACTGGTGGCCTTGACAGGGTCGTGGCGGCTTCTGCTGCCGATCTATGCGGGCCTTACGGTCGTCGGGGGCGTCTGGTTGCAGTTGACGACGGTTCCCGAGCCTGCGCAGCCGGAGCGTGCCGCCGGGCTGGCCGACTGCTTCCGCCTGCTGAAAAACCGGGCCGTGCTGCTCTCGACGCTGGGCGTGGCCGCGTTCATCGCCGCCGATGTGGGCATCGGTTTTCTCTCGGTGCGGCTGATCGACAACCCTTCGTCGATCCTCACGACCACGGGGTTCTACGCCTGCCGCATCGTCGGTACGCTTATCGGGGCCTGGGTGCTGGTGAAGGTCTCCGACGTGAAGTACCTGAGCTGGAACATGGCCGGGGCGCTGGCGTTGTGCGTCGCGCTGCTGTTCGTGCGCAACGAAGCGGCCATCTATGCCGCCGTGGGCCTGCTGGGGTTCGCCATGGCGTGCGTCTTCGCTACGTTCTATGCCGTCGCCACCAAAGCCGTTCCGGAGAATGCCAACGGAGTGGCCGGGCTGATGATCATGGCCATCTCCGCCGGAGCCGTCTCGGGGCCTGTCTGCGGTGCGGTCATCCGCGCTTCGGGCAACCCGCATCTGGGCATGCTGTTCGTCGCCGCGTGCATCGGCTACATGCTCTGGGCCTCCTTCCGATTGAGAATTAAAAATTAAGAATTAAAAATTGCTGTAATGCGCAAAGTATTATTAACCCTGCTTTTGGTTGCCGTGGCGGCGAGTGCCGCCGCACAGCGTCCCCGCACCCGGGTGGAGTGGGGCGTGATCGGCGGTATCAACATCCCCGATTACTCGACCAACATGGACGCCACCGACGTAAAGAACAAACTGGGCTGGCAGGCCGGTATCGTCACAGCCGTCAACTTCGGGGCCTTCGCCGTCGAACCGCAGATCCTCTACGTCCGCCAGGGTCTCCGCATTCGTCCCGAAGGCGAGAAGGAGATCAACCTCAAATCGAACTCGATCGACGTGCCCGTCCTGGCGTCATTCCGTCTGCTTCATCCTGTGCGCATCTACGCCGGTCCGGTCTTCACGGTGATGAACGACTCCAAGCAGAAGTCGGGCGGCGACCTGCTGGATTTCGGGCGTGTGCGTCCGTCGGTTTCCTATACGGTGGGCGCCGGGGTCGTATTGATCCGCCACCTGCTGATCGACCTGCGCTACAACGGCCAGTTCCGCTCGAAACACGACGTGCTGTTGCCCGACGGACGGCAGCTCGACAAACTTCGTACTTACAATGTTGCGCTTAGCTTCGGATATTTGTTTTAACCTATGACAGAAGCTGTCGGAAAAGAAATCACACTCGAAGGCGTCGATCCCCGCGAACTTTACGGGGTGCAGAACGCCTATCTCGAACAGATCAAATCGCTGTATCCCACGCTGAAGATCGTGGCGCGCGGACAGTCGCTCAAGGTTCTCGGCCCCGAGGCCGACACGGTGCGTTTCGCCAAGCGCATGGAGGGCCTTGCTGCCTATTACCTCAAGTACGGGCACATCTCGGCGCAGGTCATCGACCAGTGTTTCTCGGGGGGCTTTTCGGGCGGCATCGCCCAGGACGACGCCCCGGTCGACAAGGACGTGATCGTCTACGGCAACAACGGCAACATCGTCCGCGCCCGGACCGTCAACCAGCAGCGGCTCGTCAAGCTCTACGACAAGAACGACCTGCTGTTCGCCGTGGGGCCTGCCGGCTCGGGTAAGACCTATACGGCCATTGCACTGGCCGTTCGGGCGCTGAAAGAGAAACAGGTGCGGCGTATCATCCTCACGCGTCCGGCCGTCGAGGCGGGCGAAAAACTGGGTTTCCTGCCCGGCGACATGAAGGAGAAGCTCGACCCTTACCTGCAACCGCTGTACGACGCCCTGAACGACATGATCCCGCCCGTGAAACTGCAAAAGTTCCTCGAAGAGGGAACCGTGCAGATCGCGCCGCTGGCCTTTATGCGCGGCCGTACGCTCGACAATGCGTTCGTGATTCTCGACGAGGCGCAGAACACCACCCTGTCGCAGATCAAGATGTTCCTCACGCGCATGGGGCGCAGCGCGAAGTTCATCGTCACGGGCGACGTGACGCAGATCGACCTGCCGCGCAAGTCGGACAGCGGCCTGGTGCGCACGATGGAGATTCTGCGGGGTGTCGGCGGCATCGGCATCGTGGAGTTCGACAAACGCGACATCGTCCGCCACCCGCTCGTGAAACACATCGTCGAAGCCTTCGACAAAAGTGTCGAAAAGGACGAGGCCGGAGACCGCTGATCGGCTGCCTGTCCGGAGCGGACGCCATCTCCCTCCCCGAGGGAGGGCCGGGATGGGGCAGGCATGTAAACGCGTCCCGGGGCTGCGATAACGGCGGTCGGATATGGAATATCGGTAAAAGAACCGGATTTGAAAGATATAACTATTAAACTTCAATATTATGGATCGTAATTTGGCTGCGCTGAAACCGGCGCTCGTCTGGAAGCATTTCGCGGAGATCGTCCGCATTCCGCGTCCCTCGTCACACGAGGAGAAAATTCGCAAATATGTGCTCGACTTCGCCCGTTCGCAGGGCCTCGAATGCAAGGAGGATTCGGCGCACAACGTCTACGTCTCGAAACCCGCTTCGAAGGGGATGGAGAACCGCAAGGGCGTGATCCTGCAGGCCCACCTCGACATGGTTCCGCAGAAGAACAACGACAAGAAGTTCGATTTTACGAAGGACCCCGTCGACGCTTACATCGACGGCGACTGGGTGACGGCCGACGGCACGACGCTTGGGGCCGACAACGGAATCGGAGTTGCAGCGATACTTGCGGTGCTGGAGGACAAAACGCTGAAACACGGCCCGGTAGAGGCGTTGTTTACGGCGACCGAGGAGACCGGCATGGACGGTGCCAACGGGCTGAAAAAAGGCTTGCTGCACGGCGATATCCTCCTGAATCTCGACTCCGAGGAGGAGGGCGAACTCTACGTGGGCTGCGCCGGGGGGCTCGACGCCAACGTCACCTTCCGCTACAAGGCTGAGCAGGCGCCCGCACGCAACTACACCGCAGCGAAGATCAATGTCAAGGGTCTCAAGGGCGGCCACTCGGGCATCCAGATCATCTGCCAGCGCGCCAATGCCAACAAGGTGCTGTTCCGCTTTTTGAATGCCGCGCCGTGCGACGTGCTGCTGGCGTCGGTGGACGGCGGCGGCCTGAGGAACGCCATTCCGCGCGAGGCCGAGGCGGTCGTGCTGGTGAAAACCAAGGATTACGATGAATTTGCCAAAGCGCTGAAAGCCTACGAAAAGACGATCAAGGCCGAATATGCCGGTATCGAGGATTCGGTGTCGATCAAGGTCAAAGAGGTCGACAAGCCGGCGGAAACGCTGCCCAAAGAGGTCTCGGCGAACCTGATCAAGGCCGTCGCTGCCTGCCCCGACGGAGTGCAGAAGATGTCGATGGCCATGCCCGGACTGGTGCAGACCTCGACGAACCTGGCTCGCGTGGTGTCGGACGGCAAAACGGTGAAACTGCAATGCCTGCTGCGCAGTTCGGTCAATTCCGAGAAAGATGCGCTGGGCGAGGCCATCGCCGCCGTCTTTGCGCTGGCCGGGGCCAAGGCCGAACTCACGGGCGCTTACAACGGCTGGAACCCCAATATGGAGTCGCCGATCCTGAAAGCCATGACCGCTTCCTACGAGGCTCTTTACGGTAAGAAGCCCGCCGTGACGGCCATCCATGCGGGACTGGAATGCGGCATCATCGGCAGCACCTATCCCAAGCTGGATATGATTTCGTTCGGCCCGACGATCTGCTACCCCCACTCGCCCGACGAGAAGGTGGAGATCGCTTCGGTAGGGAAGTTCTACGACTTCCTGGTCGACACGCTGCGCAACGTTCCCGAAAAGTAGTCTCAGCGTGGCCACCGATCCTGGAAAGTGGTTCGTCATCGTCAATCCCGTGGCCGGAGGCGGCCGCGGGCTCGACCATTTTCCGCAGATTTCAAAACACCTGCGCGATGCCCATATCCTCTGCGAACCGGTCTTCACGGAGCATAAGTTCCACGCCACGGAACTTACCGTCACGGCCGTGCGCGAAGGCTACCGCCGCATTATCGTCGTGGGCGGCGACGGGACGCTGCACGAGGTCGTGAACGGCCTGTTTATCCAGCAGGAGGTGTGTCCCGACGAAGTCCTCGTGGCCGTGGTGGCCGTGGGTACGGGCAACGACTGGGTCCGTACGTTCGGCATCTCGAACCGCTATCAGGACGCCGTGAAAGCCATCAGCGAAGGTTATTCTTTCCTGCAGGATGTGGGGGTAGTCTCCTACGAGGAGTCGCACTACCGCCAGAGCCGCTACATGGCCAATGTCGCCGGAGCGGGATTCGACGCGCATGTCGTGCGCAAACTTTCGCACCTGAAAAAGAAGGGCCACCGGAGCCGCTGGCGCTATACATGGTGTCTGGTGAAGAATTTCTTCCGCTACAAATCTACCGGTATCAAGGTCTGGGTCGACGACCGGCTGGTCTACAACAACCTGCTGCTGTCGGCCGCGATCGGCATCTGCAAGTTCAACGGCGGAGGCATTCAGCAGTTGCCTGCGGCCGTCGCCGACGACGGCATGCTGGACCTGTCGCTGATCCGCCCGGTCCATTTCTGGCACTTGCTGTTCCGCTTCCATTACCTGTTCAACGGCGGCATTTACCGCATTCGCCATATTCTCCAGGAGCGCGGCAGCCGCATCCGCATCGAATCGTCGCCCGAGGTGTCGGTCGAAATTGACGGCGAGCCGCTGGGCCATACGCCGCTCGAATTTTCGATCCTCCACCGGGCCATCCGTATCGTCGTGGCGCGCGATTTCTACGAACGCTGCGCCTGTGCGGGGGAACAGGTCGCACAAGTGGGGTAGTCGTTGCCGTCGATCCGAAAAGAAGACGCCGGGCTCGAAAGGGTCCGGTTCTTTTTTTTGTAAATATATTAAGTGTGTGCGCGCACACTTGTTATTTTCGAAAATTATGCATAGATTTGCCGTGTAATGCCGGATAACCGTACAACCCATGATCGACAACGAAAATAACACGGTGCGCATCGTCGACATCGCCCGCATGGCGGGGGTGTCGGTGGCGACGGTCGACCGCGTGATCCACAACCGCGGCAAGGTCTCGGAGGCCAACCTCGCGCGCATCAACGAGGTGCTGCGGCAGGTCAACTACCGTCCGAACCTGATTGCCCGTTCGCTGGCTTCGGGACGGAGGTATATGCTCTGCGTGATCATGCCCCGGTTCGTGCAGGGTGAATACTGGGCCGATTTCGAAGCCGGGATCGCCCGTGCCGAAGCCGAGGCCGGACGCTATAACGTCGCGGTGCGCCGTTTCTGCTTCGACCAGTACGACCGGTCGTCGTTCGAGAGCCTGCTGGCGGCGCTGCGCCGGGAGGAGTTCGACGGCGCGGTGATCGCAACGCTTTTCGCGGAGATGGTCGAACCGTTTGCCCGCGAACTCGACGGGCGGGGCGTGCCCTATGTTTTCGTCGATTCGGACATTCCCGCCTGCAACCGGCTCGCCTATTTCGGCACGTCGTCGTTCGACGCCGGAGTGGTCGCCGCACGGCTGCTTTTCGACCGCCTCGATCCCGGGGCCGACATCGTCGTGGGGAACATCGTCCACCGGGGCGACGCCGGGTCGAATCAGTGCCGCAACCGCGAGGAGGGTTTTCGCAGCTACCTCGACAGGCACGCTTTCCGCGGCAGATTGCACTACGCTGCATTGCGGCTTGACGACGAGGCCTACAACGGCTGTGTGCTCGACGAATTGTTCCGCCGCAGTCCGTCTATTGCCGGGGCCGTGACCTTCAATTCGACGTGCTACATCCTTGCGGGCTACCTCGCGGCGCGGCGGCGTACTGACGTGAGGCTGGTGGGCTACGACGTGATCCGCCGCAACGAAGAGATGCTCTCCGCGGGCGTGGTGACGGCACTCGTCGCACAGCGCCCCGAGGCACAGGGCTACCGCGGCGTGATGACGCTCTGCGAATGGCTCGTCGAAGGCCGCGCCCCCGCCAGGGTCGACAACATGCCCATCGACATCCTGCTGAAAGAGAATATTCGATATTATGAAGGAAATTGACCCGATACGGCCGAATACTGGATTTGCCGCGCAGCGGCACAAAGTCCCCTCCGAGGAGGGGATTTAGGGGTGGGCCAGACTTGTAAACGACGCCAAAGGCGGCGAAAACGGCAGGCAGTTATGTAATACAATGCAAAATAGTATCAACCAATCTGTTCGAAATAACTATGAAAAATCTGTTTGACATCCGGGGCCGCGTCGTCGTCGTGACGGGCGGAGCCGGTATCCTGGGCCGCTCGATCTGCGTTTACCTCGCGGAGCAGGGCGCGCGCGTCGTGGTTCTCGACCGCGACGAGAAGGCGGGCGAAGAGCTCGTCGGGGAGATTCGCGCCGAGGGCGGCGAAGCGATGTTCCTCGCTACCGACGTACTCGACCGCGAGGTGCTCGTGGCCAACCGCGAGGCCATCCTCAGTGCGTACGGTGCGATCGACATCCTGCTCAATGCCGCGGGCGGCAATATGGGCGGTGCGACGATCGCTCCCGACAAGTCGTTCCTCGACCTGGAGATCGACGCTTTCAAGAAGGTCGTAGACCTCAATCTGTTCGGCACGGTGCTGCCGACGACGGTCTTTGGCGAGGCCATGACGGCCCGTAAAAAGGGCGTCATCGTCAATTTCTGCTCCGAGTCGGCGCTGCGTCCGCTGACCCGTGTCGTGGGCTACGGGGCCGCCAAGGCCGCCATCGGCAACTACACGAAGTATATGGCAGCCGAACTGGCCATGAAGTTCAGCCCCGAAATGCGCGTGAACGCCATTGTCCCGGGATTCCTCTTGACCAACCAGAATCGTGCGCTGCTTACCAACCCCGACGGCTCGTATACCGACCGTGCGCGGACGATCATCGCCCATACGCCTGCCGGACGCTTCGCCGAGCCGGAGGAGCTGCTGGGTACGATCCACTACCTTGTCAGCGACGCTTCGTCGTTCGTGACGGGTGCGCTGGCCGTCGTCGACGGCGGTTTCGACGCATTTTCGATCTGATTGTAAAACCGGCGAACCTTTTGGTCGCGAGCGACAAGCCCCTCCCGAGGGAGGGGTTTGGGGTGGGGTCAGACTTGTAAACACGGCTGGAAGCCGTGGGTTATGGGGACAGTCCGGAGCGAACGAGCGGTGAACCATTATAACTTACATTATTCTATGTATTTGTGTGAACAAACATGGCGTTGGTACGGGCCGAACGATCCCGTCAGCCTCCAGGATATTCGCCAGGCGGGTGCTACGGGCATCGTGAACGCCTTGCACCATATTCCCAACGGCGAGGTATGGCCCGTCGAAGAGATCAAAAAACGCCAGCAGACCATCGCCGACGCAGGCCTTGTGTGGTCGGTGGTCGAGAGCATTCCCGTCCACGAACACATCAAAACCCGTACGGGCGATTTCCAGCGTTACATTGAGAACTACAAGCAGTCGATTCGTAACCTCGCGGAATGCGGTATCCGGGTCATCACCTACAACTTCATGCCGGTGCTGGACTGGACGCGCACGAATCTCGCTTATGAACTGCCCGACGGGTCGCGGGCCCTCCGGTTCGAGCGTGCGGCATTCGTGGCTTTCGACCTTCATATCCTGAAGCGTCCCGGTGCGGAAAAGGACTATTCGGAGGCTGAGCGTGCCGCCGCCAAAGCCCGCTTCGAGCGGATGGATGCCGCCGAGATCGAGCTCGTCACCCGCAATATGATCGCGGGCCTGCCCGGCTCGGAGGAGAGTTTCACGCTGGAGCAGTTCCAGCGTGAGCTGGACCGCTATAAGGACGTTACGGCCGAAACGCTGCGCACCAATCTCGTGGCTTTCCTGCGCGAAGTGGCTCCCGTGGCCGACGAGGCGGGCGCCGTGCTGGCGATCCATCCCGACGATCCCCCGTTCCCGATCCTCGGCCTGCCGCGCATCCTCTCGACCGAGTCCGATTTTCAGAAATTGGTCGAGGCGGTTCCCAACCCTTCGAACGGCCTGTGTCTCTGCACCGGATCGTTCGGTGTCTCGGCGAAGAACGACCTGCCGGGCATGATGCTGCGCCTGGGCGACCGTGTGAATTTCGTCCACCTGCGTTCGACGCAGCGCGACGCCGAGGGCAATTTCTTCGAAGCCAACCACCTCGAAGGCGACGTGCCGATGTACGAGGTGATGAAAGCCTTCCTGGAGATTCAGCAGCGTCGCCGCATCTCGATTCCGATGCGTCCCGACCACGGCCACCAGATGATCGACGACCTGAAAAAGAAAACCAATCCGGGCTATTCGTGCCTGGGCCGCCTGCGCGGCCTCGCCGAGTTGCGCGGGCTGGAGCTGGGTATCGCCAAGTCGCTCTACGCCGACAAATAACCCCTTGTGGAAAATGAAAACAAACGGTGTACTCCTTGCGGGGTACACCGTTTTGTCAATCACGTAATGGGCCGGGCGCGGAACTGGTGGGAAAGCGGATCGACAGCCCTGTCGCCTCTAAATCCGGCGTCTTACGCCGGCGGAGGCTACTTCTTTTTCGCCGGAGCGGCCGGAGTCGCTGCCGGAGCCGGGATGGTCTCGATCACATCGACTTCGGTCACTACCCAACTGAAAAGGTCGTTGGCACACTGGCTCTCCATCTGCCGGATCTGCGACATGTCGCTCGTGTCGGCCAGGATGGCGTTGAAGAACTGGTCCATCGTGACGTAAGCGGCATTCACTTTGCCGGCGAAGCAGGTGTAAAATGCCTTCTGCTGCTCGTGGTCGAGTCCTGCGGGCAGGACGCCCTGCGCTACGAGGTAGTTGTAGGGATAGATGTGGCGCATGTTGCGGGCGTCGGCGTTGAGTTCGTCGACGATCGTCGTCACGACGACCATGTCCACCGTATCGGTTACGCCCGGCATTTCGACGAAGGTCGCATAGACGGGATAGGCATTTTCGAGCATTCCGGCCACCTGATCGGTGAAAAGCACGAACTCGGCGTCGTTCAGGTCGTCCAGGTAAACCATCTGGCGGTAGCTGCGCAGCGCTTCGCGCATTGCCTTACGCTGTTCGTGGTTCCATTGCCGTTGCTGCGAGCAGCCGAAAAAACCTGCTGCGAACATCGCCAGCAGAGGTACACAGAGGAGAATTTTTTTCATTTTTACCTTGATTTTGGTTTTACTTTCCTTCGGAACGCAATACGTGTGCCAAAAAAATCATATCTTTGGGGAAAAGAACCCGTTATGGATGTTTTGAACTTTCGCGACTATTGTCTGTCGCTGCCCCTGACCGAAGAGTCGACGCCGTTCGACGAAACGACGCTGGTCTACAAGATCGGCGGCAAGATGTACGCCTGTGCCGATATGACCGATTTCGAATGGGTCGCCGTGAAATGCGATCCCGGCGAGGCGATCCTGCTTCGCGAGCAGTACGACGACGTGGGTCCGGCATACCATTTCAACAAAGACCATTGGAACGGCATCCGCACCACGGGCGACCTGCCCGACGCTTTTATCCGCGAGCAGATACGCAATTCCTACCTGCTGGTCGTCCGGCGCAACGTTACGCCCAAGGCCCGCCGCGAGGAGATTCTGCGCTACATCGAGGAGCACGGACTGCCGCAATAACCCCGATAACCCTAAAAAACGATAGAATGAAATCCCGATTTCTTTTTGCAGCGCTGGCTGTGGCCGTGACGGTGAGTTCGTGCGGCGATCCGAAAACCGAATTGTTCAACGGCAGGGACCTCACCGGATGGGTGTGCGTCACGGACCCGGCAAGCGATGCCGATCCTGCGGATACCTTCTCCGTCAGTGACGGCCGCATCTGCATCTCAGGCGTTCCGTTCGGGTATATGCGCACTGCCGTGCCGTACGGAGATTACCGGCTCCATGTCGAGTGGCGGTGGGTCGGCGAAGCGACGAACAGCGGCATTTTCCAGCGTGTGCAGGAGGGTGACAAACTCTGGCCCGGAGCGGTTGAATGCCAGTTGCAGGCCGGGCATGCGGGCGACCTGCTGGGGTTGGGCGGCGCCGAGATTGCCGGAGCGGAGAGTAACGGGCGTGTTTTCATCAAGAAGCGCAGCGGCGGGGAGTGCGAGCGGCCCGCGGGCGAATGGAACAAGGCCGAGATCGTCTGCGTGGGCGACTACATCGCGGTCTACGTCAACGGCATATTGCAGAACGAGTGTACCGGAGCCGCCCGCAGCGGCTATATCGCGCTCCAGAGCGAGGGCGGTCCCGTCGAGTTCCGCAACGTCTATCTGACCGACCCCGAATAGGCCGGTTTTTATCGGATAAACGAAAGGGGCCGTCTTTTGAAGACAGCCCCTTTCGTTTTGTCAGACTGTCGCCTGTTTGCGCCAGCGGAGGTATCCCGCCACGGCCAATGCCGAGTAGAGGGCATAAAGCCCGGCTGTCAGCGGAATCTCTTTATAGAGGTAGAGGCCGACGGTGATTATGTCTACGACCAGCCATACGAGCCATTGTTCGACCAGTTTGCGCGAGAGCATCCACATGGCTACGATCGACAGGGCGGTCGTCATTGCGTCCCAAAAAGGCACGGTGCTGTTCGTGAAATGGGTCAGCAGCAGGTAAAGCGCGGCGTGTGCCGCGGCGTAAACCCCCGCGAGGGCCGGAATCAGCCGCAGGGGCGTGTGTCCGATTGCGACCGCTTTCGACTGCTTTTTCGGGGCGTTGCGCCACACGAGCCAGCCGTACAGTCCCGCCAGTACGTAGTAGACCTGCATCGAGCAGTCGGCATACAACCCCGACTTGTAGTACAGCGCGCCGTGTACGAGGGGCATGATGAGCCCCACGATCCACAGCCGGATGTCGGCCCGGTATTCGAGCCACAGGTACAGGAGCCCGAGCACCACGCCGGCAATTTGCAGTATGAGTTTCCAATCCATCGTCATTTCATTTTATTCCTACGGCGACCGCGGGGATTCTTTGTATTTTTGGTGTCAAAAGTACATAAAACCGGTGTCTTCGCCGCGAAGTATTGCCGCTTTTTGGTCGGCAATTAACCGCGGCTTTGCCCGCAGAACCTTCTGTACTTTTTGGCCGCAAAAAGTACCAAAAACTCCCCGACGGATGCCTTCGCCTACTCCGTCCCGTCTAACGTTCGAAACGGGCGCCTATTCGCGGGGGCGCACGCGCCCCGGCCCCGTTTCTTACCACTTTTAGCCGGGCCTCCGTTTGACGGCTCAGGCATCGAGTCGGGATCATTCGCCGCGGAACGCGGCGTGAGTGGTCCGCATTATCGCTTGCAGCGGAAAAAGAACGGAGCGAAGGCGGAGCGTTAAAAAACGGGGCCGGTTTGCTTGCAAACCCGCGAAGGCGCCCGTTTTAGCGCAGCCGAGCGACGCTCCCGCGAAAGCGACATGCGGATGGTTTATGTACTTTTGCCACCAAAAGTACATAAAACCCCCGTCAGAACCGTACCGTGACGTTCGCCAGCACGTTGAGCGGAGCCTGCGGGAAGTAGAAGGCTTCGTCGATACGCGCGGGCGTCGGGCCGCTCCACGTGTCCATGTACGAATAGCCGTAGCCGTTGCTCTCGTACTCCGTGCTGAAGAGGTTGTTGATCAGCAGGCCCAGCCGCACGCTGCGGGCCGAGCGGGTGCGGAACGTGTAGGCCAGGTTGAGGTTGGTCACACAGTAGGCGTCGAGCGACAGGGCGTCGTTCTCGTTGTTGGTGAAATACTGTTTGCCGACGTACTGGGTGTGCAGTACCGCTTCGAATCCTTTGTGGTGGAAGTCGAGCAGCAGCCCGGCCATCGACGAGGGCGAGTAGGCGATGGTCATGTCGCCCAGGTTCTGGTCGTAGGTGGGGCTGTTTTTCAGCGCGTCGACGTAGTTCTCGATGCGGTTCTGCGAGAAGGTGGCGTTGGCCGATGCCGTGAACCACCCGGCGATTTTCCATGCCGCCGAAAGTTCCACGCCGCGGCGGTAGCTGTCCGGGACGTTGACGTTCAGGGCGTCGTCGCCGTCGTTGACCATGCCCGTCGGGACGAGCTGGTCCTTGTACTTCATGTAGTAGAAATTGACGCCCAGCGAGAGGCGCGGTGCGGTGTAGGTGTAGCCCAGTTCGTAGTCGTAGAGCTTTTCGGACGAAGGCGCGGTCTGGTCGGCGGCGAACTTGTACCGGTCGGTGAAGTCGCTTCGCGTGGGTTCTTTCTGCGCGACGGCGAACGAGAAGTAGAAGTTGCTGCGCTCGCCGAGCGTGTAATTCAGTCCGGCGCGGGGGTTGAAGAAGTGGTAGGTCTCGTCCACGTCGATGGGCTGCATGCCGACTTCCTCCGAGACGAAGTTGTCGTTGACGCCCCAGGTCTGGTAGCTGACGTAGCGGTATTGCAGGTCGCCGAAGAGCCGCAGTCCCTTGGCCACGGTCCACGATGCGCGGGCGAAGAGGTTGGCGTCCTGCTTGTCTACGTCGTTGTCGTACCAGCGTCCCCCGATCTGGCTCTTGTCCAGTCCGTCGACCCAGTCGAGCACGCCCCAGTGGGGGCAGGAGTAGTAGCTCCACGAACCTCCGAACGTGAGGTCGAGGTTCTTTACGGAGTAGGCCGCCGAGGCGTTCAGGCCGCCCAGGTGGTTGCGCATGATCTTTTCGCGGATCAGGTCGGCCTGCTCGATGTCGGTCTCGAGGTTGAGGTATTCGGCCAGCGTGCGCCCGGCCTTGTATTGCTTGTAGTAGCCGTAACCGTAGGTGTAGAAGCCCGTGGCGTTGAGCGTCCACTTCTCGTTGAAACGGTGGCTCAGCACCAGTTGGTTGTTGATTTGCAGGTAGTTGTCCGTCTGGTCGTCGTAATAGCCTACCGTCGCGCGCTCGACCTTGCCGTCGTCCATGTAGTAGTAGGAGTGGGGCCCGCTGGAGGTGTAGTACATGCCTTCGGTGTGGAACCGGCGGCCGTTGAGGCGCATCTGTTCTTTCGTGGCGCCCGTGTAGGTGAGGCCGGTCTTGGCCTTGCCGCCGAAGGAGACGAGTTTGAGCATCGTGTTGCCGTTGTAGTAGGCGCCCTGGAACATGTAGGATTTGAGGTCCGTGGCTCCGCGGTCGATGTAACCGTCCGAGCCGATATGCGTCAGGCGGGCGTCCACGAGCCAGTGGCCGCCCATCAGCCCCGAGTTGACGTGCACGGCCTGCTTCGAGGTATTGTACGAACCGTAGGAGAGCGACGCGTCGCCTCCGAATTCGGTCTGGAGCACGTCGGTCGACATGTTGATCGCGCCGCCGAAGGCGCCCGTGCCGTTGGTCGAGATGCCTGCGCCGCGCTGTACCTGGATGGTCCCGACGGCCGAAATCAGGTCGGGCGTATCGTACCAGTACATCGAGTGCGAATCGGGGTTGTTCATCGGCACGCCGTTGATCGTGACGTTGAGGCGCGTGGCGTCCGTGCCGCGCAGGCGCATCGAGGTTCCGCCGATGCCGATGCCGGTCTCGTTGGTGGCGATCATCGAGGGCGTCAGGGCCAGCACCGACGGAATGTCGAATCCGTAACTGTTGCGGGCGATCTCGCTGCGCGTGATGTCGGAATAGGCTACGGGCGTGTTTTTCGAGGCCCGCGTGGCGGTCACTTCGACCTCCTGCAAGCGGTACACGCGCAGCGAATCCGCTTCGGTGCGGCCCGTCGGGCGCGCCGCCTCCGTGCGTGTGGTTTCGGCCTGTTCAGCCCTCAGTTGTGCGGCCGGGCAGAGCGCGGCAGCCGCAAGAATCAGAAAAATCCTTTTCATCGTTAAACTTTTTGAGTTAATAGACTGAAAAGGGGTATGTGTTGTTGATTACGCTTCGTCCCGGTCTCGGCATTACCCGTCTCCGGTTCAATGGGTATAATCTCAGCCTGACAGTAAGGCACCCCTTTGAAATATCGGGGCAAAGGTAGCAATTAAGAATTAAAAATTGAGGATTAAAAATTAAAAATTATTTGTTTTGTCGGTATGTTGTTGTCTGTGAGTGTGTTGCCGTGGATGTTGCGTCTGTTCCGTTCGCCCCGGGCGCACGCACCGCACGGGTGCGTTCAGTGCGTGCGGCCCCGTTCAGTGCGTGCGGCGTGCGCGGGAGTTACCAGGGAATCGAGATTTCGCAACCGTCGCCGGAGAGGGCCAGACGCCCGGTCTTGACGCCCCGCAGAATGCGCATCCGGGCCGCAGCCTCGGTACATCCCAACTTTTCAGCTACCCGGCGGATCAACGCGATGCGTTCGGCCGCGCCGCCCAGTTCGTCGCGCAGGACCATCACACAGGGGTCCCCGGAACCGGTCCCTGCGGCAGGCATGTCGCACGCCACGGGAAGCCCCTCTTCGTCGATCGTGAAGGCAAACCGGTCGAACGGCTCGTTGCGGCAAAACTGCGGATCGACGACCGACGCCTCGCCCGCGCGATGGACGAAGAGCACCGACTCCGACTTGCGTTGCAGGGCCGATCCGGTGTGGCCCCGGGCCTTGTCCGAATTGGGATTGGTGTGCAGCACGCAGAGGATGTGGCAGGAGAGCTGCGAGGAGATGCGCATCAGGTCGGTGACGATGCGTTCGCTCTCGCGCAGGTCGTTGGTGTCGTACTGCAAGTCGCCGATGCCGTCGATCACGGCCAGCCGGGGCCGGAGGTTCTCGATGGCCGCAAAGGCTACCCCGGCGCGGACCTTGGGGTCGAGTTCGCGCAGTGCAAGGGTCCAGAAGCGGTCGTGGTTCAGACGCGGATCGTAGCCCGCCATGCGGTGAACGCGCGCCATCACGCGCTGTACGTGGGCTTCGGCCTGCTCGGTGTCGATCCACAGCACCCGCCCGGGCTGCGGCCCGAAAGCCATGTAGCCCCCTTGGGAGAGCACCCCTGCGGCAACGGCCGAGGCGAGGAAGGTCTTTTTCGACTTGGCTTCGCCCACGATGGCCGAGATATTGCCCTCGGAGCCGACCGTCAGCGAGTGCCAGCGAATGACCGGAACCGGTTCGGGCAGCGCATGCGCCAAGTCCATCACATAGGGTTCGTAATCAACCCCTTCGGGCTGCGTCGGGGGCCTATACAAGTCCGTTGTAACGCCGTGTAATTCTTCTTCGTGCATAATCGTCGTGTCCGTAAAAGGTGGTGAAATCGAGTTCCTGAAAGTAGTCGAAAAGAGGTTTCTCGCGCAGGCGGAGAATCAGCCCGTCGTAAACGGGTTGCCGCAGGGCGGCTTCAAGCCACTGGGCCGTAGACCGCAGGTAGGCCAAATAGGGGTCCGTACCGGGATTTACTACCCCGGCTAACGGTAATGGTTTTATTTCCATTGATTTATAAGTATTTACCAGCGGGAGAATCCCGCATGTGGTGAGATGCGCGCCCTGCAAAGATACGACGCCGAAACACTGAAAAATTTCTACTATTTATAGAAAAAGTGCGAGACTCCGACCCAGCGAACAGTGACGCCTCAGAGTGATCCGGACCGAATGCACGACTGTATTCGGTCCGCGCCGGGGTGCTTCGGAAGCCCCGCACCGGTTTGGTTTTCAGCGCTTTTCCCGGAAGTGCCGCACCTGCGTTCCCGTTTTGCAAGGCGCAGGTGCGGCTTCGACTGGTCGGGCAACCAGCATCCGGTGGTCCTGCATCCCTCAAAAAAAAGGGGCGCAGGTCTCCCCACGCCTCTAAAAAGCGAGAGCGCAGGTACAACCCCAGTAGGCAGGTCTTGCGAACCCTTCACGGTAATTGCCCTTACGCCTCTAAAAAGCGAGGGCGCAGGTACAACCGCCTACGGTCGGCCTTCGGAGCCTTGCACGGTGAGTTGCCCTTACGCCCAAGCCGGTCTCCCGCCCAAAGGCAGGGACACGACTCAGGTTTCAGACAAATTTCACGCCGTGCTAAACCTGATGCAATCGCACCAGTCCGAAGTTTACCGCAGACTGAAAGGTTTGTCTTAACCTTTAATAATATTCTATTGCAAAGATAGCGATTTATTTGGCATCTGCAATTATTCGCCGGCTTTTTTGCGCACGCCGCACGCACTGAACGGGGCCGCACGCACCGAACGCACTGAACGCACCCGTGCGGTGCGTGCGCTCGCTTGGGATCTTCCTGTATCTCCGCTCCGAGATGAACGACGGATCGCCAAGCGATTCGGGCTTTCTTTGTACTTTTGGTGTCAACCGACGCACGCAGCACGGGCAGAGACCGCTTGCGGGCTATGCCGTGCCAGAAGGAGGAAAACGAGCGCAGCGAAGTTAAAAGTATGAAACCGCAGTCTGCGACTGCTGTTCTTTGCCGCTTTTTGGTCGGCAATTAATTGCGGTCTGCCCGCAAACGTTATGTACTTTTTGGCCGCAAAAAGTACCAAAAACTCCCCGACAGACGCCTCCGCCTACTTCGGGCGGCCTAACGCTGGCTCCGGGCGCCCGCTTAAAAGCGGGTTTTAAGGGCGAATGAAACCTGTTGCGGATCGGTTGCAATACTGCGCCCTCACTCATAAAACAGGCGTCTTACGCCTGCGCGCTTTTAGTCCGCCCTGCGTATTACGGCTACGGCATCGAGTCGGGATCATTCGCCGCTGTTGGCGGCGTGAGAGGTCCGCATTCTCGTTCGGAGCGGAAAAAGAGCGGCTGAGGGCCCGTGCGCCCGGAGCGGGAGGCTGTAAAGGCTCGATCTTACTGCGCCCGCTCAGCACGGGCCGGAAGACGATCCCGCGGAGAACGACATGCGGATGGTTTTGGTACTTTTGCCACCAAAAGTACAAAGAATCCCCACGGATGAAAGCCGCCGTCAACGGCTTTTTGCCGACCAAAAAGCGGCAAAGAACAGTCCGCAAAAAAGCCCCGTCCGCAGGGGACGAGGCTTGTAGGTGCGAGAACCGCGTTTTCAGAACGTTCCGAAGCGGAAGACGATCTTCTGGCAATAGGTCTCGCCAGGATTGAGCAGCGGCGAGGGGAACTCGGGGTGGTTCACGGCGTCGGGGTAGTTCTGGCACTCCATCGCCACGCCGTCGTAATCGGCATAACGGCCTCCCGACTTGGTTTCGGGGCATCCGCCCGCGAGCCAGTTGCCCGTGTAGATCATCACGCTGGGCTGCGACGAGAGCACCGTCACCTTGCGCCCCGACCGAGGTTCGCGCAGTTCTCCGACCTCGCCCAGGATGTTGGGTTTCCAGCCGTCGATGGCAAAGGGGTGGTCGTAACCCTTAAAATCGCGGATGTGGTTGAACTCCGACGAGATGCCTTCGCGGAAGGACCGGAACTCCGAAAAGTCCTGCGGGGTTCCCGCCGCGTCGAGCAGTTTGCCCGTTGGGATCTGTTTGTCGTTCATTTCCAGAATCTTCGAACTGTTCAGGCGCAGTTCGTGGTCGAGGATCGACCCGCTGCCTTCGCCCGCGAGGTTGAAGTAGACGTGGTTGGTGAGGTTCACGACCGTCGTCTTGTCGGTCCGGGCCAGGTAGGTGATCTCCAGCGCGTTGTCGTCGTCGAAATCGAAAACGGCCTCGACGCACAGTTCGCCGGGGTAGCCCTGGTCGCCGTCCTCCGATAGGAGCGACATCACCACGCGGTTGGTCTCCACGCGGCTCTCCCATACGCGGTTGGCAAAACCTTTCGTGCCTCCGTGCAAGTGGTTGGGCCCGTTGTTGACCTCCAGCGAATACTCCTTGCCGTCGACCGTCATGCGCCCGAAGGCGATGCGGTTGGCGCAGCGTCCCACGCTCTTGCCCGAGGCGGCTCCGTCGAAGAAGTAGCCTTCGGGGTGTTTGTAGCCCAGCACCACGTCGGCCATGCGGCCCTCGCGGTCGGGCATCGTCACGGCGACGATCGCCGCCCCGTAGTTCGAAAGCTGCACTTCGGCGCCTTTGTCGTTGCGCAGCGTGTAGCGGATAATCGCTTCGCCTTCCGGGGTCATGCCCCAGACGTGTTGTTCGATAGATACCATTATTCAGCGGGTTTTAAGTTGGTCAGCAGGTTGTCGATGCGGCGCAGGCACTCCTCCTTGCCGATGAACGACGTGACATCGTACATGCCCGGGCCCTTTCCGGCGCCCACGAGGGCCAGGCGCAGGGTGTTCATCACCTGCCCCATGCCGTAACCCTTCTCTTCGATCCAGGCGTGGACGATGCGTTCGGTGTTCTCCAGCGAGAAGTCGTCGATACCCTCCAGTACGCCGCGCAGTTCGCGGAGGATGGCCGGGTTCTGGCCTTTCCAGTACTTTTTTGCCTGCTTCTCCTCGTACTCCGCAGGAGCCTCGAAGAAGAACGACGTGAGGTCCCACAGGTCGGTCGTGAACGTCGCGCGCTCCTTCATGATGCCTGCGGCCTTTCCGGCGCGCTCGTCCGAGACCTCGATGCCGTGTTCGCGCAGGATCGGCTGGTAAAGCGCCGCCAGTTCGGCGTCCGTCTTGTGGTGCATGTACTGGGCGTTGAACCATTTGGCTTTGTCGGGCTGGAAGCGCGCCCCCGATTTCGAGACGCGTTCGAGCGAGAAGTTGTCGATCAGCTCCTGCATCGAGAAAATCTCTTGCTCCGTGCCCGGGTTCCAGCCCAGCAGGGCCAGCATGTTGATGAACGCCTCGGGGAAATAGCCGTCCTCGCGGTAGCCGCGGGCGGTCTCCCCGGTCGGCGAAGTCCAGAAGAGCGGGAAAACGGGGAAGCCCATCTTGTCGCCGTCGCGTTTCGAGAGCTTGCCGCCGCCCGTGGGTTTCAAGAGCAGCGGCAGGTGGGCGAACTGCGGTTGCTGCTCGCTCCATCCGAAGGCTTTGTACAGGAGGTAGTGCAGGGGCAGCGACGGCAGCCACTCCTCGCCGCGGATGACGTGCGAGACCTCCATCAGGCGGTCGTCGACGATGTTGGCGAGGTGGTAGGTGGGCAGTGCGTCGGCCGATTTGTAGAGCACCTTGTCGTCCAGCGTCGAGGTGTTGACCTCCACGTGGCCGCGGATCAGGTCGTCCATCTCGACCACTTCGTTTTCGGGCATTTTAAATCGGATGACCCACTGGTCGCCGCGGTCGATGCGCGCCTTCACCTCTTCGGCCGGCAGCGCGAGCGAAGTGGCCAGTTTTTCGCGCACGGCATAGTTGTAGGCGAACGCCTCGCCGCGCCCTTCGGCCTCCCGGCGCAGGGTATCCAGTTCCTCGGCGGAGTCGAACGCGTAGTAGGCCCAGCCCGCCTCGACGAGTTGCAGGGCGTATTTGAGGTAGATTTCGCGCCGCTCGCTCTGGCGGTAGGGGGCGTGAGGGCCTCCGACGCCGACGCCTTCGTCGATCTCGATGCCGCACCATTTGAGCGATTCCAGGATGTAATCCTCGGCGCCGGGGACGAACCGCTGCGAGTCGGTATCCTCGATGCGCAGGATCATCGTGCCCTTGTGTTGGCGGGCGAACAGGTAGTTGTACAGTGCCGTGCGAACGCCGCCGATGTGCAGCGGTCCGGTGGGGCTGGGTGCGAAGCGCACCCGAACAGGTCTTGCCATAGCTCTATCTTTTGTTTTTTACGATCCCGGTTTGCGGCGTCAGACGTTGAACAGGAAGTGCATGATGTCGCCGTCCTGTACGATGTACTCCTTGCCTTCGATCGACAGTTTGCCCGCGTCTCGGCAGGCTTTTTCCGACCCGAGGGTGGTGTAGTCGTCGTACTTGATGACCTCGGCGCGGATGAATCCCTTCTCGAAGTCGGTGTGGATGACACCCGCCGTCTGCGGGGCCTTCATGCCGCGCAGGTAGGTCCAGGCACGGGTCTCGTCGGCTCCGGTGGTGAAGAACGTTTCGAGGTTCAGCAATTTGTAGGCCGATTTGATCAGGCGCGCCACGCCCGACTCCTCCAGCCCGAGGTCTTCGAGGAACATCTGGCGCTCCTCGTAACTCTCCAGTTCGGCGATGTCGGCCTCCGTCGCCGCCGCGATGATCAGCATCTCGGCCTTTTCGTCCGCGATGGCTGCTTTCACGGCTTCGGTGTAGGCGTTGCCCGTCGCGGCGCCCTTCTCGTCGACGTTGCAGACGTAGAGCACGGGCTTGTCGGTCAGCAGGTTCAGGTCGGCGACCAGCTTGCGGTCCTCCTTTTCGAGTTCGACCGTGCGGGCCGAAAGACCCTGTTCCAGCGCCGCCTTGTATTGCAGCAGCAGTTCCACGGTGCGTTTGGCGTTCTTGTCTCCGCCCGAGGTGGCCTGCTTCTGGGTCTTGGACAGCCGGTTTTCGACGGTTTCGAGGTCCTTCAACTGCAACTCGGTGTCGATAATGCCTTTGTCGCGCACGGGGTCGATCGTGCCGTCGACGTGGGTGATGTTGCCGTTGTCGAAGCAGCGCAGCACGTGGATGATCGCATTCGTGTTGCGGATGTTGCCCAGGAACTTGTTGCCCAGGCCTTCGCCCTTCGAGGCGCCCTTCACCAGACCCGCGATGTCCACGATCTCGATCGTCGTCGGAACCACGCGCTTGGGGTTGTCGATCTCCGAGAGGCGGATCAACCGCTGGTCGGGGACCGTGATCACGCCCACATTGGGCTCGATGGTGCAGAAAGGAAAGTTTGCCGCCTGCGCCTTTGCATTGGACAGGCAGTTGAAAAGGGTCGATTTACCCACGTTCGGCAAGCCGACGATGCCGCATTGTAACGCCATATTGTATTGTTGTTCTGTTATGATTCGGTTCTAAAGCCTGCCTCCCGCACTGCCGCACGACCGACAGCCGACGCATCGGCGCCGGCAGCCGTCCGACGATGCAATGTCCGGACACAGACGCGCAAAGATACGAATTTCTTTTCAGAATACACCGGATTTTTTTAATTGCGGCTTCCGGCCTGCGTTTTGGCCGGGCTACACGGCTGCCGCTCCGGACCTGGGGCTGAGTTTGTCGACCAGCCGCCGGAAGAGGTCTTCGCTTCCGTTGTTGCCGCCGTTGATGTAAAAGGTCCGGTATTCGGTTTCGCCTTCGTACCTGAAGCGGCATTGAATGACCCCCGGGATCAGGTGGCCGCAGTAGTAGAAACGCCGTATCCCGAGGCCGTAAAGCACCGAGTAGAGGGCCGTGTCGCTCCCGACGAAGAGGAACCAGTTGTTGCTGTTCCGGATTTTTTCGATGATCCGCGCGAAATACCGCAGGGCGGTGTCGCGCTTCTCCAGCGAGGGGTATTTGGTGCTCTTGTCCTCCCAGAATTCGGTCGTGAGGATGATGTTCGAGCCTTTGCGGCATTCGGCCACCATCTTGTTTTTCTTCTTCTCGGCGATTTTGTCGGAGTCTTTGCTGTCGAACTCCGAGTTGTACATCATGAACAGCGACATGTCGATGTCGTTGTGGATGTACTGGACCTGTTTTTTGGTGATCGTCGAGAGCGACCCGACCACGATGACGCCCCGCTCTGCCGGGGCGATCGCGGGCTTTTCGGCGGCGGGGTTCATGGCCGCGTAGGTGCGTATCAGCACGTTGATCATGCTGGCCGAGAGCTTGTAGAATATCTTTTCCGTCCGTGCGTCGAGGCCCACCAGCACGTTGAGCACGCTGACCGAATCGTTCTCCGCCACGGAGTCGAACACCAGGGCCTTGATGCCGTCCGCCGCCGCAAGGTAGCGGTCGCAGATTTCGTTTGCCGGGAGCGATCGCAGCATTTCGACATCGACCAGCCCTACCTGGTTGCGTCTGATGCGCCCGCCGGTCTTCTTTTCCAGCCACAGGGCGATGTTCGAATTCCCGTATTCCAGGCCGTTGAAATAGCAGTATTCCGATTGGTGCATCGGCTCGAAACGGTTCGGACAGACGATATACTGGGTTCCCCATGCTGTGATCCGGCCCTCCTCGACGTAGGCCGGAACCAGGATTTCGAGGTCGAAATCGCCCGTTCCGCCCACCGCTCCCCGGTGTTCCGATTCGTAGTTCGACCGCAGGCACGAGTCGATTTTCCCGATGATCCGGTACGGCCGGCCGTGTTTGCGGAAAAACTGCTCCAGTGCGGCGCAGATTTGCTGGTTGATGACCCGCGAATGTTCGGCGTCGAGCCGCCGGCTGGGTGTGGCGATGAAGAAGATGCCGTGGCCCAGGATTTCGTCCCGGTTCTCCTCGAAGTAGGCGAGCAGTTTGCGTTCGGTGATCTGGTCCTCGATGGCGTAGACCGGGATGGTGGCGTCGCAGTTGAAGCCCACGGGGTCGTCCTCGATGATGACGGTGGTTTTGCGGGCGAAGAAATCGGCGATCTCCGGGGCGATCTCGGTCGTTCCGGCCTGCTTGGTGGGTTCCAGGTAGTCGATTTCGTACAGCGGACGGCGCAGCCGCATGTTGATCTTCCGGCGCAGCGAGAGCCGCCGCGACCCCAGGCGGAAAAACGGAGGCCGGAATTTCGGATGCCAGGGCCTCAGTCCGTTGATGCGGATCAGGACGCCCAGGCTGACGATCACCAGTACCGCCAGCGTCCACAGGTAAACGGCCAGGGAAAAATCCAGCATCCAGTTGACGATGGTCACCAGGGCTATGGGGAGGCTCAGCACCCCGCCTATGAGGGTCAGCGTATGCCAGATACTGTTTTCTTTCATAATACGATCGGGTTAGTGCGTAGTTGGTCTCCGACAAAAATAGTCAAAATTCCGCAAAATCCCCAATCAGGGCCTCTGCCGCTTCCTCCGGCACGGGAAAGCCTCCCCGCCCGCAGGCAGAGAGGCCGGTCGTTTTTACCTGTTTCCGGTCTATTCGGCCAGCGACCATTCGATCACGACCGGGAAATGGTCTGAGGGGTATTTCTGGTTGTAGCTGCTGTTGACGATGCGCCATGAGGCGACTTTCGAGTCTTTCGGCGTGATGAAAATGTGGTCGATGCGCGATGCGTTGGCCGGGGGCGCCGAGATGTATTTGTAGCCGTTGTAGGTGGGCCAGTTTGCGTTGGTTTTGGCCGGGCAGCGCGTGTAGCTGTCGGCGAGGATGCCCGATCCGGCGATGGCCTTGTAGGGTTCGGTGTTCTGGTTCGAATTGAAGTCGCCCGTGCAAAAGGCCGGTTTGTCGCCGGCGATTTCCCGCACTTTGGCAACCAGCAGTTTGGCGCTTTCGGCACGGGCCGTGGTTCCGATGTGGTCGAAATGCGAATTGAAGTGGTAGAACTCCCGCCCGTTTTCCCGGATGCGGAAATGAACCCAGTTGCACATGCGGGGCGAATAGGAGTCCCAGCCTTTGGAGCCCGGCGTTGCAGGTGTTTCGGAGTACCAGAACGATCCCTTGTCCAGCACCTCGAATTTGTCTGTGCGGTAGAAAACGGGATTGTAGTGACGCCGTCTCGCCGTCTCGTCGCCGATGACGTTGTTTCCGACCCAGGCGTATCCGGGCAGGAGCGGTTCGATGTCTTCGATCTGGGTCCGGTAAGGCTCCTGCGCCCCGAAGATGTCGAATTGTTCGCTCTGGAGCAACTGGCGAAGCAGTTCCCGGCGGTTTTCCCACTTGTCGTTTTCGTCGCCCGGGTTGTCGTACTGGATGTTGTAGGTGGCGACGCGGATCGGGGCGAGCCACTTTTTGCCGGGCGTAGGCTCGGGCTCCGGATCGCTGTCTTTCGAACTGCACAGCGAGAGGAGCGGTACGCAGAACAGAAGCAGGCTGAAGAGTGTTTTCTTTGTCATTGTTCTGAGGTGTAATCGGTTTTGGATAATAGACGCGATACGAATATTTTTGTCCCCTTGGAAGGCGAAAATTTGCAGTTTTGCTTTTTTTATTCGATTTTTATCTCCTGATCGGGGGACAAATTGGGCGGTTTCCCGTTATAACGAATAACCGACCAAAATAAAACCCGAATGTTTCGGCTAGGCAAGCACGACTCCAGACGAATTGACCGGCAGTATGCCGAAGAGACCGACGTATACGTTATGTTGTATAACAGTTATGCGGATGCGCTCTATGCCTATGGTATGGGGCTCGGCTTCGACAACGAAACGGTCAAGGATGTCATCCACGACATTTTCCTCGACCTCATGACCCGCCGGGTCGACCTGGGGCGTATCGCCAACATCAAAGCCTATCTTTTCCGGATCGTTCACAACCGCCTGATCGACCTGCATCGCTCGCGGATCGATAAATGCGACCTTTCGGACCGGGAGCCCGGCCTGAGGGTGTCGCTGACCTCGCTCGATGCGATGATCGAATCGGAGCACGTGCTTCGTATCCGGCAGACGATCGAGTCGCTGCTAAACCAACTTTCTCCCAAGCAGCGCGAAGCCTTGCTGCTGCGGTTCGTCTATGAAATGGAATACAACGACATCGCCGTGATCCTTGACGCCACACCCCATGCCGTGCGCAAATTCGTGTCCAAAGGGCTGGGCAAACTGCGGAAGAACAGGGCGTGCGGCAAGACGATGAAGATAGCCACCTGAACCGGCAGGCCCGATTTTTTGCAGCCGAGGGGGACAAAACGGGGCTTTCCCCGTCATAAAGACAACACAGGGCGGCCCAAGCCGCAGAATAAACGAAGATTACTTTCGAATCGATGATAAAACCGGACGATATTCAGAAGCACGTGGCGGAGTTCTTTACCTCCGATCCGGACTTCGTTTTGTGGTGTCTCGATCCCGAGCGGGCGCAGGACAGCTATTGGAGCAACTATACCAAACGCCATCCGCAGGACCTGGTCGAGTTCGAGCGCGCCGTAAGCCTGGTGCGCCGCGTGGGTAAAAACCATCCGGCGCTTCCGTCCGGGGAGAAACAGATTCTGCTGGACCGTATCCTGACCGATTATTATGCCAGGCGTCATTTCGCCGTTCCTTCCCCACGCCGCAACCGTACGGCGTTCTTTGCCGCAGCAGCCGTGTTGGTCGCCGGCATCGTGGCGGCTCTGTTCTGGACGCTGGATTTCGCGGATTCCGGACTGCCTTCGGCCGAGGCCTATGAGAACATCACGCTCGTGACGCGCGACGGCAGCCGCGAAGTGTACGACGACATCGCCCGGATCAGCCTCACGCCCAAAGGCAAAATCCTGATCGACGGCAAGGAGAATAAGGAAAACAAGACGGAGAAGGCGGACCGCGGCCAAAACCGCCGGGAGGTGCACGTACATACGAGCGAACTGGTGGTCCCCAAAGGCAAACGCGCCCATCTGCAACTCTCCGACGGCACACGGGTGTGGATCAATTCGGCTTCGGTGCTTCGTTTTCCGACCACATTCGGCGATACGCGCGATGTTTTCATCGAAGGCGAGGCTTATTTCGAGGTGGCGAAGGATGCGAACCGTCCCTTCATCGTGCATACCGATCATTTTGCGACCCGCGTCTTGGGTACGTCGTTCGATGTGACGACCGCGCCCCGGGCCGGCGGTTCGTCGGCCGTGGTGCTGGTCGAAGGCTCCGTGGCCATCGACGTGGCCAACGGCGAGTCGGTGACGCTGAACCCTTCGGAACGTTTCTCGATGAAGGACGGCAGTTATTCGGTCTACGAAGTCGATCCCTATAAATACATCAGTTGGAAGGACGGGCTGCTTTTCTTCACGTCGAACACGCTGCTCGAAGTGTTGCAGAAGGTGGCGGCTTTTTACAAGATCGAGATTTCGTGTTCCGGGGAGATCGGGGGACGAAAATGCACCGGCAAGCTGATTCTGTTCGACGACCTGGACGGTACGCTCGACGTGCTCTCGGATATTTTCCGGATCACCTATGTCCGGGCGGCGGACGGTTCGGTGGTGGTGAAACCGGCTCCCGACGACTTTCCCGACGCCGCATATCGCTGAGACCAATTTCCTATCTCAAATACTAACCTAAATTATTTTACTTATGAAGGATCTTTTCTTTGTGAGGAGTAGCTTGACATGCCGTATACTGCGTATTTTCGCAGTGGCGATGTTGTTGCTTCCGGTGAATCTCCAGCCCGCCCGGGCCTCCCGGCAGGATGCCGGTTCCAGGTCGCTGCTGAGTGTGAAGATGAAGGATGCGACGTTGCGGAGCGTCTTCGCGGAGGTCGAGCGGACCAGCCGTTACGCCTTCATCTACACCGACGACGTGCAGCCGCTGCTCGGCCGCAAGGTGTCGGTCTCGCTCAGGTCGGTGACCATCGACGAACTGCTGTCCGTCGTTCTGAAGGGAACCGAACTGAGCGGACGGGTGCGCGAGAACCAGGTAATCATCTCGAAAACCGCTGTCCGGAAAAACGGGGGCGCCGCCCCTCCCCAGGTGAAGAAACCGGGCGATGAGATTATTCTCCAGGGTACGGTAATTTCCTCGGCCGACAACAAGCCTATCACCGGTGTTTCGGTTTATGTCGAGGGAACGGCGATCGGCGCCACTTCCGACGCCAATGGCAACTATACGCTCAAAATTCCTGCCGGAACCAGACAGGTAACCTTCGCCTTCCTGGGCTACGATACCCGGAAGATCGACGTGGCCGATATCGAACTTTTCAAGCTCGTAACGCTGTTCGAAGCCTCGAACGTTATGGACGACGTGGTGGTCGTGGCTTTCGGTACGCAGAAAAAGGAGAGCCTCGTAGGGGCCGTGCAGGTCGTGCGGCCCAGTACGCTGAAAGTGACATCGAGTAATCTTTCGACTTCGTTTGCAGGCAAGATCGCCGGCGTCATCTCCACCCAGTCGTCGGGCGAACCCGGCGCCGACGGTGCGAACTTCTGGATTCGCGGCATTTCGACCTTCGGTGCGAACAAATCGCCGCTGCTGATCCTCGACGGCGTGGAGATCGTCTCGGAGATGCTCAACAATATTCCGCCCGAAGCGATCGAGTCGTTTTCGATCCTGCGCGATGCCACCGCCACGGCGCTTTACGGTTCGCGCGGCGCGAACGGCGTGATGATCATTACCACCAAAAACGGCCGCCAGTCGGAGAAAATGTCGATCAATGTCCGCCTCGAATCGGGCATTTCGATGCCTACGCGCATCCAGGACATCGCCGACGGCGTGACCTACATGGAGAACTACAACGAGGCGCTGCGCACGCGCACCCCCGTAGGCGAGGTCTACCAGCCGCGTTTTTCGGACGAGAAAATCGCGGGTACGCGCAACCGGCTCAATCCCTACGTCTACCCCAACAACGATTGGTATTCGATGCTTTTCAAAGACTTTACGGTCAACGAGAACATGAACCTCAATGTGCGGGGCGGCGGCAAAGTGGTCGATTACTTCCTCAATGCGTCGATTTTCAACGAGAACGGTATCCTGAAGAAACCTTCGGAGTCGAAATTCGACACCAATATCAATTCGCAGAAATACCTTTTCCAGGCCAACGTCGGCGCACAGGTCACCAAGACCACCCGCGTCAGCCTGAAGATGAATACGCAGTTGCTCTTCTGGCATCGTCCCGTCGAAGAGGTGAAAGACTTGTTTTACTATACGATGCGCGCCAATCCGGTCGCTTTTCCGGCTACCTATCCCCGGGGGGCGGTGGATGATCTCGACGATCCCATATTCGGCAACGCTCCTTCGTGGGACGGCAGTGCCACGGATATCAACCCCTATGCCTTGCTGAGCCGCGGTTACGGGCAGCGCCACACGCAGTACATCACGACGACTTTTTCGGTGGATCAGGACCTCGACTTTATCACGAAGGGCCTGAAACTGCGCGGTATGGTTTCGTTCTACAACAAGACCTATGCGGCGATCTACCGTTCGTTCTCGCCCTATTACTACGAGATGACCGATTACACCGACAACGGCGACGGCACTTACGACTATAACCTCCAAAATATCGGTACGGCCGGATCGTCCTACCTGGGAACCTCTACGGGCCGCAACGGTTACCGGGAGATTTCGCTGCAGGGACAGGTCGAATATTCGCGCTCGTTCGGCAAACACGATGTCAACGCCCTGTTCGTCTACCATCAGAAGGAAAAGGTCGACAACCAGCCGACCAACGACGAATACAAGGTGCTCCCTTACCGGGAGCAGGGGCTCGCGGGACGTTTTACCTACGGCTTCGACAACCGCTATCTGATGGAGTTCAATTTCGGATACAACGGTTCGGAAAACTTTATTGCCGGACACCGTTTCGGATTTTTTCCCTCGATCGCCGGCGCATGGGTCGTGTCGAGCGAGCCGTTCTGGGAGAAACTCCGCAGCAAGGTGAACCTGTTGAAATTCCGGGTTTCCTATGGTCTCTCGGGTAACGATTACCTGGCCGACAGCAGTAATAATATCGTTCGTTTTCCCTACCTCACGACGGTCAACATGAACAAGGGCCTTTACGTGTGGTTCTCGCCCAACTTCATCAAGCAGACCGGCCACGAAATCATGACCGTGGGCAACCCTTCGGCTACCTGGGAGGAGAGTACGAAACTCAATGTCGGCCTCGAACTGGGCCTTTTCAATGCCCTCACGCTGAATGTCGACGTTTACAAGGAGGACCGCACCGGCATTTTCATGCAGCGGCGTTCGCTGCCCTCGACAATGGGACTTTCGGGCGTTACGCCCTACGGCAATCTCGGCGAGGTGGAGAACCGGGGTGTCGACGTTTCGCTCGAGTACAACAAGGCCTTCAACAAGGACCTGCTGATCTCCGTGCGCGGAACTTTCACCTATGCCCATAACGAGGTGCGGGCCCGGGACGAGGCGAAATACCTGCCCAACGCCTACAATTCCGTGCTGGGCAAACCCGTCAATTCGATCTACGGACTGGTTGCCGACGGACTCTTCACTTCGCAGGAGGAGATCGACAATTCGCCGCGGCAGACCTTCATGCCCGATTACCTGCCGGGCGACATCAAGTACCGCGACCTGAACGGCGACGGCGTAATCGACGCCAACGACCGTACGTCGCTGGGCTATCCCACCGTGCCCGAGATCATGTACGGCTTCGGCGCGTCGGTCAACTACAAACGCTGGGACTTTTCGTTTTTCTTCCAGGGCACGGCGCGCGTCTCGCTGCGGATGTACGACATGCACCCGTTTCGCGACAACCAGTATTCGGGTTTCAACATGACGCAGTACATCGCCGACGACCACTGGTCGGAAGCCGACCCCAATCCCGGCGCCGCCTATCCGCGCCTGGACTACCGTTACAACGCCAACAACACGCAGACCTCGTCGTTCTGGATCAAGAACGGCAGCTACCTGCGCCTGAAAAGCGTCGAACTGGGCTTTACCTACAAGAACCTGCGCGCCTACCTGGCCGGAACGAACCTGTTCATCATCTCGCCCTTCAAATACTGGGATCCCGAAATGGGCAGCGGCAACGGCTTGAAATACCCGTTGCAGCGTGTGGTGAAACTCGGCCTTCAGTATAACTTCTAAAATTCGAGCGACATGAAAAAAATCATATACACATTCCTGTTTGCGTGTGCCGGAGTCCTCGCTTCGTGCGATTTCCTCGACGTGGTCCCCGAAGGGCAGGCGACGCAGGAGGATATTTTCAAGACCTCCAAGGAGGCCCGTAAATACCTCAATACGCTTTACACCTATGCCCCCAATATCGCGGCTTACCGTTACATGCCCGATTTCTGCGCCGGCGACGACGTTATCACCGCCACCAATGGCCAGACCCGCTATTTCCCCTACAAGAGCATGCTTTACAACGAGGAGAACGCCAGCCAGACCTATTACGGACTGTGGGACGCGACGACCTCTTCCCCGTCGGGGCGGACGAATTACGACATGTACAAGGGTATCCGCTACTGCTACATCATGATCGACAACGTCGATGCCGTGCCGGGCATTTCATCGGCCACGGCCGACGAATTCAAAGGCGAGGCCTATTTCCTGATCGCCTATTACCACTGGGTCTTGTTGACCCACTACGGTCCGGTTATCCTTGTCAGGGGGCAACTCGACATGGGGCTTCCCGAAGAGCAGGTTTACGTGGCCCGCAGCCCGTTCGACGAGTGTGTGAATTTCATTGCCGAGACCTATGACCGCGCGGCCGAACTGCTGCACGAATATCCGACGCGTCCCGATGCGGACCTCGGACGGGCTACCTCGGTTGCCGCCAAGGCGATGAAGGCCCGGCTGATGCTCTATGCCGCCAGTCCGCTCTGCAACGGCAACACGGAGTTCTATGCGCGTTTTCGCAACAACGACGGGACGCCGCTGATGAGCCAGACCTACAATCCCGAGAAGTGGAAATGGGCGCTCGACGCCTGTCAAGAGGCGATTACACTGGCCGAGAACAATGGGCACAAACTCTACGAGAGCCCTAATTCGGTTGCCGCGGAGACCGACGCCAAACGCGGCGAGATCAATTACCACGACTGTTTCGTCGAGCCGCTCTGGAATTCGGCCGAGTACCTTTGGGCGATGGGCGACCAGACCGGTATCCAGCAGTTCCAGCGCTATGGCGGAGCGCGCCTGAAACTGCCGTACAGTACCGACGGTTTCTGTATCAACATCGTCCCGACGTTCGAATGCGTGGAGATGTACTACACGCACAACGGCCTGCCGTGGGACAAGGACCCCGAGACGATGTCAATCGATCCCTATGCCTACAACGCCGAAAAGGAGACCGCCAACCTCCACGTTTACAAGGAGCCGCGTTTCTATGCGTCGATTGGCTACGACCGCGGCGAATATGCCATCAACGGCCAGAAATTCACGCTCAAATGCCGTGGCGGTGAGTTGCAGGGCAGCGTGCTCGACGCTTCGAAGGAGTATCAGAGCTGCACGGGTTACATCCTCAAGAAGTGGATTCACGAACAGTCGGCTTTCAACTACGACAGCAAAACCTGGACTTACCGCCAGTATGCCTATCCCTACATCCGCCTTGCGGAACTCTACCTGAGCTATGCCGAAGCCGACTTCGAATACAACGGATCGCTCAGCGATGTGAGCCTCGGTTACCTGAATAAAGTCCGCAGCCGCTCGGGACTTCCCGATTTCGAGGTTTCGTGGGCTATGGCCGGAGGAATACCCTCGGGCAGCGAACTGCGCAAGGTCCTGCACCAGGAGCGTTCGATCGAACTGCTGATGGAAGGAATGCGCTATCACGACCTGCGCCGCTGGAAAGAGGCCGGCGAGGTGATGTCCAAGCGTCCCAAGGCCTGGAATCTCGACGGCAAGACGGCGGCGGATTTCTACAAGGTTACCACGATGAAGGAGAGCGGCGTACGTACGTTCGAATCCCCGAAAACCTACTGGATGGCCATTCCGCTGAGCGAAATCAATATCAACTACAACCTCGTCCAGAATCCCGGTTACTAACCTTAAAATTCCGATTGCGATGAAAAATCTTGCGATATGTCTCCTGCTCCTGCTGGGAGCTGTGGGGTGCGGCGACGATTATATCGTCTACGAGACGGTGGATACCATGGTCTCCATCCCGAAAAACGATTTTCAGGTCCTCGAATACGACCCGGCTTCGGACGATGCCTGTGTCTACGGTCTTTATTTGTATAAGGGCGGTTACAACAACGATGAAATCACCGTGGAACTGGTGGTCGATCCTTCGGTGCTCGACGTTTACAACGTGGAGAACAACCTGGCGCTGAAGGTGATGCCCGACAAGTATTTCACCTTCGATCCGCAGGTCAGACTGTCCGGGGATAAGATCATGAACCTCACCGAAATCCGTTTCGACGCCGGGGCGATGATCGCCGACGGTATCGACTCGTCCTATGTGCTGCCGCTTGCCGTCGTGGCCGGCGACCAGGGCAAAGTGCGTCCCGAGAAGAACAGTGTAATCATCCAGGTCGTGATGAAATAACCGCGGTGCGGGGGAGGTTCGCCTCCTCCGCATCCCTAACGCAAAAATCCATGTCAAAATTTTACATACGAATCTTGCTGGCCGGTGTGCTCGCCTTCGGTTTCGTTGCTTGTTCCTCTTCGGGAAGCGACGATGGCGGCGGAGGTCCGGCAACGGTGCAGATTCCCGATAAACCCGGCATGACGGTGAAGGGAATCGTGAAGGACGATGCGGGGGCGGGCATTGCCGGCGTCGTCGTGAGCGACGGACTGGAGGTGACCGCAACCGATGCCCGGGGGATTTATTACCTGGAGTCCGATCTGGCGCGGCGTAATTTTATTTTCGTCTCCGTGCCTGCCGGTTACGAAATTCCAGCGTCGCAGGGCTGTCCGCGATTCTATCGCAAGGTCGATCGCAAACAGGCCGTCAACCGGGCCGATTTTACGCTGACGCGGCGTAAAGCCCCTGCCGACCGCCATTCGCTGATCGTCATGGCCGACATCCAACTGGCCGCCGACAACACGTCGGTCTCGTCCTACCTCAATTATGTCGTTCCCGATGTGCTGAAAACCGTACAAGGACTTTCGACGGAGGTCTACGGTGTCAGCCTCGGCGATCTGGTGTGGAACGATATGTCGCTCTTCCCGAAATACCGCCAAGGGTTGGAGACACTCGGCTTCACCACTTTCAACCTGCCCGGCAACCACGATCACGACCCTGCGTTGTTGACCGACTCGCTCGCCCTGCAGAGCTATGAACGCTATTTCGGTCCTGCGAACTATTCGGCCAATGTCGGCAAAATTCACTATGTGTTCCTCGACAACATCCTCTTCGACCATGCGCCGACTGCCGAAGAGGAGTATACAGTGGGCCTTACCGACGAAATTTGCCAATGGCTCGAAGCCGACCTGAGCCATGTCCCCGCAGGCAGTACGCTCGTCGTGTCATCCCATTGTCCGATCCTTTACCATACGAAAAATACCACGGCGCGCAACCATCGTAATTTCCAGCGTTTCCTCGATGCGATAGGTCCCTATAAAGTGCATGCTTTCGGCGGTCATAAACACTACCATGACATCTACCGCTACGACGACGGACAAAAGGTGATGCATTGTGTTGCCCGTACCCCGGGCGACCTGTTCATCAACGGCGATGTCAACTGCGACGGCACGCCGCGCGGCTACGTCGTGGTCGATGTCGACGGCGACCAATTGACGTGGTATTACAAATCGGTCGGCGGCAAGCGCGACATGCAGATGCGCCTCTATGCGCCCGGACGCACCAATTCGGCCTATGTCTACGCCAATGTTTGGGGATACGACGCCCGGTGGAGTGCCGTGGAGTGGATTCCGGCTTCGGGCGGACAAGCCGTGGCGATGGAGCGGACGCAGCGGACCGATCCCTATTACGAGGAGGTGCTGGCGACGGGCGTGCGCGGCGGCACGCCGACCAATACGTGGCACATGTTCCGGATCGATCCGGGCAGCGGCGAGCGGGGCGGCAAGGTCCGTGTGACCGACTGCTTCGGACAAACCTACGAATCGTCGGTGTCCTGGTAAAATGTACAGCATCAGAATAAAACCTTAAAATACAACCTGAACGATGAAAAGATTTTTCTTTTTTCTGACTGTCGCCGCAGTCGCCTGCTGTGCGGCGTGCAGCGACGATCCCGAGGTCGCGGAACCCGGCCTTTCCCTGCTCGAAGATAAAATAACGTTCGATATGTTCGGCGGCAGTCGTGTCCTCGAAATCACGGCCGATTCGCCGTGGACGATTACCTGTGACGACACGTGGTGTCACACCAATGTCACCGAAGGTTCGCATACGAAGAAAATCGTCCTGACGGTCGACCAGAGTTTCCTGCCCGGGGAACGCACGACCGAGGTGCATTTCTATGCCGCAGGCGAAGAGAAGCATACCGTTGCCGTGACGCAGGAGAAGTTCGAACCGATCCTCGTGCTGGCGGAGAACGGCGGCAGCGTCACCGCATACGGTGCGGACAATGAACTGACCGTAAACCTGCGGGCGTCCGTGGCGTGGAAAGTCGAAGGCACGACCGGCTGGTGCGGTGTATCGCAGTCCGAAGGAACGAAAAGCACGGTCGTGAAACTCCTGCTGACCGACAGCGACGACGGCGTGCGCCCGCGCAGTGCGACGCTGACCTTCTCTTCCGAAATGGGGGGTGTCGAGCCCCAGCAGGTGACCGTCGTGCAGCGTTCGACGGGTGCGAACACGGTCCTGGTCCGGGCCGGTGAAACCCGCACGTTCCCGGCGCGGCGCACCGACGGTTCGTATGTGAAAGGCGCGGCCGTCGACTGGATCTGGGCCACGGAAGCGGGACTCGTCTCGGATCTGGCCTACGATGCCGCACAGAACGGAATCACCTGTACCGCCGCCGGGAATAAGCAGGGCAGCGGATTGGTGGCCCTGTTCGATGCCGACGGCGCGGTCGTCTGGTCGTGGCTGGTCTGGGTCGTGGATAAAACGCCTTCCGACGTGACCGTCAGCGGCATCGCCTGGCAGGACCGGAATGTCGGAGCCGAGTATTACACGACCGACCCGAAGGCCTGTGTGCAGGATTTCCGTTCTTATGGCCTGTTCTATCAATGGGGACGCAAGGAACCTTTTGTCGGAGCGAAGATACTTTCGAAGAACAAGTATTACGAGGGACATGCCGATTATCCCGCGGCTTTCGGCGCAATGACGCGCGATGTGGTTTTCAATGCGGCCCGTACCGCTGGCTGGAATGTCAGCGCCGAAGAGATAACGGCCGCGGATGCAAATGCAAATCCGACGACTTTCTACACCCGGCCGTCCGCTGCGATGGCCGACGGCTGGACCGAAGCCGCCAAGGGCCTGAACGACCCCTGCCCGGTGGGGTACAGGGTCCCGACTTCGGACGAATGGCAGGTGCTGCTCGCTTATGTGGACAGCAACGCCGCCAAAAACCAGGATTCGGGCGATACTTACAGCCGTTGGTACGTGCTCGATTCGGGCGGAACCTTCATCGGCCCGTCGACGATGTTCCGCAAGGGCGATAACGGTTGTATCCACTACCCGGGGCGTGCTGCGGCTTATTGTACATCGACCCTTTCCGGGAGCAAACCGCTTCCTATGTTCGACTGGAAAACCGGCGACGCTACGGCGGAAGGAGCTTATTACGAGCGGAAAATGACCACGGCCTACGGCATGCGCTGTGTGAAGGAGTGACATTGTGCAGGGTAATCGAGGTTTCGGGGCGGATACGGTTTATTCCGGCCCGAAGCCTTTTTTTGTGATATTTTCGTTAACTTCGCGCATCTTTTCAACTATTTATCCGATGAGAACAACCCTTCTTACCGTGTTTGCGGCTCTGTTGCTGCTTCCGGCCATGGCACAACCCGTAACCCCGCAGGACCGCCGCCGCGCCGCGGAACTTATGCGGCGCATGACGCTCGACGAAAAGGTCGGGCAGTTGGTCCAGCAGCGCGGAAAAGGCGCCGTGACAGGCCCGGACAAGACGCAGCTTTCCGTCGAACAACTCGTCCGCGAAGGGCGTTGCGGCAGCGTTTTCAACATCTACTCTTTCGAGGAAACCGAACGCCTGCAAAAGATCGCTGTCGAGGAGAGCCGCCTGGGCATTCCGCTGCTGATCGGAGCCGACGTGATCCACGGTTTCCGGACGATCTTCCCGGTCAACCTTGCCGTCGCCGCTTCGTGGGATCCGTCCGCTGCGGAGTCGCTGGCCCGGGTCGCGGCCCGTGAAGCCTCGGCTATGGGTATTCAATGGACCTTTTCGCCGATGTGCGACGTTTCGCGCGATCCCCGCTGGGGCCGTGTTTCCGAGGGTGCGGGCGAGGACCCCTACCTGGGCTCGCGCGTCGCCGAAGCGATGGTGCGGGGCTATCAGGGCGACCTTTCCGATCCTTCGTCGATCCTTGCCTGCGTGAAGCATTTCGCCGCCTACGGAGCGCCGCAGGCCGGGCGCGAATACCATACGGTCGATATGTCCGAGCGGGTTTTCCGCGACAGCTATCTGCCTCCGTACCGTGCGGCGCTCGATGCCGGGGCTGTGACGGTGATGACTTCGTTCAACGACCTGGACGGCGTTCCGGCTACGGCGAACCGGTGGCTGCTGCGCGACCTGCTGCGCGATGAACTCGGCTTCGGCGGGTTCGTGGTGACCGACTACGGCACGATCGGCGAACTGAAGGCCCACGGCGTGGCGGCCGACGATGCGCAGGCCGCCGAACTGGCCCTGCGTGCCGGGGTCAATATGGATATGATGAGCGCTGCCTATCTGTTCCACGCCGCCGAACTGGTGCGGCAGGGCCGTATCGCGGAGTCGCTGATCGACAGCCTCTGCTGCGAGGTGCTGGCCGTGAAATTCCGGCTGGGACTTTTCGACGATCCTTTCCGTTACCAGGTGAAGGAGCGTGAGGAGTGCTACTATGCCCCGGAACACCTCGATGCGGCACGGCGCGTGGCCCGCAGTTCGATGGTCCTGCTGGAGAACCGGGGCGATGTGCTGCCTCTGAAAAAAGGAAGCCGGATCGCGTTGGTGGGGCCTTTTGCCGACGCGCGGCGCGACATGATCGGTTCGTGGGTGCATTTCAGCGAGTGGCGCCGGACCTCGACCTTCCTCGAAGGACTGCGTGCGCGTTTCGGCGGCGATAAGGTGTTCTACGCCCGCGGATGCGATCCGCGCAAGGCGATCGAAGGGGGCATTGCCGAGGCGGTGGCCGCAGCCGGGAAAGCGGATATCGTCCTCGTGGCCCTCGGACTGTCGGAAGGGGAGAGCGGCGAGGCGGCGAGCCTTGCGTCGATCGCCCTGCCCGAAGTTCAGCGGCAGTTGCTGGAATGCTTGAAGCAAACCGGGAAACCGATTGTCGTGCTGTTGGTTACGGGTCGCCCGATGGAGCTGGCCCGCGAGGCGGAACTGGCCGACGCCCTGTTGCTGACATGGTATCCCGGTACGATGGCGGGCGAAGCACTGGCCGATGTCGTTTCGGGCGATTACAATCCGTCGGGCCGCCTTCCGATGACCTTTCCCCGTACGGTGGGACAGGTCCCGATCCACTACGACATGAAAAATACGGGCCGGCCGGCTGCCGTATCGGGCCAGCCCCAGAAATACACTTCACGCTATATCGACGTGCCCAATTCGCCGCAGTACTGCTTCGGTTACGGTCTGGGCTATACGACGTTCGGTTATTCGGACCTGCGGGTGCTGACGCCTGCGGCGAAGCTCGGCGACGAAGTCCGCGTCGCGGTCCGTGTGACCAATACGGGCGGCCGTGACGGCGAGGAGGTCGTGCAGCTTTACGTGCGCGACCTGATAGCCAGCGTGACGCGTCCCGTGCGCGAACTGAAGGGTTTTGAGAAGGTGATGCTCCGTGCCGGCGAGAGCCGCGAGGTGACTTTCACGCTGACGCCCGACGACCTGTCGTTCTGGCGCCTCGACAACAAATGGGGCCAGGAGCCGGGCGATTACCACGTCTGGGCGGGGCACGATTCCGACTGTACGCTCGGCGGCAGTTTCCGGATTACCGAATAAAACGTCTTTCGGCTGAATGTGCGGAAAACGACAATAGGGGAGCAGCGGTTTCGGCCGCTGTTTTTTTATGTTGTACCGCGCCGGGCCGATGTCCCGAAAAATCCCGTTCGGCGGCGTTTCGGGCAAAAGGTTCCGGGCATGCGCTGGGCTTTCATAATTTTTTGCTATCTTTGGAGGTCAAAACAGTACGCAATGATGGATTTGAAAACGATACGGACCGAATTACACAAGCTGACGGCGATTGTCGACGGCTGGGACCCTTCCGGGCATATACCGGCTCTCGAACGCGATCTGGCACTGGAAAAACTGCGGACACTTTATGACGCGGTACGCTTTGCGGAAGGGGCGTCCGTTGCGGAAGCCCCGGTTGCGGAGGAGGAACCCGCTGCTGCGGCTCCGGTCGCCATCGACCTCGGGGCGGTGCTTTCGCTCGACCCGGAGGATGGCGCCGGATTTGAATCCGACTCCGATGCTGTGCCCGGGTCGGCATTCGAAGCGGAGCCGGAGCCCGTCGAAGCGTTTTCCGGGCCTGAGCCTGAACCCGAACCTGAATCGGAAACCGGGTTGGAGCCCGAACCGGAGCCGTCGGAGATGCAGGAAATGCCGGAAACGACTGTGCCGGAACCGGACCCCGTTTTTGAGGCCGGCCCCGCACCGGAACCGGAGGTTGAACCCGCACCGGAACCGGAGACCGAACCGGCTCCCGTATTCGTTGCCGAAGAACCCGAACCGAGCGCAGAACTGGACGAGTCGGTCGAAGAGCCGGCGTCCGCGCTGACGCCCGGGGCAGACCCTGTCCCTGCGGCGGAGGCTGCCGGGGAGTCTGTGCCGGAACCCGTCGCTGCGGAGAAGCCCCAATACATTGCGCCTACGCTCTTCGGATTGGAGGAGGAGACAGTCCGTCACCGTCACAAACAGCGCGTCATCATGTCGCTCTACGATACTCCGGCGCCCGCTGAAAAAACCACGGCGCCCGAGGTGGCGGAAACCCGTCCCGAGCCTGTTGCAACGCCCGAACCGAAAATCGAGCCTGCGCCCGCAGAGCTTGAGCGGCAGCAGCCTGAAATCCGTGAATCCCACGAATTCCGGCCCGTTGCGGAGCCTGTCGTTGCGGCGGTTGCCCCGGTTCAGCAACCGGAGCCTGAGGAGGAGTCGGAATTCGAGGAGGTCGAGATTGCGGCTCCGGCCGGAGCCGTGCTGGGCGATGTGATCAACCACGACGTGCAGACGCTGGCCGATACGATTGCCCCGCACCGCGGAGCCGCTTCGGAACTGCGGCGCGGCGAGCCGGTCGCGGACCTTCGCCGGGCCATCGGCATCAACGATAAATTCCTGCTGATCCGCGACCTGTTCGGCGGCGACGGCGAAGCCTATGAGCAGGCTATCGGGACGCTCAATGCCTTCGACGATTTCGACGAGTGTATGATTTATATCGCCGAGAACTACGCCTGGAATCCCAATTCGGACGGCGCGAAGTTCATGATGGAACTGCTCGAACGCAAATTCTCGTAACGGCATGGCCAAACTCTATATCGTACCTACGCCGATCGGGAATCTGGACGACATTACGCTGCGCGCCGTGAACGTCCTGCGCGAGGTGGATTTCATCCTCGCCGAGGATACGCGCACGACATCGTTCCTGCTCAAACACCTCGGCATCGAGCAAAAACTCCATTCGCACCACAAGTTCAACGAGCACGCCACGGTCGAGATGGTCGCCGGGTCGATCGCTGCGGGACGCAATGCGGCCCTCGTGTCGGATGCCGGGACGCCCGGTATTTCGGACCCCGGGTTCCTGCTCGTGCGCACGTGCGTCGAAGCGGGCATCGAGGTCGAAACACTGCCGGGCGCCACGGCGCTGATTCCGGCGTTGGTGCAGAGCGGATTTCCCTGCGACCGTTTTTGCTTCGAGGGCTTCCTGCCCCAGAAGAAGGGCCGCACGAAACAGTTGCAGGCCCTTGCCGACGAGGAGCGCACGATGATTTTCTACGAGTCGCCTTATCGTGTGGTCAAGTGCCTCGAACAGTTTGCCGAGGTTTTCGGCGAAGACCGCCGGGTTTCGGTGTCGCGCGAGATCACCAAAAAGTTCGAGCAGACCGTTCGCGGAACTGTTGCCGAAGTGCTGGACCATTTTCGTGCGACCGAGCCCAAGGGCGAATTCGTGATTGTCGTGGCCGGAAAACCCAAGGTCCGTCGCAGCCGGGAAGAAGAGGCGGAGTGATTCAAATTGTAAACAGCTATGGAAAATAATCGCACAGACGATACGCAAGGCATGAAACGTTCGTTTTCGGCGTGGCTCGGGGAGTTGCGCGAATTCATGAAGGGCCGTTTCAGCCTCGAAGAGGACAAGGCGCAGCGCGACGAAGTCGTGGCCGCCATTTCGAAGGGCGTCGAGTTCCGCGGCGTCAACCTCTGGGTACTGATTTTCGCTACGATGATCGCGTCGCTGGGCCTGAACGTCAATTCGGCCGCCGTAATCATCGGCGCGATGCTCATTTCGCCGATCATGGGCCCGATCATGGGCGTCGGCCTTGCGCTGGGCATCAACGATTTCGAACTGCTCAAAAAATCGCTGCGCAACCTGGCGCTGATGTTCATCGTCGCCATTATCACCTCGACGGTCTATTTCTTCATCTCGCCGCTTTCGTCGAACAGCAGCGAGTTGCTGGCGCGCACCGTGCCTACGACCTACGACGTGCTGATCGCCCTGTTCGGCGGTTTGGCTGGCGTTGTGGCCCAGACGCGGCAGGACCGCACGTCGACCGTGATCCCGGGCGTGGCCATCGCCACGGCCCTCATCCCGCCCCTCTGCACTGCGGGTTTCGGACTGGCCACCGGGCAGATAAAGTTCTTTATCGGGGCGTTCTATCTCTTCTTCATCAATTCGGTGTTCATCGCGCTGGCGACTTATGCCATGGTGCGTTTCCTCCAATACGAGAAGAAGGCCTTTATCGACAAGGCACGTGAACGCACGGTCAAACGGCTGATGATGGTCATTACGCTGGTGACCTTCATCCCGAGCGTCGTCATCGGTTTCCACATGGTCCGCGTCTCGGTGTTCGAAGCCGTGACCGACAAATACGTGTCGCAGGTCTTCAATTTCCCGCATACCCGTGTCATCGAGTGTAACAAGCATTATGCGCAGGGCAAGAACCCGTCGCAGATCGAGTTGCTGCTCGTAGGCGAGCCGCTGGGTGAAGAGGTGATCGAAAATGCCCGTGCGCAGATGCGCAATTTCGGGCTGAAGAAAACCGAACTGGTCGTCAGGCAGGCCAATACGGAAGATAAGATCGACGTGGTTTCGCTGCAAAAGAGTTATCAGGAACTGCTGGAGGAGAAGAACCGCCGGATCGGCGAAATGTCCTCGCTGCTGACCCGCTACCGGGTGACCAACGTCGAGGTGAACGATATTTCGCGCGAGGTCGGCGCCATGATGGACAACATCAGGGCCATTTCGCTGACCAAGGGCATCACGTTCGACATCAAGGGTACGCCCGGCGATACGACGCTCGTGTGCGTGGTGACGCCCGCAGACCCAGCCCGGCCGGTCGACGGCGAGACGCTGACCCGCTGGCTGAAGATTCGCACCAAGGTCGAGAACGTCAAACTTTTCGTAGAACCCTAACGGTATCGAGGCATGAAACGAACCGAGCTGAACCTCTTGCAGCGTCTCTGGCTGGAAACTCTCTGGCTGGGGGCCCGCGTGTTCGCCGTGATGCCTTACTGGTTTAAATACTACGTCGTCGAGAACGTGCTCTTCGGCCTGCTCTATTACTGCCTGCGCTACCGCATGAAGGTCGCGAAGACCAACCTTCGCAACTCGTTCCCCGAAAAGAGCCGCCAGGAGTTGGCCGTCATCCGCCGGAAGTTCTACCGCACGCTGTCCGAAATCTTCGTCGATACGATCAACATGGCCTACATGAACGAGGAGAAAGGGCGGACGGTGCTTACGGTCAAAGACGTGGAGAAGCATGTCGAGGCGGTGCACGGCCGTGACTGGATCGCCATGACGGCCCATTTCGGGTGCTGGGAGTACTGCTCCTACTGGGGCTTGTACGAGCGTTCGCAGATGCTGGTCGCCGTTTACCATCCGCTGCGCAGCGTGGTGATGGAGGAACTCTACCAGCGGCTGCGCAACTACGAGAATTCGATGACCGTTTCGATGAAAGAGAGCCTGCGCTTCTATCTGCGCAACCGGGCGAAGGGCATCGAAGGCAAGAACCTCGTGATGGGGCTTATCGCCGACCAGAACCCTCCGCGGCGGCCCGACAGCCATTGGTTCCGCTTCCTCAATCAGGATACGATCTTTTTCGACGGCGGCGAAAAACTGGCCTTGCGCTGTAACCTTCCGGTCTACTTCGTGAAGATGGAACGCCTCCGGCGGGGCCGTTATCAGATGTCCTTCGAACTGATTTATGACGGTAAAGAAGAGGTTGCCGAATACGAAATCACGGAACGTTACGTTCGTAAACTGGAGAAGATGATTTGCGAGTGTCCCGAACTGTGGATGTGGTCGCATCGTCGCTGGAAACACAAACGAATTCATGGCAGTCGCTAAAATCGTAATACTTAACTGGAACGGCGTAGAGCACCTGCGCCGTTTTCTGCCGTCTGTCGTGGCTGCGGCGCCCGAAGGCGTCGAGGTCATCGTTGCCGACAACGGTTCGACAGACGATTCCGTGGCGGTGCTCGCCGCTGAATTTCCGTCTGTCTCGGTCCTGTGCATGGATGCCAACTACGGCTTTGCCGGGGGCTACAACCGGGCGCTGGAGGGGATCGACGCCGACTATTACCTGTTGCTCAACTCCGATATCGAGACTCCCGCGGGATGGCTCGAACCTATCCTCGACTGCCTGGACCGCAATCCCGACGTGGCGGTAGTCGCTCCGAAACTGATTTCCTATGCCGACCGGACGGAGTTCGAATACGCCGGGGCTTCGGGCGGTTTTATCGACTACCTGGGCTATCCTTTCTGCCGGGGCCGCATCCTGCGCCGCGTGGAGAAGGACCGGGGTCAGTACGACGACCAGCGCGACGTTTTCTGGGTGAGCGGTGCGGCTTTCTGCTGCCGGGCCGACGTGTTCCGGGCGCTGGGCGGTTTCGACGGCGATTTCTTTGCCCACATGGAGGAGATCGACCTCTGCTGGCGGATGCAACTGGCCGGTTACCGCGTGCGGATCGTGCCGCAGAGCACGGTTTACCATCTGGGAGGGGGTACGCTCCAGACCGATTCTCCGACCAAGGTTTTCTACAACCACCGGAACAACCTCGCCATGCTCTATAAATGCACCTCGCCTGCACAGCGGCTTTTCGTGGCCGTTGCGCGCCCGGTGCTCGATGTGCTCGCTGCGCTGTCGTACCTGGTGCAGGGCCGCAGGGATAATTTCCGGGCCGTATTCCGCGCTTACCGCGACTTCATCCGCTGGCACGGGGCCTTGGCCCGCAAGCGCCGTGCGATTCGCGAAACCCGCAAAGGTTCGGCGTCGGAGAACATCTACCGCGGCTCGGTGGTGCTGCGCTATCTTTTCGGGCGGCGTACCTTCGGCAGTATGATGCGCTGAGGGTGAAATCCGCAAGACTGGAAAAGTCGCTTCGTGCGGCATGCGTTACCTTTGCTGCGAGATGAAGAACAAACCTGCCACAACGAACGATTACCAACGGCGCCTGAACCTGGTCGTCGAGTATATCCGGATGCACCTCGACGAGGAGATCGACCTGCGCACCCTGGCCGGAATTTCGGCTTTTTCCCCGTACCATTTCCACCGCATCGTTTCGGCGATGCTCGGCGAGCCTATCGGCGAATTCATCGTCCGTACGCGGATCGAGACCGCCGCACGGCTGCTGCGCTATACGGACATTCCCGTGTCGGAGGTGGCTTACCGCGTGGGTTACGACACGCCCTCGTCGCTGAGCAAGGCGTTCCGGCGGTTTTTCGGCATCTCGCCCAAAACGTACCGAATCACTAAAAACCGTCCGATGATGAACAGCAACATGCACCCCGACGCCGAAATCCGGTTGTCGAAACCCAAAATCCGGGAGATTCCCGTTAAAACCGTGGCTTACATCCGCGCACAGGGAAATTACAGCCAGGTCGACTATTGTTCGTATTTCCTTCGCCTGTGGAGCTATGTCAAGGAGCACAAACTCTTTTCGGCCGGGGTCGAGAACATTGTTATTTATCACAACGACCCCGATATTTCGCAGGATGGCGACCTTCGTTGCGATGTCTGTCTGGCGCTGCCCGCAGGGCCGGTTGCCGACGGCGATATCGGCGTGAAGGAGATTGCCGGAGGCAAATACGCCGTATTCCTCCATACGGGTCCCTACACCGGACTGGGAGCCGCTTATAAGAAGATTTGCGGCGAGTGGCTGCCCGGAAGCGGGTGTGAACTGCGCGACAGTCCCTGTTTCGAAAAGTATATCAACAGTCCCGACCGGGTTCCGGCCGAAAAGCTGAAAACCGAGATTTACATTCCGCTGGCGTAGCCGCTGCCGCACCGGTCCGGCTATGATCGTACGGGGCCGGGAAGACTGTCTTCCCGGCCCCGTTGCGTTTTGGTACGGCCTGCCGTGCAGAAAATGGTGGCGGGGATTTGTAAATGCGTGCGAATTTGCGTATCTTTCAGAAAATCCCGTTGCTTATGATACGCGCCTTTCTCCTGTTGTTAGTTGCTGCTGCCTTACTGCCTTCCCGCGTTTCGGCGACCGGACAGGCTGCCGAGCGGCTTATCGTCGGGCGCGATACGATGTGCCTGTTTGCCCTGCCGCTGGAGACGGCAGATTCGGCTGTGCTCGCCCGGCTCGAAAAACGGCTGGACGTGCTCAACGCCTCCGGCTCCACGGCTTGCTGGCGACGCTGTATCGGAGTCTGGCGGTTGGACGGGGAGGGCATATTGTGGCTTGAGCGCATGAACACCGAGGACGGCGACTTCGTTATTTCCGGAGCGGAGTTGGTTCCCGAATTTGCAGAAGGTCCACATGCCCGAGCCGGCTGGTTCAGCGGGGAGATTCGCTATGGCACGGGCGGCATGGTCCATTACCAGCACGACGGATTTATGCGGAACCTCGAACGGGAATGGATCGCCAAGGTGTCCGAGGGGCGTGTAAGGGAGACGAAAGCCTACCGAAACCGCCTTTATAAAAAGGGTATGGATTTGGAGGATAATGTACGGCGCGCCGCCGCGGCGTTCGACAGCCTGTATGTCGGTGAACTGCCCGATATGCTGACGCTTTGCATGGTTTTTGCCGCCGATTCCACGGGCCGGGTCGTGCGGATTGCCCGGGCGCAGTTGCTGATGCCGGAAAAAGAGATTGTCAGCGACTCCGCCGATCCGCGCTTGCAGGCAGCGGTACGAACTTTCCGTTCCGTAACGCGCTGGGATGCCTACTGGGTCGAAGGGAGTTGGAAGGAGCAGGCCTGCTTTATTCCCTTGCGCAGGGGCGGGGAGGTCTGGAAACCGCGTCCGTGATTATTGTTGCGTCCCGTAGGGCAGCGTGAACCAGAAGGTCGAGCCTTTCCCGATTTGGGATTCGACACCGATGTCTCCTCCCAGCGTTTCGACGATCGACTTCGAGATCGCCAGCCCGATGCCGATGCCCTGCTTGAACGATCCTGCTTTGGTAAACCGCTGGAAAAGTTCCCGCTGGAGCTCTTCCGAGATGCCTGTTCCCGTGTCGGTGACATAGATGTAGAGTTCGCTGCCGCGGATTTCGAATCCGAAGTCGATGGAGCCGTTTGCCGTGAATTTCACGGCGTTGCTCAAAAAGTTTGCAACCACCTGGATCAGCCGCTTGCGGTCCGTATGGAGATAGCTTGCGGGATATTGTCTGTGAAAAGTGATCCGCACGGGGCTGTTCTCCGGCTGGCGGATGCGGAAACCACCTTCCAACTCTTCCATCACGGCGTTCAGTTCTACGTCCGAATATTCGTAGTCGAGCGTTCCGGTTTCGATTTTCGAGAGGTCGAGCAGGTCGTTTATCAGATGCAACAATACTTCGCTGTTCAGGCGGATGATGCGCATGTACTCCTGTTTATCTTCGGGGGCGGAATCGGTCATGAGCAGTTCCGAAAAACCGACGATGGCGTTGAGCGGCGTGCGCAACTCGTGGGTCGTGTTTGTCAGGAAGAACGACTTCATGCGGTCGGACTCTTCGGCATGAATGCGTGCCTTCTCCAATTCGCGCTGCGTGCGTTTCTGGGCTGTGATATCGCTCACGGTCAGCACGACACGGGATTCTCCGGCTATGGTCAGGAAATTGCCCGACACGCTCACGTCGCAGTCGATGGCTTCGGAGTGGTCGTCGGAAGTGTAAAGCACCATCGGGGCTTCCAGCCCGGAGAACCCTTTTTTCGACCGGAACGCTTCGCCGATGGCCGCGCGGACCGGACAGTCGGCGCATAGGTCGTGTGTCCCGCAGATCCCGGCATCCTCGCCGTTTTTACAGCGCAGCAGGTTGCCGACCTTGGGCGGCCGGGATGGCAGGGGCGTGCCGGTCAGGGTGTAATAGTTGGTTTGCAGGACATCGAAATCCGGATCGACCAGCAGGATATAAGCGGCTACGTTGCGCAGTACTTCGTCGTTGACGCGTTTGCTTATCTTTATATATCGGCATTGATAATAGCAGCGCCAGACCAGAAAAACACAGGCTGCCGCCAACACGACTATCCCTATCGATAATAACAGATACATCCGATCCCGTCGTTTGTTAATTTCCCAAAGATAATCAAAAAACGGAAAGACCGGGCGAAAAATACCTCAAAAAGGCATCCGAATTATTTCGGATGCCTTTTTGAGGTAGATGTTGACTGCTTATTTATTGATTTTAGCCCATGAGTCCTTGAGCGTCACCGTGCGGTTGAATACAAGGTGCTCGGGCGTCGAGTCGGTGTCGGGGCAGAAGTAGCCCACGCGCTCGAACTGTACGGCCTGTCCTACCGGGATATCGCGCAGCGACGGCTCCAGGTAACCCGTGACCTTGACCATCGACTCCGGATTGAGGTTGTCCTCCCAGGTCTGGCCTTCGGCTACGTCGTCGGGATCTTCTTTGGTGAAGAGCGGGTTGAACAACCGGACTTCAGCCTCTACGGCATCCTTGGCCGACACCCAGTGGATCACGCCCTTTACGCGGCGGCCGTCGCTCGACGAACCTTCGCCCGACATCGGGTCGTAAGTGCAGCGCAGCTCGGTGATATTGCCTTCGGCGTCTTTCACGACCTCCTCGCACTTGATCAGGTAGGCGTAGCGCAGGCGCACTTCGCCGCCGGGGCAGAGGCGGAAGAACTTTTTGGGCGGCTCCTCCATAAAATCGTCGCGCTCGATGTAGATTACCTTCGAGAAGGGAACCTGACGCGTTCCGGCGGCTTCGTCCTCCGGGTTGTTGATCGCCGTGAAAAGCTCGGTCTTCGCATCGTCGTAGTTCGTGATCACGACCTTCAGCGGATTCAGCACGGCCATGCGTCGCTCGGCGACCTTGTTCAGGTCTTCGCGCACGCAGTATTCCAGCTTGCCCAGGTCGATCACGTTGTCGCGTTTGGCGACGCCCACCATTTCGGCGAAATTGCGTACCGAGGCGGGTGTATAACCTTTGCGGCGCAGGGCGCAGATGGTCGGCATGCGGGGATCGTCCCAGCCCATCACGGCGCCTTCCTGCACGAGCTTGAGCAGTTTGCGCTTCGACATCATCGTATAGGTGAGGTTCAGACGTGCGAATTCGTACTGGTGCGAGGGGAATATCTCCAGCGCCTGGATGAACCAGTCGTAGAGCGGGCGGTGTACGTCGAATTCGAGCGTGCAGATCGAATGGGTGATCTGCTCGATCGAGTCGCTCTGGCCGTGGGCGTAGTCGTACATCGGGTAGATGCACCATTTGTCGCCCGTGCGGTGGTGGCTGGTGTGGATGATGCGGTACATCAGCGGGTCGCGGAACAGCATGTTCGGGTGCGCCATGTCGATTTTGGCGCGCAGCACCTTCGCCCCGTCGGGAAATTCACCGTTCTTCATGCGGACGAACAGGTCGAGGTTCTCCTCGACCGAGCGGTCGCGCCAGGGCGAGGGCGTACCCGGAACCGAAACCGTGCCGCGGTTCTCGCGAATCTGCTCCTGCGTCTGGTCGTCGACGTAAGCCAGCCCCTTTTTGATCAGGACGACGGCCCACTCGTAGAGTTGGTCGAAATAGTCCGACGCATAGCGTTCCAGCTCCCATTGGAATCCCAGCCACTGGATGTCGCGCTTGATCGAGTCGTAAAAGTGACGTCAAGGATGCTGAGTGGATAGCTACAGTTCTGCAGAAAGGTTTGATTCGTGGTAGTTACGTT
>ENA-UESI01000109-UESI01000109.1-human-gut-metagenome-genome-assembly--contig:-NODE-109-length-69378-cov-8.462576_pt1 | contig 69378 bp, 76 predicted proteins | sample MGYA00243005_ERZ508006 | MGnify/ENA primary metagenome ERZ508006 (study PRJEB26167, sample SAMN06115436) | human gut metagenome | host: Homo sapiens | place: China:Shandong | collected 2015-06-10... | reverse complement strand
CAGGGACGCACCGTCGATTTTAAAAATGCTGTGATTATTATGACCAGCAACGCCGGCGCCAGAGCTTTACTGGACAGTAAACCGCTGGGGTTTGCTGCTGGTGAGCAGCAGGTAAGCGACGGCCGTAAAAATGCGGTACTGGAAGAAGTAAAAAGGATCTTCCGGCCTGAATTTTTAAACCGTATTGATGAGATTCTGGTCTTTGATCCGCTTGGTGAAGCAGAGCTGCGGCAGATCGTTGAGCAGATGCTTAAAGAGCTTTCCGGCCGTCTGCAGGAAAACGGCCTTGGGATCAAGGTTAGTGACGAAGCAAAAGCTGAGCTTTTAAAAGCAGGGAAAGATACACGCTATGGCGCCCGTCCTTTGCGCCGGGCTTTAAGAAAGCTGGTGGAGGACCCTGTTTCCGATTTGTATCTGGCGGCAGAATTAAAGCGCGGCGATACGATTTTGACGCGTACGGATGCTGCGGGCAAGATTTATTTTGATAAAGAAGAAGCGCACAAGGAAGAAGTTCTGGTTGCAGCTGGAGAGGAACGTCCATAATGGCCAAACCGAAAATACGTTTCGTTTGTCAAGCCTGTGGCTATGCGACTGCTAAATGGCTGGGTAAATGCCCGGAATGTGGGCAGTGGGACAGTTTTGTCGAAGAGCTGGAGACGCCTGAGCGCCCCGGGCAGAGTTATCTGCCTGTGGGCGAAACGGCGAAGCCCAAACCTCTGCAGCAGGTAGCAGAACAGTCTGTCAGCCGTTTGCAGACGGGGATCCGCGAATTTGATCGTGTGCTTGGCGGCGGTATCGTTCCCGGCAGTCTTGTTTTGTTGGGCGGCGATCCTGGTATCGGCAAATCGACGATGCTTTTGGATGCCGGTATGAAGTTCAGCCGGAACAATATCAAGGTATTGTATGTTTCGGGTGAAGAATCAGAGGCGCAGACCGCGATGCGGGCAAGGCGCCTGGGCAGCAGCGGTGATAACCTGCTGGTGATGACTGCCACTGATTTGAATACGATTTTACTGCAGGCGCAGGAAGTGCAGCCGGCATTATTGGTGATCGATTCGATCCAGACCATGTACAACAGCGAGCTGCCAACTGCTGCCGGCAGTGTTGGTCAGGTACGTGAATGTACGGCCAAGTTACTGCGCTTTGCTAAAACCAGCGGCATTGCGGTGTTGATTATCGGCCATGTGACTAAAGACGGCAATATTGCCGGGCCGCGGCTGCTGGAACATATGGTTGATGTGGTGCTGCAGTTTGAGGGGGACCGCTCTTATTCCTTCAGGGTGCTGCGCGCTTTGAAAAACCGCTTTGGCTCAACTAACGAGAGTGGCATTTTCTCCATGGAAGCCAGCGGCTTACAGGAAATCAGTAACCCGGCCGGCCTGTTTCTGGAAGAGCGCAGCAGCGATGCTTCCGGTTCGGTCGTCTGTGCCTGTCTGGAAGGCAACAGGCCCATTTTGGTAGAAATGCAGGCACTGGTTGCCAAAACGCCTTATGGCATGCCAAGACGTACAGCAGTTGGTTTTGATTATAACAGGGTCACGATGTTGCTGGCGATTCTGGAACGCCGCTTAGGCATGGATTTTGGCGCTTATGACGCCTATGTTAATGTAGTCGGCGGGATGAAGGTCACGGAACCTGCTGCGGATCTGGCCGTGGCGTCTGCGTTGGTATCAAGTTATAGGAACCGGCCAATTCCGCATGGCGTACTGGTCATGGGTGAAGTCGGCCTTACAGGAGAAGTGCGCCGGATCGGTTCGCCGGAAAGACGTATTAAGGATGCGATGAATCTTGGCTTTAAAAAATTTATCGTACCGGCAGGGAAACTGTCTTTAGAAGAACCATGCCGTGGGATCGTGCAGGTTAAAACTTTAGAAGAAGCACTGGATGCTGTTTTTGCTTAAAGGAGCGGAGATTTCTCCGCTCCTTTATTTATTTTTAAATAAAAGTAGAATTTTTAGATAAAAATGATTGACACAAATATGGAGCTATGATAAAATTATAAAATTTGACAAAAATAATAAGAGGTGTTAAAATTAATATACGTAAAAAATAGTGTGTTCCTTAGGAGGGCAGAAGATGTTTGCAGCAGGAGATAAAGTCGTATATCCGATGCACGGCGCCGGAGTAGTAAAAACAATAGAAAAGCGTGAACGTGACGGTCAAAGCGTCGATTATCTGATTCTGGCAATGCTTCTGGGCGAGATGAAGGTCATGGTACCGGTTGACAGCGTAGAGCGTGTTGGGCTGCGTCATGTTATTGAAACTGAGGACATCGATGCCGTTGAAAAGGTTTTGGAAGAACGGCCTGATGATTATAACAAAAGTATTACCTGGAACAGACGCTTTAACATGTATCTGGAAAAAATGAAGAGCGGTAATGTTTTTGAAGTTGCCGATGTGATAAGGACATTGCAGGTACAGGAAAATGAAAAAAAATTATCTACCGGTGAGCGTAGATTATTAGGTACGGCCAGACAGATATTGATCAGCGAAGTGATGCTTGTCAAAAATGCTGAGCAGCAGGATATTGAAAACTGGCTGAATAAGTTTTTTTAGTGAAATACGTCGGAAAATCCGACGTATTTTATTTTTTTGCTGTTTTTAATACGGAAATTGTAGTAAAATATTATATTATCCACATTATTTCAGGAAAGGAGGTGCGAAGATGTTAAACAGAATTTTAAAGCTGACCATTGTCGTTGTATTTGCGCTTACCGGACTCATACTTACTGAATATTTACTGCCTTATATTTCGGATTTTTTTGGTTACGATCTTTACGACAATGGCTTTTTTGGAATAGCTTTGGCTACTATTGTTTCAGGTGCCGTAGGCATTTTTGCTTTTGGTGGACTTGGTGTGGCGGTAGCGCCGGTGCTTATTTATCATATTATGGGCTATACGGAGCGGATGGCAATCGTTTTGTCCAAGGTGCCGACCAGTGATATTCTTGTTATGACTCTTGGCATCGGCATCGGTTTGATTTTGGCTAATCTTTTAGGGGGGCCTTTTTCGCATTTGCCGATCATCGGCCCTTATATACCTTTGATTTTCAGTCTGGTACTTTCTATTATCGGTGCGAAAGTGGCACTGCGGAAGCATAAGGATATCGTGGGCTTTTTTAACCGCAGTATACCCAGTCTGAAAGGGGCTGTAAAACCGGCCGCTGTTAAATCGCTGGCTATGAGTGACAGACTGTACAGCAAAAATAAATTGCTGGACACCAGCGTCATTATTGACGGACGTATTATTGACATTCTCAAAACAGGCTTTCTGGAAGGGCGTTTGATCGTTCCTAATTTTGTTTTGGAAGAATTGCAGAAGCTGGCTGACTCCTCTGATAATCTGAAACGGGCTAAAGGGCGTCGTGGTTTGGATCTGATTCAGGAGATCCAGCAGGGCAATAAAGAGCAATTACTGGTGGAAGATACTGATTTCGAAGATTTGAACGAAGTCGATGCCAAACTGGTCAAGCTGGCCAAACAGACGGATGCTGTGATTATCACTAATGATTTTAATCTGAATAAAGTTGCTGAGATACAGGGCGTAAACGTACTCAATATCAATGATCTAGCTAACGCTATCAAGCCGGTGGTGCTGCCGGGCGAAGAGATGAATGTTTTCATCGTTAAAGACGGCAAGGAAAATAACCAGGGTGTAGCTTATCTTGAAGACGGTACGATGATCGTTATTGAAGGCGGCAAAAAGCTGGTTGGTGAAAATACGTCGGTAGTAGTAACTTCTGTACTGCAGACTTCGGCAGGCAGAATGATTTTTGCAAAACTGAAATAACTCACGGGGGCGTTTATGGAGAAAATCGTGACGATAGTTCCGGCTGCCGGGCTGGGAAGGCGTTTAGGATTAGGGAAGAATAAGGCTTTTGCCAGGGTAGGTGGTTTGCCGCTTTTGGTGCAGTGTCTGAGGATGCTGGCAGACACAGACTGCGTGAGCAGGGTTATCGCGGTGGTTCGGCCGCAGGAAGTAGAGGAAGCAGAGATGCTGCTGAGGGAATACCATGAGAAGTATTATCCGCAGCTGCCTTTTTGCGTCGTTGCAGGGGGGAAGGAGCGACAGGATTCTGTTGCCAATGCTCTGGCGACCGTTACGGAAACGGAGGGCTATATAGCTGTGCATGACGGTGCCCGTCCGTTTGCAGGTCGGGAGGTTTTTACAAGGGTGTTAAAAGCGGCTGCCTGTAGCGGGGCTGCTATTGCTGCAGTGCCTGTAAAGGACACGATCAAGGTTGTCGATGCAGATGGTATCGTACAGGCGACGCCTGTACGTGATACGCTGCGTGCGGTACAGACACCGCAGATCTTTAAAATCAGCGTTTTAAAGCAGGCATACGAGCTTTTGCGAAAACAGCCCGGGAATGTGACTGATGATGCTTCACTGGTGGAGCGTTTAGGGATAGCTGTTGCGGTTTCCGAAGGCAGCTATGAGAATATTAAGATCACAACGCCGGAGGATTTGCTTCTGGCAGAAAATTTATGTAAAAGCAGAGGGCTTGTGGGATGACAGAAAGAAGTAATAACTGGCCGCAGTTTCGAGTAGGTTGTGGTTATGATGTACATAAACTGGCTGCCGGCCGTAAATTGATTTTATGCGGAGTCGAGCTCCCTTATGAATTGGGTCTATTAGGCCATTCTGATGCCGACGTGGCCCTGCACGCGCTGATGGATGCTTTGCTTGGTGCGGCTGGGCTGGGTGATATTGGCAGGCATTTTCCAGATACTGATATGCAGTTTAAAGATGCTGACAGTATGCTGCTGCTGAGGCAGGTGGTCAAACTGCTGCATGAGCAGGGCTGGCTGGTAAACAATGCCGATGTGACGATTATGGCGCAGCAGCCAAAGCTTGCACCCTACATTGAACAGATGGCGGCGAATATTGCCCGGGAAATGCGTATCGAGCGGTCTGCTGTCAATGTGAAAGCGACAACGACAGAAAAGCTGGGCTTTGTTGGCCGAGGGGAAGGCATGGCTTCTGAAGCTGTGGTAAGTATCATCAGAGGTTGAAGTATGTCGAAGTGCCGTTATGGCGCTGAGTACTCATATTGCTTTTATGGTGTATAATATACAAGATAAGTATTTTTGGAGGGATCATTCTAATGTCTAATGAAATCAGAGTAAGATTTGCACCGAGTCCGACCGGACCGTTCCATATCGGCGGCGCTCGCAGCGCTTTGTTCAACTGGCTGTTTGCCAGGAAAATGGGCGGCAAGCTTGTTTTACGTATCGAGGATACTGACCTTGAGCGTTCCAGCCGCGAATCTGAAGAGAATATCAAGGCTGCTTTAAAATGGCTGGGGCTAAACTGGGATGAAGGTATCGACGTAGGCGGTGAATATGGCCCGTACCGTCAAACAGAGCGCCTGGAGCTTTATAAAAAGTATACTGATCAGCTGTTGGCTGAAGGTAAGGCCTACTATTGTTATTGCACCGACGAAGAACTGGAGGCCGAACGACAGGCTTTGTCGGCGAAAGGGCAAATGCCTCGTTATATGGGCAAATGCCGCAATCTTACTTCTGAACAAAAAGCACAGTATGAAGCTGAAGGACGCAAACCTACCGTACGTTTCAGAGTGCCTGCCGATCAGCAGATCCTTGTTCGCGACATGGTGCGCGGCGATGTTGTTTTTGATTCCAATGGGATCGGTGATTTTGTCATCGTTAAATCCGATGGTATTCCTACTTATAATTATGCCGTTGTTATTGACGATGCTTTGATGAAAATTTCACACGTTATCCGTGCTGAAGAGCATTTATCCAATACTCCGCGTCAATGTCTTATTTATGATGCGCTGGGCTTTGAAAAGCCTACTTTTGGTCATATTTCCCTGATCCTGGGTAAGGATCGTACCAAGATGTCCAAGCGCCATGGCGCTACCTCTGTCGATCAGTATCGTCAATTGGGTTATCTGCCGGAAGGCATTGATAATTTTCTGGCTTTGTTGGGCTGGGCGCCGAACAGCGAACAGGAGATTTTCAGTATGGAAGAATTGATTCAGGCTTTCTCGATGGATCATGTTGCTAAAAATCCTGCTGTTTTTGAAATCGACAAGCTGAACTGGATCAACCAGCATTATATGCGCCAGCTGGATGCTGAGGCTTTCTTTGAGGCTGCCAAACCGCACATGCTCGCTGCAGGTTATATGACTGGCGACGAGAGCGGTGCTAGACTGGAATGGCTCAAACGTGTGGTTGCTACGGCCAAAGAGCATGTTGCTTTTGCAGCGCAGATCCCTGAATGCGTCGCGATGTATTTCAGCGATGAATTTGAATTTGAAAATGCAGAGGCCGCTGCCGTATTGCAGGAAGAGTCTGTACCGACAGTGATGAAAATGCTGTTTGAAGAATTGCCTAAACTGGAAGTTTTAGATGGTCCTGCCGTAAAAGCGACCTTCAAAGCTATCCAAAAAGCTACTAAACTGGGCGGCAAAGCTGTATTTATGCCGATCCGCGTCGCTTTGACAGGAAATCAGCATGGACCGGAGCTGGCAGAAATGGTGCCGCTGCTGGGGTTGGAACGTACAGAAGCCAGAATTAGAGCAAGCCTTGCCAAGGCAGGCATCACTCTGTAAAGGAGAGCTTAGAATGACGATTAAAGTTTATAATACTCTGACCAAACAAAAAGAAGAGTTCGTGCCGGTACATCCTGGCAAAGCCAATATTTATGTCTGCGGCGTCACTCCCTATAATCATCCGCATATCGGCAATGCCCGTCCATTTGTGACATGGGACGTTATCCGCCGTTTTCTGGAGCATGAAGGCTACGACGTACTGCATGTGCAGAATTTTACAGATGTCGATGATAAAATAATCAATACCGCCAATAAAGAGGGCGTTTTGTGGAGTGACATCTGCGGACGTTATATCGACGCTTATTTTGAAGTAATGGATAAGCTCAATGTACGCCGTGCGCATGTTTATCCGCGTGTTTCCGAGCATATGGAAGAAATCATTGCAACGGTACAAACGCTGATCGACCGCGGTTATGCGTACGAAATGGATGGCGATGTTTATTACAGCGTTGAAAAATTTGAGCATTATGGCGAGCTTTCCGGTCGTAATCTGGAAGATATGATGGCCGGTGCCCGCGTTGATGTCAACGATAAAAAGCATAATCCCATGGACTTTGCCTTGTGGAAGGCTGCCAAACCCGGGGAACCTTCCTGGAGCAGCCCCTGGGGTGAAGGACGACCCGGCTGGCATATCGAATGTTCGACTATGAGCATGAAATATTTAGGTGAGACCTTTGATTTTCATGGCGGCGGCAGTGATCTGATCTTCCCGCATCATGAGAACGAGATCGCGCAGTCTGAAGGCTGTACTGGCTGTCATCCCTTTGTTAAATACTGGCTGCATAACGGTTTTATTACTGTTAATGAAGAAAAAATGTCGAAATCACTGGGCAATTTCTTTATGGTTATTGATATTCTCGAACATTACGAGCCGGAAACACTGCGCTTTTTTATCCTTTCCACACATTACCGCAGTCCGCTGGATTTCAGTGATGAACGTCTGGCTGAAGCGCAGCGCAGTTTGTCAAGGCTGAAAACGGCCCGGGAAAACCTGCAGGCCCTTACTGCTTTAATGAATGCCGGACCTGCGGAAGAAAGTCTGGCGCTGCGGAAGAAGGTTTTGGAACTGCGCGGCGAGTTTATGGAAGCTATGCGTGATGATTTTAATACGGCTCTGGCCATCAGCCATATGTTTGCTTTGGCTAAGGAGATCAATATTTATCAGCAAAGCATCATCAGCAGCGGCAGTAAGCCGGATGGAAAGCTGGTAGCCATTCTGCAGAATGTATTTGCGGAAATGTGCTCGATCATCGGTGTGCTGGAAACAGTTTCCTGTGCTGCTGAAGCGGAGGGTAACGGTTTGGAAGAACAGCTGATGGAGATGCTTATTGCCATGCGCCAGGAAGCAAGAAGCAATAAGGACTATGCTCAGGCCGATGCTTTACGCAATAAGCTGAGTGAACTGGGCATTGTTCTGGAAGATACGCCTCAGGGCGTACGTTGGAAAAAACAGTGAAGTTTGAACAATATCAGCAAATAAAAGCTCATGCTCTGGCAGCCTGTACGGCTGCCGGGCTGACTTATGGAGAACCGAAACAACTGAATCCGATACTGTTGGCGTATATCGGGGACGTTGTTTTTTCTCTTTATGTACGCCTGCGGCTGTTGCCGACGTCAGGGCAAGTACGCGTCATACACGATCTGGGTTCCAAAATGGTGTCGGCGGTAATGCAGGCAAAGGCTATGGAGGCTTTGCTGCCGGATTTGACGGAAGAAGAGGCTTATATCGCCAAACGTGGCCGCAATACTAAATCAATGGTGCCTAAAAGTGCTTCCGTGCATGAATACCGCATGGGAACAGCATTTGAAGCATTGCTGGGTTGGTTGTTTTTGAGCAATAAGGAAGAACGGCTGGAGGAAATACTGGAACGTTCTTTTATGATTATTTCAGAGACCATGCAGAAGAAAGGGTGAATCAACATGGAAGTAAAATTACTCAGACATACACCGGAACCTGAAAAGACAGTTGCCATGAGCGCGCGTCTATGCTATTCGCCCATTGGGGCCGCGCAGCTTGAAGAAAAAATGTCTGATGAACAGGCGGCAAAATTGGTACGCAAACTGGTGGAAATGGGACATTTTTCAACCTTGGAACATGTTACGTTCACCTTTGCTATAGAAGGAGTTTCCAGAGTACTGACGCATCAGCTGGTACGTCACCGTATCGCTTCTTATTCGCAGCAATCGCAGCGCTATGTTAAAGAGCATGATTTTGAAACGATTATGCCTCCTACCATCGCCGCCAGACCTGAGGCTAAGGCCAGGTTTGAACAGCTGATGACGGATATTCAGACTATGTATAACGAATTTACCGAAGAGTTTGGGATCCCGGCAGAAGATGCCCGTTATGTGCTTCCCAATGCGGCGGAAACTAAAATAGTTGCAACGTTTAACGTCAGGTCTTTGATGAATTTCTTCAGCCTGCGCTGCTGTAATCGTGCGCAGTGGGAGATCAGGCAGCTTGCGGAAAGAATGCTGGCTGAATGTAAAAAAGTCGCACCGGTATTATTTGAAAACGCGGGGCCGACCTGTGTCAGCGAAGGTATCTGCCGTGAAGGAGCAATGAGCTGCGGCCGGTTGGCAGCTATTCTGGCGGCCAAACAAAAACAGCAGTGATAATTAGGAGGAACTATGTCTGAAGAAATTCTTGCCGGACGCAATTCTGTAACAGAGGCCTTGCGCAGCGGCAGATCTATCAATAAACTGTTTGTGCAGGATGGCATCAAAGGCGGCAGTGTCAGCGAGATTCTTGGTTTGGCAAAAACTGCGGGCGTAGTTCTGGAGTTTTGCAAAACTGAAAGACTGGACAAACTGGCTGGCGGACTGCGCCATCAGGGGTTTGTCGCTTTAGCTGCCCCTATTCGTTTTCACAGTCTGGAAGAGGTTTTGGCGTTGGCAGAGGAAAAGGGTGAAGCTCCTTTTTTACTGCTGCTGGATGAGCTGCAGGATCCTCAGAATGTAGGAGCTTTGATCAGAACGGCTGACGCTGCCGGCGTACATGGAGTGTTGCTTCCCAAGCGGCGCAGCTGTCCGCTGAATGCTGTGGTGGCAAAAATTTCTGCCGGCGCGGTAGAATATGTGCCTGTAGTCCAGATCGGCAATATTCCGCAGACGATTGAAGAGCTGAAGAAACTTGGTTTTTGGATCGCCGGAGCGGATATGCAGGGTGAAGATTATTATAAAAGTAATCTGATCGGCCCGATGGTCATTGTAGTGGGCGCTGAGGGTAAAGGTTTGGGACGGCTTGTGAAAGAAAAATGCGATATTATTGTCAGTCTGCCGATGCAGGGCGGCGTTTCTTCGCTGAATGCTTCGGCGGCAGGAGCTGTTTTGTTGTATGAGGTCGTGCGTCAGCGTCGGGTGCAGGCGGGCGTTTAAATTATGAAAGAATGGCTTGTGGTAGACGGTTATAATGTTATTAATAACTGGCAGGATTTTCGCAAATTGCGGGAGGAGAATCTTGAGCATGCCCGCGAGATTTTAAAAGAAAAATTAGCCGAATATATAGCTTTTAAGGGGTATGCGGGAATCGTTGTTTTTGATGCTCAGGAAGTGCAGGGAGTTGCTTCGTTTGAAAAGAAAGGAGCCTTGGAGGTTGTCTTTACAAATGAAGGGGAAACTGCTGATTCATGGATCGAGCGCCGCGTGTATGAGCTTGTAAAAGGCGGCAACAATGTTTTTGTTGTGACCAGCGATTACGCAGAGCAGCTGAATGTCTTAGGAAGCGGTGCCTACAGGGTCTCGGCCCGTGAATTCCGTGAAGAGTATCTGCTTACAAAAAAACAGATCGCACAGCGCAGCGAACAGCTCACAGGCAGTTTGAGCCGTAATGAGCTGGGAGGCAGGCTGCAGGAGCATATTCTGGATCATTTTGAAAAACTGCGTCGTGATACCTAAAAATTGACGCTTACATAAGTATGGAGTATAATGAAAAAGCTGATAGATGCAGGAAATTCCTAGGAAACGGAGGTTGTGCCAATGAGTACGGAAACGCCATATAATCCTTATGCTGCTTTTGAAAACATGGCGGATGAAGATGTCGTCTTAAAGGCTAAACAAGAAGATAACGCGCTTGCTCAGGAATATCTTTTGCATAAATACCGTAATTTTGTGCGGGCTAAAGCCAGAAGCTATTTTTTAATAGGTGCCGAACGGGAGGATATCATCCAGGAAGGGATGATCGGGCTTTATAAAGCTATTCGTGATTTTCGCGGCGATAAGCTGTCGTCGTTCAGAGCTTTTGCTGAACTGTGTGTGACACGTCAGATTATTACAGCTATCAAAACAGCAACCAGACAGAAGCATATACCGCTTAATTCGTATGTTTCTTTGAATAAGCCTATTTATGAAGAAGATTCTGACAGAACCTTGCTGGATATCATTTCCGGTGTCAAAGTTGCTAATCCTGAAGATATGATCATCAGCAGAGAAGAGTTTGCTGATATCGAAAATAAAATGAATAATATTCTCAGTGATCTTGAATGGAAAGTCCTGATGAGCTATCTGGATGGTAAATCCTATCAGGAGATTGCCGTTGAACTGGACAGGCATATCAAATCGATCGATAATGCCCTGCAGAGGGTAAAACGTAAATTGGAAAAATATATTACCAACCGTAATGATAATACCGATCTGAGCGAAGTCTACAGCGGGCTTTTAGCCATTGATCCCAGCGAACGGTTCACTCACCGCAAACGTGATTGATAAATTGATAAATGTGAAACAAAATAGTAACATCATTTAGATTTTTCTGAATGATGTTATTTTTTTAAAGGATTTCGTAAACAAACAGCGAATATAGCAGTAACTGGAAAGTGAAGGGCAAATTTTACGCTGAGCGTAATTGGGAGGTAATGGACATGAGCCAAGTAGAAGAATTTGTAAAAATTGTAGAAGGCGTCAAAGACCATGATGTAAAAGTAGTTATCGTAACGGGTAAACCGGGCAGCGGTAAAAGCAAGGTGCTGCGCGAAGCTGCTGAAGAGAAGAAATGGGATTACATCGATTGCCGCCTTTTGATTACTGAAAAATTTTTGGAGGTTCCTCCTGGAGAGCGTCAGGCAAAAGCACCTGAGATGATGGCGGATATATTGGAAGGCTATGACAGCGAGGTTATTTTGCTTGATCGTCTGCAAACCCTGTTTGTACCGGTATTTCATATTGATGTTGATGCTTTGCTGCATAAGCTCAGCGAAAAGTTTGTTATTGTAACAGCTTGGCCGGGTTACCTTGAAGAAGGAAAACTCTGTTATGATAAATTTGATGGAACGGAGTCTATCCGTATCAGTTCGGAAGGGTTTACGGTTTGGAACGTTGATTAAAAAAGCGAGGTAAGTAATGAGCCAAGCAAAGAAAAGGCTGGCAGTTTTGACCGGCGGCGGTGATTGCCCCGGGTTAAACGCAGTTATCAGGGCAGTAGTAAAAACGGCCCTTAATAATGGATATGAGATATTTGGCATAGAAAACGGTTTCAACGGACTGGTGACAGGCCGGATGGGGCTGATGGACTATAAAGATGTTTCGGGAATCCTGCCTCGGGGCGGAACGATTCTTGGAACGACTAACCGCGACAATCCCTTCAAGTTTGCTGTGGAAGAAAACGGGGAATTGGTTTATTACGATAAACGCGCGGAAGTAATGGCTAATCTTGAAAAAAATGGTATCGAAGCTTTAGTGGTTATCGGCGGAGACGGCAGCTTGAATATAGCTGCAAGACTGGCTAAAGAATGCGGAGTAAAGGTCGTGGGGGTACCCAAAACGATCGATAACGACCTTCCGTGTACAGAACGTACTTTTGGTTTTGACACAGCAATGGCGATGGCTACGGAAGCTTTGGATAGGATCCATACAACGGCAGAATCTCATCACCGCGTTATGGCGCTGGAGGTTATGGGGCGTTATGCTGGTTGGATCGCATTGCATTCCGGCATAGCCGGTGGAGCAGATGTTATTTTGATACCGGAGATACCCTACAGTATCGATTCGGTTATTGGAAAAATCAGGGCCCGCCAGGCAGCCGGGAAACAATTCAGTATTATTGTTGTAGCTGAAGGAGCAAGACCTGTGGGCGGTGAGATGTCTGTCGCACGCATGGTCAAGGGAAGCTTCGAGCCCATCCGTCTCGGCGGAGCAGGAGAAAAACTGGTTCGTGAGATCGAGGAGAAAACGGGTATCGAATCGCGGTGTACTGTATTGGGTTATCTACAAAGAGGCGGCACGCCTACACCTTTCGACAGAGTTCTTTCTACGCGTTATGGTGTAGCAGCGGTCGAGGCTTGCATACGCAAGGAATATAACGTTATGGTATCACTGCAAAACGATAAGATCGTTACGGAGCCTATTGAGAAAGTTGCCTCCAAGCCACGGTTAGTACCAGTAGACAGCGATATAATTCGCACAGGACGTCAAATGGGCTTATGTTTTGGTGACTGACTTGATAAGTCAAATCAAAGAACTTTAGTTTACAGCAACATTCAGAGGACAGCGGAAATGGACGCCGCTGTCCTTTTCTTTGTCATTATTCAGGTAAATTTATATAATTAAACTTGGCGGTAGAGATAATAACCTGTATAATGTAGAAGTTAGTAAAAATTATGCGATAAGGTAATTGTGGAAGGATCGATAACGATAATGGATCAGAATTTGATAGCGGTAATAGTAGGCTTTGTAGAAGGTGTAACTGAGTTTTTGCCAGTATCATCAACAGGGCATATGATCATAGTAGGGCATATGCTGGGGTTTGATGGTCCGGCGGCAGATATTTTTGACGTTTTCGTACAGCTGGGAGCAATCCTGTCAGTTATTTTTATTTATAAAGAGCGGTTTGCCAGATTTTTTACCAAGGAAGGCTGGCAGGTTGATAAGGGCCTGAGCGTTTGGCATGTAGCTGTTGGTATTGTCCCTGTAATGGGCGTGGCATTTTTTGCGTATAAATATATCAAAGAATATCTTTTTTCGCCCTTCACGGTCGCAATAGGTTTGGTATTAGGCGCGTTATTAATGATGTATGCTGAATATAAGACAAAAGATAAACAATCGGAATTGCTGGATGATGTGGATAAAATTTCTTTGAAACAGGCTGCTCTTGTCGGGGCATTTCAGCTGCTTTCATTGTGGCCCGGATTTTCCAGGTCGGGAAGCACTTTGGCCGGAGGCCTTTTGGTAGGACTGAAACGCGAGACCGCGGCAAATTATACTTTTTTGATTGCAGTACCATTGATGTTTGTAGCGTGTTTGTACGATCTTTTAAAAAATATAAGTATATTGACAGTTGATGATCTGCAGATGCTGACGATAGGTTTTGTGGTTGCATTCGTGGTTGCTTACTGGTCTGTACTGTGGTTTTTAAAATTTCTTCATAAATATAGCTTGACATCTTTTGCATATTATCGTATCATACTTGCTGTAGCTGCTTTAACATACTTTTACTTTTAAAGAGTTTTGTAAAAAAAGTTACTGAATTAATTGAAAAGTAGTTGACAAAATGATTATGTTAATATATAATCTTCCTTGTCACTAATTAAGTGCTGGCATAGCTCAACTGGTAGAGCAGCTGACTTGTAATCAGCAGGTTGTGGGTTCAAGTCCTATTGCCAGCTCCAAAATGGAGAGGTTCCCGAGTGGCTAAAGGGAGCAGACTGTAAATCTGCCGCGTTTCGCTTCGTTGGTTCGAATCCAACCCTCTCCACCATTTTCTTAATTAGTTTTCATCGCGGGGTGGAGCAGTTGGTAGCTCGTCGGGCTCATAACCCGAAGGTCGTTGGTTCAAGTCCAGCCCCCGCAACCATTTGTTATTTGGTTGCGATGCTGATGTAGCTCAGTCGGCAGAGCGTATCCTTGGTAAGGATAAGGTCACCAGTTCAATCCTGGTCATCAGCTCCAAATAAATATGGCGGCGTAGCTCAGTTGGCTAGAGCATTCGGTTCATACCCGGAGTGTCCGCGGTTCAAATCCGTGCGCCGCCACCAATAAAAAATAAAACCTCAGTGATGGGGTTTTTTTTATTATAATCATAAAACTGCAAGCAGGAGTTTACAGGCTGGCGGCGAATATGGTAAAATGACTTCAAAGCCTATTTTATAAATAACAAAAGAGATTCGGAGGAAAAATGAATGGCAAAGCAAAAATATGAAAGAACAAAACCGCATGCTAATATCGGTACCATCGGTCACGTTGACCATGGTAAAACAACCCTGACCGCAGCAATCACTAAAGTATTGGCTTCTAAAGGCGGCGCAGAATTCATGGATTACTCCATGATCGATAAAGCCCCTGAAGAAAGAGAACGCGGTATCACCATCAACACTTCTCACGTAGAATATGAAACTGCAACCCGTCACTACGCACACGTAGACTGCCCAGGCCATGCTGACTATGTTAAAAACATGATCACCGGCGCAGCTCAAATGGACGGAGCTATCCTGGTAGTATCCGCAGCAGACGGCCCGATGCCGCAAACCCGTGAGCACATCCTGCTCGCCCGCCAGGTAGGCGTACCGGCAATGGTAGTGTTCCTGAATAAAGCAGACATGGTAGACGATCCGGAACTGATCGAATTAGTAGAAATGGAAGTACGTGAACTGCTCTCCAGCTACGACTTCCCCGGCGACGACATTCCTGTAATAGTAGGTTCTGCACTGAAAGCACTGGAAGGCGACGCAGCATACGAAGCAAAAATCATGGAACTGATGGACGCAGTAGACGCATATATTCCTATCCCGGAACGCGCAACTGACAAACCGTTCCTGATGCCTGTAGAAGACGTATTCACGATCACCGGCCGTGGTACAGTAGCAACCGGCCGTGTAGAACGTGGCGTAATCAAAGTAGGCGACAACATTGAGATCGTCGGCATGACAGAAGAGAAAAAAGCAACAGTAGTAACCGGCGTAGAAATGTTCCGCAAATTGCTGGACGAAGCAGTAGCAGGTGACAACATCGGCTGCCTGCTGCGTGGTGTAGACCGTAAAGACATCGAGCGCGGTCAGGTACTTGCAAAACCGGGCAGCATTCATCCGCACACAAAATTCAAAGCAGAAGTATACGTACTGACGAAAGAAGAAGGCGGCCGTCATACACCGTTCTTCAACGGCTATCGTCCGCAGTTCTACTTCAGAACAACAGACGTAACAGGCGTAACTGAATTACCGGAAGGTATCGAAATGGTAATGCCTGGCGATAACGTAACGATGGACGTAGAGCTGATCACTCCGATCGCAATCGAGCCTGGTCTGCGTTTTGCGATCCGCGAAGGCGGCCGTACTGTTGGCGCTGGCGTTGTTGCTGCTATCAACGAATAATTAAGAGTGCGATAACCTTATTTTCTGCTAAGGCCGGTCCTGCATAGACCGGTCTTAGTATATTTTTGAAAGTTTGTTGACATAGAGTGTTAACTGTGGTACTCTATATTAGTGAAATTTTGTGATTGGTAATCTATGAGTAAGAGAGGTGTTAAATATGCGCAGTTTAGTTACCATGGCTTGCACTGAGTGCAAACAACGCAACTATCAAACCAACAAAAACAAAAAGAACGATCCTGATCGTATCGAACTGAATAAATATTGCAAGTTCTGCAAAAAACACACTTTACATAAAGAAACTAAATAATTTTAGTTAACGTGTGATTTAGTATCAGGTATTCAAGCAAGGATGTGAAAAAATGGCCGTTCCGGAAACTACGGGTGTGAAGAACGCAGGCGGTATTACACGCTTTATGCGTGAAACTAAAGTAGAACTGAAAAAAGTAACCTGGCCTACCAAACAAGAGCTTATTGCCAATACCGCAGTGGTTTTGATCGCGGTTATTATTTGTGCGGCATTGATTTGGGTCATTGATGCCTTCTTCAATGTTGTTTTTCGCTTGATTTTGCAATAAGGTTGCGTAAGGAGGAAAGGGAAGCTTCCCTATCATTAATATGGAATCAGAAAAACGTTGGTATGTAATCCATACTTATTCCGGTTATGAGAATAAGGTAAGCGCAAATCTGGAACGTAAAGTTCATTCCTTGGGTATGGAAAATGAAATTTTTCGTATTGTAATACCTATGGAAAATGAGGTTGAAGTAAAAGACGGCAAAAAACGCAGTGTCCAGAGAAAAGTCTTTCCTGGTTACGTGCTTGTAGAGATGATTGTCAATGACCGCTCTTGGTATGCCGTGCGTAATACACCGGGTGTTACCGGCTTTGTCGGTTCCGGTACTAAACCGATTCCTTTGACTGATGAAGAGGTCAAACAGATCATGCGCTCCATGGGCGTAGAAGAAAGCCGCCCGAAAATTGATTTACAATTACAACAGCTGGTTCGCTTGAAAGCAGGTCCGTTTGCCGGCTGTGTCGGCAGCGTTTCTGAGATTAATGAAGAACGTGGTAAACTGAAAGTTCTGGTTAGCATGTTCGGACGCGAAACACCTGTTGAGATTGATTTTACTCAGGTTGAAGAAACTGAATAACAAGGAGGTGTAATAAATGCCGAAAAAAGTCGTAAAAATGGTAAAATTACAGGTACCGGCTGGTAAAGCTACTCCGGCTCCTCCTGTAGGCCCTGCACTCGGCCAAGCTGGTGTAAACATCATGGCTTTTGTTAAGGAGTTCAATGAACGTACTGCTCAACAAGCAGGTTTGATCATTCCGGTAGAAATTACCGTATTTGAAGATCGTTCCTTTACTTTCATTACTAAAACTCCTCCGGCTCCGGTATTGCTGAAAAAAGCTGCTGGTCTGGAAAAAGGTTCTGGCGAACCCAACAAAAAGAAGGTTGCTCAATTGAGCCGCGATAAAGTTCGCGAAATCGCTGAAGCTAAAATGGCTGACCTGAACGCTGCTGATATCGAAGCTGCTATGAGAATGGTAGAAGGTACTGCACGCAGCATGGGCATCACCATCGTTGACTGATTTATAGTCGACTATTTACGTGGGAGGAATTATCCGTTTGCACCACAAGGAGGAAAGTTTAATGGCAAAATTTGGTAAAAAATATCAAGACGCTTTGAAACTTATCGAAGCTGACAAGTTCTATGCTCCGAAAGAAGCAGTGGAATTAGTTAAAAAAACTTCTGTTACTAAATTTGACAGCACTGTAGAAGTTGCTTTCAAATTGGGCGTAAATCCCAAATACGCTGACCAACAGGTTCGCGGCGCTCTCGTTCTTCCCCATGGCACTGGCAAATCTAAATCTGTTTTAGTATTTGCTAAAGGCGCTAAAGTTCAGGAAGCAGAAGCTGCTGGTGCTGATTATGTAGGCGGCGAAGAATTGGTTGCTAAAATCCAGGGCGGCTGGACTGATTTTGAAGTCTGCGTTGCAACTCCTGACATGATGGGTGTTGTTGGCCGTTTGGGTAAAATCCTCGGTCCTAAAGGCTTGATGCCTAACCCGAAGGTTGGCACCGTTACTATGGATGTAACTCGTGCTATCAATGAAATCAAAGCTGGTAAAATCGAATATCGTACTGATAAAGCCGGTAATGTCCAGGCTCCTATCGGTAAGGCTTCTTTTACCGAACAACAACTGTTGGAAAACTACATCACTTTGGTTGATACTCTGATCAAAGTAAAACCGTCCGGCGCAAAAGGTCAGTATATTAAATCCATTACTGTATCTACCACTATGGGCCCTGGCGTAAAAATCGACGTTTTGAAAGCTAACAGCGACAAATAAGATTTTTGATGTGGTAACAACTTTATAAATCAGAAGATAATCGGGCCATAGACAGCAGGTGCGGTAACGCATAAGTATAAAACGCCTGCCGAGGCTGGAGACGATGAAGATAGACCTTCGCGACCTCCGGCTTAGGCCGAGAGGTCTTTTTGATTTTATAAAATCATTTTAAAGAAGGAGGTGTGATGCATGGCAGTTATTAGAAAAGAAAAAGCAGCAAAAGTTGCTGAGATCAAAGAATTGCTGACAGCTTCCAAATGCACTATTCTGGTTGATTTCTGCGGTTTGACTGTAGCCCAGGATACAACATTCCGCCGCAAAATGCGTGAAGCTGGCATCAAATACGGCGTTGTAAAAAATACAATGCTGCGTATTGCTGCAAATGAAGCTGGCATCGAAGGTTTAGAACCTGTATTGGAGAAAAACACTGCAATTGCTGTTGCTCCTGAAGATCCCGTTGCTGTAGCAAAAATCATTTGCGATTTCGCAAAAGAAAACAAAGCATTAACTATCAAAGCTGGTGTGCTCGACGGTCAGGTTATCGACGAAGCTGCAATCAAAGCTTTGGCAGAGCTTCCGCCGAAAGAAGTTCTTATTGCAAAAATGCTGGGCAGCATGAATGCTCCTATCAGCGGTTTTGTCAATGTACTTCAAGGTACTATCCGCAATGTCGTTTATGCACTCGACGCTGTTCGTCAGCAAAAAGAATCTGCATAAGCACAGCGCTTAAAAAAGCAAGTTGAATAAAAAAATAAAACATTTGAATTTATGGAGGTATATATAATGAACAAAGAACAAATCATCGAAGCTATTGAATCTATGACCGTACTCGAACTTTCCGAATTGGTAAAAGCTCTGGAAGAAAAATTTGGCGTATCTGCTGCTGCTCCTGTAGCTGTAGCTGCTGCTCCGGCTGCTGGCGGCGCTGCTGCTGCTGAAGAGAAAACTGAATTTGACGTAGTTTTGACTGCCGCTGGCGCTGGCAAAATCAACGTTATCAAAGTTGTTCGTGAAGCAACTGGTCTTGGCTTGAAAGAAGCAAAAGAAATCGTTGACGGCGCTCCTAAAGCTGTTAAAGAAAAAATCTCCAAAGCTGATGCTGAAGCTTTGAAAGCTAAACTTGAAGAAGCTGGCGCTTCCGTAGAATTGAAATAATTTTAGCTTAAAATTTTTAATAAGCTTCCTGTTTTACAGGAAGCTTATTTTATTTTCTTTATTTACTGTTGACAAGGGAAAAGGTTTATGATATCATAATAAACTACAGTAAATAAATGAATTGCAGGTATTTTGATAACAGTTACGATGGCTCAGTGGTTGGGAATCGTATACTGCTCATACGGTAAAGATGAAGCCCATTCATCGAAGACAATACGCAAGGTCCTTGAGACAATCTGGAACCTTGCTTTTTTTGTCATTCGTGAAAAGGGCTGAGTTTGGCCTGCCTGGCAAAATATGAAGGGGTGAGGGATTACATGTTTAAACCGGTTCCCGTAGGCGATAGGACTCGGTACAGTTATGCCAGAATCAATGAAGTATTACCAATGCCTCATTTGATTGACATCCAAAGAACATCGTATGAGTGGTTCATGCGAGAAGGTCTTTGCGAAATTTTTCATGACATTTCTCCGATCAAGGATTTTACAGGTAATTTAGAACTTTCGTTTGAGGGCTTTACTTTAGGTGAGCCTAAGTACAGCGTTGAAGAATGCAAGGAGCGTGACGCTTCTTATTCGGCGCCGTTAAACGTAAATGTTCGCTTGCTTTATAAAGATACCGGCGAGATCAAAGAATCTAAAGTTTTCATGGGCGATTTCCCTTTGATGACTGAAACCGGTACTTTTATTATCAATGGTGCTGAACGTGTTATCGTCAGCCAGTTGGTTCGTTCTCCAGGTGTATATTACAATGTATCCATGGACCCCAGCGGTAAAAAAATGTATGGTACCACCGTTATTCCAAACCGCGGCGCCTGGATCGAATTTGAAACAGATGTTAATGATGTTATCTATGCCCGTGTGGACCGTACCAGGAAATTACCTGCTACGATTTTACTGCGCGCTTTAGGTCTGTCCAGCAATGCTGAGATTTTGGCACTGTTTGGTGAACATCCTTCTGTTTTGGCAACTTTGGAACGTGATGCAACGACCAACCGTGAAGAAGCTTTAATTGAAATTTATAAGAAGCTGCGTCCTGGCGAACCGCCTACATTGGAAAATTCTACGCAGTTGATCGAAGCTACCTTTTTTGATAATAAACGATATGACCTTGCCAGCGTAGGCCGTTATAAGCTCAATAAAAAATTGGGCTGGCGCCGTCGTTTGCTGGATAAAGTCCTTGACGCACCGCTGGTCGATACTTCTACCGGCGAAATTATTCTGCCGGCAGGCACTAAAATCGACGATAAGGCAATTGATATCATCGAGCAAAGTGAGATTTTCAGCGGCGTGGGCTTGAAAGAAGCTTTTATCCGCGTTAAAGAACAGGTCCTGAAATTGATCTGTACTGCTGACATTCCTGAAAAGCACCGCACCGTAACCGTAGAAGACGTATTAGCATCTTTTGGTTATTTGCTTAACCTGATGGATGGTTTGGGTACGGGCGATGATATTGACCATTTAGGTAACCGCCGTGTACGCAGCGTTGGAGAATTGCTGCAAAATCAGTTCCGAATCGGTCTTGCCCGTATGGAACGCGTCGTCAAAGAGCGTATGACTATTCAAGACGTAGACGTGATCACGCCGCAGGCCTTGATCAATATCCGTCCTGTTGTTGCCGCAATCAAAGAATTCTTCGGCAGCAGTCAGTTGTCTCAGTTCATGGATCAGAACAACCCTCTGGCTGAGTTAACTCATAAACGTCGTTTGTCTGCACTTGGCCCTGGTGGTTTGAGTCGTGAACGCGCCGGTTATGAAGTTCGTGACGTTCATCATTCCCATTATGGACGTATGTGTCCTATTGAAACTCCTGAAGGTCCGAATATCGGTCTGATAGGTTCTTTGTCTACTTTTGCTATTATCAATAAATATGGTTTTATGGAAACTCCATACCGTAAGGTTGATAAAGAGGAAGGACGAGTTACTGACGAAATCGTTTATCTGACAGCCGATGAAGAGGACGAATATATTTGTGCTCAGGCCAATGAACCGCTTGATGAAAACGGTTATTTTCTGGGCGAACGTGTTACGGCACGTTATTTGAATGAAGTTTTGTCTCTGCCTCCTAATCAGGTCGATTATATGGACGTTTCTCCGAAACAGGTCGTATCCATTGCTACGGCTTTGATACCGTTCCTGGAAAATGACGATGCTAACCGTGCTTTGATGGGTGCGAATATGCAGCGTCAGGCTGTGCCGCTTTTGTGCACACAGTCTCCTGTTGTTGGTACCGGTATGGAATATAAGGTTGCCGTTGACTCTGGCGTTTGTGTTTTAGCTAAACGTGCCGGTGTCGTTGAACGTGTTGTCGGCAACGAAATCCGTGTCCGTGCGGAAGATGGCAGTGTTGATGTTTATGAACTTTTGAAATTCAAACGTTCTAATCAGGGGACCTGCGTCAACCAGCGCCCTATCGTCAATAAAGGCGATAAAGTAGTTGAAAAACAAGTGCTTGCAGATGGCCCTGCAACAGATCACGGCGAATTGGCACTTGGCCACAATGTAATTGTTGCTTATATGCCGTGGGAAGGCTACAACTACGAAGATGCTATTTTGCTGAGTGAAGATCTGGTTAAAGCCGATATCTTTACTTCTATCCATATTGAAGAATATGACTGCGATGCCCGTGATACCAAGCTTGGTCAGGAAGAAATCACCCGTGATATTCCCAACGTTTCTGAGGAAGCGCTGAAGGATCTTGACGAACGCGGTATTATCCGCATCGGTGCTGAAGTCCGCCCTGGTGATATTCTTGTCGGTAAGGTTACTCCGAAAGGTGAAACTGAGCTGACTGCTGAAGAACGTCTGCTGCGTGCTATTTTTGGTGAAAAAGCACGTGAAGTTCGTGACAGTTCGCTGCGTGTGCCGCATGGCGAGGCTGGTAAGATTGTCAGCGTAAAGGTATTTACCCGTGAAAACGGCGATGAGCTGCCGCCTGGCGTAAATGAACAGGTGCGTGTGCATATTGCTCAAAAACGTAAGATTTCCGAAGGCGATAAAATGGCAGGCCGCCATGGTAATAAGGGTGTAGTTTCCCGTATTATGCCGCGTGAAGATATGCCATTCCTGCCCAGCGGCGAGCCGGTGCAGATCGTGCTGAATCCTCTGGGTGTACCTTCCCGTATGAATATCGGCCAGATTTTGGAAACTCATTTAGGCTGGGCTGCCCGCGCTTTGGGTATGCAGATCGAGGCTGGTGCTGAAGGTTTAGCCGCCCGTTTCGAAAAAGCCGGTTATGATGTTGAAAAATATGGCATGCCTGAAACTGTTGAGATCGATAAATTCGGCGAAGAAAGCATTAAGGCAATGAAAATGTCCGTACCGGTTTTTGACGGTGCGCATGAAGAAGATATGAACGCTACCCTGGAATTGGCAGGCGTTGATCCAAGTGGCAAAACCAGGCTGTATGACGGCCGCACAGGTGAACCTTTTGATAATAAGGTCACCGTAGGCTGCGTATATATGCTGAAACTGCATCATCTGGTCGACGACAAGATCCATGCCCGTTCTACCGGTCCGTACTCTCTGGTTACGCAGCAGCCTCTTGGCGGTAAAGCACAGTTTGGCGGACAACGTTTTGGTGAGATGGAGGTTTGGGCTCTGGAAGCTTATGGTGCCGCTTATACTCTGCAGGAGATCCTCACCGTCAAATCTGACGATGTTGTTGGCCGTGTAAAAACCTACGAAGCTATCGTTAAAGGTGAAAACGTACCTGAGCCTGGCGTACCTGAATCCTTTAAAGTTCTTATCAAAGAGCTGCAAAGTATCGGTCTCGATATTAAAGTGCTCAATGAAGACGAAGAAGAGATTTCCATGCGCGACAGTGATGATGACATCACTGAAACTGCACGTGACCTCGATTTGAACATCGACGGCGAAATTCCGGCTGCTGCTGCTCCTGTTGAAACAGATGAATATACTGTTGACGAAAACAGCGCTGAAGATGCGGAATTTGATTTAGTTGCAGATATTGGCAACTTTAACATGGAAGCTAAAGATGAGTTGGACGGAGATTTAAATAACTCCGACGATATTGAATAGAAGGGAGCGATCGATTCTTGTTGGATGTAAATAATTTTGAGTCTATGCGTATCGGTCTGGCTTCACCGGAACAAATCAGAACTTGGTCCTATGGCGAAGTAAAGAAACCGGAAACTATCAACTACAGAACTTTGAAACCGGAACGCGACGGTTTGTTCTGCGAAAGAATATTTGGACCTACCAAAGACTGGGAATGTCATTGCGGTAAATACAAAAGAATTCGTTATAAAGGCATCGTCTGCGATAAATGCGGCGTTGAAGTTACCCGCTCCAAAGTTCGCCGTGACCGGATGGGTCACATTGAGCTGGCTGCGCCTGTTTCTCATATCTGGTATTTCAAAGGTATCCCCAGCCGGATGGGCCTGATTCTTGACATCTCACCCCGGTCGCTGGAAAAAGTACTGTATTTTGCCAATTACATCGTGCTTGATGCCGGCGATACTCCGTTGGTGAAAAAACAATTATTGAGTGAAGGCGAATATATCGAAGCCCGCGACAAATATGGCAGCGGTTTTAAAGTTGGCATGGGTGCTACTGCTATTAAGGCATTGCTGGAAGAGATCGATCTTCAGGCATTGACTGCAGAGCTGCGTGCTGAACTGAAAGAAGTGAGCGGCCAAAGAAAAATTCGTGCTGTACGCCGTTTGGAAGTCTGCGAAGCTTTCCTGAAATCCGGCAATCGTCCTGAATGGATGATTTTGGATGTCGTTCCGGTAATTCCTCCGGAACTGCGCCCAATGGTACAATTAGACGGCGGACGTTTTGCAACTTCTGACCTCAATGATCTGTATCGTCGCGTGATTAACCGTAATAACCGTTTAAAACGCTTACTTGAGCTGAATGCTCCTGATATCATCGTACGTAATGAAAAACGGATGCTGCAGGAAGCTGTTGACGCTTTGATCGACAATGGCCGCCGCGGGCGTCCTGTAACCGGCCCTGGCAATCGTCCTTTAAAATCTCTTTCGGATATGCTGAAAGGCAAGCAAGGCCGTTTCCGTCAGAACCTGTTAGGTAAACGTGTCGACTATTCCGGCCGTTCCGTTATCGTTGTCGGACCGGAGCTGAAAATGCATCAATGCGGTTTGCCGAAAGAAATGGCGCTGGAATTGTTCAAGCCTTTTGTTATGAAACGTTTGGTCAACAGTGGTCAGGCTACTAATATCAAAAGTGCAAAACGAATGGTAGAACGTGCGACTACTGCTGTCTGGGACGTCTTGGAAGACGTAATCAAAGAGCATCCTGTGCTTTTGAACCGTGCCCCGACCTTGCACAGACTTGGTATCCAGGCTTTTGAGCCGATCCTGTCGGAGGGCCGTGCCATCAAACTGCATCCTCTGGTATGTACTGCGTACAACGCCGACTTCGACGGTGACCAAATGGCTGTCCATCTGCCGCTGTCCGCTGAAGCCCAGGCTGAAGCCAGGATGCTGATGCTTTCTGTCAATAACATTCTGGCACCGAAAGATGGTAAACCTGTTGCTGTACCTTCACAGGATATGGTTTTGGGTTCTTACTACCTGACGATTATCAAAGAAGGCGCTAAAGGCGAAGGAATGCGTTTCAGCAGCTTTAACGAAGCATTGCTGGCTTATTTCCACGGCGAAGTTGAGCTTCAGGCGCGCATCAAAATTTATATCCCGAATAAGGATATTTATGAAGAACCGGCCAGCGAAGGTGTCAGTCTCGTAACAACTACTGTTGGCAATGCTATTCTTAATGAAGAACTGCCGATTGAAATGCGTTATTTCCATTTAGAAGAGGAAGAAAACGAAGCCGGCCAAAAAGTTAAAGTATGGCATTTGAATAAACTGCTTGATAAAAAAGAATTGGGACGTCTGGTTGCTAAAGCACATAAGTTGTACGGTAATCTGCGTACGGCCGAAATTCTTGACGTTGTCAAGAAAATGGGTTACGACAATGCTTGTAAAGCAGGTATTTCCATTGCCGTTTCCGATATTAAAATCCCGCCCGAAAAAGCGGAGATTCTGGCTGCTACAGAAAAAGAAATCGATAAAACTGAGCGTATGTTCCGCCGCGGTCTGATGAGCGAGGATGAACGTTATCGTAAGGTTATCGAACTTTGGGGTAAAGCTACTGATGATGTAACTAATAAGCTGATGTCCTCCACAATGGATCCGTTTAACTCTGTTTATATGATGGCTAATTCCGGTGCCCGCGGTAATACGCAGCAGATTCGTCAGCTGGCCGGTATGCGTGGCTTGATGGCAGATCCTTCCGGCCGTATCATTGACCGTCCGATCAAAGCTAACTTCCGTGAAGGCCTGACTGTTTTGGAATACTTCATTTCCACACATGGCGCTCGTAAAGGTTTGGCTGATACCGCATTGCGTACTGCCGACTCGGGTTATCTGACCCGCCGTTTGGTAGACGTTGCTCAGGACGTTATTGTACGTGAAGATGACTGTGATATCGTTGGCATCAATCTTGTCAAAGAACGCGGACGTCTTTGTAAAGCAACCCTGGGTTCCAGTCAGAACAAATTGCGTGAGATCGTTATCGGCCGCAATTTGGCAGCAGGCATTACTGATCCGGTTACCGGTGAATTGATTGTCGAAGCTGATACGATCGTTACAGAGGATCTGTATAACAAACTGGCTGCAGCAAAAGTCATGGAAGTAGTTTTGTATGCTACTGACGATATGAGCGGTGAAGAGACCGAGACCGTCCAGATCAACATCAGCGATGCACAATCTAATGCTGTGCTGAAAGAAGCGATGATGCATCATTTCGATGGCAAAGAAGTTGCTGAAGATGTTGTTGCCGCTGACGGCACTGTGCTGATCGAGGCAGGGGCAGCTTATGACGAAGCTATTATTGACGCTATTTTGGCTAATGGCACTGTCCGTGACGTTAAAGTTCGCAATAATGCAATCGAAGGTATTGAAATCGAAGCGATCACCGAAGGTAAAAATAAACAGACTGTTATAGAATCTTTGCGTGACCGTATTGTAGGCCGCTATCTGGCTGAAGATATTTTGGATAAGGACGGCAATATCTGTTACCATATCAATGACTATGTTACTGAAGATATGGCAGATCAAATTGCTTCGCTGCGCGAAAAAGTTAAAATTCGTTCTGTACTCAACTGCAAAGCTAAAGTTGGTGTTTGCCGTAAATGCTACGGCCGTAATCTGGCTACAGGCAGAAAAGTTGAAGTCGGTGAAGCAGTTGGCACTATTGCTGCTCAGTCCATTGGTGAACCTGGTACTCAGCTTACCATGCGTACGTTCCATACAGGCGGCGTAGCCGGTGACGATATCACGCAGGGTTTACCGCGTGTTGAAGAATTATTTGAAGCCCGTAAACCGAAACATCCTGGTTTGCTTACTGAGAATGCCGGTACTGTACACATTGGTGAAGAAAACGGCATTCGTAAAGTAACTGTTACCAGTGAAGACGGTGAACAAATCTATACCATTCCTTACGGAGCAAAGCTTGCTGTTACAGAAGGTATGGAAATCGCTGTTGGCGACCGCTTAACCGAAGGCTCTCTCAATCCGCATGATATTTTACGTATCAGCGGTGTGCGTGCAACTCAGCGTTATCTGGTCCAACAGGTATTAGGCGTTTATAAATCTCAGGGCGTTGAGATCAACGATAAGCATATTGAAGTTATGGTGCGTCAGATGATGCGTAAAATCCGCATCGAAGAAGCGGGCGATACTTATATGCTGCCGGGTGAATATATCGATGTTGCTGAATTTGAAGCGCAGAATGCGGAAATGCTGGAAAAAGGCTTACAGCCTGCAGAAGGACGTCCGGTGCTGCTTGGTATTACCAAAGCATCTCTGGCTACCGATTCGTTCCTGTCAGCTGCATCCTTCCAGGAAACTACCCGTGTGCTTACAGACGCAGCGATCAAAGGCAAAGTTGATCCGCTTTTAGGTCTTAAAGAAAATGTTATCATTGGTAAGCTTATTCCTGCTGGTACAGGTATGAGTCGTTATCGTGATATCAAAATAAAATATAATACTACTAACAGCGAGCAACAGTAAAATTACAGTTTTTAAGCAAAACCTCTACTCCTTTTTAAAAGGAGTAGAGGTTTTTATCAAATCAAACAATAGAATTCATAACAGATTTGGAAAAAGCGAACGATAGAATGACTTTTTGTTAAAAAGTTCACATTATAATTGACACATAGGAAAGCTATTGGTAAAATTATAATAATAAATAAGATGGTAGAGATGGCCCGAGAAGGATTTTTAGTTGCGCATATAGCAGTTGAAAGATTTCGACTTGGGTTTTATTTTTTCTCACAGACACTTTAGGAGGCAGAAGCATGAAAGTAGCTATTATTATGGGAAGTAATTCTGACTGGCCGATTCTTGAGCCGGCGGAAAAAACTCTGAAAGAATTTGGCGTAGAGGTAGAGGTGATCGTTGCTTCGGCACATCGTACCCCCGATGTAGTGCATGAATTTGCAGCTGGTGCCCGTGATCGCGGTGTAGAGGCTATTATTGCCGCTGCCGGTGCTGCTGCTCATTTAGGCGGTGTTATTGCTGCTTATACTACAGTGCCTGTAATCGGTATTCCTATCAATGCTACACCTTTGAATGGTATGGATGCGCTTTTAAGCTTTGTGCAGATGCCTGCAGGTATTCCTGTAGCAACTATGGCCATTAACGGTGCTAAGAATGCTGCTTTATTCGCAGTGCAGATCCTGTCTGTCAAATATCCTGAACTGGTTACTAAATTAGCGGAAAACCGTCTGCAAATGCAGGAAGAAGTAAAAGCTAAAGGTGAGAAGCTCGCAAAATTGCGTGCTGAGGGTAAGTGAGAAATGGTTGAAAAAGGAGAATTAACTGTGCCGGGTATTGATTTTGAATTAGATAAATTACATGAGGAATGCGGTGTTTTTGGTATTTATTCGCACAAAGACGATGTGGCACTCAATACTTATTGGGGATTGTATGCGTTGCAGCACCGTGGTCAGGAAAGCACCGGTATAGTCACTACTGATGGCAGCAATATGCAGGTCAAAAAAGGTATGGGGCTGGTGGCTGACGTTTATAAAGATGGTGTAGGTGATCTTACCGGGCATATTGCTATCGGTCATGTACGCTATTCAACGACTGGTTCCAGTATGGCCTATAACACTCAGCCGCTGCGCGTTTATTTTGACGGCGGTAATCTGGCGTTGTCACATAACGGTAATTTGACTAATGCTGCTGAATTGCGTACCCGTTTGACCAGAGATGGAGTAGTCTTTCAGACTACTGTGGATACAGAAGTTGTTTTGAGTCTGATAGCACGTTCGCGCAAGGAAAAAATTGAAGACCGTGTTGCCGAGGCAGTTAATGAAATCAAAGGCGCTTTTGCTATTTTGATCATGACTGATGATAAACTGATCGCAGTGCGTGATCCCTATGGCTTCCGCCCTCTGTGTTTGGGCAAGCTGGACGGCGGCTGGGTCGTGGCTTCTGAATCATGTGCTTTTGATCTGGTGGGCGCAGAATTTATTCGCGATGTCAAACCGGGTGAAATGCTGGTTTTTGAAGATGATAATGCTGAACCTAAGAGCATGATGTGGGCCAGAGAAATGCCTTCTAAATGTGCTCACTGCATTTTTGAATATGTTTATTTTGCCCGTACTGACAGTGTTATCGATAAACAATGTGTTTATCAGGCACGCATCAATATGGGACGTGAACTGGCTAAAGAAACAAAAGATATTCATCCGGATATCGTTATTTCCGTTCCGGACTCCGGAACGGCTGCTGCTGTTGGTTACAGCCTGGAATCCGGTGTGCCTTTTATGGAAGGTCTGACTAAAAACCGTTATGTTGGACGTACTTTTATTCAGCCGACGCAAAAGCAGCGTTTAAATGCCGTGCGCTTGAAACTGAATCCGGTCAAGAGCGTTGTTGCCGGCAAGTCTGTTGTTATGGTCGATGATTCCATCGTTCGTGGTACTACCAGCGGCAAGATCGTTAAATTACTGAAAGATGCCGGAGCGAAAGAAGTTCATGTCTGCATCAGTTCTCCGCCGGTAACCGATCCCTGCTATTATGGGATCGATACTTCGGTGCGGAAGGAACTTATCGCTTCTACGCACACAGAGGATGAGATCTGCCAGTATATCGGTGCGGATTCTCTGCACTATATTTCGCTGGAAGGCTTGAAACGTTCTTTAAACAGTATGGATCCTGAAGGTATGTGTTATGCTTGCTTCAATGCAGGTTATCCCGATAATGCGGAAGAAACTATCCGTCAAGGTTCGAAATATATTTTTGAGAACAAATAATTAGGAGGTCCCTATGAGCGAGCAAAGCAAAAGACAAATGACTTATGCCGATGCAGGTGTGGATATTGACGCTGGTAATCGTGCTGTTGAGTTAATGAAAGAAAGCGTACGCGCAACTTATCGTCCGGAAGTTATTGGTGATTTAGGTGGTTTCGGCGGTTTATTTGCCTTAAACTCCGGGAAATACAGGGAACCGATCCTTGTTTCCGGTACTGATGGTGTTGGGACTAAATTAAAACTGGCTTTTATGGCTGATAAGCATGATACTATCGGGCAGGATGCCGTAGCTATGTGTGTGAACGATATTTTAGTACAGGGTGCAGAACCGCTGTTTTTCCTTGATTATATCGCTGTCGATAAAGTTGACGCAGAGAAGGTTGCTAACATCGTACAGGGCGTTGCCAGGGCTTGTAAAGAATCTGGCTGTGCGCTGATCGGCGGTGAAACTGCTGAAATGGCAGGCTTTTATTCCCAGGGTGAATATGATATTGCGGGTTTCTGTGTAGGCGTTGTTGAAAAAAGCAAAATGATCACCGGAGATAAGGTTGCTCCTGGTGACGTGTTGTTGGGTCTGCCTTCCAGCGGCGTCCATTCCAATGGTTTTTCTCTGGTTCGTAAAATTTGCTTTGAAGCAATGGGCTACGACATGAATACTGAGATCCCGGAATTTGGCTGCAGCTTAGGCGAAAAGCTGCTGACGCCTACGCGCCTTTATCCTAAAGCTTGTTTGCCGCTGATCGAAAAGTTTGATCTGCACGGTATGGTACATATTACCGGCGGCGGTTTCTATGATAATATTCCCCGTATTCTGCCGGATAGTTGTGATGCGGAAATCAATGCCGCAGCATGGGACGTTCCGGTAGTTTTCCAGAAATTGCAGGAATGGGGCAATGTGCCCTGGGCAGAAATGTACCGCACTTTTAATATGGGTGTGGGTATGGTTCTGGTAGTTGATCCCGCAGAAGCTGATGCCGTGCGCGAGCATCTTACTGCTTCAGGCGAAACTTTCTATGAATTGGGTAAAGTGGTTGCCGGTAATAAAAAAGCGGTTATGAAAGGCGGCGTTTTCAGTGAGTGACCGTAAAATTGGCGTCTTGGTCAGCGGTCGCGGCAGCAATCTGCAATCCGTCATGGACAGGATAGCCGACGGCTATTTGCCTTTGAAAATTGCTGTTGTCATCAGTGATAAAGCTGATGCCTATGCTTTGGAGCGTGCTGAAAAAGCTGGAATAGCAGCCGTAGCTGTTCCACGCAAAGAATGTGCGTCTAAGGAAGAGTTTGAAAATAAGATCGATGCGGCTTTGCGTGCTCATGGTGCCGAACTCGTGGTTTTAGCCGGGTTTATGCGTATTTTGAGCAGTAATTTTGTTAATAAATGGACCCAGAAAATCATCAATATCCATCCGGCGCTGTTACCAAGTTTTCCTGGCCTTGATGCTCAGGGGCAGGCGCTGGCATATGGCGTAAAGATTGCAGGCTGCACGGTGCATTTTGTTGACGAAGGTACAGACAGCGGTCCGATCATTCTGCAGAAGCCTGTGCCTGTTTTAAATGACGACACGGAAGAATCTTTGGCAGCCAGGATTTTAGTTGAGGAACATAAGGCAATGCCGGAAGCTTTACGGTTGTGGGCTTTAGGCAAGCTGGAAATACAGGGACGGCGCGTTATTGTGCATCCTTGAGATGAGGTGATAAATAATGAGAATCAAAAGAGCATTATTAAGTGTATCGGACAAAACAGGTATTGTGAAGCTGGCTCAGTTCCTGCATGACATTGGCGTAGAGATTATTTCTACCGGCGGCACGATGACAGCTATCAGAGAGGCAGGTATTCCTGTAACCTATGTCAGCGATGTAACCGGTTTTCCGGAAATTATGGATGGCCGCGTTAAAACCCTGAATCCTAAGATCCATGGCGGGATTTTGGCTGTACGCAGCAACCCCGAACATATGGCGGCTTTGGAAAAACATGATATCAAACCAATTGATCTGGTCGTTGTCAATCTGTATCCTTTTAAAGAAACGATTGCCAAACCAAACGTTACAGAAGCCGAAGCGATAGAAAATATTGATATTGGCGGCCCGGCAATGGTGCGTGCGTCCGCTAAAAATTTCCGTGACGTGATTATTGTTACCAATCCTGCCCGCTATACCAGCCTGATTGCCATGCTGCAGCAGTATGGGGACGCAGATATTAAAACACGCAAAACATTGGCCAAAGAAGCCTTTAACCATACTTCCGAATATGATGCTATGATCTGCGAATACCTGACCAAGCAGTTGGTCGAAGGTAAATAAGATGAAAAGGTTGATGAAACAATGCGTTTATTATTAATCGGCGGCGGCGGACGCGAACATGCTCTGGCCTGGAAATTGGCGCAAAGCCCGCAGGTAGAAACGATTTATGCGGCACCGGGAAATCCTGGTATCGCTTTGCTTGATAAATGTGAATGTATTGATTTACCTTTGCAGGAATTGGAAAAAGTTGCTGATTACGCTGAAGTAAATGGTATCGATTTAACTGTTGTCGGCCCGGAAGCAAGTCTTGTTGAAGGGATCGCCGACGTCTTTAAGGCCAGAGGTCTGGCACTGTTTGGACCCAGTAAGGCTGCTGCCGAACTGGAAGGTTCTAAGGCTTTTTCCAAGCAGCTGATGGAGAAATACAATATTCCTACAGCGTTTTTTAAAGTATGTGAGGATATAGAAACGGCCAAAGCCTATATCAGGGAAAAAGGCGCACCTATCGTTGTTAAGGCCGACGGCTTAGCAGCTGGTAAGGGTGTGGTCGTTGCGATGACCGAAGCAGAAGCACTTGCCGCTGTTGACGATATGATGGGCGACCTTAAATTTGGCGGTGCCGGTGCCCGTGTGGTTTTGGAAGAGTTTATGGAAGGCGAAGAAGCCTCTTTGCTGGCTTTTACGGACGGAGAGACTATTGTTTCCATGATCGCCGCACAGGATCACAAACGCGTCAACGATAATGATGAAGGTCCTAATACTGGTGGTATGGGAACTTATGCTCCTGCTCCGATCATGACGGATATTCTGCGTTTGAAGGCTGTGGAAAAGGTTTTAAAACCGACTATTGCTGCGATGAAGTCAGAAGGAAGACCGTATCAGGGCTGCTTATATGCCGGCTTGATGATCAACGGTGATGATATTAAAGTGGTTGAATTCAACTGCCGTTTTGGTGATCCGGAAACACAGGTCATCATGCCGCTGCTTGACGGTGATCTGGCAGAAATAATGCTGGCTTGTGCTACAGGTACTTTGGCGCAGGCTGATATTGGCTGGTACGAGAAAGCAGCTGTATGCGTAGTTATGGCTTCCGGCGGTTATCCAGGCAGCTATCAGCAGGGACTGCCTATCAGTGGTCTGGAAGCTGCCGATGCCATGGACGGAGTAGTTGTTTTCCATGCCGGTACTAAAAATATCGATGGAAAAATAGTCACTGCCGGCGGCCGTGTGCTTGGCGTTACGGCTGTTGGCAAAAATATCCGTGAAGCAAAAGATAAGGCTTATGAAGCTGTGGCAAAAATCAACTTTGAAGGAGCTCATTACCGTCAGGATATTGCCTGGCGTGCGTTAAAAAAATAATAACGACGTCCCAATGCTTTGGCACTGGGACGTTTTGTATAACCTAAATCAGTTTTAAAAGCCGGTAAGGCATAGTTTAAATTTAGAGCAAAGGAAGATGAAGAAAATGGCATTTTATTATGATGAACCCGCGCATACTTTTAGTGAATATCTGCTTGTTCCCGGTTATTCCTCTAAAGAATGTGTACCGACAAATGTTGATTTACGTACTCCGCTAGTAAAATTTAAAAAAGGTGAGGAAGCAGCGATTACTTTGAATATCCCGCTGGTTTCTGCGATCATGCAGTCTGTTTCCGATGATAAAATGGCGATCGCGCTGTCTAAAGAAGGCGGCATCTCTTTCATTTATGGTTCCCAGACGGTTGAAAGCGAGGCCGCAATGGTAGCTCGCGTAAAAACGCATCGCGCCGGTTTTGTCAGCAGTGATTCCAATATTCGCCCCGACAGCACCCTGGCAGACATCGTTGCCCTGAAAGAAAAAACAGGCCATTCTACGGTAGCAGTTACTTCTGACGGTACTGTGAACGGCAAACTGGAGGGTATCGTTACCAGCCGTGATTATCGTGTCAGCCGCATGGATCTGAATACCAAGGTCAGCACTTTTATGACGCCGATCGATGAAATGATCGTTGGCGGCAAAGAAACTACTTTGCAGGAAGCCAATGACATCATTTGGGATAATAAACTGAACACATTGCCGATCATTGATGATGAAGGCCGCTTATTATATATGGTTTTCCGCAAAGATTATGCAACGCATAAAGAATATCCCCTAGAGCTTTTGGACAGCAAAAAGCGCCACGTAGTTGGCGCTGGTATCAATACCCGTGATTACGCTGAACGTGTTCCTGCATTAGTCAATGCCGGGGCCGATGTGCTGTGCATCGACTCTTCCGAGGGTTATTCGGAATGGCAGAAATTGACGCTGGATTGGGTGCGCGAACATTATGGAGATACTGTTAAGGTAGGTGCTGGTAATGTTGTCGATGCGGAAGGTTTCCGTTATCTGGCTGAGGCTGGCGCTGACTTTGTCAAAGTTGGTATCGGCGGCGGTTCCATCTGTATCACTCGTGAGCAAAAAGGTATCGGCCGTGGCCAGGCTACTGCGTTGATAGAAGTTGCTAAAGCACGTGATGAATATTATCAGGAAACAGGCATTTATGTTCCTATCTGTTCTGACGGCGGCATTGTTTATGATTACCATATGACTTTGGCCCTGGCAATGGGAGCGGACTTTTTGATGCTGGGCCGTTATTTTGCCCGTTTTGATGAAAGTCCGACGAATAAAGTCAATATCAACGGCAACTATATGAAGGAGTACTGGGGTGAAGGCTCGAACCGTGCCCGCAACTGGCAGCGCTATGATATGGGCGGCGCTTCCAAACTCTCATTTGAAGAAGGCGTTGATTCCTATGTGCCTTATGCAGGAACCTTGAAAGACAACGTAACGCTGACCCTGAGCAAAGTGCGTTCTACCATGTGCAACTGCGGCGCGCTTAATCTGGCTGAACTTAAGAAAAACGCTAAAATGACTCTGGTTTCTGCTACTTCGCTGGTAGAGGGCGGTGCCCATGACGTCATTTTGAAAGATAATAACATGAATAACTATGTAAAATAAGATTCACAAAGCGGAAAAAAGATTATGTGCATTGTATACATGCTGATTTATATTGACTTCTGAAGCTTGGAACTGTAAAATTAACACATAATTTATTTGATGGAAAGGCGTGTTGGAAGAATGAATTTGAAAAAATTAGTTACAGCTGCTGTATGCACTATGCTGATGGCTACAGTTGCTTTTACTGCCGGCTGCGGCGGCGAGAAAAAATCGGACAAGAAAGTATTGAAAGTTGGTATGGAATGTGCTTATGCTCCGTACAACTGGTCTCAGACCAAAGCTGACGGCGGTGCTGTAAAAATTGCCGGCAGCAATGAGTATGCTTATGGTTACGATGTAATGATGGCTAAAAAGCTGGCCGATTCTATGGGTGCTGATCTGGAAATCCAGAAAATCGAATGGGACGGTTTGGCTCCGGCTGTTGTCAGCGGCAAGATTGACGCTGCTATCGCAGGTATGTCTATTACCTCTAAACGTAAAGAAACTGTTGATTTTACCAAACCTTATTACTATGCAACGGTAGTAGCTCTGGTAAAAAAAGATTCTGAACAGGCTAAAGCTCAAAGCGTTGCTGACCTGAAAGGTTCGGTAGCTACTTCTCAGCTCAATACTATCTGGTATGATCAGATCGACCAGGTACCTGATGTAAAAAAATTACCGGCTATTGATACTGTACCAGGCATGATTGTTGCCCTGACCTCCGGTAAATGCAATCTGATCGTTACCGATATCCCGACTGCTAAAGCTGCTGCTTTTGCTAATCCGGAATTGACTGTTTTGAATTTTGAAGAAGGTAAGGGTTTTAAAACTTCTCAAGAAGATGTTGAAATCGGTATCGCTGTAAAAAAAGGCAATGCAGAACTTGTTAAAGGGATGAATGCTGTTTTAGAAAAAATGACTGCTGCTGATTTTGATAAAATGATGGATGAAGCTATTAAAAAACAGCCTTTAGCTCAATAATAGTTACCGGTTATGTCTAAAGGGACGGCAATACTGCCGTCCCTTTATTTTCCTTTTTGACGCATTATTCTTTTGCGGATTAAGGTCTATCTGTGCTATAATAAATAACAGTGTTTTATCAATCAATTACGTTAGGTGGAGGAACTTATGACAACAATGCCCGAGTCATTTTTTGGATGGGTGGCTTTTTTACTGCATCAATATGGTGATGTTCTGTTAAAAGGCGCTTGTGTGACCTTACTTTTGGCTATTGTCGGCACTCTGATCGGTTGCGTTATCGGTCTTGTTGTAGGTATTATCCAGACTATTCCCGAGGATCCGAAGGCAAGCGCTTTTAAGAAAGCGCTTGTAAAAGTGACTCAATTGGTCTTGAATGCTTATGTAGAACTTTTTCGCGGTACGCCAATGATCGTACAGGCCATGGTAGTATATTATGGCGCAATGAGTATGTTTGATATTGATATGTCACCGATGTTTGCAGGCTTTTTAGTTGTGTCTATCAATACAGGTGCCTATATGGCAGAAACTGTACGCGGCGGTATTGAATCTATTGATCCGGGGCAGCGTGAAGCCGCTGTTGCTATCGGTATGGACCATTTCCAGACCATGCGCTGTGTAATTCTGCCGCAGGCTTTGCGTAATATCATGCCGCAGATCGGCAACAACCTGATCATTAATATAAAGGATACTTCGGTTTTGAATGTTATTTCTGTCACCGAGCTGTATTTTGCTTCAAAATCGGCAGCAGGCGTATATTACAGATATTTTGAAGTTTTCTTTATTACCTGTGTGATTTACTTTATTATGACTTTTACCGCTTCAAGATTGCTGCGCTGGTGGGAAGGGAAGATGGACGGACCCAAAGATTACCAATTGGTATCTTTTGATCCTATGCAGGACCCCTGCGGCCATTTCCCAGTCAACGTCGCCGGTAAAAAAAGAAAGGACGGTAATTATTAATGACTGCTGAACAAGGTAAAGAATTATTGTTATCCGTCCAGGGTTTAAAAAAGAATTTTGGGGAACGTGAAATTTTAAAAGGAATTGATTTTGACGTACATAAGGGCGACGTAGTTTGCGTTATCGGGCCTTCCGGCAGCGGCAAATCTACTTTGATCCGCTGCGTCAATTATTTGGAACAGCCTACTGCCGGAGTTATTAGCTACCGTGGTGAGAATGTTCTGGAATGTTTCAAAAATCTGCCTTTATATCGTACTAAAGTGGGCATGGTTTTTCAGCAGTTCAATTTGTTTAATAATATGACGGTTTTGGAGAACTGTGTTGTAGGCCAGGTCAAAGTATTGGGCAAAAAGACGGAAGAAGCAAAAGCGATTGCAATGAAGTATTTGGAGCATGTCGGTATGGCAAGCTATATCAATGCCAAGCCGCATCAGCTATCCGGCGGACAAAAGCAGCGCGTGGCCATTGCCAGAGCTTTGGCTTTAGAGCCGGAAGTATTGCTGATGGATGAACCTACCTCTGCACTTGACCCTGAGATGGTAGGCGAAGTTTTGGCGGTTATGCGCGAACTGGCAGAAGAAGGACTGACAATGGTTATCGTTACACACGAAATGGCATTTGCCCGCGATGTCTCAAGCCGTGTTATTTTTATTGACCAGGGTGTGATCGCTGAAGATGGCAGTCCGGAGGTTATTTTTACAGCACCGCAGAATCAGCGGACTAAGGATTTCCTGAGCCGGTTCAGTTTAACTCGTTGTTAGCAGGAAAAAGCCCTTCTATGTAGAAATTACATGGGAGGGATTTTTTATTGAAAAAGCTGGGGAAGGATTAGCGTTATGAAAAAAATTTGTTTTGTTTGGACTTTGTTAGTGATCTGTTTTTTACCATTTGCAGTTAGTGAAGCGAGTATGGGGAGAAATACGATCTTGTTCGTACCCTTAGATAATAGACCTGTTTGTTTGGATTATGCGGTGGAAACGATGAAAGCTGCCGGCTGGAATGTGGAGACTCCTCCTTTAGAGTATATTGCCGGTAATGATCATAGCGGTGACCCTGATAAATTATATGAATGGCTGGCAGAACGTTCGGCGGCAGCAAATGCGATCATTGTTTCCTCAGATGCGCTGATTTATGGGGGGCTGGTCGATTCACGTACGCATCATCTGCCGCAGGATATTTTGGCGGAGCGAGCGGAACGTTTATTAAATTTGAAGACACTAGGCGGCGATCCGTTGATTTATGTATTTACAACGATCATGCGCTCACCGAAAGCGAGCAGTGCTCCTGTGGAGCCTGCCTATTATGCCGAATGGGGGCCAAAACTGTTTAGGCTGGGAGCGTTGGAAGATAAACTTGATTTAAAAGAAATCAGCAGAAAAGAACGCAGAGAACTGGCCGGCTTGCAGACTGAAATACCCCAGGCTGTGCAAGAGGACAGAGCACAGCGGCGCAGTTTGAACATCGCAACTACGGAACTTTTACTGCATGGCGTCGAAAGTGGCAATTTTGATTATCTGCTGATTGGACGGGATGATACGGCCCCATATTCACAGGCCCATAAAGAAGCGCGGAAGATGGATATCCTGGTGCGAGAACTGCCAAAAGAAAAAATTCGTTTTTTCTCGGGGGCGGATCAGCTGGGGTTACTTTTATTGAGCCGGGCTGCCAGCAGGGTAAGTTATGAAATCCCCATGATTTATGTTGATTTTGCCGACGGTAAAGGCGGAGCAACGATCCCAACTTATGAAGATGATCCAATAGCATTCAGTGCATCTGAGCATATCCATGCTGCCGGCGGCTGGCCTACTGCTAAATTGGCGCGTGCAGATCTGGTCTTAGCAGTCAATACTCCGTTTGACGGTGTGACATTAGAGGCCTCAAGCCCGACAAATGATGGCGTGCTGACCAAACATACAGAAAAATTTGCTTCTGATATAAAAAGTTATTTAAAACAGGGTAAACCAGTAGCAGTTGCCGACGTCGCTTATGGTAATGGTGCGGACAACGCTTTGGTCAAAGAACTGTTTCAGGAACAACTGGCAGAAAAACTTGCAGCTTATGGTGGCTGGAATACTGCCGGTAACACTTTGGGTTTTGCCTTAGCGCAAGGATTGCTGGCTAAGAAGATGGATACGGCAGAGCGTCTATATCTGCTTGATGTAAGATATTTAGACGATTGGGCCTATCAGGCTAATGTGCGTAATAAAACTTATGTAGAATTGATTTGGCCCAATTACTGGCCTAACAGTGGGCTGAACACACAGCAGGTACAGGAAGCCGAAGCTGTTATTACTAAAGATATTTTAGAGATAGCGAAGCCGGTTTTAGGTGAACGCGCTAAAGATTATAATTTTATTTTACCGTGGCAGCGTATGTTTGAAGTAGAAGTAAGTAAAAAATAAATCGATAAAATTGAAAATAGAAAAAATATAGGCAGCAGGAAAGCTTTTATGGATTTCCTGCTGTCTATATTTTTGTTTTTAGGCGGTTATATAAAAATGTATATTGACAAAACACTATTGCGTAGTGGGGGGGTAGTGGTATATAATAAAACAAATAAAATGAATGTAATAACTAAAAAATAAGATGTAAATGAAATAAAATAGGGGAAGTTATAAAAATATTATGGATAATGAAAATATAAAAAAACAAATACAATACAGTAGAATGTACAGACATATAGAACCAAATAAAAGAAATATGCTTTTAAGTGGTTTTTTGTGTATAGTACCTTTATGCCTTATCGTTTTATTTTATTATCCACAAATCACAATGTTCATCTCAAATATTGCTATGTATATTTTAGAGCCAATATTTCCACCAAATACGTTGACAATAGAAAGTTCAATTTTTTTGAAATGGTTTGGGCCGGTCTATTATCTGACTTTACCAAGCCGTTTTCCGTCGATATGGTTTATTTGGATTAATTTATTGATAACATTAATTGCGCTTTTTTTACTGTCCTTCGCTGTAAAAACACGACCTTTAACGATTTTTTTATCTATTAGTTTATGGGTACATGTTTGTTCTGCGATTTTTTTTACTTTTATGCCACAGTTTTTTCCTTATGATGCAACGATATATTCTGATCTTTATATAAAACAGCAGGTAGGGATATACTTTTTCGTACCGATTATTATTGGTGTTCCTGTGGCGCTGCTGCCTATCAATTTTTTAAAATCATGGGCAACAATAATTTTTTGCTCGTTATATGCTTTTGTTTTTGGTATTGTTAGATATGTTACGTTTATGTTCATTCTTTCTAAGATATCGTTGATTTATATGGCGTCACTGTTTTTTTCTTTTGGGCCGTTTATAGATTTTTTATATTTAGTTTGTATTTATAGTCTTGTTGCCAGAAATATATCTGGTAATATCAATCGTGATGAGAAGGTGTGGCGATGGTAACTGGTTATTACGTTATTGAATTTTTAAAATTTTATTTTATTTTCACCGTTATTGTAATGATTTTGTTTGCTGTTCGTCATTTTGTTTTTACATTTAACAGAATGTATTGTGAGCAAAAGCTGTATTATCAGGATATCATTGATTCTGACTTTCCTTTTATAACAGTATTGATACCTATGCATAATGAAGAAAAGGTTGCACATGGTGTATTAGATGAACTTTTGAACAGCGATTATCCTGTAGACAAGTTTGAAATTATTCCGATTAATGACTTTTCAGAAGATAAGACAAAAGAAATTTTAGAAACATATGCTGCCAAATACACCAATGTACATCCGCTTCACCGGAACAGTGGTGAACGAGGAAAACCTGCTGCATTAAATGAAGCGATGAAAATAGCTCATGGTGAAATAATTATTGTTTTTGATGCTGATTATTTGCCGGGAAAAGGTTTGTTGAAAAATCTAGCGACTGCTTTTCTTGATCCAGAAGTAGGTTCTGTTATGGGAAGAGTGGTACCGGTAAATACTAAAGCTAATTTTTTGACAAGACTTCTTGATCTGGAACGTTCTGGTGGCTATCAGGTCGATCAGCAAGCGCGTTATAATTTAAATCTTATTCCTCAGTATGGTGGCACAGTTGGCGGTTATAGAAAAGATTTAATGCTTAAATCGAATGGGTTTAATACTAAAATTCTGGCAGAAGATACAGAATTGACTTATCGTTTTTTCTGCAATGGCTGGAAAGTATTATATGCTAATAGTGCAGAATGTTATGAAGAAGCACCCGAAGTTTGGAATATACGCGCCAGGCAAATTGCACGGTGGTCGCGTGGGCATAACGAAGTAATGTTTCGTTATGTTTGGAAATTGCTTAAAAGTAAACATTTAAGCTTTTGGCAGAAATTCGACGGAATGTTTTTATTATTTATTTATATGATGCCGGTAATTTTATTTTTTGGTTTGATTGATTCGATTTTATTGTTCTTTTTAGATGAAATGGACATTTTAGAAGGTTGGTGGGTATTATTGTTTTTAGGAGCATATAATACATTTGGCAACTTTGCTCCTTTTTATCAGATTGGTACAGCTAATATTATTGATGGTTCGAGAGAGCGAATATTATTATTGCCATATTTGGCCTTTAATTTTTACTTTTATCTATGGTTTATTACGAAAGGATTTTTTAATGCTTTTGTAGATATTTTGACAAGACGTGAGGCTAAGTGGCAAAAAACAGAAAGATTCAGAAAATAAAGGTCTGGAGGGATTTGCATGTTTGGGGTGATTTTGTGCGCTGTGCTTTTTGTACTAATGATAGTATATCCTTTCTGGCCTGGTTATAAAGAATTAAAAGAAGGGCAAGACAATGAGAATCTGTATATAAAAAAAGAGTATGTCAAAGATCCGCGTTATTTTGGTAAATCGTTCCGAGGATTATTGGATACATTTTTGGTTCAAGTTCAAAAATTATCTACAGGAGAAGTTTTAGAAATTGATTTATCCAAAAAAGAACTGTTAGTCGTTGGTGAAACAAAAAAAGAACAGAATTATATAGAAGAAAGACTGACAATTTTTTTGGAAAATGCTGTTTTGCCGGCTAATGCAAAGCATTTAAAAGAAATCTATGCTTTAAAGAATTTAACTGTTGGTGCTTTAAGCAGAGTGAGGGCAATTGCTTGCAATGGTGATTGCCATCTACATGAAGAAACAGAAGTAATTCGTTGGGTAGATGCAGAAGGGGAACTCGTTATTGATGATGATTGCAACCTTGGTATCAGTGCCAGCAGTAAGCTTAAGTTGTCACTGCGAGGCAAGCTGTGTGTATTTAAGAGACTGTTTGCGCCAATAATAGAAATTGGTAAATCTTCCGATAATAATTTTAATGATTTTGAACCATCAAAATATCCAGAATATGATGATGTAGAGTATGAGATAGAAGAAATTTCAGAGCAGGTAGTTTTTATTAATAATATTGTTACACATAAAGCATTGACCATAAATCGTAGCGCAGTAGTTGTGGGTAACATAAAGGGATATAAAGAAATATTTTTGTCAGAAGATGTAAAAATATTTGGCAATATTTTTTGTGAAGGCGATCTGATTATACAAAATGGTTGTAATATAACAGGAACAGTTTTCGTGCAAGGGTGTTTAAAGGTTTGTAATGATGTGACTTTTGGTGAAAATGGAAAACTGAAATCGGTAATAGTGAGAAAGAATATTTTGTTTGGAAATGGTGTCGTTATACATGGATTTGTTCTTACTGAAGGAGTTGGCAAAACGGTATGAAAAAGCTATATGTGATTATCCTAATTGTATTTTTAGCTATTTCAGCCTATTCTTTTCATGTGTATGACAAAGAAAAAAATATGGAAGTAGATCATGAAATCAAGGTTGTTCTTGCTATTAATGAGAGTATTAATCAAAAAGATGACAAAGTACTGAAAGGGTATGAGAGTGTTCTTGAAGAGGAAGGCATTCCTTATGAAATTATTGATGTGTATGAATTACATAATCTAATACCGGAATTTTTAGTGAAAAATAAACCGGCCATTATTTTTCCTGACCAGGTAGCATCAACATTACCTCAGGATATGGCTTTATGGTTAAGTGAATATTTACAGCATGGGGGCTGCAGTTTAGTTGTTTATGATGCCGGTAGCCTTGATCAAAGGCAGCGGCATTTGGGTAATGCGGTTTTCAGCAATTTATTTGGATTTAATTATTCAACTTTTCGAGAGCATAAAGAAGATGCCTTTTTTCATGGGTATTTAGAATTTTTATCAGAGCAAAAGCGTGATTTTTTTCAGATTCCGATGGGTAAAACTGTGGATGGAGTTAGCTTTAGTGGATATCACTATGGAAAATTGCTGTATCCTATGCGTGATATAGAGATGCAGCAGGAACTACTGGAGCAAGATGTATACGCATGGGCGGTTGCTGAAGATGGTAGGAAAATACCAGGGATAGTAAAAAAAGACTTGGGCGATGGAACTTTGTTTTATGTTAATTTACCATTAGGCGCGATGAAAATAGATGCAGATGATCTGCCTTTAAGGGCTGTGTTAAGGACTGTTTTATTTAATTTTGCAAAAGTGCCGCATGTTTTAAATGTTCCTGAAGGTAAAGGCGGTATTGTTATTAACTGGCATGTTGATTCTAATGTAGAATGGGATGATTTACCACAACTGATAGATAATGGCTTGTTAAGAGAGAATTTGCCTATGTCCTTTCATATTACTGCAGGTGATTTCAGAGACAATCCTGGTGATGAAATAGGGTTTGATATATTGAGATATCCTGGAAAAGAATTGGCTTTGCAGCTTGCTCCATATGGACAGATTGGATCGCATGGCGGCTGGGCACATAACTGGTATGGTTATGGTTTGGCAGAAGGGCGGCTGGGAAATGAGGCTATTGATAAGTATATTAAAATGAATAATGATGCTGTAGAAAGTGTTATTGGCAGAAAAGTAACAGAGTATTCAGCGCCGATTGGTATTTTTCCACAACCTTATAATACAAAGGCACTGGAAAATATGGGTGTAGAGGTTTATTATTATACAGGAGATTCTGGCAGCGGTATCAACAGAACTTTTTATAATGGTGAAATGGTATCTGAAAAAGTGTTGGCATTTCCAATTGTTCCAGAAGGAATATACGCATCCCTTGGTGAGATGTATAAATTAGGCCATTATCCACCGGGAAAAGTTTTGGAATGGCTGGAGTCACTTCCTGATTATGGACGTGATAATAGAACTTTACGGTTGTTCTATTCACATCCTTACGACATAATTGATTATGAAGCAGTGGTTTTTGAATTTCTGGATTATTTGGATCAGCAGCAGCGAGAAGGAAAGATATCAGTTTTGACAATGACGGATGCTGCCAGATTTTTTCAGAAAGTGCTGCAAACAAAATATTCTTTTAAAAACGAGGATGGCATAACCGTATTGTTAAGCAATCCTAGCGGTTTAGGAAGTATTACAGTAGCGATACCAAAAACAGGCCTGCGTGTTATGGAACAACCAGATTTAAAAGTTGAGGAAGATAATATTTACTATTATTTAACGGTAAAAGATAATGATAAAAAATCTATTAAAATACATCTTAATAATTTGTAGTTTATTTGTTTTAAGCAGTGTGAACTTTACTTATGCTTATAATAATAGTAATCACCCGGTACGGATTATTTGTTCCAGGTACAGAGAAATGCCTTATGAGGTGTTTATGACACCATATGAAGCTTGCCTGTATGCTTTGGATGATATTGATAACCCAGATCATGTTCATGATGTGAGGCTCTTTCTAGAATGGTATTTAAGTCGTGTTAATAGAAGTGATAAACATGGCATGAGCGGTACAGTTTATGATTTTATTTTATATGGAGACAGAGAAAAAGTTTTGCCACAATATGATTCCATAGACGGTTATTCTGGCGTTATATTGTTTCTGCTGAACAAGTATTATGAAATTACAGACGATGTAATTCTGATAGACTTGTATTGGCAGCAAATAGAGGATATTGCTTACACAATTCCTTTTTTACAGCAGAAAGATGGCCTTACTATAGCACTGCCAGATTATCGCGTGAAATATCTTATGGATAATAGTGAGGCCTATGGCGGAATAATGAGTTTTTTAAATCTGGCTCAAAAAACAGATAAAAAAATTAATACTACATATTACAAGAGCATTGCTGACAGTATCAAAAGAGGCATTTGGGAAGAATTGTATAATTCGGAGAATGATAGTTTTAGATGGAGTGATGAAAAAGAGGGTGGATCTGTAAACTGGTCAAATTTTTATCCAGATGCTTATGCGCAAATTTTTCCTATTTATTATGATATTTTGGATGACGACAGGAAATATGAGGTATGGAAAGAATTTATTGCCAATCACCCAGCTGAATCATGGAATAAAGAGCCAATTGAACAAGCTGTTTTTTGCGGTTTAGTAAGAAAGAAAATGGGGAGGTATGTCAAGTGAAAAAAGAAAAAATGCTCTTGTCGATAATTCCCATTTTTTGTGGGCTGCTGGTAACAAACAACTGTTATGCTGGAATAACTTTGCCAAGGGATGTTAGAGATATTGCTGATATGTTACATACTTCTGCTTTGGATCAGAAACAGAAAATAGCGGCAATGGAGGAAACAGAAAAAAATATAGCAGCATTAGAGCGGGAGATATTAAGAATTAAGAATGAGTATCAGGAAAATACTGCATATAAAAATAGTTTACGTCAGCAGCTTATAGAATTGCGCCAGCAATTAGCTGGTATAAATAGTGAACATGATGCAAGAGAAAATAAGCTGATCGAGATTCAACAGAAAAAAAGTACTATTGAAAGTCAAAATGAGGAATCTGAGAAAATTGTGGAACGTTATGACGAGGGGCGCAAAGGTTATTTTGCTTATCATAACATTTTAGCCAGAGAAAAGAGTTATTATGCACTTGTGGAGCAAGAGGATCAAATAGATGAAGAAATCAGTGTTTTGGATGAAAAAATACTTGCTTTGGAACAGGTTATAAGTGATTTAGAAGAGAAAATGGAGCAGGAGGATATTTCTGAAGATGGTGTGCTAGAGGAAGAAGAACAAAAAGTGCAGCTGAAGTTATTGGAAGCTGATTTAGAGGCAGCGAAAAGCACGTTAGCAGAATATAACAGCGGCACGGATATAGTTGCACGAAAAAGTAGCAGCTTTAATACTGAAAGCAAATATTATTCATGGCATGATGATAAAGGCAACAAGGGAATTCAATTTTATCAGCCGTTTTACTACAATGAGGTAGTGGGGCCATGGGAATATGGCATAGCTGCTGGATTAATCAGTTCTGATAACAAAAGCAATGACAATGGTAAAGTAAATTGTTTTACAGATACCAGCCTGAATGTTGCCTATACGAAAAAAGGGAGAGCAAGTGACTTAATGGTTTTTTCACTTGAAATAAATTTACCTACCGGAAAAGAAGCACTACATGAATTTGATCCAGTTATGGATGAAGATTTAGTAGAAAAAGCCCGTTTTGGTGAGGGCTTGAATTTTACGCCGGCAATATGGTATTACTACAATCATGATCAGAAAAATACTTTTATTTTTGGTACGTATTATACTTTTAGCGGCAAATATGATTTGACTCCTGTTACATGGGTAGAACCTGGCAATGCATGGGTGAAAGAGATCAGATGGCAGCATATAAATAACAAGATGCAATTTTTGGCAGGGGTGTCTCATACCTCCTATGCCAAAACCAAAGAAAATGATCTGGAGTATACTTCTGGTAATCAATTCAAGCCGGAAATAACTTTTAATTATGCACCTGATAATACTCAGTTTTTTACTGCGTATTATTGGCATACCCAAGAGGATCCATTACGGTATTCGACCTTTGATAATATTACGGAAACCAGACATGGCAAAAATTATGGGCTGCAATGGGCGAAAGATGTTTCAGGCAACAGACGGATACGTTTATTGGTTGATTGGCTAAGAAGTAATGGTGAAAATTATGATCCGTTGACTGATATTTCGACAAATCACAGAAGAAAAACTACTCTTGGGATTGGTGTTGACCAATATTTCAAAAATAGGTCAGAAAAACTGTCGTTTGATGTAGAAGTATATAAAATGCAAGACGGAGCCTTAAATAGTGGTGATAGTGATATAGAATACACTGGAAGGGGAATATATCTTAAATATTTAAAAAATATATGATGATGAGATGTTGAATTGACCTCAAATTTAATAAAATTTGAGGTTTTTCTTTTAGATTTAAGAGTTGGTAACAAATCATAGGAAATTTTGTAAAAAATGATGAAATAATACATATTAAATATCCTCTGAAAATGGAAATACAAGTCTAAAAAGATTACAAAATCAAATAATTTTATGTAAAACATATTACAAAGTTACGCAAAAGAAACACTAGGAGCCGTGGAATACAAGAGCTACGGTTTAATGCGGGTTTATGCTCACAAAAAATCTGTAAAAAGTATTGACAGGGATAAGCTGCAGTGATACAATATGTGAGTATCTCGGGATAGCTATGCGCTTTTACAAGGAGGGTTTGTGATGACAGTAGAGTTGTTAAAGCAAGCAACGAAGCGAGTTGTCGGTAATAAGCAAACCGCTAAAGCGATTCAAAAAGGCACTGCAAAAACGGTTTATATTGCCGACGACGCAGATGTTCGGGTTGTGCAGCCGTTGCTTGATGCCTGTGCTGAAGCTCAGGTCGCTGTAGAAAAAGTGGCGACGATGCAGGAACTTGGCAAAGCCTGCGGAATTCATGTCGGTGCAGCGACAGCCGCGATACTCAAAGGTTGATAGGGATCTGGAAGCTCTGCTGAAGGATTTTTATAATCATTAAAATCTATTTATTCGGAAGGAGGTGCCGATATGCCTACAATTAACCAATTAGTTCGTAAAGGTAGAGAAGTTTTGAGCGTAAAATCCACTGCTCCGGCATTGAAAGAATGCCCGCAAAAACGTGGCGTTTGCACTAGGGTTTACACTACAACCCCGAAAAAACCTAACTCTGCTCTTCGTAAAGTAGCTCGTGTACGTTTAACCAACGGTATCGAAGTTACTGCTTATATCCCTGGTATCGGCCACAATCTGCAGGAGCACAGCGTTGTTCTGATCAGAGGCGGAAGAGTTAAAGATCTTCCTGGTGTGCGTTACCATATCATTCGTGGTGCACTTGACACTGCAGGCGTTGCTAACCGCAATCAAGCCCGTTCTAAATACGGTGCTAAACGTGCTAAAGCAGCTAAAAAGTAATCAAGTCTACACAACGAACTGATAATCCATAAGGAGGGAAACACATGCCGAGAAAAGGCCCTGTAACAAAAAGAGACGTTTTGCCGGATCCTGTATACGGTTCAAAACTTTTAACAAGATTTATTAATAAGATTATGCTTGACGGTAAAAAAGGCGTTGCTGAACGTATTGTATATGATGCTTTCGATCTGGTCCGTGCTAAAACCGGTAAAGATCCTCTCGAAGTATTTGATGCAGCTATGAAAAACGTTATGCCGCTTTTGGAAGTACGTGCTCGCCGCGTTGGTGGTGCTAACTACCAGGTTCCGGTTGAAGTCCGTGCAGACCGTAAAACCACCCTTGGTATTCGCTGGCTGGTCAACTACTCCCGTTTGCGTGGTGAAAGAACTATGTGCGAACGCGTTGCTGGTGAGATCATGGACGCAGCAAACGCTACCGGCGCTGCTGTGAAAAAACGCGAAGATACCCACAAGATGGCTGAAGCAAACAAAGCGTTTGCACATTACCGCTGGTAATGGCCCGATCCCTATAACGAGGAGGATAAAATAGTGGGCAGACAATTTCCGCTTGAAAAAACAAGAAATATCGGCATCATGGCTCATATTGATGCTGGTAAAACTACTACGACTGAACGTATTCTGTTCTACACCGGTAGAGTTCATAAAATCGGTGAGACCCATGATGGCGGCGCTACCATGGACTGGATGGTTCAGGAGCAGGAACGTGGTATTACCATTACTTCTGCTGCTACCACCTGTCAATGGGATGGACACCGTATCAACATCATTGATACGCCAGGCCACGTTGACTTCACTGTAGAAGTTGAACGTTCTTTGCGTGTACTTGATGGTTCTGTTGCAGTATTCTGCGCTAAAGGCGGCGTTGAACCTCAGTCTGAAACCGTATGGCGTCAGGCTGACAAATATGGCGTACCGCGTATGGCGTATGTAAATAAAATGGATATTACCGGCGCTGACTTCTACAATGTAGTACAAATGATGAAAGATCGTTTGAATGCCAACGCTGTACCTATCCAGTTACCGATCGGTTTTGAAGATACCTTTGAAGGTATGGTCGATCTGATCAAAATGAAAGCTATCGTTTACAGCGATGCTCTTGGTAAAGAAGAAGAATTCGTTGAGATTCCGGCCGATATGGTCGAAAAAGCCAACGAATATCGTCAGGCTTTGATGGAAGCAGTTGCTGAAAGCGATGACGAACTGATGATGAAATATCTGGAAGGCGAAGAGCTGACTGAAGAAGAAATTATGGCTGGTATCCGCAAACAGACCATTGCCTGCAAAATGACTCCGGTCTGCTGTGGCTCTTCTTACAAGAACAAAGGCGTTCAGCCTTTACTGGATGCTGTTGTAGCATTCATGCCTGCTCCTACTGATATTCCTCATATCAAAGGTGTAAATCCTGAAACCGGCGAAGAAGACGAGCGCCCGTCCTGCGACAGCGAACCGTTCTCCGCTCTGGCTTTCAAAATTATGACTGACCCGTTTGTTGGTAAACTCGCTTTCTTCCGTGTGTACTCTGGTACTCTCGGCTCCGGCTCTTACGTTTACAACTCTACCAAAGGTAAGAGAGAACGTATCGGCCGTATCCTGCAAATGCATGCTAACCACCGCGAAGAGATCGATATGGTTTATTCCGGCGACATTGCAGCAGCAGTAGGTTTGAAAGATACTACTACCGGCGATACTCTCTGTGACGAGAAAGCTCCGATCATTCTGGAATCCATGGTATTCCCTGATCCGGTAATCTCCGTTGCGGTTGAACCTAAAACTAAAGCTGACCAGGAAAAAATGGGCATTGCTCTTCAAAAACTGGCAGAAGAAGATCCGACTTTCCGCGTTCATACTGATCCGGAAACAGCACAAACCATCATCTCTGGTATGGGCGAATTGCATTTGGACATCATTGTTGACCGTCTGCTGCGTGAGTTCAAAGTAGGCTGCACTGTTGGTAATCCTCAGGTTGCTTATCGCGAAACTATCCGTAAGGCTGTTAAATCCGAAGGTAAATTCGTTCGTCAGTCCGGTGGTAAAGGCCAATATGGTCATTGCTGGCTGGAACTCGAACCGCGTGAAGCTGGCGAAGGCTTCCTGTTCGAGAACAAAGTTGTCGGCGGCGCTATTCCGAAAGAATACATCGGGCCTATCGAAAACGGTGTTAAAGAAGCTATGGAAAACGGCGTAGTTGCCGGTTATCCGATGGTTGACATTAAAGTTACCGTTTATGATGGTTCTTACCATGAAGTCGACTCTTCAGAAATGGCCTTCAAAATTGCAGGTTCTATGGGTTTCCGCTCTGGTGCTACCAAAGCTGATCCGGTTATCCTTGAGCCATACATGAAAGTAGAAGTTACTGTTCCTGAAGATTACATGGGCGATGTTATCGGCGACTTGAACTCTCGCCGTGGTCGTATCGAAGGTATGGAAGCACGTAATGGCGCTCAGGTTATCAACGCATTTGTTCCGCTTTCCGAAATGTTTGGTTATGCTACCGACCTGCGTTCTAAGACTCAAGGTCGTGGCAACTACTCGATGGAAGTTGATCACTACGAAGATGTTCCGAGAAACATTGCTGAAGCTATCATTGCCAAAAACAAAGGCACTCAAGCCTAATATAAAGTTAAACCTAATTTAAGGGAGGAAAAATAAATGGCAAAGCAAAAATATGAAAGAACAAAACCGCATGCTAATATCGGTACCATCGGTCACGTTGACCATGGTAAAACAACCCTGACCGCAGCAATCACTAAAGTATTGGCTTCTAAAGGCGGCGCAGAATTCATGGATTACTCCATGATCGATAAAGCCCCTGAAGAAAGAGAACGCGGTATCACCATCAACACTTCTCACGTAGAATATGAAACTGCAACCCGTCACTACGCACACGTAGACTGCCCAGGCCATGCTGACTATGTTAAAAACATGATCACCGGCGCAGCTCAAATGGACGGAGCTATCCTGGTAGTATCCGCAGCAGACGGCCCGATGCCGCAAACCCGTGAGCACATCCTGCTCGCCCGCCAGGTAGGCGTACCGGCAATGGTAGTGTTCCTGAATAAAGCAGACATGGTAGACGATCCGGAACTGATCGAATTAGTAGAAATGGAAGTACGTGAACTGCTCTCCAGCTACGACTTCCCCGGCGACGACATTCCTGTAATAGTAGGTTCTGCACTGAAAGCACTGGAAGGCGACGCAGCATACGAAGCAAAAATCATGGAACTGATGGACGCAGTAGACGCATATATTCCTATCCCGGAACGCGCAACTGACAAACCGTTCCTGATGCCTGTAGAAGACGTATTCACGATCACCGGCCGTGGTACAGTAGCAACCGGCCGTGTAGAACGTGGCGTAATCAAAGTAGGCGACAACATTGAGATCGTCGGCATGACAGAAGAGAAAAAAGCAACAGTAGTAACCGGCGTAGAAATGTTCCGCAAATTGCTGGACGAAGCAGTAGCAGGTGACAACATCGGCTGCCTGCTGCGTGGTGTAGACCGTAAAGACATCGAGCGCGGTCAGGTACTTGCAAAACCGGGCAGCATTCATCCGCACACAAAATTCAAAGCAGAAGTATACGTACTGACGAAAGAAGAAGGCGGCCGTCATACACCGTTCTTCAACGGCTATCGTCCGCAGTTCTACTTCAGAACAACAGACGTAACAGGCGTAACTGAATTACCGGAAGGTATCGAAATGGTAATGCCTGGCGATAACGTAACGATGGACGTAGAGCTGATCACTCCGATCGCAATCGAGCCTGGTCTGCGTTTTGCGATCCGCGAAGGCGGCCGTACTGTTGGCGCTGGCGTTGTTGCTGCTATCAACGAATAATCTTTAATTAGATCCCGAATGAGGGGCTAATAAAAGCCCCTCATTTACTTATGTTTATTTGCATGGCCCTGCGATGATGTGAGAGGTTGCTTGCCTGCTAGACAGGGAGATTTTCACGGAGTATGTCCGTTCTTAGAAACGTGGCGATTAGGAGGAAAAATTTTAATGTCAAAATCACAGAAAATCAGAATACGCTTAAAAGCGTATGATCACAAAGCGCTTGATCAAAGTGCTGCAAAAATTGTAGAAACTGCGAAACGTACCGGTGCTCAAGTTTCCGGTCCTATTCCGCTTCCTACTGAAAAAAATATCTATACGATTCTGCGTTCTCCTCATGTAAACAAGGATTCTCGTGAACAATTCGAGATGCGTACCCACAAAAGACTTGTAGACATTCTGGAACCGACTGCGAAGACTGTTGATGCTTTGATGCGTCTTGACCTTCCTGCCGGCGTAGATATCGAGATTAAACTGTAAGGAGGAGGTGCAATAATGGCTAAAGGAATCTTAGGCAAGAAAATTGGTATGACCCAAATTTTTGAAGCTGACGGCAGACTGATCCCTGTTACTGTTGTAGAAGCAGGACCTTGCGTTGTCGTTCAAAATAAAACCGAAGAAACAGACGGTTATAATGCTGTTCAACTTGGTTTTGGCGAAGTTAAAGAAAAACATATGACCAAACCGATGAAAGGCCATTTTGACAAAGCCGGCGTAACTCCGGTTAAATTTGTCAAAGAATTGCGGTTGTCTGCTCCTTCTGAATATACAGTCGGCCAACAAATCACTGCTGACATTTTTGCTGCCGGGGAACTGATTGATGCAACCGGTATTTCCCGCGGTAAAGGCTTTGCAGGCACTATTAAGCGCCACAATTTCGCTCGTGGTCCTATGAAGCACGGTTCCAAATCCCATCGTGAGCCCGGTTCCATGGGTCCTATGCATTCCGGTCCTGGCGGTAGAGTAATCAAAGGCAAAAAATTGCCTGGCCGTATGGGTAATGCACAAGTAACTGTTCAACGTTTGACTGTTGCTAAAGTTGATGTTGAACGTAATCTTATTTTGGTTAAAGGCTCCATTCCTGGTGCCACTGGTTCTTTTGTTGTAATTAAAGAAACAGTAAAACCTAATAAATAAGAGCGTAAGCGAAAGAAAGGAGGATGCTTCTAATGCCGAAGTTATCAGTATATAACATCGCCGGTCAAGCTACCGGTGAAGAAATAGAATTGAATGATCTCGTGTTTGGCGTTGAATTTAATGAAGCTGTTGTACATCAAGCAATTGTTATGCAACAGGCTGCTGAACGTCAAGGCACTTCTGCTACCAAAACCCGCGGTATGGTTCGCGGCGGCGGTCGCAAACCGTGGAGACAAAAAGGCACCGGCCGCGCTCGCAGCGGTTCTACCCGTTCTCCGATTTGGGTAGGTGGCGGTACCACTTTTGGTCCCCAACCTCGCAGTTATGCGAAAAAAATGCCCCGCAAGGCTCGTCGTTTAGCAATCCGTTGCGCATTGTCCGCAAAAGTTGCTGCCGGTGAACTGGTTATTGTTGAGGGCTTGAGCTTTGATGCTCCTAAAACTAAAAATGTTGTGACGATGCTGTCTGCTTTTGACGCTGCTGATAAAAAAGCTTTGCTCATTACTGACGGTGCCAATGAGAACGTTGAGCTGTCTTCCCGCAACATCCCGAAAGTCACTGCACTTTCCAACGGTTGCCTGAACTGCTTCGATTTGCTTCACAACAATAAAGTGTTCTTGGCAAAAGACGCTGTAGCTAAAATTGAGGAGGTGCTCGCATAATGGCTGCTAACCCTCGCGATATTTTACTCCGTCCGATCATTACTGAAAAAACTTCCGTAATGCTTCAAGACAACAAATATACTTTCCAAGTTCCTTTAACTGCTAACAAAGTGGAAATCCGCCAGGCAGTTGAACAAATTTTCAAAGTTAAAGTGTTAAGCGTAAATACTGTCCGCGTATTTGGCAAAACCAAACGCATGGGCAAATACGTTGGCAAACGTTCCGATTATAAGAAAGCAATCGTGAAGCTTGCTGAAGGCAATACGATTCCCATTTTCGAAGGAATGTAATTTGACGTAATAAGGAGGCAAATTAAATGGCTATTAAAAGCTTTAATCCGTATTCTCCTTCGAGACGCTTCATTACAGTGTCAACCTTCGAAGAGATTACAACTGATAAGCCTTACCGTCCGCTGGTTGAAAAGCTGCAAAAACACGCAGGCCGTAACAATACCGGTAAAATGACTGTTCGTCATCAGGGCGGCGGTAATAAAAGACAATATCGTATCATCGATTTCAAACGCAATAAAGACGGTGTTCCGGCTCGCGTTGCTACCGTTGAATATGATCCTAACCGTAATGCACGTATCGCTTTAGTAAATTATGCTGACGGCGAAAAACGTTATATCCTCGCTCCTTTAGACCTTAAAGTAGGCGATGTTATCGAAAGCGGTCCTGAAGCTGATATTAAAATCGGCAACTGCCTGCCTTTGAAAAACATGCCGCTTGGTACTACGGTCCACAATGTTGAGCTCAAAATCGGCAAAGGCGGCCAAATGGTTCGCAGTGCTGGTACTTCCGCTCAGCTGATGGCTAAAGAAGGCGATTATGCTCTGCTCCGTCTCCCTTCCGGTGAGATCCGCAAAGTACATATCAACTGCCGCGCAACTATCGGTCAGGTTGGTAATATCGACGCTGAAAACATCTGCATCGGTAAAGCAGGCCGTTCCCGCTGGCTCGGTATTCGTCCGGCTAACCGCGGTGTTGTAATGAATCCGAACGACCATCCGCATGGTGGTGGTGAAGGTCATTCTCCTGTTGGTCGTAAACGTCCTGTTACTCCTTGGGGTAAATGTGCATTTGGTACTCGTACCCGCAAAGAGAAAAAAGCTTCTAGCAAATTAATCGTAAAACGTAGAACGAAATAATTACAAGGATAGAGAAAGGAGGCTAACCTAGTGTCCAGATCAATCAAAAAAGGACCGTATGTCCATGCAAGTCTTCAAAAGAAGATTGAAGCGCTCAACGCTTCTAACGATAAAAAAGTCGTAAAAACATGGTCTCGCAGCTCCACTATTCTTCCGGATTTCTTGGGCCATACTATTGCTGTTCATGATGGACGTAAACATGTGCCTGTATTTATCACTGAAGATATGGTAGGCCACAAACTAGGAGAATTTGCTCCTACACGTACTTACAAAGGCCATGCCGATAAGAGTACATCTTTAAAATAAGGGGAAAGGGGGCACAATAACATGGAAGCAAAAGCTATTGCAAGATATGTTCGCATCGCGCCGCGCAAACTGCGTATCGTGATTGATCTTATCCGCGGCAAATCTGTGGGTGAAGCATTCGCGATCCTCAAACATACCCCTAAGGTTGGTTCTGAGGTTATTGAAAAAGTATTGCGCAGTGCAGTTGCAAATGCTGAACATAACAATGATATGAATGTGGATAATCTGATCGTATCTTCCTGCTTTGTAGATCAAGGTCCGACCATGAAAAGAATCCATCCGCGTTCCCGTGGACAGGCGTTCAAAATCTTGAAACGTTCTAGCCACGTAACCGTTGCTGTTAAAGAAAAATAATATCCCGGAAAAAGGAGGGAAAAGATAGTGGGTCAAAAAGTTAATCCGCATGGTCTCCGCGTAGGTATTATCAAAGATTGGGATTCCAAATGGTATGCTGACAAAGACTATGAGAAATTCTTATTAGAAGATATTAAAATTCGTGAATTCATTAAAGAAAAACTGTTCTTGTCCGGCATCTCTAAAGTAGAAATCGAACGCGCTTCGAATAGAGCCCGCATCTCTATCCATACTGCTAAACCTGGTATGGTAATCGGTCGTCAGGGCAGCAACATTGAATTGCTGAAAAACGACTTGAAAAAAATGACCGACAGCGTAATTGATATCAATATCGTTGAGGTAAAAACCCCGGATATGGACGCAACTTTGGTTGCAGAGAACATTGCATCTCAGCTGGAACGCCGTATCGCTTTCCGCCGTGCAATGAAACAGTGTGTTGGCCGTACTATGCGCATGGGCGCTAAAGGTATTAAAGTTCAGGTTGGCGGTCGTCTGGGCGGTGCTGAAATCGCTCGCAGCGAAAGCTATCGTGAAGGCAGCATTCCTCTGCACACTCTGCGTGCTGATATTGATTATGGCACAGCAGAAGCTCATACTACTTATGGCCGCATCGGCGTAAAAGTATGGATCTACAAAGGTGAAGTCCTTCCTGAAAGCAAAGAAGTAGCGCAAGCTGCTCCGGTTAAGGAGGCATAAACTAATGTTATTACCGAAGAGAGTTAAACATCGTAAACAACATAGAGGCCGTATGACTGGTCGTGCAATGCGCGGTAACAAAATCGCTCATGGCGAGTATGGCCTGGTAGCATTGGAACCCGCATGGATCACCAATCGTCAGATCGAAGCAGCTCGTATCGCGATGACACGTTATATCAAACGTGGCGGTCAAGTATGGATTCAAATTTTCCCGGACAAACCGATCACTGCAAAACCTGCTGAAACTCGTATGGGTAGTGGTAAAGGTTCCCCTGAATATTGGGTAGCAGTAGTTAAACCCGGTCGCGTTATGTTCGAAATGAACGGAGTTAGCGAAGAGATCGCTAAAGAAGCTATGCGTCTTGCTAGCCACAAATTACCTATCAAATGTAAATTTGTGACCCGCGCACAGCAAGAAGCCGAAGCTGCCGCACAAGAAAAGGGTGGTGAAGCTTAATGAAAACAACAGAAATTCGTGAAATGTCTGCTTCCGAGTTGGACAGCAAATTGGCTGGTTTGAAAGAAGAACTTTTCAACCTGCGTTTTCAAATGGCAACCGGACAATGTGAGAATCCGATGAAGATTCGCGAAGTCAAAAAGTCTATTGCCCGTATCAAGACCATTCAGCGTCAACGCGAGTTAAATGCCTGAGTGTGTTTGAAGTATGAAGAAGGAGGAAACAGTCGTGACCGAAGAAAGAAACGCACGTGTTACCCGTATCGGTAAAGTTGTCAGCGACAAAATGCAGAAAACTGTTGTAGTTGCTATTGAGCGTTTTGTTCAACATCCGCTTTACAAAAAAGGTGTAAAACATACTATCAAATTCAAAGCTCATGATGAAAATAACGAAGCGCATATTGGCGACGTAGTTCAAATTATGCAAACTCGTCCGCTTTCCAAAGATAAATGCTGGCGTGTTATTGAAATTTTAGAGCGTGCAAAATAAGATATTGCCGATCAGATAAATTGGCAAGGGAGGGAAAACCATGATACAACAACAAACCATTCTTAATGTTGGTGACAATACTGGCGCTAAGAAAGTTATGTGCATTCGCGTATTGGGCGGTTCTTACCGTAAATATGCTAACATTGGTGACGTGATCGTATGCGCTGTTAAAGATGCATCACCCGGTGGCGTTGTAAAAAAAGGTGACGTAGTAAAAGCAGTTGTTGTTCGTTCTGCAAAGGGCGTTCGTCGTCCAGACGGTTCTTATATCCGCTTCGACGAAAACGCAGCAGTTGTAATTAAAGACGATAAGAGCCCGCGCGGCACCCGTATTTTCGGGCCTGTTGCTCGTGAACTTCGCGATAAAGATTTCATGAAAATCATTTCTCTGGCACCGGAAGTGCTGTAAGAAATCTGATAATGCACATAAGGAGGTGTTCCTGAAATGACTGCAGCAATCAAAATGCATGTAAAAAAAGGCGATACCGTTTTGGTTTTGTCCGGCAAAGATAAAGGCAAAGAAGGCAAGATCATTGAAGCTCTGCCTAAAAAGGCTAAAGTAGTCGTTGAAGGCGTAAATAAAGTAAAACGCCATACAAAACCGTCTCAGGCTAATCCCCAAGGCGGCATCATTACCAAAGAAGCTGCTATTGCTTCTTCCAAAGTAATGTTAGTATGCCCGGCTTGTAAAAAAGCTACTCGTATTAAAAAGACCGCAGTTTCCGGCAGCTTCGTAAGAACTTGCAAAAAATGCGGCGAAGTAATCGATAAATAAGATTCCGGGAAAGGAGGAAATTTTGAATGGCAAAAACAAGATTGCAAGAAAAGTATTTGTCCGAAGCTGTTAAAGGCATGATGGATAAATTCAACTATAAAAACATTATGGAAATCCCTAAAATCGAAAAAGTTGTCATCAATATGGGTATCGGTGAAGCTGTAGCTAACAGCAAAGCATTAGATTCTGCTGTTGCAGATCTGACTTTGATCGCTGGTCAAAGACCGGTCATCACTAAAGCTAAAAAATCCATTGCAGCTTTTAAATTGCGTCAAGGGATGCCGATCGGTACCAAAGTTACCCTGCGCGGTGACCGCATGTATTACTTCCTTGATAAGTTGATGAACATTGCTCTTCCGCGCGTACGCGATTTTCGCGGCGTAAACCCCACTGCTTTCGACGGTCGTGGCAACTACGCATTGGGCATGAAAGAACAATTGATTTTCCCGGAAATTGAATATGATAAGATCGATAAAGTCCGTGGAATGGATATCATCATTGTTACTACCGCTAAGACTGACGAGGAAGCCAGAGAATTACTCAGACTCCTCGGAATGCCGTTCAGCGCATAAGTGAGGAGGGAATACCTTGGCTAAAAAAGCCCTGATTGAAAAATGGAAAAATGAGCCGAAATTTGAAGTTCGCCGTTATAATCGCTGCAAGGTTTGCGGCAGACCACATGGCTATATGCGTAAATTCGGTCTCTGCCGTATCTGCTTCCGTGAATACAGCTACCAAGGCGCTATTCCGGGAGTAACCAAAGCTAGCTGGTAAAACAGCAAATTAGGAAGGAGGGTATTTAAGTATGGTAATGACTGACCCGATTGCCGATATGCTTACCCGTATTCGTAACGCAAACTCGGTTCATCACGATAAAGTTGAAATCCCCGGCTCCAAAATCAAAGTAGCTATTGCTGAGATTTTGAAAGCTGAAGGTTTCATTAAAGATTTTGAAGTACTTGCCGATAGCAAACAAAATGTTATCCGCGTCAGCCTGAAATACGGTGCTAATAAGGAAAAAGTTATTTCCGGCATCAAACGTATTTCTAAGCCCGGCTTGAGAGTATACTCTCAAAAAGATCAGCTGCCCAGAGTCCTTGGCGGCCTCGGTATCGCAGTGATTTCCACTTCTCAAGGTCTGATGACCGATAAAGCTGCCCGTAAGGCTGGTCTCGGTGGAGAAGTGCTGGCATACGTCTGGTAATACTTGAAAGATAGGAGGTGCTCATAAGTGTCTAGAATTGGTAAACAACCAATTACTGTACCCGCTAACGTTACAGTTACTATTGAAAATAATCTGGTTACCGTAAAAGGTCCTAAAGGCGAATTATCTCGCCAAATCAATAAAGATATGAAATTGACTCTGGAAAACGGCGTACTGACTGTTGAACGTCCGAGCGATGAAAAAACTCATCGTTCTATGCACGGTCTCTCCCGTACCCTGATCAACAACATGGTTGTCGGTGTAACCACCGGTTTCAGCAAATCTTTGGAAATTGCCGGTGTCGGTTATCGTGCCGCTAAACAAGGCAATAACATCAACTTTACTCTCGGGTTCTCGCATCCGGTAGTAAAAGAGCCGCCTGCAGGTATTACTTTTGAAGTTCCTGCTCCTAACAAAATCGTTGTCAGCGGCGCAGACAAAGAAAAAGTCGGCGCAGTTGCAGCTGAAATCCGCACTCTGCGTCCCCCTGAACCCTATAAAGGCAAAGGTATTCGTTATGAAGGCGAATATGTACGCCGTAAGATGGGTAAAGCCGGCGCTAAAGGCAAGAAGTAATTTCTAAAAGAAGGGAGTGAAACTCTTGCTTAACAGAGTTGATAAAAATGAGAAACGTCAAAAACGTCATCTCCGTTCTCGTCAATATATTATCGGTACGGCAGAAAAACCTCGTTTGAATGTATATCGTTCCTTGTCCAATATTTATGCACAAGTGATTAACGATGTGACAGGCGAAACGATTGTTGCTGCCAGCACTGTTGAGAAAGACTTGAAGGCTAACTACGGCGGCAACATTGAAGCTGCTAAAGCAGTTGGCAAAGCTATTGCTGAAAAAGCTATCGCTAAAGGCATTAAAGAAGTTGTATTTGATCGTGGCGGTTACCTGTACACCGGTCGCGTAGCTGCTTTGGCAGACGCGGCTCGTGAAGCTGGACTGCAATTCTAATAGAAGGAGGAATAAAAGTGGCGAATTTCGAAAAACAAGAAAGCGACTTAAAAGAGAAAGTCGTATTCATCAACCGCGTTGCAAAGGTTGTTAAAGGCGGACGTCGTTTCTCCTTCTCCGCACTCGTTGTAGTTGGTGACGAAAACGGTCATGTAGGTATGGGCCTTGGTAAAGCTGCCGAAGTTCCGGAAGCTATCCGTAAAGGCGTTGAAGATGCCAGAAAGAACATGATTACTGTTCCTATGGTTGGTACTTCCATTCCTCATGAAATCATTGGTGTGTTCGGCGCAGGCCGCGTGTTCTTGAAACCGGCTGCAGAAGGTACCGGCGTTATCGCTGGCGGCCCTGTTCGTGCCGTACTTGAATTGGCAGGCGTACGTGATATCTTGACCAAATGTCAAGGTTCTAATAACCCTAACAATGTTGTTCGTGCAACTTTGGAAGGTTTGAAATCCCTGAAAAGTGCTGAAGCTGTTGCAGCTCTGCGCGGAAAAACCGTACAAGAATTACTTGGCTAAGGAGGTAGCATGATGGAACAAGTTAAAATCACGCTGACCCGTAGCTTGATCGGTTACCCGCAGGATCAACGCGCAACCGTAAAGGCTCTGGGCTTAGGAAAAATCAATTCTACTGTTGTTAAAAACGACACCCCGACTATTCGCGGTATGATTCACAAAGTTGAACATCTTGTGAAAGTTGAAAAAGTTGAAGCTTAAAACAAGGAGGTGTGCTACAGATGAATTTGCATGAATTATCTCCCGCTCCGGGATCTAAAAGAGCCTCCGTTCGCGTTGGCCGTGGTCTCGGTTCCGGACTTGGTAAAACATCTGGCAAAGGTCAAAAAGGACAGAAATCCCGTTCCGGCGGTGTAAAGCGTCCTGGTTTTGAAGGTGGTCAAAAGCCTTTGTATCTGCGTTTGCCTAAACGTGGATTCTATAATAGATTTGGCATGAATTATGTCGAAATCAATGTTGGTAGTCTCAATTGCTTTGAAGACGGTACAGTAGTTGAACCCGTAATGCTGATCGAACACGGCATGATCAAAAACATTCGTGATGGTGTTCGTATCCTCGGCAACGGTGAGCTTACTAAAAAACTCACAGTTCAAGCTATGGGTTTCAGCAAATCTGCTGAAGAAAAAATTATTGCTGCCGGCGGAAAAGTAGAGGTGATCTAAGTGTTCGCAGCCCTCGCTAATATTTTCAGAATTACGGAACTCAGGCAAAAAGTTGTATTTACTCTCGCCATGTTCATCGTTTTTCGGGCTGGAACACATATCCCTGTTCCTGGCGTTAACGTAGCCATGATCGAGCAGCTCTTCCAAAGCGGTAATTTGTTTGGCCTGCTTGATATGTTCTCCGGCGGCGCCTTGAGCAAATTCTCAATTTTTGCTATGAGTATTACTCCATATATCAATGCGTCCATTATCCTTCAATTATTAAAGGTTGTTGTTCCTACTTTGGAGCAATGGTCTAAAGAAGGTGTGGAAGGTCAGAAAAAGGTTACTCAGCTGACCCGCGGCGGTACAGTTCTGCTTGGTTTTATCCAGGCTTTAGGTATGGCTTACGGTCTGAGATCGGCAATCAATAACCCCGGGATCATGTCGATTCTGTTGATTGCAATAAGTTTAACTGCTGGTACGGTATTTTTGATGTGGATCGGTGAACAGATCACTTCTAAAGGTATCGGTAACGGTATCTCACTGATCATCTTCGCTGGTATCGTTTCCAGACTTCCTGATGGAATGCATGTTATTTTCCAATATCTGCAAGCCGGCACGGTTAACATTCTGAACGTGATTTTGTTCGCGGTGATTGCTTTGGCGATGATTGTCTTTGTTGTAGCGATCTCTCAAGGTATTCGCAAAATCCCGGTTCAATATGCAAAACGTGTTGTTGGCCGTAAAATGTATGGTGGTCACACCAGCTACATTCCTTTAAAGGTCAACCAGGCAGGCGTAATTCCGATCATCTTTGCATCCTCCGTGCTGATGTTTCCGGTTACGATTGGCCAGTTTGTAGACATTCCCTGGGTAAAAACTGTTGCAGGCTGGTTTGCATGGGGTACTCCTCTTCAAACTACTTTGTATGTATTGATGATCTTATTCTTCACTTACTTCTATACCGCTGTAAGCGTGAATATAGCTGAAATGTCGGATAATATCAAAAAATATGGCGGTTTTATTCCCGGACTGCGTCCTGGCAAACCGACAACTGATTACTTGGATAAAATCATGTCCAGAATCACTCTGGCTGGCGCTATCTTTCTTGCATTGATTGCCCTGATGCCGAATGTTGTTGGTTGGATCACCGGTATAGAGGGTATCTATTTCGGTGGTACGGCCCTTTTGATCGTAGTCGGTGTTGCATTGGATACGATGAAACAGGTAGAGTCTTTGGTTTTGATGCGTCATTACCAGGGCTTTATGAAATAGGAGGAAGATTAGAATGTTTATTCTTTTGATGGGACCTCCGGGTGCCGGCAAAGGCACTCAAGCAGAAAAACTCATTGCTGAATACAAAATTCCGCATATCTCCACTGGTGATATGTTCCGTGCCGCTGTTAAGCAGGGTACAGAATTAGGTAAAGAAGCAAAAAGATACATGGACGCCGGCGGCCTCGTGCCCGACGTCGTTACCATCGGTATCGTTCGTGAAGGCTTAGCCAAACCCGAATGTGCCAATGGCTTTATCCTGGATGGATTTCCAAGAACCGAAGAGCAGGCTGTTGCCCTCGACGGCATTTTAACTGATCTGGGCATTAAATTGACCGGTGTGGTTAATATCGTAGTTCCTGACGCTGAGCTTGTAGGCAGGGTTACCGGCAGACGTATCTGCAAGGCCTGCGGCGCTACATATCATGTAGAATACAATCCCAGTAAGGTGGAAGGTATGTGCGATAAATGCGGCGGCGCGTTGTACCAACGTGACGACGATAAAGAAGAAACTGTAAAAAATCGTTTGCAGGCATATCATTCGCAAACGGAACCGTTGATCGAGTACTACAAAAAACAAGGCGTATATCATGAAATCGATGGCCTGCAGGAAATCGGCAAAGTTTACGCTGATGTTAAAGCTAGTCTCGGGGCGCTGAAGTAAGGAGGTAAAACGCTGTGTCCAAACAAGACGTAATTGAAGTTGAAGGCACAATCTTAGAATCCCTACCGAACGCCATGTTCCAAGTTAAATTGGAAAACGGTCATGTGATTCTGGCACACATATCCGGTAAGATACGTATGAACTTCATCAAAATTTTGCCTGGCGATAGGGTTACTGTCGAGCTTACTCCGTACGATTTAAGTCGTGGAAGAATTACTTATCGGTTCAAATAACCAAAGACAGGCAAGAGGAGGTTTAAAATATGAAAGTCAGACCGTCTGTTAAACCAATATGTGAAAAATGCAAAGTCATTAAACGCAAAGGCCATGTAATGGTAATTTGCGAAAACCCGAAACATAAACAAAAACAAGGCTAAGAAGGAGGTGCAGCGTTAATGGCACGTATTGCTGGTGTCGATTTACCTAGAGACAAACGTATTGAATACGCACTGCCGTACATTTATGGCATCGGTCTTACCCTGTCTCGTGAGATCCTGAGCAAAACCGGTATCAATCCTGATACCCGCGTTCGCGATCTGACAGAGGAAGAAGTTGCAAAACTTCGTGAAACTATCGATGGTGATTATAAAGTAGAAGGTGACCTCCGCCGTGAGGAATCCCTCAATATAAAACGCCTGATTGAAATTGGTAGCTATCGCGGCCGCAGACATCGTATGGGCTTGCCCGTTCGTGGTCAAAATACCAAAAACAATGCTCGTACTCGCAAAGGTCCGAAACGTACTATTGCAGGTAAGAAGAAATAATCAGTGAGGGAGGGATAAACGAGTGGCTGGTAAAAAAGTTGTTCGCAACAAAAAGAAAGTAAGTAAAAATATCGAAAGTGGCGTAGCTCATATTCGTTCCACTTTCAATAATACTATCGTTACTATTGCCGATCTGAACGGCAATGTACTCAGCTGGGCATCTGCTGGCGGCTTAGGCTTCCGCGGTTCCCGTAAAAGCACTCCGTTTGCTGCTCAAATGGCTGCTGAAGAAGCAACCAAGGCTGCAATGGAACATGGCTTGAAACAAGTTGAAGTATTCGTTAAAGGCCCCGGCGCTGGTCGTGAAGCAGCTATTCGTGCTCTTCAGGCTGCAGGTCTCGAAGTTAACTCCATTAAAGACGTTACTCCGATTCCTCACAACGGCTGCCGCCCGCCGAAACGCAGAAGAGTTTAATTTATTGGAGGTGTACCCGCTAAATGGCAAGATATACTGAGGCTGTATGCCGTCAATGCCGTCGCGAAGGCGCAAAACTGTTCCTCAAAGGTGACAGATGCTACAGCGACAAATGCGCTTTTGCTGTTCGCTCCTATGCTCCTGGTCAGCATGGTCAAGCACGCAAAAAAGTATCTGAGTACGGTATTCAGTTACGTGAAAAACAAAAAGCACGCCGTATTTACGGTATGTTAGAACGTCAATTCCATAATACCTTCGTTAAAGCCGAAAAACAAAAAGGTATTACAGGTGAAAACCTGCTCGTTCTTCTGGAAAGAAGAATGGACAATGTAGTTTACCGTCTTGGCCTGGCTGATAGCCGCAGCCAAGCTCGTCAACTGGTAACTCATGGTCATATCGCTGTTAACGGCAAACGTCTTGATATCGCTTCCGCTTTAGTAAAAGCCGGCGACGTTATCAGCGTTATGGAAAACAGCCGTGGTAAAGAATACTTCAAAGGTATGGCTGAAACCCTGGCTTCTAAAACTACTCCTGCCTGGCTCGTTCTCGATGCACAAGGCTTGAGCGGTAAAGTTGATCGTTTCCCGACCCGTGAGGAAATCGATGTTCCTATCGAAGAACATCTCATTGTTGAGTTGTACTCTAAATAATTAGTTGAACATCTGCCACCCAACATTAGGCGTATTGTGGTAATACGCACGAGAAGGAGGCTTTCCGCATGATCGAAATAGAAAAACCTAAAATGGTCACCGCTGAGATCAGCGATGACGGCCGCTACGGCAAATTTGTATGGGAACCGTTGGAAAGAGGCTATGGTATTACGCTGGGCAACAGCCTGCGCAGAGTACTGCTTTCTTCCCTGCCCGGTGCTGCAGTTACAGCTGTTAAAATTGACGGCGTGCTGCATGAATTCTCTACAATTCCAGGCGTAAGAGAAGATGTTGCGGATATCATCCTCAACATCAAGGCTCTTTGCCTTAAAGTAAGCAGTGATGAACCGAAAACTTTACGTATCGAATGCAGCGGCGAGCAAGAAGTTACCGCAGCAGACATCCTTGTTGATGCCGACGTAGAGATTTTGAATCCTGATCTGCATATTGCTACCTTGGACAAAGATGCGAAACTCGATATGGAGATTTCCATCGACAAGGGGCTGGGCTATGTTCCTGCTGATAAGAACAAACGCCCGGATCAACCGATTGGTATGATTCCTGTGGATTCCATTTATTCTCCGATCACGAGAGTAAAATTTGGCGTTACCGATACTCGTGTTGGTAATGTTACCAATTATGACAAGCTGACTTTAGAAGTTTGGACTGACGGCAGCGTTGAGCCAGATGAAGCAATCAGCATGGCATCCAGCATCATGATTGATTACCTGAAGTTGTTCCAAACCGGTACCGCTGCTTCCAGCAGTATGGTCACCGTAGTTGGCAGTACTGAGACCGCTCCGGTCGAAGAACCTGTCCAAGCAGGTCCTGGTTCCGTTTCCATTGACGATCTTGATTTGTCCGTACGTTCCAACAACTGCTTGAGACGTGCCGGCATCAATACCGTTGATGAACTGGTTCAAAAGACCGAAGAAGACATGATGAAAGTACGTAACTTAGGTCGTAAATCCCTCGATGAGGTTAAGAAGAAATTAGCCGATTTGGGACTGGCTTTACGCAATAGTGACGAAGAATAAGAAGGGGGTCGGAAACGAATGGCATACAGAAAACTGGGCCGTAATTCCAGCAACCGTAAAGCTTTGTTTCGCAGCATTTTGAGCTCCTTCATCAAACACGAGAGAATTGAAACTACTGTGACTAAAGCTAAGGAAGTCAGCAGCCATGTAGCCAAATTGATTACTTTGGCTAAACAAGGCGACTTGCATGCCCGTCGTCAGGTTCTTGCAGTTCTCGTCGATGAAGAAGCTACCAGAAAGCTTTTTGATGAAATCGCTCCGAAATATGCAGAAAGACAAGGCGGCTTTACTCGTATTTACAGAGTAGGTCCTCGTCGCGGTGACGCTGCTGAAATGGCAATTATCGAGCTTGTTTAAAATAAGCATAAAAAACCGGGAACTTTTGTTCCCGGTTTTTTTATTATTGTTAGCGCGTAATTCTTAATGGGACACAGTTAATTCACAAGTGGCATTAGCGGTACAGGATAAAAAAGTTGTATAATATTTATATAAGAATTATATAGATATGTGAGGAATAATTTATGCGAGTTAATGAAGATAATCCATTGGGCAGCGAAAAAATAGTCAGGCTGCTGCATGACTTTGCTTTGCCCAGCATTATAGCGATGTTAGTAGGAGCTTTATATAATATTGTCGATCAGTTTTTTATAGGGCGCAGTGTAGGTATGTATGGGAATGCGGCGACTAATGTCGCATTGCCGCTGACTACTGTTTGTACGGCACTGGGGCTGCTTTTTGGCGTTGGCGGTGCGTCGAATTTCAATTTGAAAATGGGCGCAGGCAAACGCGAGGAAGCGGCCAAATATATTGGTAATTCCATAACCCTGCTTGTAGGCAGTGGGGTGGCACTGGCTTTATTCGTACTGGTATTTTTGAAGCCGCTGATGATCGCCTTTGGCGCAACGGATATAGTTTTAAAATATGCGCTTATTTTTGCCGGGATCAATTGTCTGGGGTTCCCATTTTTGATTTTAGGAACAGGAGGCAGCACACTGGTTCGTGCTGACGGCAGTCCCAAATATTCAATGACCTGCATGCTGACCGGAGCTTTTATCAATCTGATCCTGAATCCGTTATTTGTCTTTGTCATGGGCTGGGGCATTGCCGGCTCAGCCTCTGCTACTGTTATCGGACAGGTTATTTCCGGCCTGATGGTAGCAGGCTATCTGCGAAAATTTAAAACAGTGCCGCTTGGTAAAAGTGATTTGCTGTTGACATGGCAGCGTTCCAAAATGATATCGGCATTGGGAGCTGCCAGCTGTTTTAATCAATTTGCGATTATGGTCGTGCAGATAACCCTGAATAATACACTGACTCATTATGGTGCAGATTCGATATACGGCAGTGAGATACCTTTGGCCTGTTCAGGGATCATTACCAAGGTAAATATGATCTATTTCTCGATCATCATTGGCTTGTCACAGGGTTTGCAGCCGATAGTCAGCTTTAACTACGGTGCCAAAAAATACGGACGCGTCATCGAAGCTTACCGTTTGACATTGCTGATAGGAACAGTAGTGTCTGTGATTGCTTTTGCCTGTTTCCAGCTTTTCCCGCGGCAGATCATTGGTTTTTTCGGCGAAGGTTCAGAAGCTTATTATCAGTTTGCGGAGGAATATTTCCGCATTTATCTGTTTTTCACCTTTTTAGATTGTATCCAGCCGATTTCTTCTAATTTCTTTACCTCTATCGGCAAAGCGACTAAAGGCATTATCCTTTCTTTGACCAGGCAGATTATTTTTCTGCTGCCGCTGATCGTCATTCTGCCGTTGTTCTGGGGTATCAATGGCGTTATGTACGCAGGTATGACGGCTGATTTTGCGGCTGCTGTTCTGGCCACCTATTTAGGCTGGCGGGAGGTGCGGTTGATGCGCAGCTGGATGCAGGCAGGGAAACAGTAAGAACTTTGTTAGAAAGCAGGAGGGTTTGAGATGAAAAACAATGAGTTGAAGATCAAAATGTATGCATTTACTGTGGATTGCACAGATCCTTACGCCTTAGCTAAATTCTATGCGGAACTACTTACCTGGGAAATACCTTTTTATGACGAGAACTGGGCCTGTATAGGCGCTCCCGGAACTGCTCAGGGTGGCTATCCGGGAATACTTTTTCAACGTAACCCGGAATATCGCCCCCCCGTATGGCCTGAGGAAGCAGGAGCTCAGCAGCAGATGGCACATTTGGACTTTGCCGTTAATGATTTAGAAGCTGCAGTTCAACATGCAATCGGCTGCGGAGCAGTAATGGCAGCCAAACAGTTTTCTGAAGACTGGCGTGTGATGCTTGATCCCGAGGGACATCCTTTTTGCCTGTGCCAGATGCAGGCTGTTTTTGAAAGTGATAAATTTGCGTTGTTATAGAAGGGCAGGAGTCTGGTAAAGGCTGTTTTCATTTCTCGTGATAATACTTTTACAGGTGGCACATTCCACAGATGCTGCAATGATGAACAATATATAATATATGCAGAAGCTGAAAAATAAGATCCGGAAATTTTCCGGGTCTTATTTTTGTAAAGTTAACCGAGTGTGCTGGAGGCGGTTGACGTACCTGGGCTGGAATAATATAATATAAAGGTACTGAATTAAGCGGAGGTTTGCCATGCAAACTATAATTGAAGTAAAAAATTTAACGCATATCTATACAGACAGTGAAAATAAAGAAATAAAAGCCCTGGATGGTATCAATTTAGAAATCAGACAGGGTGAATTTGTTGCCGTGATCGGTGCCAATGGCAGTGGTAAAAGTACTTTGGCGCGTCATTTCAACGCTCTGCAGCGCCCCAGTGAGGGTGCATGCCTGATCGAGGGAATGGATACTACAGTAGAAGAAAATCTTTGGAATATTCGCCAGCATGTAGGGATGGTGTTTCAAAATCCTGATAATCAGATCGTGGCGGCAATTGTTGAGGAAGACGTTGCTTTTGGGCCGGAAAATATCGGTGTGCCGACTGCTGAAATAAGAACCAGAGTCGACGCGGCGCTGGCGGCGGTAGGTATGAGCGATTATGCCCGGCATGCGCCGCATCTGCTTTCCGGCGGGCAGAAACAGCGTGTGGCGATCGCAGGTGTTTTGGCATTGGAACCAAAATGCATTGTTTTGGACGAGCCGACGGCAATGCTTGATCCTCAGGGCCGCAAAGAAATAGTAACTACCGTCAAAAAATTGAACCGGGAAAAAGGTATTACGGTAGTTTATATAACTCATTACATGGAAGAAGCGCTGCAGGCTGACAGGATCATCGTGATGGGTGAAGGCAAGATCCAAATGCAGGGAACGCCGAAAGAGGTGTTCAGCCATGTGCGTGAATTATATACTTTAGGACTGGAAGCCCCCCTGGCGGCGAA
>ENA-UESI01000102-UESI01000102.1-human-gut-metagenome-genome-assembly--contig:-NODE-102-length-70228-cov-6.807843_pt1 | contig 70228 bp, 65 predicted proteins | sample MGYA00243005_ERZ508006 | MGnify/ENA primary metagenome ERZ508006 (study PRJEB26167, sample SAMN06115436) | human gut metagenome | host: Homo sapiens | place: China:Shandong | collected 2015-06-10... | reverse complement strand
TGCCGGGCCGTCAATCCCTCGTTCTGGTGCTGGCGGACCTTGCGGTAGTCGTCCACAAAGCCGATCAGGCCGAAGATAAAATCGGACTGAAAAAAAATTCCTTATTCGGAACGGAAGCTATACAGACACAAGATTCAATTGAAGGTTTTTGTGAGAAAATCAGAGTCGGTAAAAAAGCACAGATAACAGATGATTTTATGATCATTGCCAGAATTGAAAGTTTTATTGCCGGTAAAGGACTAACAGATGCTATGCAGAGGGCATTAGCTTATATTAAAGCTGGTGCAGACGGAATTATGATACACAGTAAAGATAAGTCTGGCGAAGATATTAAAAGTTTCTGTTTGGAATTACGAAAAGTGAATAAATATATTCCGATAGTAGTTGTCCCAACGACTTATAATCACATTACGGAAAATGAATTAGCCAGCTGGGGAGTATCTGTGGTTATTTATGCTAATCATATGTTGAGAAGTGCATATCCTGCAATGGTCAATACGGCAAGATCTATATTAACTTACGGTAGATCTTATGAAGCTAATGATTTGTGTATGCCTGTTAAAGAAATATTAGAACTGATTCCCGGAACTAAATAATTGTATATGATTTCTCCGAAATTTTTTGTTGAGTGCCTGAAGAATAATAGTATTGATTTCTTCGCCGGAATTCCGGATTCTTTATTGAAACATTTTTGTGCTTATCTAAAGGATACCGTTCCTGTACAAAATAATGTAATTGCAGCCAATGAAGGAGGAGCGATGGGACTTGCTGTAGGATATTATTTGGCAACAGGGCGCATTCCACTTGTTTATATGCAGAATTCAGGACTTGGTAATGTCATAAATCCTTTGTTATCGTTAGTGGACAAAGAAGTTTATAATATACCTATGGTTCTGCTTATTGGCTGGCGGGGAGAGCCTGGAGTAAAAGATGAACCTCAGCATATAAAACAAGGGAAAGTTACTTTGTCATTGTTAGATACAATGGGAATAAAATATATCGTATTATCTCCAAATGAAGCAGAAGTAAAAACACAATTGGACTCCGGACTTACCTATGCAAAGCAAGCTAATGAACCTTTTGCTTTTATCGTTTCTAAAGGTACATTTTCAGAAAGTGCATTAAAAAGAGAGGAGGAAAGTAAGTATTCATTGACCCGGGAGGAAGCTATTCGTGCCGTTGTTTCGAATATGAATGACAAGGATATTGTTGTTTCGACAACAGGAATGATTTCCCGGGAATTATTTGAAATAAGGGAAAGTAATCAACAACAACATGAAAGAGATTTTCTGACGGTTGGGGCCATGGGACATGCTTCCCAAATTGCCTTGGGACTTGCTTTACAAAAACCAGATCGGACAATATATTGTTTTGATGGAGATGGGGCTGTGATGATGCATATGGGTTCTTTAGCAATTACCGGTTCATTAGGCCCTAAAAATTATATTCATATTTTATTTAACAATGGTGCTCATGACTCGGTAGGAGGTCAACCGACTGTCGGTTTGCAAATTAATATCCCACAAATTGCTGATGCTGTTGGTTATAAAACGATTATTTCTGTTGAAACAAAATCAGATTTGATGAATTATTTGAAACAGTTGAACGCAATACAAGCTCCGATTTTCCTGGAAATAAAGGTGCGTAAAGGAGCCCGAGCCAATTTAGGAAGACCAACGACGACACCTATTCAAAATAAAGAATTATTTATGAACTTTGTAAAATAACATTGATGTATCAGCGTTATTATTTGGGTAAAGATTCTATTAGAAATCTGATAAATGAAGTTGAATACTACAGACCAAATTCTGTTTTTTTGGTTAGAGGAAAAAAATCTTATGAAAGTTGTGGTGCCCAATCTGTAATAAATAATGCTTTGGTTTCATTAAATTTGAATGTTGTGGAGTTTTGGGATTTTGAAACAAATCCCAAAATGGAAGACTTACAGAAAGGATTGAAATTATTAACAGCAAATCATTGTAATATTATTTTAGCTATCGGGGGAGGTAGTGTTTTGGACATGGCAAAATTAATCCGTTTTTTTAATTCTTATAAAGGTGAAATTACGGATTCTGTATTTGAACAACAGAACGAAGTCTTGCCTTTCACGATGAAGACCTCCCTGTTATTGTAGTTGTGTGGTCGGCAAACCGCTTCTACCTTATCAGGGAGTTTTTTCTACTTTTTCCCTCGCTATAAGCTATTTTTACCCCCGGCATAGCCGGGGGGTGTCTTTTGTACCACCAAGGCGAAAGCTAAGAACCGAGGTATTCGCCCCGGTTCTTAACTTAATAATATTGTGGACTATGCCCATTTCTTTTTACTTTTCTTAAAATTTATACTTGTTACGCAGATACGTGGTATCCAGGGCTGTGGGACGTGCATTTTTCCCTCTCTGGAAACAGAGCACTGCGACTCCGGCAAGATAGGGAACCATTCCCAGCAGTTCCGGAGAGAGGCCAATGGTATTGGCCACCTGGAGTTTCATCTGCAGAGCGTCAAAAAGCCCCAAGAGCAAAGCGGTACCCAAGATTCCACCGGGAGCCCATTTACCCATCTTCACGGCAATCACTGCCATCATGCCCTTACCGCTGATCATCCCGTCAAAGAAACGATCTAACTGGCCCAGGGACATATATGCACCCGCAATACCGCACAGGACGCCGCAGATCAACACACCGCTGTAACGCAGCCGCCAGACGTTAATACCCGCCGTCTCCACCGTCTTGGGGTCATCCCCCACCGCTTGGACCCGCAGGCCGTATGTAGTGCGAAAAATCACATACCAAGAGACCACGCCCAGCAATACGCCCACATAAATGAGGGGAGAGAGGTGGGAGAGGAACCCGCCTACTATCGGGAGCCCAGCCAGAATATCTGTTGTCTGCAGGGCTGCTACATTGGGGGAATAGGTAGAGCCGAAAATGGAGATACAAAGGAACCGGGCAATGCCGTTGCAGAGCATTGTCAGGCCCAAGCCGCTGATAGCGTGCATACCACCGAACTCCACACACACCAAGGCGTGGATCCCGCTGGCAACAAGGCCCGCCAACATACCCATCAGCACACCGATCCAGGGATTGCCGGTCAAGTATGAACCCAGCACCGCGGCAAAGGCGCCGCTAACCATCATACCTTCTGCTCCCAAATTCAGTACGCCCACCCGCTCACAGTACATATTGCCCATACCGGCAATAAACATAGGGGCGCTCAGGCGGATTACCGATAGAGCAAATGCCAATACCAGAGACTCAACCATATGCTTTCTCCTTTCCCGTCCGTCGGTTAAAGAGATAGCGGACGATGTAGTTACTGGCCACAAAGAGAATCAAGGACCCCTGAATAACAGAGATAATCTCATTGGAGATCCCTACTTGGGCCTGCATAGTCAAAGAGCCATTGCGCAGAGCACCGAACGCAATGCTTCCTACCACAGCGAGGATGGGATTGGAGCCGCACAACAGGGCCACCGGAATTCCATCGTATCCAAAGCCCGGAGAAAAATCCGTATACAGGCAGTGGTAGTTGCCAAGGACCTCCAAAGCACCGCCAATCCCGGCCAAAGCGCCGCTGATGAGCAGGGCTAAACTGGTATACTTCTTCACCGGAACTCCTGCATAGAAGGCTGCGTCCCGGTTCAGGCCCACTGCCCGCATCTCATATCCCGCAACGGTTCTGGAGAAATACCACTGCAGAACAACTGCCGCCACCAGGGCAAAGACAATGGCGATAGTCATACGGTAGGGCGGTCCGATGAGATAGGGCAGCTCTGCCGTCTCCAGAATCTTTCGTGAGGAGGGAACCAAGGCATTATCGGACTTGAAAAAATCCAGCACAAAATACTGGAGGATATAGCTCGCCACATTGTTGAGCAGCAGTAAAATCACCAGTAGATCCACCCCCCGACGCACATGCATCACCGCGGGGAAAAGGATATAAAGCATCCCGAATACCGCCCCTGCCGACAAGCACACAGCAATGTGCAAGGGCGCAGGTAGTCCGGGGATCAGTGCCCCAGCCAGAGTGGCTCCAATGGCGCCAAGCGCCAACTGGCCTTCTGCGCCAATATTGAAGGAGTTACCTTTCATGGACACAATAATGGCAAACGATGCAAAGGAGATGGGCACGGACTTCTTGATGGTGTTCATCAAGGCTGCCGGTGAACCAAAGGCCCCATCCAGCAAGGCCATATAAGCCGCCAGCGGGTTCTTTCCCATCAGCAGAATCCAGATGGAACTGAACAGGAACGACAGCAGCAAAAGAAGAAATGGAATTGCAGCATCCACGACTGTCTTCCGGGAAGGCTTTTTCAGGGTGATCACACTCCGTTTCACGACTCCACCTCCTCGGGGCGTCTGCCCACCATCATCAGGCCAATCTGTTCCCGGGTGGTACTCTTGGCATCCACGATCCCTACTAGCCGGCCGCAGTACATTACCGCAATACGGTCACTGAGCATCAGCACCTCATCCAGTTCCAGGGAGGTCAGCAGTACACTGCCTCCTCGGTTTCTGTGTTCCACCAACGTGTTGTGGATAAACTCAATAGCCCCCACATCCACGCCACGGGTGGGCTGATCCGCTACGATCAGTTCTGGTATTGCTCCCATCTCACGGGCAACAATAATCTTCTGTTGATTACCACCGCTAAGAGTACTTGCACGGCTACTGCGCAGTGGAGGGCGGATATCGAAATCCCGGATCCGTTCCTCCGCCATGGCCCGAATCTTCCCGCCATCCTGAAGGAACCGCCTGCTAATATATTCACTACGCCGCTGCATTCCCAGCAGCAGGTTCTCCTCAACAGAAAAGTCGAGAATCAACCCGTGACGGTGGCGGTCCTGGGCAATAAACCCGATTCCATTTGCTTTCCGCTCGGCAATGGAGTCACCGGTGATCTCCCGTCCCTGGAAGGCCACACTGCCTTCCTGACAGGGCAGAATTCCTGCCACCACTTCTGTCAGCTCTGTCTGGCCGCTGCCGTCGACGCCGGCAATTCCCAGGATTTCACCGCTGTGGAGGGTAAAGGAAATATTCTGTAAAGCCTGTCGGCCCTCTGCATGGCAGCTTACATGGCTGAGTTGCAACATCACCTTTGAAGTGTCTACTTCCGTCTTGTGCCCGCCCAGGTGGACTTCTCTTCCCACCATATAGGCCGTAAGCTCCGGAATGCTGGTGTCTTCCTTCTTCACGGTAACCACATGCCGTCCCGCCCGTAAAACGGTGATCTCATCGCTGAAGTCCATTACCTCTTCTAGTTTGTGGGTGATGATGAGGATGGTTTTTCCCCGCTCTTTCAACCTCTTGAGAACCATTCCCAGGTCATCAATCTCCTGTGGTGTCAGCACGGCGGTTGGTTCATCCAAAATGATGACGTCCGCCCCACGGTAGAGAGTCTTGACAATCTCCACCCGCTGCTGCATGCCAAGGGATATGTCCTGCACCAGAGCCTTGGGATCAACGGCAATGCCGTAATTGCGGCACACTTCATTCACCTGTTCCTCAGCCCGACGTCTGTCATAATGAAACCGGTGCCGGGGTTCATCGCCAAGCACAATATTGTCCGCAACAGATAAGCGCGGAATCAGCATAAAATGCTGATGCACCATGCCAATTCCCTGTCGAATGGCATCCATGGCGGAGCGGAAAGATACCCGCTCCCCTTTGATCAGGATCTCGCCGCCGTCCGGCTGGTAAAGTCCGTAGAGAATGTTCATCAGTGTGGTTTTTCCCGCACCGTTTTCTCCTATAATTGCATGGATTGTACCGCTCTCCACGCAGAGAGAAACTCGATTATTTGCCAGCACTGCAGGAAACTGCTTACTAATCTCCCGCATTTCTACTACGTATCCCACCAGAGTACTCCTCCTCACTGTTCATACCCATCCGCTGCCAAATCAAGCTGAAGATGGCCCTCCTAGGGGAGGAGGGCCAGTTCCCTGTGCTGAAAATCAGGCGTTGATCTCAGCCAGATAGTTGGCCAACTCCTCCTCTGTGGTGGGAGGAACGATTTCGCCGGAAATCAATTTCTGCTCAATTTCTTCCATGGCATCCAGAATCTCCTGAGGAACCAAGTCACCGATGTTGGGGGAAAGTCGGATCCCGGTAGCACCATCGGCAAGTCCGGCCTTCACAATGCCAGAAGGCAGCTGTCCCTCAATAAACTGCTGACAGACGGTGGCAAAATACTCATCGGTCTTGATGATGTGGGAGGCAATGATTCGGTCAGGGGACAGTTCAAACTGGCCGGTAGCCGCTCCCATGGCGTACTTGCCCTCCTCTAGGCCCTCTACCGCCTGGTACACGCCGTTGGCAGCACCACCGGCAAAAGCCTGGACAATCATCATGCCGCCATTGTACATCTGCAGAGCCAGCTCCTTGGCCTTGGCGATATCGGTGAAGTCACCCACATAGGCCGCAGTGGCCTTACCACCGACGTAGGCAGCACCCGCCTCAAAGCAGTAGCGGCATAACTCCAAGTCGGCAATCCGCTGGCCGCCAATCCAACCCACCTCGGAGGGGCCGCCCAGATACTCACTCATCATCACAGCGAATGCGCCGCCAATGAACCCGGCCGCAGGCTCCTCAAACTGGATGGAGGTGCAGTTGTCATAGCCATCCACCGTACCCTTGTTCAGAACAAAGTGGGTGTCGGGATAGTCCTCCAGAATGGGGGACATGATCTCAGAGACGGTACCGCCCATGATCACCATGTCATATCCCTCGTTGCCGAAGTTGCGGGCGTGGATTTCGTGGTCATTGAACTCGTTGACCTCCACACAGGTGACAGGAATTCCAGTATTCTCGGTGAAGGTCTCCGCCGCCTTCTTCAGCGCATCATTCAGTCCGTTGTCACCAAAAGTACCGGCGGCAATTAGACCGATTTTCCACTCCTTGTTCCCGGTGTTCCCACCGTTTTCATCCCCATTGTTGGCATTCTGGGTGCAGCCGGCCAAGAGGGAAAAGGCAATTCCCATAGTCAGGACAAGTGCAAGCAAACGTTTCACAGGTAAAGTCCTCCTTCTTATTGCCATTAGAGCATATATTGCTCCAATAACTTCTGATGTACACTGGTCTCCATTCCACACTCCCCATAGAGCTCCTGCAGATAGGCCACCATAAACCGATGGCGCTGAAGGGCCTGAGCACGGGCCTGGGACGTATTCATCAACTCATAAATGTGCAAAAGCTTTTCATAGAAGTGGTTAACGCTGGTGGAGCGGACGGAGTGGTCCTTGTAGCTCTTGCTGTCCAAGTTTTCTCTGGGAGGGATAGTCGGATCCACGATCAGGTTTCCAAGACTAGCTCCCGTGGCAAAGGCCCGGGCAATTCCAATGGCCCCAACCGCGTCCAGACGATCTGCGTCCTGTACAATCTCTCCTTCAGGCGTGGCCATTTTCTTGCGGGACCCCATCCCCTTAAAAGACAAGTCCCGGATGATTTCCTGAATGTGGGCAATCTGTTCTGCAGGGGCGCCGCATCCTTCCAGCCAATGTGCCGCCGCCCGGGGACCGGCCTCCTCATCGCCGCCGTTGAACTTCCAGTCGGCAATGTCGTGGAGCAGCGCGGCTAACGCCACCGTCTGCCTGTCCACAGGAATCGGGGACATCTCCGCCAGGAGCGTCGCCTCGCGGTACACCCGCTGGGTATGGAGCCAGTCATGTCCAGTGGGCTCATCGCTCTGGAGCCGCTGTATGTGGGCGATGGTCTTTTGTACCAGCGGATCCTCCTCCGCTCCCGTCTCACAGAAAGGCCACTTGGAGAGATCCATCCGGCGGTGCTGTACAGCAAAGCGAGGCACACCGCCGGGCGGCACCAGCTGGCCATGGTGAATCAGGCATAGTCTGTCTAGAATTTTCTGGGGATAGGTGAGGACCGCCTCATAACTGCAATGAACGGAGGCATCCCTCATCTGGCAATCGTGGAAAATGATCTCCGCCCCCTGCTCCACCAAGGTCGTCACCAGGGGCAAATCCTGTACCATATCAGAGGTGTAGGCCACGCGACCGCCGAAAAGCAGACCGCAACTGAATTTACCGTCAATGTGCCGGGTGGGAAACCACCTGGCCTCTATGCCGCCGCACAGATCAAATATCTCGCCCTTCACCGGAGAAACCACATCAAAGTAGTCCTCCAGACAACTGCAGTCCGGATTGGTCAGGCCACCGCTCAAATAACTGTCCCACAGGATTCTTCGGATAGGGGACGGCACAATCAGCTTTACCTTCTTATGCGATACATATTTACTGTACAGAGCAATGGACTCCAATCCCCCAGCGTGATCAAAGTGAATGTGGGTGACAAAAATGGCATCAATGTCCTCCCGCGGCACACCCAGAACCTCCAGACTTTGCCAGGCAGTGGTCCCACAGTCAATCAAAGTCTTGCATCCATTTTCTTCCAGAAGCGCATTGCTGTCCATCTGCCCTGGAATAAATCCGTTGCCAGTCCCCAACATCGTCAGATACATGAGCTTACCTCCTATCCCGTCTTTGTTATCATCATACTGGAAAACGCCGTCAGCAAACAGGACATATGTCTATATTCAATGTTAAATTCCAAGAAAACATCCGCTATTTTTTTATGACTTTCATCTTTTTTACCAAAGCCTTTCGAAAAAATAGCGCCGGACAGAAAAACGTGTTCTCGTCCGGCGCTGTTCCCCTTTACTCCAATTCTCCCGCATCACGCAGCAGCCGCCAGTCCGTAACCCGCAGCCGTCTGCCCCCCTCCCGTGAGAGGACACCCTCCTGCTCCAGTTCTGTAATCAAGCGGCTAATATGTCGGGGTGTAACCCCCAAATACTCCGCCAGTTCCTTGTTCTTACAGCAGACCGTCCCGTTCTCATCACAGTTTTGCAGTATCCGCTGGGCAAGAAGCGTTCTGGTGTCATACTGAAGCATCTTAGAATAGTTATACGAGGTATTATAGAGCTTTTCAATCAAATTGTTGCAGATCATGCGGTAAAAGGCCACATTTTCTGAGAGGTAGTTCCGGACATCTCCCAGTGAAAAGCACAGTAACTCCGCTCTAGTCTCCGTCACTACACTGTGCAGGGTGTCGTGTCCCTGTAGAAATTCAATATCCCCAAACATCTGAGGTGGCTTTGCAATGGCCACTGTGACCAGTTTCCCGTTCTCTGATACTGAATAGATTCGCATGGTACCTCGGAGCAGTACAGACACCGACGTCACAGGATCCCCAGAGGACATCACGGTCTCCTCTGCCTCATAAACCGCTATTCTTGTATTCCGCAGCACCTCCGGCTGCATCAAGCTCTCCACTCCCAGGGATGCCGCCGCCCACCGGATCCGCTCTGGGTTGCTGTCTGTCCACATCTTACGGCCTCCTCAATGCATTCCGTCTGGGTTATAGACATTTGTCCTCGAATTATTATAAGAAACAAGGTATGCTCGTGTCAATTCAATATGGAAAGGACCTGGGAAAAATGATTTCTATAATTGACAATCCTTCCCTGGCAGAGACCGGCCGGCAACGGATGCGCTGGTTCATGGAGCAGATGCCCCTGATTGCCTCTCTTAAGGAAACCTATCGGAAAGAACAGCCTTTTCGTGGGCTGAAGGTGGCCATCTGTCTCCATGTTGAGCCCAAAACTGCTTTTTGGATTGACGCAATTCTCACCGGTGGAGCGGAGCACATCTACCTTGTGGGATGTCTTGGAACCACCAAGCCCGACACTGCCGCCTATCTGGCCTCCGATCCCCGCATTACTGTGCTTGCCAAAGAAAAGGACACCCTGGAGGATCACCAACGCTATCTGGAGATGGTGATGGAGCAGCGTCCCAACCTCCTCCTTGATAACGGCGCCAGCCTCATTCTGGCCTATCACAAGAAGCAGCGAGACTGGGTTCCCCTGGGTGCCAACGAAGAAACTCGTACCGGGCGTCTGCTCATCGACGATTCTGGCTACGAGATCCGTTTTCCCGTGATCGTGATTGACGACTCCCCCCTCAAAAAGCTGTTGGAGAACGCAGTGGGTGTAGGCCAATCTGTAGTGGATGGTTTTATGCGATGCACCAGCCTTCTGCTGGGTGGAAAGAGGATTCTGGTCATCGGCTACGGCTGGTGTGGCAGCGGCATAGCCGGAAAGTTCCGCGCTATGGGTGCCCATACCTCTGTCTACGATACCGATCCCGTTTACCTTTTAAAGGCCAAAGTGGACGGCCACCACGTCTCTGAGGATCTCAATGAACTGATCGCACAAGCAGAAGTGATTGTGACCTCCACCGGCCGGTTCCATGTAATCACCAAGGAACACATTCCCTTCTTCTCTGACGGGCTCCTTCTCTCCAATGCCGGACACTTTGGTTTTGAGATTGATACCGACGACCTCAGAACCGCCGCCGACCGTGTGGAGGCAGTGGGCGCCGGGAAGGAAGCCCTGTGGTTTGGTCAGAAGAAAGTTTTCCTGCTGGAAAACGCCAATCCCCTGAACCTCTCCGCCGGAGACGGTAATCCTATCCCCATCATGGACCTGGGTCTGGGACTCCAGGCCTCCTGCGGCGTGCTGCTAGCCAGTGGAAAGCACAATCTGCACAACGGTGTACAGCCAACTCCCCAGGAAATCGACAGCTTTGTCAGCCGTCAGATGCTCAATTTGTAAGATGCGGATTCTCTTTAAACACGCCCTATTCCTCCCTTGTGCCGATGCCCAGCCCCAAGCAGACATGTGTGTAGGGGTGTCTAACGGCGTGGTTGCCTTCGTGGGGGCCCAACCGCCGGAGGGATTTGATCCTGACCGGCAGATCGACTGCCACGGGGCGCTGTTAATGCCTGGGCTTGTCAACGCCCACACGCACTCCCCTCTGAGCCTTCTCCGGTCCGGCGGCGAGGGATTGCCCCTCCAGAACTGGCTGGAGCAGGTAATCTGGCCCTATGAAGCCCGACACACCGCCGAAAGTTGTTACTGGGGTGCTCTTCTTAATGCAGCCGAGTGCATTCGATCAGGCATCACCTGTGTCTGCGATATGTATATCCACCCACAGTCTGTTGCCAGGGCTATGTCTGAGGCAGGTCTGCGGGCCCTTGTGACCCCTACGGTTACTGACGCTCTTCTGGAGGAAATCCCGAACCTTCTTACCCAAATACTCCATCTCCGGGAACAGTGGGCAAACCATCCTCTAATCCGCATAGGCATCGCCCCGCACGCAGTCTACACTTGTGGAGACAGACTCCTATCCGCTGTCGCCAAGCTAGCGGAGAGATACGACCTGCCCATCCATGTTCACGTCTCGGAGACCGCCCGTGAGCAACAGGACTGTCTCTCCCAGCACGGCGTCACTCCGCTTGCACATCTGGACAGCTTTGGTCTCATTACCCCCCACACCCTAATGGCTCACTGCGTCTGGCTCTCCTCTTCCGATATTGATCTTGCCGCCCAACGGGGGGCCACAGTGGTTCACTGCCCCCGCAGCAACCTGAAGTTGGGCAGCGGTATTGCACCGGCGGAAGACTTTCTCCGCGCCGGGATATCGGTGGCTTTGGGGACGGACAGCTCCGCCAGCAATAACAGCCAGGACATTCTGGAGGAGATGCGTTTTGCATCTCTTCTCCAAAAGGGAACTCGGGGAGATCCCGCTTTACTCTCCCCGGCCCAAAGTCTCGCCATGGCCACCTCCGCCGCCGGACCGGCCACTGGATTTTCCCTGGGACACCTAGCTATCCAGGAGCCGGCGGATCTCATTTTAGTCAGCCGCAGGGAGCCTCACTGGCAGCCTGGCCTGAATTCACAGGCAGATCTCCTCTATGCCGCATCCGCATCTGATGTGGTATTGACCATGGTCAACGGCGTCATTCTCTATGAAAACGGCGTTCACAACACCATAGACATGGAGCGGCTCTACCGGACCCTACCCCGTTTTCATCCATCCGTTATGTGACACTTCTTGTCATAGTTTCCTTTTTTGAAATGCCCGCCGCTTGGAAAAGTCCCAGCCGGCGGGTATTTTTCTGCTCTTTCCGTTTTTATTCTGTCAGCTGTCCCCCGGCTCAAAAGAGCTGTATCTGTTTTGTTTTTTGCTGAATCATCAGATAGCCATGCATACACAGCGATTCAGCAGGCAAGATTCCACTGTTTACGGCATAGGAATAGAAAAACAGACAAGATAGGCAATGTCATTATAAAGTTAAGAACCAGCTTTCCTGGTGGGCTCCCATCGTGTGCTTTAGCAAAAAGCTACGAGCGAAGCGAGTTGACAATTTACCAAGTGATAATTATGAGAAAGTTTCAAACAGAAGATAATATGCCCGTTTACAGGCGGTGAAGCGCAAGATGCAGGTGAACGATATCCGATGCGTCTTGAGACGCCTGCCGGTATCAGTCCCTATAAGGGCTTGATTAAGCCACCGGCTTTAACTTTTTGGCGTTTTCTCCAAAATTTGCACGAAATAAGTTACTACTTTCTGCTCTGTTTCTTTTGGAAGCACTCACCTTAATGACCTTGGGGTGATGTGAAGAAACACTTTTTTATGCTCCCCAATGCGGTGTTTGAGTTAGGGCTCCATGTGTACGAGTTGGCCATCTATGCATACCCGTTGCGGTTAAGACCGACGGACCTGGCAGTGTGTGGTCAGCTATCCCACCATCCCAGCCAAGCTGGAGATCCCGGTCAACACCGCAGCCAAGTATGTGGGGCTGCTGGAGGAACATGGTCTCATCGTCACGGAGCGCACTGACGCCATCACGCGGGACGGTCTCAAGCATAACGGTTGTCTCCCGTACACCATCGTGCCGGTCCAAAACGCAATCAACGAGTTTCATGTGTGGCAGTTGTCTGCACCGGAACGGGCTGCGGCTCGACAGCAAGCACAGCGGCAGACAGAGAAGTCTGGTGTGGAGTTCGTTCCATCCGTGAAAAGTCAGAGCGCATGGCCACTCCGCTGTGCAGCCTGTGGGGCGCGGTGTACGGCAATGGCAGTGTAGGTAGGTACACGCCCCGCCCAAGTTGCAGAACACGGTGTGCGGGCTGTGCGCCCCAAGCGTGCAGCTTACTCAAAGCAAAACGTGCAGGTGAACCAAGCGGTCAATTTGAGTGCAGGATAACGGCAGGAGGTCGCAAGCGCCCCTCCTGCCGGCCACACCGTCCCGCAAAGTGGGGCGAGGCAACGGGCTGCAGGCTTTCGGAGGCGGCAGCCTTAGGTGGTTGGTTTTGGTCAATTCTGGCGTCACAGGTGGCCGGAATGGAGGAAGAAATCCCGCAAGCCCACTGAACTCAAAGGGTCTGGAGATACACCCTTGGAGGTCACCTCAGGGATATTGTCCCGTTTTTGAGCCGATTTGAGCAATGTCTCAATTTATGAATGTTCTGACAATAAAACGTGGTTCCTGTGGCTATTTTCCATTTCTGTGGTATGGTGTGTTGCTGACAAGGAGGTAGCACACCATACGAGAAACACCTGAAGACCTGTACTACGGGAGCATCATGCCATACGACTGCCAAGTCCGTTCCAGAGCTTCCCTGATGAAAGTGATGGAACAGTCTCGGGAGTGTGAGGAACAGCTCACCAAACTGCTGGAGGGCGAAGCCACAGTCTGTTGCTGCGGCTCATCAACGCAGGGAACGAGATCGGCAGTACTCTGGCTCTGGAGAATTTCATCCTGGGCTTCCGTCCGGGGACGCGACTGATCCTGGAGGCGCTGGACGGGGACGACAGCAATCTGGTAGAACTGCGCCCAGCGCCCGGTAGCCCACGCAAGTCCTGCGATGCCAATCAAAGATAAAACCTCGGAGGTGAAAAAGAAATGGCGATGCGCAGGCCATCCGGAGACGGCATGGTACGCAAGCAAAAGCACGGCCGCCGGGAGGGGCACATCGTCATCGGCCACAAGGAGAACAGCGATCCCATCTTCCGCTACATCCACGCCTATACGCCAAAAGAACTGACCGCCAAACTCCGGCAAAACATCACCGCCTATCAGGGTGTGGATCTCACTGAGAAGTGCAGGATGCGTCTCTCGGAGTGACTGGAGCAGATGGCATCAGTCCCCTTTGCCGATTGGCTTAGGATCTCCTTGACCAGATCTGCAACGGAGACTTCGCCGCTGCACGGATGGATACAGTCCTGCTCGGCCTGCTCCGTCACCTTAAAGCTCTCCATGCGATCGGAGGCCAGCGCATTATTCAGTTTTCTGCGTTCCTAATACTTAGTGAGTCAAATCACTGCCGCAAGCAAGATCAGCAACACCAGCAGTCGCATCGCCAGAAGTCCGTATCGTCCTACCGTGCAAAGTCCAACGCGAGATACTCCTCCAGATAAATGCTCTGCTCGGCGATTTCCCCGGAGGCATCCAGACCTACATAGCGGTAATGCCAATGCTCATAGCTGATGCCAGTGATCTCACTTTTCTCGGTGGGATAGCAGAGAATGAAGCTGTATTCCGCAGAGCGGGCCATGAGCCACTGCTGGACAGGCATGTCCTCCCGCTTCTTATCCAGCAACTGATAGCTCTGATACACAATGTCCACCGCCAGCCCAGCCTGATGTTCTCTGGTATCGGGTCGTGCCACCCAAAACGGCGGCTGCCTTTCCGTCTCCGCTTAGGTATATCCCTGATCCAGATATGAGTAAATCTTCCTTTGAAGCAGTTCGGCCTGCTTGTCCCAGCTGCGGCAAGGGGAGCAGATCAGGGGCCTGTACCCCGCCGCCCGGGTTGCGTCCATCATTTTCTGGATGTGGATAAGTCCCGCTATTGATACTCTGACCATTTTTCAGTTTCGTCAGTTCCGGAACAGAAAAATCCTCAGACAGTGGCTTCTCCCCATTTACCGGAATCAGCTTCCAATTCTCTGCGGTTTCTCCATCAGAGTTGGCGCCTGCACCCGGAAGCGCCGGATGGCCAGGGGTGATGCTGCATTCCTCTCCAGTACTGCCGCCTGACGGTATTGGTAAACCGGCATCATTAGCCTTTGATATCTGCGCTGCCTAGGTGCACTCCAACAGGAACAATAGCACAGCCAGCAGAAGCGCAACGAGACGCAGGCTGCACCGATTTTGGCCTTTCCGGGGCGCAACATAGCATTTCCGTTCAGGGATGTCGGTGTAATCAGTAGGATTGTTTTGGATAGAAGACATATCGGGACATTCCTTTGCTGTTTTCTGTCCACCACCTTACCACACTGTTCCGTTAAACTTCCTTCGTTTTTGCATCAAACTGCCATCATCCAGCGGCATCGTAGGTTTCTGCTGAGTTATCTGCCGCTGGACTTGAGGGCTTCTGGGCTGGATAGTTAAAAAGCAATATCCACCTTCTCCATCAGAATTGTCCAAATTGATGTCATACAAGACATTTGTCTCCGGCAGGGGATCCCTGCATGATCCACGCCTTGGATCTGCACCTGGTTCTCAATCTCAAGGCGGTCCATTAAGGCTTTGCCAATCTCTGAAGCGGTGGTAGAGGGATGTTCCGATATGGCGAAAAACATCTGCAAGGCGACAGTATGGCCGGTATCCGCATCTGGAATAATGGATAAATCCGTCTTTTTTACGCATCAGGGACATCCATTTGCAGGAAAGCAATACCCCGAGGTAGCAGCGCATAAGACAGGTTTATAAGGTTTAGAGAGAACAGCGTGGCGGAAGTCACGCTGTTCTGCTTTTTGCTGCGTGGGTGAGCATTTCGGCAATGATGCTCTCCGGCAGGAAACCAATGCAGGCAAGGCTGATATGCACATCCTGCACTCGCTGCCCGCTGCTCTTATCCGGCGCGGAAACATAGACCCTGTTCACAAGATCATGCAGCACAGCGGGCGTCAGTTCCTGCAAGTCGGGATATTTCTTCGCCCGGAGGATGAACTGCTCAATGCTGTCGGCTTCTTCCTCCTGCTGGGCAATCTCCTGTTCCAAAAGCTGCATTTTCTCCGTCAGCTCTGCTTGCTCATTTTCATAGTCAGTGGACAGCTTTTCAAATCGGTTATCATTGATTTTGCCGGAGATATTGTCCTCATAGAGCCGTTTGAACAGACGGTCAAGTTCTTCCATCCTGCGCTGTGCCTGCGTGAGTTGTCTGCGCTTTGCGGCGAGTTCTTTCTTGAAGTCCTCCTTGCGCTTTGCACCCAACTTATCCCGGAACAGATCCTCGCAATCGGAGATATACCAAAGCAGGATTTGCAGAAATTTCAGCACGCCCTTTTCCAGAACAACCGCACGGATGAAGTGCGTTCCGCACATGTCTTTTCCCTTCTTGCGAGAGGTAGAGCAGACGAAATGATCCTGTCGTTCTTCAAAGTTCCGCGAGGTGCAGTAGTACATTTTCTCTCCGCAATCGGCGCAGTAGGCAACGCCGGAAAAGAGGTTGCTCTTGCCCGTTCTTGCCGGTCTGCGTTTGTTGCGGCGAAGCTCCTGAACCCGCTGAAAGGTATCCTCATCCACAATGGCTTCGTGGGTGTTGCGGAATATCTTCCATTGCTCCGGTGGATTCTCGATGGTCTTCTTGATTTTGTAGGACTGCCGGTGCGTTTTGAAGTTCACGGTATGCCCGCAATACTCCATCCGTTCCAGAATTGCAGCAACGGTACTGCCGTTCCAGTTGTAAGGATTGTCAGGCAAAGCGCAGCGGACTTTTCGTTTTTGCCTGTCCTGATAAACGGTGGGCGTCAACATATGATCCTCTTTCAGCATCCGGGCAATCTGCGTCGGACCGTTCCCGTCCATGCAGAGGGAAAAGATGCGCTTGACCACCTGTGCCGCTTCCGGATCGACGAGCCAATGCTCTGAATTATCCGTGTCTTTGACGTAGCCATACGGGGGGATTGTGGTCAGATGCTCGCCGGATTCTCCTTTTAGCTTGAGGGATGCCCGCACCTTCTTGCTGCCGTCCCGAACGTAGTATTCGTTGATAATGTTGACGAACGGGACGAACTCATTGTCTTGCTGGTTGGCACTGTCCACACCACTGTTGACGGCAATGAACCGCACGTTATTCTGTGGGAATGTGATCTCGGTATACATCCCAACTTCCAGATAATTTCGACCGATGCGGCTCATGTCCTTCGTGATGATCGTACCGATCTTTCCGTCTTCCACCAGCGCCATCATGCGCTGCCAATCCGGTCTTTGAAAGTTTGCGCCTGTGTAACCGTCATCCACAAAGAACTCCGTATTGCGGAAGCTGTGTTCCTTTGCATATCGGCTGAGATAGGCTTTTTGATTCACAATGCTGTTACTGTCGCCCTGTGATTCATCGTCACGGGACAAGCGGCAATACAGCGCGGTAATTTTGTCAGACTGCTTCATAGTAGATTCCTCCATCATCTGAGGACAGTCTGCCAAGACAAGGTTGCTGTTGGTCACGATCACACACTCCCTTCGGAGTCGATCAGCTTCACCGCCTTTTCGGGAAGGGTGTGCGTTCCGTCAAAGCTGGCAGTAAAGCGGTAGATGGTGTTTCCTTCTTTCAGGCGTACCGTGATCTGCGGTAACTCCTGCCAGAGAGGAACAGGGGCACTGCGGCTGCCGTCCGATTCCACTTGGATGTTACGTTTCTTGTTATCCATTTGCACCTTCCTTTTCATTCAGATTTCCGGGCAGTGCCGCATGAATCTCCCGGAGCAAGGTGCGTGATATGACCTATTGTTATTCAGTATATCACAGCAATTTCCGGGATTCCACTGGGCAATGTACCGGGATTCACAGGAGAATTACAGGCAGTTCGCCGGGTCGCACAGCCGTCCGTGCCTGTCAAGAAATCGGCTTCGCCTCGCTGCGCGTCCTTGACAGGCTCGTTCGCCTGTGCAAGCCGGTAATCAAGGCGGCGATGCCGCCATTTGCCAATGAAAATCAGCTGCATTTCAAGGCTTTTTCAATCTCTCAGTTCAATTATAACAAGAACAAATGTTCGAGTCAATGCGATTATTGGAGGAAGAGCAAGCACAGCAAGTGTAGCTACACTTGCGAAAAACAGCGTGGGTTGACCGGGATTTCCTTGCAGAGCAGCAAGCAAATCCGGTGAGCACCCACACCGAGAAAACAGGGCGTTCCGGCTGACTGCCGAAACGCCCTGTTTTCATTTTTGGGATAGTCCCAAGCCCTTATGTTCGTGAAAAATTACGAAAGCTCACCAGCTATACTCTGATAACTGGAATGTGTAGGATTCGCCGGGAGTAATGTCATAGATCACAACAGAGTCATCCTTGAATTTATCTCCGGCGCTCAGAGAAGATAGGTATATATTGCCAGAGTCTACCAGATAACCCGCACTGTCATACAGCTTATAACTAATCATATCATACCCGGAATCACTGCTCCCGCTCTTCTTTTCTCCGGTAATCGTAATGGTTAGTTGTGGAGAATAGCCTTTGTCAAACTTAAATTCAGCTCCTTGAATTTGGATCACGGATGCCGTACTCCCCATGAAGTCCTTCACCTTCAGATCGAGCGGAAATGAATCAAACGTCACTTGAACATCTTCAATAGGCAAGCAATACAGAGCATCGCAGTTTACTTCGTCAAACTGAACTGCGTTTTCCTTGTACACGGTGAAATAAACCTTCCCGCTTGCGGATTTTCCGGCTTTGATCTCAGCGGCAGGGATTCTCACATTGGCAAGATACTGCTCTCCGGCAGCTTGGCTGGTATAGTAGCTGAAATCATCAGTAGAAACGGACTTTGTACCAGCATAAACCGCTTCATCCGCGTCATTTACGATTCGAATATCCACATCGACATCGGCTGACAGGGACTTATCATTTTTATCAGCCAAGCCAAAGAAAAGGCTGTAATCACTTGTCCCCTCGTTATACTGGAAAGACCAGCTTTTCAGTGTTTCAACACGGGATGCCGACGATCCGCACCCACTCAGCAACAATGCAATTACAAGTCCCCACATAAGAAAGAATCGTTTCATTTCTGCGTCTCCTTATCTGTCTGTGCCTTTATTGCACGGAACATTTCTTGTTTGAGCAAACGCTTTTTCTTTGGATCCGTTGTGCAGTAATTGCGATTGCACTGCTCGCTTAGAAAGCAAGTCTCGCAGATAAGCTGTTCAACTTCCTGCATAATCAGTTCATCATCACTGGGAAGTTCGTAGGCTTCGATCTTTTGGATGCCTGTCGGGTTACGCAGTCCGTAGTCAATCAGTTTTCCATTTCCGGTTTTTACATAGCGGTAGACCTCGGCGCAGAACGAAACACTGTCACCAACGGCGCACTCTTCAAAGCCGGATTTGTCCATCCAGACGTGATCCTCTTTTCCGTCAAACATTGTCCCATCGGTATACATTCCACTAATGAAAATCCGCTTGAAGCAAATATGTTTTGGCTTAACCTTCTCAATCTGTCCTTTGAAATGAGACATAACCGCATTGAAAAAGCAGTCAGCAAAGTACGGACGGTGTTTCTTACCCAACGACGCGAATTGAACGTCGAGATAATCATTGTAGGAAAATTTCTCCGCTCCAACAACATTACGCTGGGACGCTGGGTCAAAAAGAATGATCCCGCCTTCGTCTAATACGCAATCCTTTTCTCCATAGTAGATTGCCAAAAGCGATTCTTCATCTGGATACTTGGCAATCAGGGCAGCAGCTTTTTTGAGCCGTTCCTGCCGCTTTTGCCTTTCGCAGCGTTCGCGCTCCTGCTGCTCCGCAAGAATGCGATCCTCTATGTGTCTGCTTTCGCCTTTTGTCAGCAACGGCGATAAATGGTCAACGCAATCGTAATCCCCATTTTCCATGCGTGTTTTGAAGCGGACAAGAATCTCTTTCAGTTCCTGAGCAGACAGATACCTCGCCTTGTCAATAGAGCAGCTATGATAACAACCCGTGATTATGTTGCCATGCCCATCACCATACATAATGGCGGTATTCCATGGGCAAAAATAGTGCTCTTTCTGGACGAGCCTTCCTCGCTTCAAGCCTTCCTCAAATTCCGGAAAGACCGCTGGATTGCCACAGCCCTCATGATCCTCCACCCAAAACCCGGAAGGCCCCTTGTCCGCGTGGCGGATCATCACATTGATTGCATCGACCGTAGCCTTTTTCATTTGTTTGTTATTCATAACCCAAACCTCCGTTAATAAGTGCCGCCAGACAGCGACCTGACATGTTAACGTGGTCTTTTAGAGTATTTATAAAAATTATAGCATGTTTCTTTGTGCTTGTCTATCCTACTTGCTCGGCAGGACAGGCAAAAACAGTTTTCAAATTCAGAGGTTTCTATCGCTGTAAATGATGTGCTGCTTATGGAAAGAGATTCCACTGTTCATTGGATGGTGAACAACTAATTGTAACCTTGCAATAGCGAACGGAACGGTGAGCGCAGTACACGGATTGCAGAAGCGCGGAATAATGGACGAAATTATCGTTTCAGCAAACTTCTTCCCTATCCTCACAAGGATTGATTTAAGTGAGGGATTTCTGATTACTTTTCTGAAAGATGACATCTCAGAAGTACCCTTATGAAACAGGTTGGAAATCGGCATTTAACTGACGTATGAGCTGTACTTGTGCAAGGGCATGGACGCATCATTGCCCCTGATTTTTACGTCGCTCACAGGTAAGCTAATTCCGGATTATCGACCTTAAATCGCACAAAATCCATCCTATCCATCTACCATCAACAAAGGCAACTGCAAAAGCAAAGGGGCATGTGCCTTAATGACACATACCCCTTTTGTCAGCAACCCTTGTCCGGCAACTGCCATAGTATTTGTTTCTCAAAACCTGTTTTATGGACAGCTACCACACAGGGCTTCTTTTTTGTAACAATATAGGAGCCCTTCTTTTTTGTAACAATATAGGAGCCCGGCAAAGCCGGACCCCATATATTGAGATATGAATGAAGAGTTAAGCGTGTTTAGAACTTACTGCCGGCTGAGATGGCGGTAGCTTTCCAGACGTTCCTTAGCATCGCTCTCCGCCTTTCTGTACAGGCGCTCTGCCCTTTCAGGAAAGGAGAGCTTCAAGGATGCGTAGCGGTTTTCGCCCATGAGGAACCGCTGAAAGTCACCGGTGGGGGCCTTTGAATCCAGAATGAAGGGATTTTTACCCTCTTCCTTCAAGGCGGGGTTGTAACGGTACAAGTGCCAGTAACCGGCCTCCACGGCTTTCTTCTCCTCCAATTGGCTCAGGCCCATACCTGCCTTGGGACCATGCTCGATGCAGGGACAATAGCAGATGACGAGGGAAGGGCCAGGATAAGCTTCGGCTTCCCGGATGGCCTTTAAGGTCTGAGTGGGATCAGCGCCCATAGCCACTTGGGCTACATACACATAGCCGTAGTTCATAGCCATCAGGCCCAGGTCTTTCTTCTTGGTCTCCTTGCCGCCAGCGGCGAACTTAGCGATGGCGCTGGCCGCAGTGGACTTGGATGCCTGACCGCCGGTATTGGAATATACTTCGGTATCAAGGGCCAAGATGTTGATGTCTTTGCCGGAAGCTAGAACATGGTCCAGACCGCCGTAGCCGATATCATAAGCCCAGCCGTCACCGCCGAAGGCCCACACGCTCTTCTTGGTGAGATATTCCTTGTTGTTACGAATGAACACAGCCTCATCACTGTTGTTATCCGCAATGGCTTCCAACAGTGCGTCGCTGACGGCGCGTGAGGCTTCGGGATCATTAGCCCGCTCCAGATAATCCTCACAGGCAGCCTTGGCGATGTTCTGTTCCGCCAGAGCAGAGACGTTCAGTTCCAGCTGATGGCGGATAGCGTGCTGTCCCAGCAGGAAGCCGTAAGCATATTCGGCATTGTCCTCGAACAGACTCATAGCCCAGGCAGGGCCATGCCCTTTACAGTCGGTGCAGTAGGGAGAGGAAGGGGTAGAGCCACCGTAAGCGGAGGAGCAGCCGGAGGCGTTGGCCACATACATACGGTCACCGAACAACTGACTCACCAGCTTGATATAAGGTGTCTGGCCGCAGCCTGCACAGGCACCGGAGAACTCAAAGTAGGGCTTGGCGAACTGGGACGCCTTCACGTTCTTATTGCTGATAGCATCCTTCTTGATGGACACCTTATCCATAGCATAGGTCCAGTTCTCCGTTTCCTTAAGCTGGCTGTCCAAAGGCTTCATCGTGATGGCGGTATCCTTGGCCAGGCACACGTTCACACAGCTGCCGCAGCCGGTGCAGTCATAGGGAGACACCTGAAGCCGGTAAGTGTACTTGCCGTTCATACCCTTGGCGGGAACAGTGTTAAATCCGATGGGCTTAACAGCCTCTTCGTCCTCGTTCAACAGGATGGGACGAATGGCGGCGTGGGGGCAGACCAAAGAGCACTGGTTGCACTGAAGACACTTGGCGGCGTCCCATTCCGGCACATCTACAGCGGCGCCCCGCTTTTCAAACTTTGAGGTGCCGGCGGGCCAGGTGCCGTCCTCCAGGCCAAATTTCATCATGGTGGACACTGGCAGGCTGTTGCCCTCCTGGCGGTTCATCACGTCCACCACCTCCTGGATGAAAGCGGGCTTATTTTTCTGGATGGGGGTATCCTCTGCAGTGAGCCACGCAGCGGGGATCTCCACCTTGTGTACCCCATTGAGGCCCTTTTCGATGGAGGCATTATTCATGTCCACAACGGCCTGGCCCTTTTTCTTGAAGTAGGTCCTGTAGATGGCCTCCTGCATCTCGGAGACAGCCTGCTCTACGGGAATCACAGCAGAGAGCTTGAAAAATGCAGCCTGAAGGATGGTGTTGGTACGGTTGCCAAGGCCCAACTCCCGGGCGATGGAGGTGGCATCGATGGTGTAGAAGGCAGCATTCTTTTCCGCCAGTGCCCGTCTCATAGAGGCGGGGAGGTGTGCCTCCAGCTCTGCATCACTCCAGCTGCAGTTCAACAGGAAGGTGCCGCTTTCTTTCAAGTTCTTCACCATATCGTACTTATCCACATAGGACGGAGTATGGCAAGCCACAAAGTCCGCAGACTGGATCAGATAGGGAGAACGGATGGGGGACTTGCCGAAGCGGAGATGGCTCTGGGTCAGGCCGCCGGATTTCTTGGAGTCATAGACGAAATAAGCCTGGCAATAGAGGTCCGTCGCATGGCCGATGATCTTGATGGAGTTTTTGTTGGCACCCACAGTGCCGTCGGAGCCCATACCCCAGAACTCAGCGCTGGTCTGACCGACGGGAGAGGTGTCGATGTCGCAGGTCACAGGCAGGGAGGTGTGAGTCACATCGTCTACGATGCCTATGGTAAAAGCGTTCTTGGGGATCCCTGCTTTCAGGTTTTCGAACACGTCAATAATCTGGCCGGGGGTGGTGTCTTTGGAACTGAGGCCGTAGCGGCCGCCTACGATGTCCATGTCTAGGCCTCTGCTCTTGTAGGTCGAGCAGATGTCCTGATACAGGGGCTCTCCTATAGCACCGGGCTCCTTGGTGCGGTCCAGCACTGCCATACGCTTGCAGGCAGCCGGCACGGCGGCCAGGAAATGCTCAGCAGAGAAGGGACGGTACAGATGAACATTGATGAGGCCGACCTTCTCGCCCTTGGCCATCAGGTAGTCCACAGCTTCCTTGGCGGTCTCGGCTGCGGAACCCATGAGGATGATGACCCGTTCAGCGTCCGAGGCACCATAGTAATTGAAGAGTTTGTATTTCCGGCCAGTGAGCTTGCTGACCTCAGCCATGTAATGTTCCACAGCGGCGGGAATGGCCTCGACCTTCTGGTTGCAGGCCTCACGGCACTGAAAAAAGATGTCAGGGTTTACGGTGGTGCCGCGGGTGACAGGATGTTCCGGATTCAAGGAGTGCTTGCGGAAAGCCCGCAGGGCGTCCATGTCCACCAAAGGGCGGAGATCCTCATAGTCCCACGCCTCGATCTTCTGGATCTCATGGGAGGTGCGGAAACCGTCAAAGAAATGGAGGAAGGGCATCCGGCAGTGGATAGCGGACAGGTGCGCCACAGCCCCCAGATCCATGACCTCCTGAGGGGTGGAGGAGGCCAGCAGGGAAAAGCCTGTCTGGCGGACGCCCATGACATCACTGTGGTCACCGAAAATGGACAGTGCATGGGAGCTAAGGGTGCGGGCAGACACATGGAACACACCTGGCAGCATCTCGCCGGCGATCTTATACATATTAGGGATCATCAGCAGCAACCCCTGGGAGGCGGTGTAAGTAGTGGTCAGGGCACCGGCCTGCAGGGAACCATGGACCGTACCGGCCGCCCCACCCTCGGACTGCATCTCCACCACCTGTACCGGCTGGCCGAAGAGGTTCTTTTTACCGTTAGCCGCCCAGGCATCCACATGTTCCGCCATGGGAGAGGATGGGGTGATTGGGAAGATGCCAGCCACCTCGGTAAAAGCATAGGATACATATGCCGCCGCCTCATTGCCGTCCATGATCACGATTTTCTTCTTCATATCTATCGTCCTTAAAATCAGCCTTTCTATGCGTTACAGCTCTTTCAGCTTTTTCATATCCAGCACGGCACCTTCTGCCCCCGAACCTGCCAATTTGCAGTAGAGGCCCAGCCAGCCCCGGGTGAATTTGGGCTCCGGCGCCTTCCACGCAGCCTTTCGGGCGGCCAGCTCTTCATCACTGACCAGCACGTTCAAAGAGCGCTGTTCCACGTTGATCACGATCCGGTCCCCGTCCCGGACCAGAGCAATGGGTCCTCCCTCAGAGGCTTCGGGGGAAATGTGGCCTACGAAGCAGCCATTATTCGTACCGGAGAAGCGCCCATCGGTGATCAAGGCAGTGGACAATGCCAAGCCGCGGCCATAGAGATATTTCATGGCCTTATACATTTCCCGCATACCCGGGCCACCCTTAGGCCCCTCGTAACGGATCACAACCACATGCCCTTCATGCACTTCGCCTGCCAGAATAGCCTCTTCAGCATCTTCCTCGCAGTCGAAGCAGATGGCTTCGCCCTCAAAGTGATGTAGGCTCTTGTCAAATGCACCAGGTTTTGTGATGCCTGTGCTGGGGGCCAAGTTGCCTCGCAGCACTGCTACACCGCCGCTATAGCCGAAAGGGTCATCCAGTGTGTGGTTTACCAGACCCGTGGCGGGATAACGATACCTGTGCTCCGCGATGTTTTCCGCCAGCGTTTTCCCCGTAACGGTCATTACATCCGTTTCCAACAGGGACTGAAGATTTTCCAGCAGTCTGGGCATCCCGCCGTCATGATAGAAATCTATCATGTTGTATTTGCAGGCTGGGTTCATTTTCGCAATCTGCGGAGTAGAGTTAGAGAGGTTGTCAAATAGCTGCAGTACATCAATGTCCAGCTCCGCTTCGTGAGCAACGGCTGTCAGATGCATCACCGCATTGGTAGAGCCGCTCATTGCAAGGCAAGCCTTGATGGCGTTGCGGATTGAACCCGGTGTGATGACTTTTCGTACTGTAATATCCCGCTCGACCAGTTCCACGATCTTCATGCCGGTCTCTTTGCCCAGTTGGGACCGGTGAGCAGATGCAGCCGGGGCATTGGCGCCGTCCGGCAGAGTCATGCCCAAGGCTTCCGCCAGACTGCACATGGTGTTGGCAGTCCCCAGATAAGAGCAAGAGCCGCAGCCAGGGCAGGCTGTATCCTCCAGAGCCTGATACTCTTGTTCCGTAATCTTGCCGGCGGAAAGCATTCCGTAGGCTTCCGTGGCAGTGGTCTGATCCGACTGACGGCCGTCAAAGACCATGCCGCCCTCCATGGGGCCACCAGGCAGAAAGATGCAGGGGATGTCCAACCGTGCGGCAGCCATCAGCATCCCCGGTACGATCTTGTCACAGGAGCCAAGCAGCACCAAGCCGTCAAACTGGTTGATCTGTGCCATGCTCTCGATAGAACTGGCTACCAATTCCCGGGACGGCAGAATATAATGCATCCCGACATGGCCGTTCGCCATGCCATCGCATCCACCCAGCACGCCAAATTCAATAGGCGTACCTCCGGCCCGGTAAATACCGTCCTTCACCCGTTGGGCCACCTGACGCAGGTTATAGTGACCGGGGACGCACTCGCTCCAAGCGTTGGCGATACCGATCACCGGCCGCTTTAGGTCCTCCGTAGTAAAGCCCATGGCCTTTAAAGTCGCACGATAATACTGGTTTTCATTTCCGGTCAAGATTTTCTTGCTGCGTTCCATCCCTTAACTATCTCCTTTCGTTGCATCTGCAGGTGAGTCCTTGCAAGAAAGAGTGTACTTTGCCAACTCACCCACATCGTGATTCGTGGTCAGCAGTGTCCGACCGTCTTCCAGCACGGTGATCTGAGCTGGAGCCTGCCCCTGGTCCAGTTCTGCCTGCTGCTCTACAAACAGCTTACCGTCATCTCCTGCCTGCAAACGGTACAGAGTGAGCGCTTTTCGCTCTGCTCGGCTGCCTACGATCAATGCAGGTCTCCCCAGGATGGGGCCTGCCCAGAGAACGTGGCCAAACGCAGCAGGGAGGTCCAGAGCTCGGACATAGCTGCCCATTTCTTCCTTGAAAACAGCTACGTTGTTACCGTGGAATCCTTCGATGACCGCCAATTCTTCTCGCCCGTCACCATCCAGGTCCCAGAACTCAATATCACTAGTGGGGATATCCAGCAGTTGCTCCGTGACCCACTGCCCATTTTGCCGTACTGTACGGAAGCAGCCTTCTGTTCCACCAAAGTACAGTTCGTCATAACCATCTGCACCCGGCTTGACCTGCATAGCATGGTGTTTGAAAATCCCATCCTGCACAGTTTCTAGCTCGATATGCCAAGCATTCGGATCATACTTGCCGATCTTCAAGCTGCCAGGTGTTGACCAGTCATCGCTGCAGGCTTTCTGGCGGCAAAGGATGCCTGCCGCCAGATAGAGCCCATCCGCTTCCCGCAGCAGGGAGATACGATGCACGTAGGGAACCTCTGCCAAAACGTGTTTTTTCACCTTTATACTCCCACCCTGTCTGTGAAGCTCCGTTTTGATAATCTTTGCCGACGCGGAATTAAAGACGGGATAGAATTCCTCGATAGAAAGCATAGCGCTTTCTCCAGGCGCCTGGATAAAGGTCATCACGCCTCCGGGACCATCCGGCAACAGGAAACACTCTTCCGTTTCTGCATCGATCAAAAGCGCTTTTCCTCCTGGGTTTTCCGAAGAAACCACATAGTAGCGCCTGCCATCTACCATAACCTGTGCGGCAGCATATAAAAACGGGATCCCATCTGCCAGGATCGTTTTCTTTACATCAAGCATCAAGTTTTTCACCTCGTACGGAGCATTTGATACTGCCTCACTGTGCCGCGGCATTCCGGATGTGTTCTTGTTCCAGTCGGCTGATCTCCGCTACCTTGGGGGCACTGCCGCCACCGGCGAACTCGCAGGGGAGCCAAGTATCCACCAGGGTCTTCGCCAGCTCTGCGCCAATGACTCGCTCTCCCATGCACATGATCTGCGCGTTATTGCTCTTGCGGCTTCGTTCCGCTGAATAGGGGTCGTGGCACACTGCCGCACGGATCCCCGGGACCTTGTTGGCGCAAATGCACATACCGATGCCAGTGCCGCACAGCAGGATGCCCCGCTGGAACCCGCCGGACGCCACAGCATCTGCCACAGTGTACGCCACATTCGGATAAAGTACCGTATTACCTTGGGCAACACCGAAGTCCGTGACTTCGATCTCCGCATGCTTTTCTTTTAGGTGCTCCATAATGATTACTTTCAAACGGTATGCTGCTTCATCACAGCCGATCGCCAGTTTCATGCGCTTTCTCCTTCCAACAGCTCTAACATTCCATCCGCCATAGCCTGCAGCAGGAGGCAGCAGGAGGCAGCTCCGGCGTCCAAAACGCCCCTAGAGCGTTCGCCCAAACGGCTGGAACGTCCGAATTTCGCGACCATGTCCTTTGTGGAATCCCGCCCGCGTTCCGCAGCGGTCTTCATTGTTTTCAACGTATCCGCGAAAGAAGCGGCCTCTTCAGCCCCATGCTTCAACGTATCCATCGCAGGGAAGAGGGTGTCTACCAAAGTCTTGTCACCGACCTGGGCCTCTACGATCCCCTGCAGACCCGTCAGCCCCGCTTCCAGCATGGCCGCAAACAGGGGAAGACCGATATCTTCTGCATCCTCTGCCGCAGCAGCCATATCCATGAAGATTGTGCCGTAAATAGGCCCCATGGAGCCGCCGATTTCAGAAAACAAGATCGTTCCCAGCTGGTCTAAGCCATCGGAAAAGGAGACCTCTTCCGACATTCTCTTTTCAAAGAGAGTAAAGCCCTTCGCCATATTCATCCCATGATCGCCATCACCGATGAGACCATCCACCTCACCTAAAAACGCCTTGTTCTCCCGGATGGCTTTTACCATATGTAAGAGGATAGGCTTTCCGGCTGCGTTTTTAAATGCTTCCATTTCTGCCTCCTGTCACTTCTGCTGCAGGCCAACGGTCCAGGCAGGGGCGTCTAACAAGGTCTTGAGCTCCTCGTCCAGTTTCATTACCGTCAGTGTTGCGCCCATCATATCCAGAGAAGTGAAATAGTTCCCCACATAGGAACGGTGTACTTTGATGCCTTTAGCAGAGAGGATCTTTTCGACTTCATTATAGAGCACATATAGCTCCATTACCGGAGTCGCGCCTAGACCGGACACCAGCACCGCAACCTCATCTCCGGCGGCAAAAGGATAGTCCGGGAGCACGATATCCGTCATGCGCTTTGCCATCTGCTCTGCAGATTCTATGGGACAGACTTCCACACCCGGTTCTCCGTGATGGCCGATGCCGACCTCCATAGTCCCCGGCTTGATCTCAAAGTTTGGATTGCCCACAGCAGGCAGGGTGCAAGGAGAAAGCCCAATGCCTACGCTGCGGCAATGGTCGATGGCCTTTTGTGCGCTGGCGATCACCTCGTCCAGGCTGCCGCCAGCCGAAGCCCGAGCGCCGCCGATTTTCCACATGAAGATCTCACCTGCCACGCCCCGACGTTTTTCGGCCTGCTCCTTGGGGGCACTGGCTACATCATCGTTGGCGACAACGGTCTTTACTGTCAGCCCCTGCTTAGCAGCCATTTTTACTGCCATTTTAACATTCAGATTGTCTCCGGAGTAATTCCCGTACAGACAAGCGACGCCCTGCCCGCGATCCGCCGCGTGAAAGGCATCCAGAAATGCAGCGGCAGTGGGGGAGGAACAAATTTCACCCACGGCAGCCGCATCACACATCCCTTCGCCCACATAGCCGATAAAAGCCGGCTTATGGCCGCTGCCGCCACCCGCCACAACGCCGGTGCGTCCCGGCTCCATATGAGCGGATCTCACTACACGGCCATTCTCGCTTCTCTCCACAAGGTCGGAATGCGTTTTCAAAAAGCCTTGCAGCATCTCGTCCACAATATTGTCAGGATCGTTCATGATCCGCTGCATAGCAGTGTCCTCCTTATGCTTATTTTTTCAGGTCCAGGAAGCAGCTGGAGAGACCAGAAACTCCTCTGCCCCTGAGCCGTTTCGCTTGATCAGTTACTCGCTTTTTTCCAGCGCCTTCAAGGCGTGTGCCACAGCGATGAAGCCCTGGTCACGGTGGAGGAATGCTTTTTCAGCCTTGTCACCGCTGTAATCATAGAAGCCCTTTCCGTTCTTCAGGCCGTATTTCCCTTCCTCATAGGCCCTCTTCAGAATGGGAGGAACACCGCCATCATTGCACAGGCTGTCGAACATATAGCTTCCCACATGGTTAAAAATGTCGATGCCGCCGAAATCCATTGTTTCAAAGGGACCCACAACTGCATACCGCATACCCAGGCCATATCTCACGACATTATCCACGTCCTCCAGACTGGCATATCCTTCCTCGACACAGTGGCACGCCTCGCGGACGATGGCATACTGCAGACGGTTGAGGATGAAGCCGGTGGGGTCCTTATACACCCGGACGGGCTTCTGCTCCAGGCTGAGCGCCACATCGTATACGATCTGCAACGCTTCTTCAGAGCTCTTCTCTCCGGCGATGACCTCGACCAGGGGGATCAGGTGGGGCGGATTGACCCAGTGCATCCCGGTAAATCTGGCAGGGTTCTTCACCGCTTTGGCGATTTCCGTAATGGACATCCCGGAAGTGTTCGTGCATATTACAATCTCCGGCCGCACCAGCTCAGACGCCTCGCGCCAGAAAGCGTGGCGCAGTTCCATGTTCTCCACAGTGGACTCCAAAACAAAATCCGCCTGGGAAAAATACTCTTTGGAGGTTGTCATAGTGATGCGCTCTACCAAAGCGGCGGACTCCTCTGCAGTCAGTTCACCGCTCGCCACCTCTGCCTCTTGATTGACGGAAATGACGCCCCGCGCCTTTTCAAGGCTCCTTTCGGCAATATCGTAAAGAATGACCTCATAGCCGTGCTTGGCAAAGATCTGGGCGAAAGAGGAACCCATTACGCCGGCACCGGCTAACAATACCTTGCGGATATCTTTTTGCTGTAACATTGTTGCTTCTCCTTTCTGTAGCCCCAAACCTTAATTCTGTTCCTTGATATTCTGCATGATCTCGAACCGCTCGCCGTTGATCCCCCGGAAGAAGGTCACCAACAGGTCCATATCGCCCAGATTGGGCACGCTGCGGATTTCGGCTTCCTCACAGGTCACCTTGGGATGCTTCAGCAGCTTCTCCTTCACCGCGTGGATATCGTCCACCAGGATGGCAAAGTGGTGGTCTACCTGCAGATACTTTTCCCGGAGCTCTTCGGGGGTGTGGGTGGGGACCCAAAGAAGCTCCAAGGTGAAATTGCCCAGCCGCAACATAGCCAGCCGCTCATGGGCCACTTCTACCACACCGTAATACAGCACCTCAAAGCCAAAGGTCTCCTGATAGAACTGTACGCTCTCCTCGAGATCTGCTACGAAAAAAGCCGTGTGATGGGTGGTCACCACATGATCGCCCACATAGTATTTTTTCTGCATTGCCGATAAGTCCTTTCATTTTTTAACATTTAAATATAGTGCAGCGCCCGGAGCAGTTGACCTACCCGGACGCCGCAGGCCGCTTTAAGACATCATCATATTGGGCAGGAACAGGATAATCTGGGGGAAGATCATGCAGATGGCAATGGTCAACAGCATCAGGACGATGTAGGGGAGCGCATGCTTAAAGATGGTAGCCACATCCACGATGTCACCCAGAACGCCTTTGCAGGCGAACACGATGGTGCCGAAGGGCGGCGTAATCTGGCCAATGCAGACGGCCATCACCAGGATAACGCCCCACCAGACCTGGTTGTAGCCCATGGCCTGGATCACCGGTTGGATAATGGGGGTTGTCAGCAGGATGATGGAGTTGCCGTCGATGACGCAGCCCAGAGCCAGGACCAGCAGCAGGAACACGCCAATGAGGGCCCAGTTGGGGAGATTGGCACTGAGGATGCTGGTAGAGACCCACTTCACAGCGCCGCTGACGCTCAGCAGGCGGCTGTACATCTGGGCGGAGACCAACAGCATGAGGATGCCGGCGCTGCCCTTGCTGGTATCCAGCAGGATGGAACCGGTGCTCTTCCAGGTCAGGGAACGCTTGCACAGGGCGATGATGAAGGCACCCAAGCAGCCGATAGCGCTGGCTTCCGTGGGAGTAATATAGCCGCCCCAGATGCCGCCCAGCACTACAATGATCAAGAGCACAATGGGCAGTGCACGCAGGGTGGACTCCAGCTTGCCCTTGGGATCAGGGTCCTCATAGAGAGGCTTGCGGGTCACAGGATCCAGGCCGATGGCGGCAGGATGTCTGGTGCCATAGATCGATGTATAGATGATGAAGATGGTGGCCATCAGGATACCAGGCAGAACACCGCCAACGAACAGCTGGCCGATGGACACCTGTGCCACAGTACCGTAAACGATAAAGAACAGGCTGGGCGGGATGATCATGCCCAGATTGGATGAACCGCAGACGATACCTGTCGCAAAGTTCGAGTCATACTTATACTTGCGCATCTCGGGGATAGCTACCTGGCTGAACACGGTGGCAGAGGCCACGCTGACGCCGGTCACGGCCGCGAACACAGCGTTGCCGATAACGGTGGCGGCAGCCAGGCCGCCGGGGACCTTCTCCAGCATCTTGTGGGCCCACTTAAACAAGTCGCCAGCCGAACCAGAGACCGCCATGATGGTGCCCATGAGCATGAAGAGCGGGATCACACAGTATGTATATGTGCGGATAGCGTTGAATGCGGTGGTCGAGAGCACGCTCAGTGCCGTAGAAAGATTGCTGGTGACCAAAAATAGTCCCACAAAGCTCAGGGACATCAGGGTAAACGAAATGTGGACACCAGCAAACACGCAGACGAACAGCAATGCAACGGTGACCAGAGCAATGACAATGCTAGTGTTCATTCCTTCTCGCCCTCCTTTTTCACAGCTTTCACGATCAGCTTAATAAAGTTGTAAATCGCCGCATAGAATGTGAACCATGCGCCGAACAGTGTCAAAACATAGAAGGGACCCATGGGCATCAGGAACGTGCCCTCGGAGTCAAACTGATTGGTCGCAAAGGATTGGAGAGTCGGCTTGATCATAGCGTAGGCCATGAGCAGGAACAGTACGGTGCCGATACCTTCGGCGATTAGGTCCAGAATGAGCTTCGTTTTGGAGGAAGCCCGCGCATACAAGAATTCAGACCGGGTATGGCCTGCTACGAAAGTCACATAGGGCAGTCCCAGAAACATGGCGACTACCAGCAAGTTACGGACGATCACGGAAGCGCCGTTAAAGGCAGAATGGAGAAAGGTGCGCAGACCCACGTCCGCAGAGGTAATCAGCATCATGGCGATCAGCATGATACCGCCCAGCAGACATAAGAATTTTGAAATGAGTATCAGAGCATTATTGATTGACTTCAACATTTTCATGGTAAATTTTTTCATCCCTTTCTTTTCTTATACAGAGAGGAAAAAAGCCGCAGACTTGACCTATGCTCAATGAGCCAAGCCTGCGGCGCTTTTAGACATTCCCCGCTATATGCGGCCAGTCAGATTCAGCTATTTTGAGATCAATAATTGAACTGCCAGTCGCGGGGAATGTTAACACCGTTTTCCTTCAGCAGCTCCACATAGCGTTCCAGAATCTTCAAACCAGTGGGGCCAAGCTCGGTAGCGGTATCGGGGATATTGGGCAGGGCGTTCAGCCAGGCAGCCTTCTCTTCATCACTCATCGTCACGATGGTACCGCCGGCCTCCACAAAAGTATCGTATGCCTTGGAACGGCACTCGTTGGTGTACTCCAAGTGATACTGCTCCAGCTCCTTGCTGACTTCCAGGATGATGTCCTGCACCTCAGTGGGGAGAGAGTTCCACTTCGTCAGGTTCACGGTCAGCAATTCGCCCATGGTAGAATCCAGACCGATGTCCGTCGCGTATTTGCAGATGTCCTGATAGTTTGCCTTCACAGCCCAGTGAGGAGCAGCGAACTGGCCGCTGATCAGGCCGGTCTGCAGGGAGGTGTATCCATCGCCCATATTGGACTGGATGCCAACAGCGCCGGTGTTCTCCAGCCACAGCAGGTTACGGCCGGAGCCTCCAATCTTCTTGCCGCTCAAGTCAGAGAACTTCTCGATGGGAGTGGAGGAGAATACCTCATAGGAGTCCAGGACCATCTTAGCCAGCAGCTTCTGGTTGTACTGGGTCTCGAAGGAGGTCACCAGCTCATCGGAGAACTCCTCATACAGCTGGTCGGACACCTTCTGGAGCAGGGCGTTGTCACCAGTGCAGAAGGGGAGGTAGATGCTGTACTGATGATAGGGAAGCTGGCCGGAAACAGGGGAGACAGTGATGGCACACAGATCCAGCAGGCCATCCTGCGTGGCGGTCACTGTTTCGGACAGGCCGGCCACGGTGCCGTAAGCATCCGTCCACTCGATCTCATAATCGGTGTTCTCGGAAACGCGCTTGGCGACCTCAGGCTTGAAGAAGTTATCCAGGCTGTCCAGGTATTCCATGGAGCCTACAGTGTGGCCCGCGCCGATGACCAGGTTGATGGTTTGCTTTTTGCCGGCAGAGTCACCGGAGTTGCTGCCGGAGTTATCATCGGAAGACGTGCCGTTGTTGCCGCAGGAGGAGAGGGAAAGACTAAGGACCAGTGCCAGAGCAAGAGCTGTAAATTTTTTCATGTTCTTTCTCCCTTTTCTTTTTTTATGACCGCCGAAGCGGGGATCATTTCTTGGCAAAAGTGGACTTGCTGAAGTCGTAATTCTCACTCCCGTCGGGATAGCGGTAACGACCTTTATCCTTGTCAGCGGGATAGTTGAAGCGGCCCCCGCAACGCATGATCATGGTCTTGATCTCGGGGGTGTTCTCGCTGACGATGCGAGTAAACTGGTTCACCAGCAGCTCAGGGTCGCCGGCGGTGTTGGCCCAGTTGTCATAGTGATCGGGAATCAGCAGCTTGGCCTTCAGAGTCTGGCCAACGCGGGCACAGTCATACGGAGTCATCTTATCGGTAGCGCCGGGAGCGTTGCAGCCCATATCGAAGATTGCCACATCGATGTTATACTTCTGGGCAACTGCCACATAGCCGTCATGATACCAGGTATCGCCCATGAAGAGGATGTTGCCCGCGCTGGTCTTGAACAGGTAGCAGCAGGCAGCTTCCTCGAAGGGCAGCAGCACATCGCCTTCGCCGGTCTTGATGGCGGTCTGATCGTAGCAGATCAGGAAGTCCACCTCAGCGCCCTTCACCTTGACGGACTCGCCGACTTTGGCGACCACGATGCGGTCATCGGGAACGCCGAAGCCATGCAGCTTCTTCACTGCTACGGGAGGTGCATAGAACGGAGCGTCGGTGGTGGCCGTCATGGCCTTCACAGCGTACAGGTCGCAGTGATCCTGGTGGGCATGGGTGCAGAAAATGCCATCGATATGGTTGAACTTCCAAGGATCGATCACCTGAGGATTGAGGCGGATCCAGTTGATGCTGTCAGCACCGGCCTGCTTGCACACGCCGCAGTAGTACAGCTCCGTATACATGGAGGGACCGCAGTACTGGTCGATCATAAAGATGCCGCCTTCATCGGTCTTCAAGACCCAGGAGGGACCGCCGCACCACCAGAGGCTGACCTGTCCCTTGGGCACTTCATAGCCCTCGATCTCCCGATTCAAGAAGCTTCCCCACTCAGGGAAGGTATCCTCCAACCACTGAGTTCGATCCATAGGGTGGTTCTGGTTCAAGTAGGCACCAGAAGGGAAGCCGCGTCCATCAGTCTTAGGCACTTGGTTCGTCATTGTCTTGTCCTCCTTGTGTAATAGTATAATAATGTTAGGATTGCGCACCATCTATGTTGTCCTACATCCTACATAAATGATAGCAAAGTCATACATGTTTGTCAATTGTGCTAACTCGTACAAAATTGGCTTTAAAATTTGTTAAACTGAACATTTTTCCGTGTTACAATTACTGTTTTGATATATCATATACCAAACAGCAAATATGCGATCTGCAAAATTTTATGCTTTATCGACTGCTAAATTTCTTCCTTTTGAGCCATCTTGTCTGATGTCATATTTTTTCGGAGGAAGCATTGACTTCCATTTGAAAATTAAATAAAATATGGAAAGACAAGCACTATATCTGAATAGATGCCGCAACCTACAAATTATTTTTAAGGAGACTTATTACTCAATGCCACTTCCAAACGATAAAAATACATCCGCACTACAGCAGCTGACTTTCTTGGATGACCTGGTTGCCAGTGAACGCCGTAATATTTCCGATGTGATCTTTCGGCGTATCCGAGATGCTATCATTAGCGGTGAGCTTCCTCCAGGCTATGTATTCCCCAATGAAAATGAGCTTTGCAAGAAGCTGAATATCGGCCGCAGCAGCCTCCGGGAAGCCTATTCGCCCCTGGAGACCTTGAAGCTGATCTCCCGCAGCAAAGCTGGGACATATGTAAATGACTTGGATATTTACCAGAATGCGATGAACTTTGAGGCAATCGCTAAGCAGACCGATGTGAAAAACATCGCCGAGTATCGCCAGATATTCGAAATAGGGGCTATCCAATTGGCTGCAAAGCGTGCAACGGAAAAGAACGTCACACGCTTAAGAGAGATCCTAAAAAAAATGGAGGAAGTCCCAGAGGACTCCGTCGCTCTTTCACAGTATGATTTTGAATTTCATGCCTACCTGATGAAGATGACTCACAATGAGCTTCTCATCGTCATGTTCAATTCCATCCGGAATGCATATAAGAACCTCACCGAAAGCATATTTGCTATGGGATGCCTGCCAACGACGATAAACGAGCATTTGGCCATCGTGGATGCCATCGCTGACCACGACTCAGCACTTGCCGCTCATATGATGCAGCTCCATCTATCAAATATAGAGAGTTTTCGTAATCGCCAGTCGGCCGCGGCAGGGAAGGCCTCCGAAAAATAAGCAGATCGGGACGAGTCAGATGACTGGACTGCCCCAGTAAAAAAAGAGAGCTCTATTACAGTTAATGTTATTAAGCTAAGAACCGGGGCGAATACCCCGGTTCTTAACTTTCGCTTTTTTAGCGTTTTTCGCAAAATTGCGCGAAATAAGTTGCTGCTTTCTGCACTCCTTTATCGGAAAGCGCTTAACTTAATGACATTGCTTATTCTGTATGGATCTTTCCCAATCCACCCAAACTCAAAGCACCCATGACCCCCAGCGCTGCATACCGACAGTTGAAAGCAATCCTGACAGAAAACGATCTGCCCGACCTTCGTTTTCATGATCTCAGGCACACCTTTGCCACCTACGCGCTGGCGAATGGAGTGGACGCCAAAACACTGTCCGGAATCCTGGGCCACACCAAAGCCAGTTTCACAGTGGACACCTACACCCACACGACCACAGATATGTACCGGAAAGCCACCAAATCGTCGGCGGCTGCCTGACCGACTACTTGGGAGAGGAGATGGCCCCATGGCAAAGCGCAGAAACCGCGGTGATGGCAGTCTCCACCCGAGAAAAGACGGTGGTTGGGAAGGCCGGTATGTAGTGGGCTACGATGACATGGGCCTGCCGGTGACCAAAAATGTCCTCGCCAAAACCAAGCCGGAATGCGCGGCAAAGCTGGCACAACTCCGGAAAACGCCGAAAGAGCTTGTGCCGGACCAACCTAAACCCGGAATCTTGTTGGCGGACTGGCTGGACCTCTGGTATCAAGGGTACAAGAAACCGAACCTCCGCCCCAACACGCAGATGTCCTATGAGCGGCGAATTTACCAACACATCATCCCTGCCCTGGGCGGCACCCAACTGGACAAGCTGACTCCTGCAGACATGCAGGAATTGTATGTGCCCCTTAAAAAGGGCGACCGGCTGATACGCACCGAGCTCTACGATGAAGGTCTCTCTGACCAAACGGTCCGAGGCATCCATACCACCCTCCACGCCGCTCTGGACAAGGTCGTGGAGGAAAACCCGATCTTCCGAAATTTTTCGGAGGGATGCAAGCTTCCCTCTGCCAAGCCAAGAGAAATGAAAGTGCTGACACCGGTGGAGAGCCAGCGGTTTACTGATCCAGGCCAGAGAGGATGGCTGCTATGAGCTTCTGCTCTTAGAGTTATCCACCGGTCTGCGCCGGGGTGAGATCTGCGCCCTCCAGTGGAATGACCTGAATCTCAAAACGGGAGCGCTCCAAGTGGAACGGCAGGTCCACCGTGCGCGAGGGGAACTGGTGGTATCTCCGCCCAAAACCAAAGCGTGCCAGAGGACTGTGCTCCTCCCCCCAGTCCTGAATGTGCTCAAAGCCTACCGGACCACTCCAACCTCCCGGTGGATGTTCCCATCTCCAGTCAAAGAGGACTCCCCCATGGACCCCGCAGCAGTACGAAAGCGGCTGTCCACTGTGCTGAAACGTGCCGACTGCAAGCGACTCCGCTTCCACGATCTGCGCCACACCTTTGCCACCGCTTCCCTGGAGCACGGTATGGACGTCAAGACCCTTTCGACCATCATCGGCCATGTGTCCAGCAGTACCACGCTGAACATCTATGCCCATGTGACCGACGAGATGCAGCGGACCGCCGCCGCTAAGATAGACCGTGGAATTGTCAAAAGCGAAGCCGCCCAAGAAGTTGACACGGTGCCAAGAAACCCGCCGCCCTCCACCTTCCAGCCCTACAAGGGCCAGCGCCGCAAGCCCGGCACCGGCTGTGTCAGCCAGATCAGCGAAAACCTCTGGGAAGGCCGATACTCTCCCGTCGTCAATGGAAAGCGCATGGCTCGGAATGTATATGCCAAAACATAGGAAGAGTGTGAGGAAAAGCTGGCCCAGCTGATCCAGGAGATGAAGCAGGAAATCGCCGCAAGGAAGGCAAAGACGGGCTGAAAAGCACAATGCTCCGGCGGTTCGATCCCGCCGGAGCACTGATTTTTTCTGTCTGTGGCTTGTTCTGTGGTCAAAGCCCTAATCGAGAATTCCAAGCAAGCCAAAAAGTCATGAAAAATAAAGTAAAACCGCCCTTTTCTACTGAAAAGAGCGGTTTTTGTGGAGCTGCTGGGCGGATTCGAACCGCCGACCTCATCCTTACCAAAAGGCCCAAGCATATTTTACGGAGTACCCATTCATCCCTCTATGTCTCTTGTAATCCCTGTGCCGCAAGGGTTTTCTGGCATGTGATTTCCTGGCTTGTCCCGTTTTGTCCCCTGCGATTTTACCTCATTCCGGCGGTTTGTTGGAAAAATGTTGGAAAGCAGATGTTCTGCACACTGGACTACAGGCCAATCAAAATTGGAGCTGTGCCGCGCCGGACCACGGACCATATACGGCGCAGTCACGGCCCAACGGGCAGAGATAAAATCCCCAGGTCATTTTCTCCTTAGAAAAGGCTTCCTCAGCTGAACGGCTGACGATGGGACCAACGGGGAGATCGGGACCAGTCTTTTCTAAAGGAGAAAAACAGCAGGAAGCTTTATGCTTGCCTGACGGCGCGGCTTCTTCGCATATGGCCCGTGAGGACCGCAAGAGAACTGCGCAAACGCCTAGAAACAAGGCTGCACGACAAAGATGCGCCCCCGAGGAAATCTCGGAGGCGCAAATCAAGTAATAATCTCAGTCAATGTATGCTGAATAATCGTAATTGTTGGAAGACCACCGTTCGACCAGTTCGAAGTCACCATTCCATGTGCAGATAATCCAGCAGCTTCCAGCTCTGGCAGCAGACATGTAGTTGACGCTATCCTCCATCAGTGTCTCCTTATGCCCAGGAGAATTCATCCAGTCATTCACCGCACTGTAAATCGAAATCTGGCCTTTTGCAATCACTTCGCCAGCGAACTTTCCTTTCAACCGCTCATGCGAAAAGTCGCTCACCAACTCATAGCACCGCTGGAGCGTATGCTCCTCAGCCGCATCACTGGGCACCCAGCTCAGGGGTGCATGACCCTCGGTAACGCGAACCTCATTCACATACTCCAGGGCTCTATACTGCAATCGAGCCGTCCCAACATCTACATCAGTGGCCCCAGTATAGTAGCCATTGTTGGAGACAATATCCGAGTTGCCGTAAGTAGGATAATCGTCCTTCTTTCCGATGCCGGAAGCCACGCCAGCCGCCGCAGTGGCCCCGCTGGGTAGTTTCTGACCCAGTTCCGTGCTGGTTGTTCCGGGATCAGCGGTTTCCGTGGGAGGCTCCTGCTCAACGGGATCAGATGGCTTGACGGGGACCTCGCCAGTCCCAAGGTCGGCAATCGTCTTCTCCAGACGAGCCAGAACAACGCACGCCTGAGCGCGATTCATGGTGTTCTCGCCCTTGAAGTTGCCGGCAGCATCGACACCCGCAAGGCAGCCGAGATCATACATATTTTTGACTGCATCCGTATACTGGGCGGGAATGGTGTTGAAGTCTGCGATCCGCTGAGCCGTGGCCTGGAGCTCACTGTCGCTGGGCATCGTCACACCCTCCGCTTTCAGCAGCCCGTACATGGTCTGTGCCATATCGTAGCGGTTCATGGGTGCGCTGACGCTGTTCGCATCATAGTTTTTGACAGCCGCCGAGGTGTTGTCCAGGACGCCCTTGCCCGCCAGCAGGGTGATCGCGTTTCTGAACCAAGCCTCGTCAGCGGGCATCTCGCTCATCTCGTCATTATAGAACAGACGGGCAAGCATGACCGAGAACTGGGCTGTGGTCACATTGACGCCCGGTCCAAATCTGCCGTTGCCAAACCCGGCAACGACACCCCGGCTGGACATGTCCTCGATGGCGTCATAGGCCCAGTGGGAAGCAGGCACATCGGTGAAGGTGGGCCCGGCGGCCAGCGCCGGGACGGCCAGCCCCAGGCACAGGCACAGTGCCAGCGCGGCGCTCAAGATTCGATTTTTCATTTATCCTCTCTCCTTTGACAATCTATTCCGGCAGACGGCCCCGATGGGCGGGGATGGCTCCCCGCCCGGGGTGTCCGCCGGAAACATAAAAGCGGTGTCGAGTTATGTACTCAACACCGCCTGATAAAATCATGCGCAGCACAAGGCCATTTTCCCCGTCCAGCCTTGAAAACATAAGCCAAACCGGATATAATAGCCCCGTGGTGCAGTCAAAGACTGCTGTGCTGAGTGGTCGTGTCACTCGTACAGGGGTATGGCGGGTTGCCGCCTGCCATACCCTGCCCGCAATTATGTTTCCGCTCCCTATTTTACCTGTTCCCAAGTGGAAAAGCAAGGGCCCCGTGGAGAGAAAACGCAAAAAATCCGCTCAAACTTCTTGAAGTGCACACCTCAAAACGCCTGTTTCAGCGTTTGAGGCGTGCACTTCATTTTTTATACCTCCACCATTTGCTCCATGCAGTCGCCGCACAGGATGTTGACCTTTCGGGTGGCCCGCACACTCTGGCCGCACTTGGGGCAAATGAGCTTGCGGGTGGAGCTGGGCCGCTTGCCGCCCGTGGTGTCGGCTCCCGGCTGGGCGGTCCCTCCGGCTCCGGTGCGGATGATGGGCGGTAAAGTGCTGCGCCCGATCTGAATTTCGTTCCAGCCCTTTTCTAGTGCGTATTCCACAAGCCGGTCGGTGGGCCGGGTGTTCCAGCCGTACATCTCTGTACGGTAGCACTCCAGCCCACGCCGCTCGGCCTCCTCCTTGAACCGCTTATTGTGATATGTACCGCCCCGGCTTACTTCCTGGATTCCGTGCTGGCGGCAAAAGAGGTGGACGAGCTCATGGATCATGCTATCTAGCGTCTCCTCGATGGGGTAATTCAGCACCTCGGCGGCAATGTTCAATTCATATGCGCCGCCGTCTGGCCTCTGCCAGACTTTCGCCACGGAACAGTGCCCATAGGTTCCCGGCTTGCTCTGGACCGTGATAATGGGGACCGGCAGCTCCCCGTGAAAGAAATCTGTGTTGAGGCTGTTGTAGATGTGCTCCAGCTGACTGACGGCCCGGCTCATTTTTGTGGTCTGCTTCATTGTGTTGCCCTCCATAATACAGAAGATGTGGTAGCAAAGCTCGCTCGCGAGCTTGTGTCCACACCACCGCACGCCTCGCTCTCCGCTGTCAAGACTTGGCCGCAAGGCCAACTCCGCGCGAAAAAATGTCCCAGGCCCTTTACGGAACCTGGGATATTTTTTTGCGGTCTTGCACGGCGGTGAGAGGGGCATGCTATTTCGTTCTCCTGTGAGGGCTGGTCTGCCGTTTGTCCTTCTTGCCAGCAATGTGTAAAATATACAGTTCCCGCCCAAAAACCTTGTTAAAAATGACGGGCAAAAATTTTCTTAGCCGGTCTTTATCACCTTTGATGCCTTATTACGGACGGATATAGGCCGTAAACAGGCCGTATCACAGCCGTTTTTCATATCGGTGCTTTGACAATCGTTTTCATTCGTTTCGCATACCACGATATTGTAACGCAGATATCTTGTGCGTTACCTGTACCTCTCGTATATCGTGGAAAGGAGGAAAACCATGAATACCGTATCTCTGTCTGGCTTGCATATACTGCCGGATGACCTGGGCTCCGAGTTCCTGGTGACCGGTGTGCGGCCCTTTTATCTCTATGAGAATGGTGAGCGCACGGACAAGATTGGGGGCTATAAGTACATGACTGTACTGCCCGCCAAGGGATTCGCCAAGGCGGATGTGAAAGTCGCTGGTTCCCCGCGCCTGGATGTGTCTCCCGGTGAGTATGTCCCGGTGCGCTATGACGGTCTGGAGGCTAAGCTGTATTACGACAACAACAATCGGGTGCAGCTGTCGTTCAAGGCGGTCGATGTGCACAAGCTGAATGTGGACAAGCCCGCCGCCAAGCCTTGAGGCAGCATCTTTCCGCCGCCCTCCCGGTGTGGAGGCCCCAAGCCTCCCACACCAAGGGAGGAAGCGGAAAGGGCTGCTATCAGGGTGTAATGGTGTAATTGCCCTCCCAATGCCTGTAACGCCTATATACCCGACCCCTCGGGCTGCGTCCTGGGGTCGGGTGTAATGGGTGTGACGGGTGTAAAAGTCCTTTATGCGCGAGGTAGATACAATGCCCAAGCAAGTGGAAGTTAAATTGTATTCAGAAGATGGATGGACTGTGCCCAGAATCCAAGATGTCCTGAAAGCGCGGACAAGTGTCAAGGAATATGCCATGATACTGCACGATAAGGATGTTGGCGAGGATGGGAAGCCTATAAAGGATCATTACCACATCTATCTAAACTTTGGGCGCACAAACTGGCAGTTTAAGGATGTCGCCAAATGGTTTGGCATTGCTGACAATCATGTTGTGCGGGTCAAGAGTAACAAAGCTTTCGTCCTGATTTACTTCACACACCAAGAAGAACAGGAAAAACACCAATATCCCGTTGATGATATAGTCGCCAACTTTGATGTCAAGGAATTTCTGCGTCAGCAGAAACAGTCAGCCACCCTGGATGACCTTCTCCGCCGATGCGCCAATGGTGAGATCACCCGGCTCAACTACACTCAGTACATTGACCCCGTCACCTTTGCCAAACATCTACGGGAATTTGAAAATGCATGGAAATACAGGGATGCTGCGCTGGCTGCTAAAAACGATCTGAACAATCGGGAGCGGCCCGTTCTCTGGTTTTACGGTGACACTGCGGTGGGCAAAAGTCTACTGTGCAAGCTGATTGCAGGCAGACAGCAGCTCCCCATCTATTTTACTTCAACCGGAACGGACCCCTTTGGGGAATATCGCGGAGAAAAGATCGTTGTACTGGACGACCTGCGCCCCGAGAAACCGTTCACATTTGATTCCCTGCTGAAAATCATAGACCCTTACAATGTCTGCGCTGTGCAGTCCCGGTATCACAATAAGTATTTGGACTGTGAGCAGATTATTGTTACTTCACCTATGCCACCTGACCAGTATGCCACACAGAGTTATCTGCAAGGTGAGGATGCCGCACAGCTATACCGGCGGCTATCTGAGGTCTGGGCAGTCACCAAGTCGGACATCTGCATCAGCAAGTATGACCTGGGGCTGCGCCGCTTTGTCATCACCGATGCTCGTCCCAACCCTGTGCCTGCTTACCTGGCAACGCGGGTTCCGTCCGCTCCTGCTTTCAGCGGTGGGGATATTCTCACGAAGTTAAACGCAGAGTATGCTCCGCCCACTGTACCCGCTGCCCCTGCATCCAGCACGGGCAGCTCCACCCCAGGCGGCCCTACGGGGACCGCCGCCGATGACGAGAAGGAGGTCCTTCCGTTTTGAAAACTACACATCAAAATAATGAGCGCAACGACCTGCGCACTAAGACCCATGTGCGCAACTTCTTGCTCCGCCTCCATTGCGGTTTTGCGTCCTTGCTCCACACCCCCGCCCTTTGGGTCGTGTCCCTGGCTTACTGGGCGGTTGTCCTGCTACTGCCCCACATCATAACTGCCCTGCCGGATTTTGACCCTCTGGAGGCAAAGGCGCTGGCTTCTGTCTGCGTTCTGCTCGGCTTCCCCACTGCCCTGCTGCTGTACCTGGCGCTGGTCGCGCTCTATGGCACACCGCGCCACGCTCGGTCTATCACCGAGAGCTGTATCCGTGCCGGTTTGGTGAACAGCAACGGGGAGCCCCCGGTTGCCCTCTCCAACCGCAATGGGATCATCGAACTTTTAGCTGAGGGCATCCCCTTGGACGAGTTCGCCACGCGGAAAGGCGCTCTGGAAACCGCCTTGCACCGGCGTATCACCAGGGTCTTGCAGGGCAAGGACATTCAGCGCATTATCCTCCATACCGCCTCCAGCACCGCCCAACTGCCCACGGAGATTTATCTGGACAAAATTCCACCGGGAGACAGCATGATTACACTGGGCATGGCTCTGGATGGGCCGGTCAATGTGGACTTGTCCGTTATGGCCCATGTCTTGATTTGCGGCTCTACCGGCTCTGGAAAAACTTATCAGATTTTGATGCTGATTCATCAATTTCTGCTAAAGTCATACTCCGTCTACATCCTGAACATGAAGGGCGGAGCAGATTACCCGCGCTATTGGCGCGAGGTACGCTGCCATCTCTCCACTGACCTGGACACCATTTTGGAAACCTTGACGCATCTGTGTGGCATGCGTGCCTACCGTCAGCAAAGGTTTGACGAGATCGGAGACCGTTGCAAGGATATCAAGGACTATAATCGGCTTAACCCGCTGGACCGTATGAACCGGGTCGCAGTCGTTTGCGACGAGTTGGCGGAAATGACAGATCAAACGGGCGAAGATAAAGCCACCAAGGAAAAGAAGGCTGCAATCATCCGCTGCCTGACCGAGTTGGCCCGTATGGGTAGAAATGTGGGCATCACGCTGGTCTGCTCCTTGCAGCGAGCCGACACAGAAGGGATTCCCGGAAAAATCAGGAATAATCTTGATGTGCGCATGGTGGGCCGGTGCGCTGACACCTCGCTTATCCCCTCCCTGCTCGGGGCCGGGAAAACCAGTGATTACGCCTCTATCCCGCTGGATGTTCCTGGTAGGTTTTTCTGCAACCTGGACGGCGGTATCATTTTCCAAGGTTACTTGGTCAAGGACCTTGAATAAGGAGGCTTTCCCCATGTATGACGATATACCCCTGATGCTCACAGTGGGGGACGCCGGGAAACTCCTCCATATTGGCCGCAACCGGATGTATGAGATGGTCCATGCGGGCCGCATTCAATACATCCGTAACGGCAAGCGTATTCTCATCCCCCGCAATGCTGTGATTGCTTTTTTGGAATCCTGTCATTAAACCCAGATGGGCGGTTGAAAAAATCAACCGCCCATATTATAATCTGTCACATGAATGGGTACTCCGCTCAAAGCTCTGAGGGAGGTTTATGTGGCTTTGAGTAAACGATAAAGGAGTAACGAATCACTATGAAACCGCGTCTGAAAGGGAATCTCTGGGAAATCAATTACCGTTGGCCCGGCTGTTCCAAAATTATCTCTGAACGCTTTGACACCTATGAGGAAGCAAACGCGCGTATTGCTGAGATTAAATATGCGAAGGCGATCGGTGCATTGCGCCCTCCCGTCAAGCCTCCCAGCAAAGAAAAGTTTATCGCAAAGAAGTTCATCACACTCAGCGAGTTTTTGGATGAATATGTGCAGCTTTACGGTCTCAACCATTGGGGGGCTTCCTACCTCTCCAACAACCGCCACCGCATTGAGCATTATATCAAGCCCTATATCGGCTCTGTGCTGCTCCGCGACCTGACCACCCATGATTTAGATATATTCTACAATCAACTGCTGGAAGAACCTGCTGTCATCCTAAAGGGCCATAAGCGGACGGATAGGACCGTGTCCCCCTCTGTAATTGAGAAGGTGCATGGGCTGTTGCGCAGTGCTTTAAATCAGGCGGTCGCCTGGGAATATATCGCGCGCAATCCAGCACAGTACGCAAATATACCTGAGTACACGCCTGGGGAACGGGCAATTTGGTCGGAAGAAGATGCCGCATCCGCTATCCAGCTTTGCGATGATCCGATTCTGCGGTCCGCCATGCTCCTGGCGATTGGGGGTTCGCTCCGTATCGGCGAGGTCCTGGGTCTCACTTGGGATTGCGTTGACCTCTCAGACCCCGCACAGCCTCAAATCAAGATTGACAAGGAACTCGAACGGCTCAAAAAGGAAGACCTGGAGGATTTGAAGCGGCGCGACCGCTCAAAAGTTAAATTTGAGTTTCCTAATTGGAAAAAAACGCCGTCTACAACTGTCCTTGTCTTGAAGGCCCCCAAAACGGAAAGCAGCAAGCGCCGCATCTATTTGGCTCCAACTGTCGGTAAAGCACTGGCAGATGTGAAAGCCGCCCAGGAACAGGCAAAGGCGCTTTGCGGAGATGGCTATACTGACTATGGCCTTGTTATCGCCCATGACACTGGAAGGCCCTATGAAGAACGCCAAATTGCGGAGAAGCTAAAAGCCTTTATTCAAGAAGCCGGGCTTCCGCCTGTTGTCTTTCACAGCCTCCGGCATTTCAGTACAACGATCAAGCTCCAGATCAGCAACGGCGACATTAAAGCTGTCCAGGGAGATACCGGCCACGCGCAGGCTCGAATGGTAACCGACCGTTATGCTCACATTACCGATGAGAGCCGTCAACACCTGGCCCAGCAAATGGAGAAGGATTTTTTCCATCGTTCCACTGTTCCAGCTTCGCCAGTTTCCCCTTCTCAAGATGCCGATATGCAGGCCCTGTTGCCGCTGCTGCAGAAAAACCCCGATATTGTCAAACTTCTCATTGCAACGATGAAATAGAAAAGCTCCTGAACTTGGTTTGTTGGAAAACCTGTTGGAAATTGCGATTTTCCAACAAACATCCAAAAAATTAAAAAGCCTCGAACCCCTTGGGGTTCAAGGCTTTCAATGGAGCTGCTGGGCGGATTCGAACCGCCGACCTCATCCTTACCAAGGATGCGCTCTACCTACTGAGCTACAGCAGCATAAAATGGCGACCCGGAACGGGCTCGAACCGTCGACCTCTAGCGTGACAGGCTAGCGTTCTAACCAACTGAACTACCGGGCCATTTTGTAGGCTCGTCCTATTATAACAAATACACCCTGCCTTCTAAAGATTCCAATGGCAGGAGCAGAAGAATTCGAACCCTCGGCATGCAGTTTTGGGGTGGCCACAAAGAACAACGTTCCTCTACTGCTCCAAATACTTACCAATCCATAGCAGTTCGCTCTTCACAATTCTGATGCTCTTGATGCTGTCATCCTTTGGGACAACGCATCCGCCGCACAGAACAATAAGGATTATACTTTACGCCACAGCTTTTGTCAATCCTTTTTTTAATTTTTGAGACATTTTTTTAATGTCTCAATTTTCCATATGTCTTGAGAATATAAACCGTTAAACTATCGGAGCAACACGAGAACCCCCACATAAAAGGGAATCACTTTTGCTGCCCGCACGGCTGTGCTAACCCACCCCTTTGGAATCCGCCGGATCTACTTGTACTTGAAGTCGTTTGAGGCCGCAGAGCGGTGTAAAGCAGGCCGTATATAGGGCATGCAAAATTAAAGGGCGCCGGGGTGCCACCCGACGCCCTTTGATTTTGCGCCCTTTAATATGCGGCTCCATAAATGCGCGGCTGCATATTGATTTCCCCGACCCATGAAAGTCTTGTTTCTGTCTGCTACAGCATCATTTTAGCCTTAAAATTTTGCTCCCCTGGCCAGTTGCCTGCTGGCCAGGGGAGTTCTTTTTTCACATGCCTCAGAGATCGAATCCTGTCGTGATCCCTGTCAAGCGGAGGCGTCCTTTTTCACATAGTAGAGCTCCGTGATCTCCGAGGCGGATTGTCTAAGGAGGACGGCCACCTGCCGGGGGGAAAGGGAGCCGAGCGTCCCATCCGGTTGTTTGATGCTGTTAACCAGATTGGCGGCGAAGCAGAGTATGGAGCCCCCCGCTGCTTCAGCTCAGCCACCTTCAGGATGCGGTAGTACCGTTCGGGTATAGCCTTCGTGCTCGTCAGCGATGATCGACGCGTCTTCTACGAAGTACCACTCCGCTCTCAGATCCAGGATGGCGTCCACCGAGGCCTCGTTGAGAGGCACATCCCGCATTCTGGTAGATGCGTGTCCTGTTTCCCCAGGTGCGGAGAGCCTCGGCTTTGAACTTCATGGTATCATCTGGGGTGAAGATAGTCACATTTGCAGAAGTTGGTTGCTCCTTCTTCGGAGCAGAGCTGAAAAGACGGCTGCCGGGTTGGCAGCCGTCTTGGTGATTTCGGGAGATGAATACGGAAATGGCGCTCAGTAGAATTCCTTCAGATAGGCATCTACATCCGCCCGGGTGCCGGTGAAGGGGCCGGGGGTCTCCATCTTCAGGGACACTAAGGCGGTGGCGAAGCGGAGGGCGGTGGGGATGTCAGCAGTCAGCCGCTCATTGATGTAGCCGGCAAAGGTGGTGTCGCCCCGCCCGGTCCGGCCGGAGAGGTTTCTGGCCCGGATGGGGCATGTGTAGATCTCCCGACCATCGTAGACCAGCACCTCCGTGTTATGGGTGATGAGAATCTCCTTGGCGCCCCACTGGTAAAGCTGTCTGGCGGCCTCAGCCCGGTCGGTGAAACCTGTCAGAATCTCCGCCTCCGCCGCGTCGGTCTTGAGAAATCGGACATACGGCAGCAGCTCCTTTTTCTCTGCCCAGTCGTGATAGACCATGCCGCCGTTCTCCACCCAGCGCAGCATGGTTTGCACGTCGATGGCCACCATGGCGTGCCGGGCGGCAAAGGGGATCATCTCGTTGGGAATGTCGCCCGCTGCCAGGCCCGCCAGATGCCAGATCGCCGCATCGATATCCGGCACCTCCTCGGTGCGGTATGGTTCGATGACGCTGTCCACGGTGGAGGTGCGCCGCTCCCGGTCCGGGGTGTGGTAGACGTTTTTTGTGACAAAGGAGGTCCTGCTGTGCAGGGGATAGACGGTCACATTTGGGGCTGGGGCGAAGGCGGCGGCCAGGTCCACCTGGGCCGTGTCCGCCTTGGGGAGCACCGCGGTCTTGTGGCCGGTGTTGGCGGCGGCGAAGCCGGAGTAGTACACGGCGCCGCCCACGGCATGGACGGTGGTGCCGTCATAGTCCACATTGGTGTCCTGTGCCACCTCGCCGATGATCAGAGAGTCAAACTGGCTCATTTCTGTTTCTCCTTCCGCATTTCCTCATCCGTGTCCACAAAGGACTGGAACTCCGGGCTCCAGAGGTGGAAACGGTGCTGCCTAATCAAGGTCTTGTAGGCAAAGGAGTCGGCGGGCCTCTCTGGCAGGATCACGCCAGCCCGGGCCTCGTCCCCACTCTGATGGGTGTCGGATCCCGCCAGGCGGTAGTATTCTGGATGGCGGCGGGCCAGCTCTAGAGCCCGGTCATTGTAGTTGTCGTGCCGGGGATTGCCGTTGATGATCTCCGTACCGTGAATCGCGTCCTCAAACACCGTAGTGTTGCCGTCCCGATAGGGGTGGGCGTGGATAATAAGCACCTGGTTATGGAATTTCTGGAAGAACTCTCGGGCGCTCATGCAGCAAACGTAGGGGTTGGATCGCAGCCACGCCTCATCAATGCCGTACACCAGGTAGTCGTTGTCATTTTCGGGAAATCGCAGTTCCGCGCCGAGCAGCACTTGGAAGCCCACCTCGTCGCCCCGCTGTTTGGAGGCGCGGTAGCCGGAGAGATAGTGGTCTATGACCTTATTCCAATCGTGGTCTGTGTCAATCCGGGAGAGGTACTCCGGGTGGAGATGGTCCGTCACAACCAGTCCGGAGAAGCCATGGCGCACATAGCGGTCCACCACCTCCGCCGCCGGCAGGTGGCCGCACTTGCTGGTTTCCGCCGTGTGAGTGTGGGGGTCAAACAGGTATCCGTCCATAAAATGCCTTCTTTCCATGATTCAGACTGTCACGCTCAAACTGCGGGAGGGGGGGCAGCGCCTTGGAACAGGGCAGACAAAAGCCGGTTTTTCCACCAAAAAGTCCTCGAAAATGCAAACGTTTTCGATTCTGCGACGCAACTCCGCCCGCAAGAAAGAGAAGTACACTTCTGCATTGAAATATATAGAGTTTTGTCAGAAAAGTCAATATAAAACTGCGATTTCTGGACTTTTGGTCAAAATGGCAAAAACAGGGGAGTGTCTTTGGCGGTTCCTCCCCTTGACAGAGAAAAGTAATCTACCATAGAATAAAGACAGAAAATCGAAAACGTTTGCATTCGGTGCATAAGACGAGTGGGCAGCGGATCCAGAGAGCATCTGCCTGTCTGCGGATAAGGAGGAAGGATGAACGAAAAAAGGTACAGGGCCGTCCTGTTCGACTTGGGCGGCACCCTTCGGATTGCGCTGGAGGATGAGCCCTATATGCGCCATGCCCGCAGGAAGATGACGGAACTGGCGGGGGCACCGCTGCAGGTGGAGGACTTCTATCAGTTGGTAGAAGACCGCTACGAGTCCTATCGCCGCTGGGCCCTGGGAGAGAACAAGGAGGCTGGCGACCGGGAGCTCTGGTGCCGGTGGCTGCTGCCGGACTATGACCAGAAGCGCATTGCCCAGGTCTGCCATGAGCTGTCCTTTGAGTACCGCCAGTCCAAAGGCCGGCGTGTGGTGGTGGACGGCGGGGCAGAAGTGATCCGAACCTTGCACGAGCGGGGATACAAGCTGGGCATTGTGTCCAACCTGATTGGCGAGCACGAGGTGCCCGACTGGCTGGAGGAGGATCGGCTGGCCCCGTATTTTGGCAGTGTGGTGCTCTCCTCCGTGTGCCATCTGCGCAAGCCTGGCGCGGAGATTTACCACATTGCAGCCCGGGAACTGGGGGTGGATCTGGCAGACTGCGTCTCCGTGGCGGACAACATCAAGCGAGATATTCCAGGGGCCAAGGCTGCGGGAATCGGCTGCAACATCATCTTCCGGTCTCCGGAGAAGAAGCATCCTGTGGAGTTCACGGAGGAGACGCGGCCGGATGCAGTGATCGATACGTTCCCGGAATTGCTGGAGTTGCTGCCGCCGCTGAAGTGAACGCATCATTTTTTTCAAATCCCGGAAAACGTTTGTGTGAGCCGTTCGGATTTGAATTTTGCAAGACAACGAAATAACCAAAATTAGAATAATTTTATTGGATACTTTATTAAATATGCGGTATAGTTCTTGACAAAAGTATGAACGAATGTTAAATTTGAAATCGCATAGAAACGAAAACGTTTGCGATATTTAATACAAACAACAAGAGGAACTGAGGAGAGAGGGTGCAAGAGGAAGATGAAACCGCAAGAGCAAACGTATTCAAAAAGCCGGCGGCTGAAGAATCAGATCAAGGCAGTGGTGACAAATCCCTACAACATCATCGTACTGATCGCCGTCGTTCTGCTGGTCTATCTGATCGTCCTGCCGCTGCTGGACATGATCGCCACCACCTTTGAGCTGGCCCAGCGGGACATCCGGGCTGTGGGCGGCGGCAAGGCCGGCGACTTTACCCTGTACTACTGGCAGCGGCTGCTGGCCAGTGAGCTGTCCTGGACCATGCTGATCAAGCCGTTGATCAACTCCCTGGTCATCGGCGTCTGCGTGTCCGTGTGCGCCATCCTGCTGGGTTCCATTCTGGCCTGGCTGATGGTCCGGTCGGATCTGCCCTTCAAGAAGTTTTTCTCCCTGGCGGTGATTATCCCCTACATGATCCCCTCCTGGTGCAAATCCCAGGCGTGGCTGTCCATGTTCAAGACAGCGAGGTTGGGCGGCGCGCCCGGCTTCATGGCCTCCCTGGGGCTGGATGTGCCGGAGTGGCTGGCCTATGGCCCTGTCGCCATCATCATCGTGCTGACCCTTCATTATTACGCCTATACATACCTGCTGGTATCCTCAGCACTGAACTCCATCAACTCCGAGCTGGAGGAGATGGGTGAGATCCAGGGCGCGGGCAAGGCCATGATCCTGCGGAAGATCACTCTGCCTTTGGTGCTGCCGGCCATCCTGTCGGCCGTGATCCTGACTTTCTCCAAGGCCATCGGCACCTTCGGAACCATCAACTATCTGGGCTCTCCGGTGCAGTACTACACCCTGTCCAGCCAGCTGTACATGAATATCAACTCCCGGGATACGCAGACCGGATTTGCCATGGCGATCCTGATGATTATTATTGCCTCCATCGCCGTGTTCGTCAACCAGAAGCTGATCGGCTCCCGCAAGTCCTACGCCACCATCGGCGGCAAGGGCGGCCGATCCACCCTGATCGGCCTTGGGAAGGTAGGCAGGCCGGTTATCACTGCGGCGCTGTTCGTGTTCTTCGCAGTGGGCATCATCATGCCAATCGTCATCTTGGTCATGGAGAGCTTCATGCTCAAGGAAGGTATCTACTCCCTGGACAACTTTACCCTCCACTACTGGATTGGCGAATCCAATCCCCAGATTATGGAGGGGCTGCCGGGCATCTTCAAGAATGACGAGTTCATCAACTCCCTGTTCAACTCCCTGCGCCTGACTCTCGTGAACGGCGTGTTCGGCACCATCTTCGGCCAGCTGCTTGGCTACATCACCGCCAAGGGCCGCGGCAGGCTCCACGGCAAGCTGGTGGAACAGCTGGTGTTCATCCCCTATCTGATCCCGTCCGTGGCGTTCGGCGGCATCTATCTGTCCATGTTCTCCCAGCCCCAGCAGATCTTCGGCGTGACCCTGGTGCCCGCCCTGTACGGCACCTTCGCTCTGCTGACGCTGGTGTCCGTGGTGAAGCATCTGCCCTTCGCGGCGCGGGCCGGCACCTCCAACATGCTGCAGATCAGCGGTGAGCTGGAAGAGGCGGCCACCATCGAGGGCGCCGGATTCTTCCGCCGGTTCGTGAAGATTGTGTTCCCCCTGTCCAAAGGCGGCTTCATCTCCGGCTTCATGCTGATCTTCGTTTCCATCATGAAGGAGCTGGATCTGATCATCCTGATCATGACCCCCACCACCTCCACGCTGCCGTACCTGGCGTTCCGGTACCAGAACGGCAACTCGCCGCAGGCATCTGACTGCGTGGCGATTGTGATGTTCTCTATTGTGTTCCTGGTGTATGCGATAGCGAATCTCTCCGGCAAGGCGGACCTGGCCAAGAGCATGGCCGGCTGACGCGGACAGAGAACTGAGAGGAGACGACGAACATGAGCAAGATTGAATTGAAACATATCGATAAATTCTATGGCAAGAACCACGTTCTGAAAGATCTGAACCTGACCATCGAGGACGGCGACTTCATGACGCTGCTGGGCCCCTCCGGCTGCGGCAAGACCACAACGCTGCGGGTGGTGTCCGGCCTGGAAAAGCCCCAGAACGGCTTCATCTACATGGACGGCAAGGAGATCGTCAACGCGGCGGAGGCGTACTACGCGCCCCCGTCCCAGCGGAACCTGAACCTGGTGTTCCAGTCCTACGCGCTGTGGCCCCACATGACTGTCTTTGAGAACGTGTCCTTCGGCCTGAAGATCAAAAAGATCCCCTCCGCGGAGATCGAAAAAATGGTTGCCAGCGCCCTGGAACGGATGCAGATCGGCCAGTACGCCAAGCGGTATCCCACCGAGCTCTCCGGCGGCCAGCAGCAGCGTGTGGCCATCGCCCGCGCCATCGTGTCAGAGCCTCGGCTGCTCCTGCTTGACGAGCCCCTGTCCAACCTGGACGCCAAGCTCCGCGTGGATATGCGGTCCGAGCTGAAGCGCCTGCACCACGACACCGGCAGCACCATCATCTACGTCACCCACGACCAGGTGGAGGCGCTGACCATGTCCACCAAGATCGCCCTGTTCCGTGAGGGCGAGCTGGTCCAGGTGGATAAGCCTCTGGAGCTGTACGACAACCCCTGCGATCTCTATACGGCGGACTTCATCGGCAACCCCAGCATCAACTTCGTGGAGGCCTCGGGCACCGCCGGCGCGTCCGGGCTGTCGGTTGACGGTGTCATGGGCCGCCTGGAGTTCTCCCGGGAGGACATGACGCCTGAAGCGCCCGCCTCCGGCGACCTGAAGCTGGTTCTGGGCATCCGCCCGGAGCAGATCACCATTTCCCGTGAGAAGACCGACGCCGCGCAGGTGGAGGCCCGTGTATACGCCGGAATGCCCGCCGGTTCCGAGACCCTGGTCTCCGTCCGGGTCGGTGAGAAGCTGATTACTGTAAAGGAGCTGGGCTCCACCCATTACGCCGGCGATGAGACGGTCTATCTCTCCTACCCGCCCAAGAAGGTCAATGTGTTCGACGCCTCTACCAAACGCCTGATCAAGTACTCCCGCTAAGTGTGCGTTTCCATCATCCGAGCGATCCCGGAGTATCCTGCGGCGTCAGCCGTTGCGATAAAAGAGAGCGATTTGAGGAAGAATGATTAAAGGAGGAAAAGAACCATGTTGAAGCACAAGAAACTATTGAGCGCCCTGTTGGCTGCTGTCATGCTGTTTACTGTGACCGGCTGCGGCGGAACGGATGATGAGGCGGAGGATGCCGGCGCCACCTCCTGGGAGGAAACCGCCAACATCACCGCCACGGACGAGACGGATGAGGAGCTCTATGAGCAGGCCATCGCCGAGGGCGGCGAGGTCACTCTGTACTCCATCTCCTCCCGCTGCACCAAGGTGGCGGAGGCCTTCATGGACAAGTACCCCGAAATCACCTGCACGCCCTTTGATATCTCTACCAACGACCTGCTGGACAAGGTCACCCGTGAGCACGAGGCCGGCCAGTATGTGGCGGATGTGGTCCATATCAAGGATGAGGACGGCTCCCTGTACAATGAGTATGTGCAAAACAAGATTTTTTACATATATCAGCCTGCCGACATCCTCGCCCATATTGATCCCAGCCTGACAGAGACGCAAACCCCTCTGTACATTGAGCTGACCCAGCTGTTCTACAATGCTGAGGCTTATCCTGACGGTTCCCCTGTCACCAACATCTGGCAGGTGACCGAGCCCCAATGGAAGGGCAAGATCCTGATGCAGGATCCCCTGAATAATGTGGGCTGGGGCTCCTGGATTACCGGCTTCTGCGTGGGTGATACCCCGGATCAGCTGGCTGCCGCCTATGAGGAACTGTATGGCGAGGAGCTGGTGCTCTCTGAGGGCTGCGCCAACGCCGGCTACGAGTTCCTGAAGCGCCTGCGTGAGAATGAGCCGATCTTCACCTCCGCTTCTGACGAGGTCGCCGAGGCTGTCGGCACCCCCGGCCAGTCCGATCCCCCCATTGGTTTCTGCGCCTCCTCCAAGCTGCGCAAGAACGAGGATAACGGCTGGGTCCTGGCTCCCGTGAACCTGTATCCCACCACCGGCATCCCCGCCATCAACACCCTGTACGTGGTGGAAGGCTGTGAGCATCCCGCTGCCGCCAAACTGCTGATCCGCTTCATGATGGGCGGCATTGATGGCGATACCAGCGGCTACGAGCCCTTCAACACCCTGGGCGGCTGGCCTGTCCGGGACGACATTGAACCCGCTGAGGGCTCTGTCCCCTATGAGGAGATGAACGTTTCCCCGTTCGATCCCAATTCCATCTACACGGAGTTCATGACCGTCCGTGACTTCTGGCAGATGCTCGGATAACAGCACTTCGGCGATCCTGGCTGCTTCACACGGCCGGCGGACGGGAATCCGTCCGCCGGCTCTCCATTCCGGCCCTCTCAGATAAGGAGATATGCGCATGAATCTATTCATTGACAAGAATCACCGGCGGAAGAGCCCCATTGCCATTGCAGGCTTTTTCGCTACGCTGCTGGACCTCTGCATCTACGGGGTTCTGTATACCCTGCTGGCAGAGCCGCTGTACCGGCAGCTTACGCTGCCCAGCACTGCAGCCACCAACGCCGTGCACACGCTGATCATCGCATTGGCGGGGACGGCAATCGGCAGCCTGCTGTTCCTTCTGCGGGACAAGCGGGTGGCGCTGTTCGGGTTTGTGGGGCTGGCGGTGGTTCTGGTGATGTTCTACTTCGCAGCCTGGATGCTGGATACAGACCAGCGGGCAACCATGGTGCAGCTGATTACCCTGTATGGTGTGGCACCGGCCCTGATCGGAAACGCGGTGGCTTGGCCGGTCTATCTCAAGCTGAGAAAGACCCATCCTCTGCCTGTGCAGAAGACTCTGCAGGAGGAGATGCGGGAGGCGGCCGGGACCAAGGCTGATGCCGCCCCCAAAGCGCATCCTGCTGCCCCGGCTGCTGAAGAGCGGCCCCAGCGGTCTCCCCAGGAGGATGCCATGCTGTTGTTTGAGGACGGAGAGGATGCCGGCTGCTACCGCCGGCGGAATACACACGGAAAGGATGAGGATTCCTGATGCTGACAACCGTTTTATTTGATATGGGCGGAACTCTGGAGGATATTTGGTACAACGAGGACACCCAGCGGGCGACCTGCCGCAGGCTGCTGGAGGTCCTGCGGGCCAACGGCCTGGAGCCCGGCTGCCCGGACGATGTGTTCTGGAAGCGGATCACGGACGGCGTAAAGGCCTATAAGCAGTGGAGCGAGGGGAATATGCTGGAGAAAAAGCCGGAGGAGATTTGGCCGGACTGGTATCTTCGGGACTTTGCCTTTGACCGGGAAAAGTTGCTGCCCATCACCGAGGAGCTGGCCAACCTGTGGGAGGTCACCTTCTACCACCGGGAGCTCCGCGACGGCGCGGCAGAGATGCTGCAGGCCCTGAAGAGCCGGGGCTACCACCTGGGCGTTATCTCCAACAACGCCTCGCTGTACAATGTGTTCCGCGTGCTGGAGGACTACGGCATCCGCGGCTTTATGGAGGATGTAACGGTCTCCAGCGTCACCGGTTATCGCAAACCCCATCCGGAGATCTTCCGGATCGCCCTGCGGCAAATGCAGGCAAAGCCGGAAATGTGCGTCTATGTGGGCGACACGGTCTCCAGGGACATCATCGGCCCCAAGCAGGTGGGCTTTGCCAAGGCCGTGCAGATCCGCTCCTTCCTGTCGGAGCAGAAGGATGTGCACGTGGCCGCGGATGCGGCACAGCCGGACAAGGTTATCGGAACACTGATGGACCTGGTGACTTGGCTGGACCAGATCAATCCAGAGCTGGCCCCCGCCCCCGGCGCATAACCACTCATTTAATTTGCTCACTTTACTTTTTTCTCTTTCTTGCGGAGAGGCGCCCCGGCTGAATGGCCGGGGCGCCTCTCCGTGTTGTCATGAAATCCGGGGGGCTGTCAGGAGAACTGGGCATCGTATAGGACCCAATAGATGCCGCCGGCATCCAGCAGCTGCTGGTGAGTGCCCTGCTCGGCGATCCGGCCGTCCTGCAGTACCAGGATGCGGTCCGCCGTGCGCACTGTGGCCAGACGGTGGGCGATGAGGAAACAGGTGCGCCCCCTCCGCAGCCGCTCCAGGGCGGCGCTGATCTGCTCCTCGGTCTCCGGGTCCACGTCCGAGGTGGCCTCGTCCAAGATCACGATGTCCGCATTGGAGAGGAAGCAGCGGGCAAGGGCCAGCAGCTGCCGCTGGCCCTTGGAGAGGCCGGCGCCGCTGTCAGTGAGTGCGGTATCATATCCATCCGGCAGGGAGGAGAGAAAGGAATGGATACAGGCTGCCTTGGCGGCGGCCTCGATCTGGGCGCGGGTAGCGCCCGGCACGCCGTAGGCGATGTTTTCCGCGATGGTGCCGCCGCACAGCCAGCCGTCCTGCAAGACGATGGCCAAGCGACGCCGGAGGCCGTCCCGGGTGTACTGCTGGATGGGCAGTCCGTCAATGGTGATGGAGCCCTTCTGGGGCGTATAGAACCGCAGCAGGAGGGAGACCAGGGTGGTCTTGCCGGCCCCGGTGGGCCCCACCACAGCCACCATGCTGCCGGCGGGGATGTCCGCACTGAAGTCCCGCAGCACCGGGTGGGCGGGGTCATAGCCGAAGTCCACATGGCGGAAGGAGATGGCGCCGGAGAGCTTGCCTGGCTCCCGGGCGCCCGGCAAGTCGCCATCCTCTGCCGGCTGGTCCAGCAGATCCAGAACCCGCTCCGCCGCGGCCACGGAGGCCTGCAGGTCGCTGAGGAGCTCCGCCGTCTCCCGGATAGGACCGGAGAATTTGCGGGAGTACAGCACAAAGGAGGACAGCGCCCCCAGGGACAGTCCGCCGCCTAAGTACAGCAGGGCACCAAAGACACTGACCGCCGCCAGGGAGAGGTTGTTGATGAAGTTGACGGAGGGCCCCAGGGCCGTGCTGGCGCAGTCGGCCTTGTAGTACGTCTCGGAGGCGGCGTCGTTTTTCTCGGCGAACTGCCGAAGATCTGCCGCCTCGACGCCGTAGACCCGAATGGCCCGCTGGCAGCTGACCCGCTCCTCCGCAAAGCTATTCAAGGCTCCCAGCTCCTGGGAGCGGCGGCGGAACAGGGGGTGGATATGCTTCATCTGGAGCCGCGTTAGCAGGACGGAGAGCGGCACGGTCAGGAAAAACACGCCGGAGAGCAGGGGGGAGAGCATCAGCAGCATCACAAAGGAGCCAATGACCGTCAGCAGGCTGGTGCCGATCTGGAGCAGATCAATGGACAGGGCGGCGTTGACCGTGTCCACATCATAGCAGACCCGGCTGATCAGATCCCCCGCCGGGTGGGTGTCAAAATACCGGACCGGTAGCTGAGTGATTTGCTGAAAAGCTGCCTTCCGCAATGTGTAGGATACGGTCTGCCCCACCCGCACCAGGGCGGCGGAGGCGCCGTAGCTGCAAACAGCGGACAGGACAGCGGCTCCGAGACCTGCGGCACAGCACCGCAGCACCGCGGTCAGGTCCGCAGCCCCCGGCCCAGTCCCGATGGCCTCCACCGCCCAGCCCGCCACGAGAGGCACCAGCAGCGCCAGCAGACCGGACAGAGCGGCCAGCGCCGCAGCCCCTGCTAGGGACGGCGCCTGGGGCCGCAGGAACCGGCCCATCCGGCGAAACAGATGTCGTTTCATCCGACATCACCTCCCATCTGGAGCTTGGCCATGCGCTGATAGCGCCGGCAGGAGGCCATCAGCGCGTCATGGCAGCCCTGGGCGTCGATGCGGCCGTTTTCCAGGACCAGAATGCAGTCCGCTTCACGCACGGCGGACACCCGCTCGGAGATTATCACCAGGGTAGTGCCGGGGAAATCCCGCCGCAGCGCCTGCCGCAGCGCGGCGGCTGTGGAGTAGTCCAGGGCGCTGTCGGCATTGTCCAGTATCAGGATCTCCGGCCGGTCCGCCAGGGCCCGGGCGATCAGCAGCCGCTGGCGCTGGCCGCCGGAGAGGTTGGCGCCGCCCAGGTCCAGCGGGGTGTCCAGACCCTGAGGCAGCTGGGAGATAAAGGGCCACGCCTGGGCCGTCCGGGCGGCGGCTTCCACCGCCGGCCGTGGGAGATTTCGCAGGAAGGAGATGTTTTGATAGACGGTACCGCGGATCAGGTCGTCGCTTTGAAAGACCACGCCGAAGCGGCTCTGGAGTGCCCGGCGATCCTGGGCCTTTACATCCATGCCGCCCACCCAGACCACGCCCTGGTCTGCGTCATACAGCCGCAGCAGCAGGGCGGTCAGTGTGCTCTTGCCGCTGCCGGTGGGCCCCAGGATTCCCAGCATCCCGCCTTGGCGCAGGAGGAAGGACGCCGCCTCCACATCCGGCCTGGCACCCTGATAGGAGAATGTGACGCGGTCCATGCCCAGAAAACCGCCGCCAGCAGGCAGGGGAGCTGTTTGCCGCTGCTGCTCCGGGGCCAGCAGGACCTCCTGGATCCGGCGGGCGGATGCGGCGCCCTTGCTGACCTTCACGAACACCTTGGAAAGCCCCAGTGTGGCGCTTTGGATCAGAGTGAAGTAGGTCATAAAGGCGACGATCTGCCCGGGGGGCATCAGTCCCGCGTTGACCCGCAGGGCCCCCACCAGGACTACCAGGATGAGCCCGGCGTTCAGCAGCAGATCGGTTATGGGGGTTGCCAGCGCCATGACCTGCCCGGCCTGCGCCTCTGCCTGCCGCTGGGCCTGGTTGGCTGTGTCAAAGCGATCCCGCTCCCTGACCTGACAGGCGAGGGCCTTTACCACCCGCACCCCGGCGGCGTTCTCCCGGAGGATGCGTACCACCGTGTCCACAGCCGCCTGAGCTCTGGTGTAGTGGGGGATCCCCCGCCGGGTCACCAGCGTAATGGTGAGAAAGGTGAGAAGGCTCACCGCCAGCTGCACCAGCGCCAGAGAGGGCTCCAGCATAAAGGTCAGTATCAATCCGCCCAACACCAGCATGGGGGCCCGGATGCCGCCCCGCTGGACCTTGTCAAACATCTGGTGGACATTGTAGGTGTCATTGGTGAGGCGGGACACCAGGGAGGAGGGTGAGAATTGGTCTGCCTGGGTGCAGGAGAGTCCCTGGATCCGGCGGTAGAGATCCTGGCGCAGTACCCGGGTCATCTCCATGGAGACCCAGGCGGCCATCCGGTTGGCGGTAATGTTGCAGCCCACCGCCCCAAGAGCCAGCAGCGACATCCAGCCGCCGGTCCGCCAGATGGCGGCAGTGTCGCCGGCGGGCACCAGCTCGTCGATGATTTCTGCCAGCAGGAGGGGGAGGATCAGCTCCAGGACCGCTGCGGTGAATTTGATGGCGGCACCGGCGGCGACCCGCCCGGCATGGGGGCGCAGATAGCCCAACACGGTTTTCATAGCGCACCTCTTTTCCAATGTGCAGACAATCTCGCAGCACGCCCTTGGCGGCTGTATCACAAATACAGGGCCCGCGCGGAATGAGGAGCGCATCCCGCGCGGGCCGAGCGTCGGCGCTCATGAATACCAGGCGCCCAGGCCGTCCGTCAGGGCATCGTATACCCGCTTTACCTTGTCGTAATTCTTGTCCCGGTCCAGGACCACGCCCCGGCCAACGCCGTCCACGATCCGCCCCAGCCCGATCTGGTCCAGGCGGCTGTCCAGCTCCGCCAGCAGCGCGGGGGCGGAGCCGGGTTCGGTGGAGCGGCCGTCGAAGATGATGTGGAAGTAAACCTCCTCCAGGCCCTGCTTCTTGGCCATCTCACAGATGGCCAGGGGATAGTCGATGCACCCGTGGGAGGACTTATGGGTGAGGTAGGCCAGCAGATGCAGGGAGGCATGGTTCCGTCTGGCATGCTCGATGGCCTCCAGAAAGACCGGATTGCGGGCGAAGGAGCCGTCCTGCACCGCTGCATCCAGCCGCACGTCGTCCTGCATGACGCACCGGCCGGCCCCCAGATTGGAGTGTCCGGCCTCGGAGTTGCCGGCCTTGCCGGCCCCCAGGCCCACAAATTCACGGGAGGCCTGCAGGCGGCACCAGGAGCGATTTTCCAAAAGGGCGTCCCAGTAGGGGGTGTGGGCCAGGTGGATGGCGTCGCCCTCATCGCCGGCGCCCAGGCCCCAGCCGTCGCAGATGATGAGGAGCATCCTCCGCCCCCGGCCCCAGGTGTGTCCCTCCGCCAGGGAGCGGCCGGTCATCTCCAGGGGCTGAGGAAGGCCCATGACGTCTAATATTGTGGGAGCCACGTCGCAGAGGGCACCGTCCCGCAGGGAGATGGGGTCCTCCTGACGGGAGTCTATCAGAATAAAGGGCACCAGATTGGTGGTGTGGGAGCCGTCCGGCTTCCCGGCAACGGTGTACAGCTTTTCGATATTGCCGTGGTCCGCAGTGATGGCCACCACGTAGTCCTGGGCCAGGGCAGCATCCACCACCTGCTCCAGGGCCCGGCTGACGTAACCGCAGGCATCCAGCTTGGCGGCGGTGTTCTGGGTGTGGCCGATGACATCACCGTTGGCGAAGTTGGTGACGATGAAGTCGTATTTCCCCAGGGCGCCCGCCACAGTCCGGGCCACCTCCGGCAGGGAGAGCTCCGGCTTCTGGTCAAAGTCGATGCCTTTGGGAGAGGGGACGCACACATCCTCTTCACCGGGGAAGGAGGTGTTTTCCCCGCCGTTGAAGAAAAAGGTCACATGGGCGAACTTCTCGGACTCCGCGCAGTGGAACTGGGTTTTTCCGGCCTCGGAGAGGACCTGGGCCAAAGGTTTTACCACGTGTTCCGGCGCAAAGGCGACGGGCAGATGCTTGAACTTGTCGTGATACAGTGTCAGGATAGCGAAGTACAGATCCTTCAGCTTCCGGCGCTCCACGGCCCGGAAGTCGTCCGCCGTGAACAGTTCCGTCAGCTCGATCTCCCGCTCACCCCGGCGGCAGCAGAACACCACCGCGTCGTGATCCCGGATGCGGCCGACGGGAATGCCGCGCTCAGTCAGCACCATGGGCTCCAGATGATAGTCGTCCTGCCCTGCGGCATAGGCATGCCGGACGGCCTCTGCCAGCTGGGCACCGCCGTGATTGGATACAGACATCAAAAGACCTCCCCCATGTTTCAGACCGCCATTCACAGTGGGCAGGAGAGCTTCTGTAAACGGACAGTTAAAGAATGTAAACGTTTGCGATTTTCTTGATTTTATTTTAGAATATCCGTCTGTCATTTGTCAAGTCGGCGCCCGCCAAAGAATCTTCGGCAGATTTGGAGAAATTACTATAATGATAATTTTTTCAGAGATATTGACAAGTTTGATATAATTCTATATGCTGTTCAATAAGAAAAGTGAAATTGACGATTCGTTTGATTTTAACGGCGTCAAAATGAAAACGTTTACGCAATGGAACCGGCTCAGGCATGGACCGATGGAAAGGACAGAGATCATGAAGAACGTGACACTGAAGGATGTGGCCAAGGCCGCCGGTGTCTCTTATGCAACGGTATCCCGGGCTCTGTCGGGGAGTAACCAGATCGGAAAGAGCACGCGGGAGCGGATTGTCCGCCTGTGCGACGAGATGGGGTACACGGGGAACTACGTGGCCCGCTCCATGGTGATGAAAAAGACGTATCTGCTGGGACTGGTGGTGCCGGCCATTGAAAATGAGTTCATGTCCCAGCTGGCCTATTATGTGGAGATGAGCGCCCGGGCCAGGGGCTACAACATTATGCTGTGCAACTCGGAGCCGGATTTGAAACAGGAGGAGATGGTGGTCAAACTGCTGCTGGGCCGCCGGGTGGACGGGATTTTGATCGTCCCCCAGTCCCCGGCCACCTATGAGAAGATCGCCCCGCTGCTGGAGCAGATCCCTGCGGTGTTTCTCAGCGAGAATCTGCGGGATCAGCCCCAGAGCTACGTATCTGTGGACAACAGCCGAGGCGCCTATCTGGGGGTGGAGTATCTCTACGGACTGGGACACCGGGAGATCCTGTACTTCGGCTGCCGGAACTCCACTACCCATCAGCTCCGGGCGGAGGGCTATCTGCGGGCCTGCCGGCAATTCGGGCTGGAACCCAGGCTCCATCACAGCGACTTTGCCCGGTCCTCCATCGAGAATGGATATCAGATGGTCAAGGAGCTGTTTGCAAAGCCCATCGACTATACAGCGATCTTTGCCTCTACGGACTCCAACGCACTGGGCATCCTGAAGGCGGCTGACGAGCTCCATATCCGCATCCCGGGGGATCTCTCCCTCATCGGATTTGACAACATCCCCTCCACTGCGCTGCCGCGCATCGACCTTACCACCATTGAGCAGCCGAAAAAGGAAATGGCCGTCCAGGCGGTGGATATGCTGCTGGACAAGATCGAAAAGGGGACCCAGGGTTATGTGCACCAGATTTTGATGCCCAGCCTGGTCCAGCGGGGGACCTGCCGTTCTCTGACATGATGGCAGAGCGTTTTTTCAATTTGAAGAGTGACAGAAAAAACACCGTTCCTGGCGGTGTTTTCTCTTGCGGCCGAGGTGCGGGTGAAAAGAAAATGGACTGCAGCAACTCCAGAGCTTCACAATAATATCTAGCAGGATATCCGCGCTGGTGGCATCCCTCTTGTCCAAAGCGTGATTCATATGGCTGTAGCTCTCCCGGTATTTCAGAATTTTCCAGACCAGCCCAGGAGAAGTGCTCTGCAATGGACTGGTGGAACTGGATATTCAGCGTGTTTTCCAGTTTCTTGACCCAGGTGCCTTTTTGTAGGTGCCAGCGCACTAAAGGGTGCGTATCAAGTCACCTGACTATTCCTTTTGAAAATTGCTTATTATCCCGGAAACAATCGTTTTTTACAGCACATTTTCCGCTCCTTGATTTTGGCGTGCCGGTCTGCGTCATTCAGCTTACCTTTCGGCTCCACCATTTCCTCGCCTGGAAGGTGGTCATCGTTCGCTCTTTCGGTTTTTCTTCCTGTTCCGCGTCCCCCGCCTTGGCGATGCCCTGGTCGATCTTCACCGCCGCCCTCTGTCGCATCTCATCGGTGATGTGAGAATAGGTGTTCAGCGTGGTAGCGCTGGATACATGTCCCAGAATGGTGGGCAGAGTTTTGATGTCCATGCCGTAGGCCAGAGGGGGGGGGCAAAGGTGTGCCAGAGATCATGGTACCTGACCCTCTCACACTCGGCGTGATCCAGGAGTCTGTGCAATCTCCGGTGTACCACAGAGGGCCTCAGCGGCATGTCTTCTTTCTTAGGAGATGGGAACAGCCACCGGGAATCTATCCTGTTCCGGTATGCCCTCATTACGTTCAGGACCGATGGTGGCAGAAGGAGAGTGCGGACTGCCGCTTTCGTTTTCGGCTCGTTGACCACCAACTCCGAACCCACAATGTTTACTTGTTTGTTGATCTGAAGTTCCCCGGTCGTCAGGTCCAGATCATCCCACTGAAGGGCTATCAGTTCTCCCAGCCGAAGCCCTGTCGCGAATTCCAGAAGGAACCGCTCGTAGTAATTTTCTTCGTTTGCCTGGATCAAAGGCCGCTGCATGGCCTCTCTTGAGAGTATCTTCATCTCCTTCCGCTTGAGGGTGGGCAATTTACAGCCCTCAGCAGGATTGCGGGCGATCAGTCGTTCCATGACCACTTTCTCCAGTGCGCGGCAGCACAGGCTGTGGCAGTTGATCACCTGACTGTCCGCGAGGCCGCTTCCTGAATCGCCATCTGTTTTCATCCAGGTGCAGAACTGCTGAATATCATTGGTCGTCAGCTTATTCAGAGGGCTATGGCCCAGCCGGTGGCGGCTGTACAACCGGATATGGCCCTCGTAGATTCTCTGGGTGCTTGGCCGCACAACTGGCTTGCTGTAGTTCTCATACCAGAGATCCAGCCAGTCCCCGAAGGACATGTCCGCGGAGGGAGTAATGGTGTTTTTCAGTGCCTTCAGCTTCTCCGCGCACTCGCCCTTGGTCTTGACCAGTACATTCTTTGTTTTTGGGAAGCCTTTTTCATCGTACCCGATGACTACCCGGCCCTCCCAGCGGCCGTCTTTCCTCAGGCAGACGGTGCCTTCGCCGCCTTTGCGCTTTCTTCCCACGATTGCAACCCCTCTCTGAAGATGTCTGTCAGGAATTCCTCTACGATCTCAGCCGCCCGCTTCTGCATATCGCCAGTGGTGTGGGTATAGGTGTCCAGGGTGAAAGCAGTCCGTGTATATCCCAGGATGCCGGATAGGGTCTTGACATCCACCCCGCTGGCCAGGGCATGGGCCGCGAACGTATGCCGCAGATCATGGAATCGAAGCTCAGGCAGTCCTGCCTGCTTCAGCAGGACTTTCGTCCGTTCATAGGCTGCACTTGGCCGGGTTGGATGTTCCGGCTTCATCGTGTCATGGGACACACAAAACGAAACTGGAGTACCTTGAAAGAGGCGGTTTTATCTGCAATTAAACGATATTTAAACGGGAATAACTGGACGCAAAATAGAATAAGTATGCATAGCGGCCCGCCTCATTCATAAGATAGAGACGGGCCGCTGCTGTGCTCTATTCGAGTTCTGAGCTGACTATCCGGGTACGGGCCTGATTGAGCACATCCTTTAGCTGTGAGGTCAAATCCGGATATTGCCTGACCTGGGCCAGTAAGTCTGCTTCCATCTGGTCAAGGGCAAGCTCCGCTTTCCGTTTGGTGATGTAGTCAGTCCTTTTACGATCAGCATCGGCTTTAACCAGTTGGACGAACAAACGCCCCGCTTTTTCTATCGGCATATCGTTGAATTCTTCCTCAGCGGAGGAAATCTTCTGCAATAGTCCGCTTTTAAGGATGGCACTGGCAGCCTGGGTGGTGTCCAGGTCAGGGTTTCTGCCGATAACATCAATGATATGCTTGGTTTTCTCCAAGTCATCAGCAATGCGCTGTGCCGATTCAACCACCTTGAAGGCGTAGCGGGACAGCGATGATCGGCTGATTTTGTAGCCTTGTCCTGCAAGCCATGCAATGATATCTGAATAGCTCATATTATAAATCATAATGCACTCATTGACTTCATCAAGGACAGCCTTGGGGAGCTGATACATCTTTGCGTCTGAGCGCGGCTTCCTGGGCTTACCCATCACAAATCAATCCCCGATTCCGGGTCGCCGCCGTTCTCAATAAAACGAACGCCCTTCATGGTTAACCGTGCCACACCGTCCTGCTTATAGGCCGTGTCGGGTGTGATCTTCTTGTTGGTGAACTCGATGAATCCCATATCATAGAGGTATTTCAAGTGCTCCCAAATATCCGGGTCAGAAACCAGCCCGTCCCGGACAAGGCAGTTGGAAACGCGGCGGACGGCCAGGGTGTTATGGTAGCCCTTCACCAGCATACGGAGTATGTATCCTCGGACGGCGGCATTGTGTCCGCCGACTTTCTCAAAATCCATGGTCAAAACCTCCTATTAGACATTCCCGTATTTTGTGATATCCTCAGTAGACAGCCCCATCAGCTCGTGAGCCCTGGAACGATGGCGTTGTATCTGGGAAAGATTCTCAGGGCAAACCTCACCCATAGGTACAACTTGTGGCGCGGTCTTGAGCCAAAGGTTGAAATTGTCCATGTCATCCATTGCAGACTGGAACGCCCAGTCACGCTGGAAGGGAAGTATCTTCCCGGCCTTCATCGCTTCCAGTACAACACCGTCCGCTTTTGTTCGGGCAATCTCAAATTGATAAGCGTCCGCCTTGAGCTTTAGAGCTTCCTGCCCTTCCAGCAAAGCAGCGACGGCCTGATAGACATCCTCTATGGTGGCAGACGGGTCAAGCTGCAAAAGTGCTGCCAGCTCCGCCAAAGTGCCCTTGCTGCCGCCCTCTATGTTCTCCTGTTCTGCGTTGCCCTCGCCCCCGTTAGGCTTATCAGTACGGGCAATGGGCGATATGGCATCAATGACGGGTGTGTTGGTGAGGGCCGCAGAGTGGAGCTCAACCGCCCGTCGCGTCTTCCTCTGAATCTGAATAACGGGTGACAGATATCGGTACTCACGATTTTTCAGGTAATCTGCTGCCCGATCTGTCCAGTCCACATCACCATAGATACCATCGTTTCTCAGCACGATATTCTTGATCCAACCTGCTGCCGGGGCCTGTACATCCTGTAAAGTCTGGTGTTAATCAATAGGGATTTGAAGCTGACGCTCCATGAATCTATTGCGGATAGATCGAAAGGATTCATGATCCACCAGAAAATCCCCTTTTGTACTGTGAACCAGTCCCAGGGGGAGAAGCTTTACCAGCTTATGGGCTGTCTAGGCGCTATAGCCGCTTTCTTCAAAAGGCAGGGAGTTACTCAGAAAAATATACTTGATGTCCATGGCGTCCTCCTTATTCCCCAGTAGGCATATCTGCTTCGCCGGTGGAACCAAAGGCAAGCTGCCACAGGCCATACCCGGCATTGTAGCGGGCATCCACGCCATAGATGAATTCCTTATTAAAGAACACATTGTCATCGCTAGGGCTGTCCTTAGTGACAAGTTGCGGCCTGCGGCGGATCTAGGGCTTGACGGGTCGCTTGGTACACAGCAGGAACCACTGCTCCGGGTTAGCGGCCAACTCCGGTACCACCAGCAGATCAGGGACGATATTCATCGCTTCGCCCTGGTCGTTCACCAGACACATCATCTGAGTACGAGCTGCCCCGTAGCTTTCCGGAACAAGCTTGTAGGTCCCTTTGTTGCTCTGGGCCTTGGCCTTATGTCCCGTAAAGGCGGGAGTATGGTCAGCGCTGATGAAGGGATTACCATTAAAGCACTTCTCCGTGAAAGAACGGGGGAACAGGCCGAACACCAGCTTGTCCGGGTGCTTCCGGGCACTGTAGGCCAAATCTTGGAACATAGGCTTGTAGACGCCGATGCAGTCATCCTCCAGATCGTTCCGGGGAACAGACACAGTCGCTTCAAAGTCCTTATTGCGGATAGTGTAGCCGTAGGCGGACAGGTTTTTGATTTCCCTGTCACCAATCCACTCCCGCATTGAGGGGACAGCTCCCAGCCATGCGTAGCCTTCATCCCGCGTTTCACTGGGAACCTCCATAGCCACGCGGGGATACTGCGCATCCATCTCCTGAAATGCCTTGTTGAACACGATGTTGAAGCTTTGGAAAGCCTCACGGATAGTGCCGCTGTTAATAATCATTTGATTTGTCCTCCTCATGTGTTTTGATAATTTCCTGAACCCACCGCTGACTGACTTCATACTTTCGTGCTAATTCCGCCGTGTTATATCCGTTGTATTCCTCCAGAATTTTACGGTCACGGAGGGGGCGGAGAATCCTTTCTCTTCGTGGAAGATAAAAAGATGAACCGCCCAGCAGCACAGACAGTTTAAGGAGATTGTCTGTGCCAATTTCCTCAGCGATAACACGGCACAACCCGTCAGGCAGCATGTCGGGGGTCAGCTCTTCTGTCCATTTTTGAGCCACAGCTGCCACCCCTTTCTTGCAGTAAGTTTATCAATACTTCTAAGAAGTCTACACATTAACACTTCTATGAAGTAGTTCAAATAGTTCATATATACACCAACGCAAAGGCCCTCCGTACTCCCCTAAAGGGCACATATCCTTCTGAGCCAATCTACTTGACTGCTCCGCCAAAAGCCATGTACCCCCGTTAGCACGCGTACTAACGGGGGTATCCTGGAGCCTATTCAATGAGCTCGCCAAAAGCGGCTAAATACTTCTGAGGAAAATTATTGCTGGTTAAACTATTCATCATATTGGCCCCGGTTTTAAGGCCGATGTAGAACCCTAACAAAGACGAAGCCGAGACAATGCCCGTGATGGCGTCGTCAACTTCGCATTCCAGACGCTTGTCATTAGGGGCCATGCTGCTGATTAGTGCAAAGGCATCCGCTTTCATCTGGCATATGTAACTGTCCTTCTCACTCAAATCTCCAAATTCGTCATTGAATTCATCACGCAGGGCATCTAATACCTTTCTGCTTAACATCCCGTTCTCCTCCTCACTTCATGCTTTCCAAGGCCAGCCTCATAGCCGTTTTGAAGCCGCAAACAAACCGCCGCCGCTCCGCAATCTGGAGTTCTTTCGCTATCTGCTGCTGGTAATGTTCAAACCATTTGCGTTGCTTTGGGTTGAAACTGCTCTCCAAGGTTTCCAGCACTCCATCATAGGCCCGGTCAATTTCCCGTTCCTCTTCACTACGCTCGGAGGTGAGAGGGAAAAGAGCTTCGGCCAGTGCTGCGATGGTTTCATTACTTGCAGCGCTGATATCAAGATGTTCAAAATCAAATACTTCCACAAGAAACACTCCTTTCAAATTTGGGGACTTGTCCTATCTTGAAAAACAACGAAGCGAATGATATACTATGTAGGACTTCTTGACAGAAGTTTCCCCAGCACTTGGGCGGCTGTTATTTGCGGTAGCAGCCGTCCTTTTTTCATTTATTCTGTCTGCTGTTATGTAGGCGTTCATACGCAGACTTCCCCCAAAAGCTGCCGATGGGTATCACGAAGGTGCTTCACGGTAAGTGTGCTCCCCTGGGCAGCGGCAAATTCCGCTGCCACATTATACAGTTTCTTGGCGGTGCGTAAGCTTTCACCCTGGGCCAGTTTCAACAGATAGCCGATACAGCTTTCACTGAGACCTGGAAACATAGCTTCCATTTCCTCAATTTTGTAATCGTTGTATATCTTTTTACGGATGACAATCCGGGTGCGGAGTTGGTCAAACTCATAGCTCCGGCGTCCGGCCTTCATTTGACGGTAAATTTTATCATTGCCGGATAGGACGATACCCACCCCGGCCAGATCATTGAGATTGCGCACGGCCTGGAGCGCGTCCAGCGACAGGTGATCGGCCTCGTCGATGATAATCAAGCGGTTTGTCCCGACTAGCTGCTCCACCAGCGTGTTCATGAGCGCCGCTTTCCTGCCCGGAACCTGACGCCCCACCTGCTGGCAAATCAGGCTCAGTACAGCGGTAGCCGATGTGGTACAGGCATTAGCCGTGATGAAGATAACCCCGGTATTCATTTCGGCATAGTAGCGAAGGGCCGTCGTTTTCCCCGCTCCTGCGTCACCGCTCACTAAGGCGATGTCATTGTGCTGGTGCGCATAGAGACATGTAAAAAGAACCTCTTGCGTATTGTAGAGTTCCGGGTAAAACGGCGTCTTTGAAACAGTGTTTAAACGCTCTTTACCGATGGTTAGATACTGATTGATGGACTTGTAAATTCCGGCGTGTGAGCCACATGTGTCCGGAGATTTAGCCACACCAGTCCGGACTTTTAGCCACGGCTGTTCC